>Ga0315321_10001502_pt1 | contig 17965 bp, 10 predicted proteins | sample M180m21515metaG_FD_203464 | JGI IMG/M metagenome (GOLD analysis project Ga0315321, IMG submission 203464) | Ammonia-oxidizing marine archaeal communities from Monterey Bay, California, United States - M1 80m 21515 | ecosystem: Environmental > Aquatic > Marine > Intertidal zone | place: USA... | reverse complement strand
TGAACCCGCCCTCAGAATCTGACGCAAACGTAGGGCAACTAAAATTCAGGCAAATGAGTCCAACCAGCAACCCCCTCATGCGCGACAACACTCTGCATATCCCCTGCCACCGATAATTTGACCCAAGCTTCATGTATCACGCATGATGTTTAAACGTTCCATTGACCGGCGTTGCATTTCAACAGCTCGCCCCACCTATTGTAACCGCGTACCCCAAGTCTTGCGCGGCCATCTTGCCAGCGTACGAGACGTTCCTTGCCAGCTCTAAACCCATACATTTGTTCGCAAACATCCAACGCAATCCCATCTCTTCCCATCCCGCTGCAATCTCGAGGCTAGAAGCGGCCCTCCTGACAGGCTCAGCGGTGAATTCAACACTCTTCTATCAAATGAACAGGAAAGGTCACGGCGTTTTCAGCAACACCGGTTTGACCACAGCATCCGGGCCCAAATAGGTTCGGTATTGCCAACCACCGACGGGCGAACGCCTGCCCTCACGCTTACATGCGTCATTTTCCTCGGTCAACCGCTCAAGCAGTTCCGGATAACGCATCCTATCATCAGTCCGCTCTTGCCACTCATTCAGGGCAGCAACGAGTCTCGCCTTAATCAAAGCATGGGAAGGATCATCCACAAGATTGTGGAATTCATTCGGATCATTTTCCAGGTCATACAATTGAATGGTAGGTGGATTTAACCAGATGTCATAGATCTGCCGCGTCTTCACATCGGATAGCTCCAATTCTGAATGGGTGGGTGAGCCTCGAAAGTTTGACGCCCCATTCACCAAGCATTTTTCTGCGCCTGGGTCTTGTCGATCGGTCAACAAGGTTTTGATCAGCTTGTAGCGTTCATCGCGAACGGACCTTTGCGGGAAATGCAAGTCAGCTGAGTCGCAGTTCCGCTCTGCAAACAGATGGGTTCGCAAAGGTGCAGATTGTCCCATCAGAACGCTTTTCAGGTCCTCACCCGGCATTCCGTTAGGCACCTGCCCACGCGCTGCGGTCACGATCGTGGGAAACAAATCAACCGTTGACACAAGCTGGGTGGATACCAAGCCACGTGTTGCATGGTTGGGCCAACGGACAATCATTGGAATACGCAGTCCGCCCTCCGTAACGAACACCTTGCCCCGTGCAAATTGAGCCCCGTGGTCACCGATATAAATGACAAGCGTATTCTTCGATTTTCCGGATTCAGCCAGTACCTCCAACAATTCTCCAACACAGTCATCAAGACGGGCCATGCAATTGTAGAACCCAGCAACATGCCCGCGCAACCTATCATTATCAAAAGCTACATAGGACATCGGACGCACATCAGCACGCTGACTCATCTCCGCAGGCCGTCCTTCTACCTGAGTTTGCAACGGCCAATGCGCATCAGGGTAATTAACGGTCAGGAAAAATGGCTGATCCGAAGCACCCATGAATACCTTTGATTCCTTTGCATACTCAGACAGATTTTTCTTAGCGAAGTTCGACGAAGTAATTCTTCGGAAGTCTACAAAGTCCCCAACAACGCTTTCTGGATTGACATGCGTCTTGCCTATCAGCCCGGTTCGGTAACCCGCATCTTTTAAAATTGAATAAGTGGTCGGCCATTTGCGGTACATGGCAAACTGATGAGTCGCCAATCCCAGTTGCCCGTTCTGGTGAGGATACAACCCCGTAAAAAGCGTACTGCGTGATGAACTGCACACCGATTGTGTCACATACGCATTCTCAAAACGCACTCCTTCGGACGCAAGTCGATCAAGATTCGGTGTGCGAGCATACTTGTCACCATAACAACCAAGTTCCGGCCCATTGTCTTCTGACACAATCAACAACACGTTGGGGCGTTGCTCAGCATCAGCACCACCTGCTGAAACTGAAGCGACTGTTTCAAACAAATCCTGATTTGAAAGGGTGGAAAATGGGGACGCTGGTATCCTCTCGCTATTACAAAAATTTACCATCGGTTCGGGGAACGGCATCCACGCGTACCTGGCTGCTTGGGGATTCCGGACCTGATCACTTTCCAACTGAACGCAATCCCGCTCTACGATTTTTGCAACCGCAGGGACAAACTTTCCATCAGTGGCGGCAATTTCGAAATGCCTCAGTGGCAGCCCATCTGCTGACTTCAGTCCCAGTCCGACATGCTTGAACCTCAAGAGAATCGACTTTGCCTTGGTCTTCACATCTAACAAGATCGGTCCCGCGTACAACGACTCACCCTGAACCGAGTAGGTTTGCCCCAACGCTAGTCCTGCGAGCCTGCGTCCTACAGGTTGCTTGTTTCGCGGATGAACATTAGATGGGTCGCCAACATCCATGGTGACGGCCATTGCAACGTTGGGAACCGTTTGTTGAACCCGTCGTTGGACTTCTCGGAACAAAGGCCAATTTGGGCGATTGAGTGCTGGCAACTGCACAAACAAGAACGGAAAATCCCCCTGACCCCATGCTTCTCTCCATTTCTCAATCAGCAATGGAAACAGCTCTGCCTGTTCACGTGACTTTGCTGCTGTTTCCGCATTTGACTCGCCTTGATACCACGCAACGCCTCGCAACGCATACGGAATCAATGGTTCGATCGCGGCCTGCCACATGAACCCTGGCTTGAATGAATGATTGGGGCCCAGATCATCCGCGGGAATGAGTTCCCCCGCTTGAATCGCTGGCAGAAGATTTTGCTGTCCCCGCCTTCGGCAAAAATCGCTCAAGTGAGGATTGTCGAGCCAATTCCCTCGCACCTGGCGTTGTAATGTTGGATGGTTCGCAAGCGAATCACGAGCAACCCACGCTTCCGTCGGTGTTCCCCCCACTGCAGGACAGATCACACCGACAGGAACCTTCAATTGCCTTTGAAGCTCCTCGGCAAAGAACCAACCAACAGCCGAGAATTGACTCACCGACCCTGTCGACGCTAACTCCCACCGCCCTTCCGCATACTGCAGTGGATGAAGTCGCTCAAGCTGCTCGATGCCATAAGTGCCGGAACTACCGCGTGCCCCGCCAATAAGATTCAACAAACGTAAGCCTTTGGGCACTTCGGCCTCAATGGCACTTAGACCGCCTGTCGATTGAGCAACGGTCCACTCCATATTGGACTGCCCTGCACACAACCACACTTCACCTACCAGAATATCTGTCAGCTGAACCTCCTCGACTCCAGAGCGGATCCTGAGTGCAATCGCATCAAAAGATGATTCACGCGGAGAACAACGCACGGACCAACTTCCATCATCGCTCGTCACTGTTTGCCTTTTCTCATCACCCAACGACACCTCTACCACTGCACCGGGAGTTGCCGTACCCCAAATTGGCAATTCAATTCCAGACTGCAGCACCATGTGATTGCCAAACACCGTGGGTAGAGTTAACCCGGAATTCAGCGTTGCCCCAACGGGCTCACTCGCATTGGACGCCGTTCCTCGGGAACCTACCCTGCCACGTTGCTCCCCTTTCACCTTCTCATCAGTTTTTTTTTTCGTGTCTTTCTGCTCAACAACTTCACTCAACCTGATCCGCTGGAATGTCATGTGCGACTGACTCCCCTCATACAGGATCCCGATGGTGTCCTTATCAATCATCGACATGCAGGAATATCCTGCACTCGGCTCCTCATCCAGTAGCAATCGATATTGTTTTGGCCAGGTCAACCCACGATTTGGGCTCGCCTTGATACTGATGTGATTACGCCCCGCGGTACTATCGGGATTAGAGAACAACAGCCAGTCCTGTTCTTCCACCCCAGTCTCAGCAGCCACATCGATCAAACTAGCCATGCATGCCCCAGGTTCGATCAATGCTCTCTGAGACGTCCCATGTTTTTCCCACGTCGCGCCCATGTCCCGCGTGATCATCACCACCCTCACGCCTTGGCGGTTGTACCGACAATTCAGCATCAGCACGCCAGGTTCCACTTCAATCACCTGCGCTTCGGTGGTGTCATCAAACGCCCCGGTTCCGACGGTCCACGTCTTCCCGTGATCTTTCGAATAAATGATCGTAGAGTGGGGCAAACGGTTGAGCCCAGGTGGATCTTGATACTGCCCCGCAAAAACCAACGTGCCATCCTGCATCGTGATTCCTTTCCCTGGGCCTTGCAGGATGAAGCACCATTCGGGTTTCTTCACCTGCTTAGTGATATTGATCGGTTCGGACCAACTGACGCCATCATCCGTGCTCTTCACAAGCATGAGTTGCCCGGTTTCAGTCACCTCAAGGCCCTGACCCGAACCGCGCCAAGAGCGATTTCCATGGCTCCACGTGGCGGCAACCCAAATGGTTCCGGTCTGCGCATCAACCAAAACAGCGGGATCTCCGATCCCATCGTAATTCCACCGCGGATCATCACCCATGTCCATGATGATTTTCATATCATCCCAAGTTCTCCCACCATCCGTTGATCTCGACATCCCTACATCAATGTCACCCGGCAGGTCTCCACCAGAACGATGCCGTACATCATAAACGCCAATCAAGGTGCCCTTCGGAGTCGTTGCAAGCCCGGGTATCCGATAAGTATTCACACCGTCATCGCCACCTGTCCGGAGAGCCACACCCAGCCTTTGCATCTGGAAGCCATCATCCAATGTGCGGCGTTGCCCATTGGAGAACTTTAACTCACTCACGTCCGCGCTTACTGAGCCTGTAGTATCCGCATCGTCAGACAACGTGCAGGCAATCCAAAAGTAGTTTGCCCCTTCCTTGAGCTTGTGCCCGCCGTGCACTTTGAAATCTTTCGTCACCACGTCCCGCGATTCGTTTTGAATTTCGGACTGCACGCCGCTATCCCGTTCGTGCACCCAGTTGACTGCTTCGCCAAACGGCACATCAGCGCGAAACCTCGCGTTCCCATCCGTTGCGAAGACACCAGCTGACACCAAGTCGCCACGGTACCCACGAACACGGAAATCAAGATCCGTGAGGCTGATCGGATTACGGCTACCGTTCGTTTGAATTTTAAGTTTCAGCAAACCGCTTGATTTCGAACCCAAAAGCGCTGGCAGCACCAACGGGACCACTTCGGCTGACGTGATCACCTGAGGCTCTTCCGGTGCAATTCGCACGTCATCAATCAAGATGCCAGTGCCGGCAGGACTCTGCACTGAAAATCGAAGTTCCGAAATACTTGGATCATTCAGCGGCACTTTCACCTGTGATAAGAATGCGCGTCCTACCCTGACCTCGCGGTCCCCGTTGTAAAGCAGAGACCATCCTTTTTCGGTTTTCTTTTCAATCCGGAAGGTAAAGGGATTGCGACTTGTCCAACGCTCAGCCCAAAAGCTCAGGTCTCCCAACAAATCCAGATGTTTACCCAATTGAAAGATCACAGACGAATTGACTCCGCCGGTCAACTGCAAACACTGTTTTCCGGATTTCGAGTGATTCTTGTCAACGATCGTGGTGCCTGTTTCTGGAACCCATATGCCGACTTCTGTTTTCAACCTTTCGAACGCGCCTGGCTTCACCTTTTCAAAACTCGTTGTGTCACCCGGAGCCGCATCATCGCTTTCTTCATCACTCTCGTGTTCCGCAGCCGTCGAGACCAATTGCACGCCAAATTCGTCCAGCAATTTAGGCAACATGCTTGCGACGATTTCGGGTTTCAGGTCAGCAACATTCTGCTTTTCTATCAACCCTTTCGAATAATCATAAAGCTCTCGGCCAATCAATGCCCCGGTCTCACGATCGACCCATTGAGTCAAGCGGTGCGTCGCATTCCGCAGCGAATATCCCATTCGCCCACCACTTCGCGGATATTGACTCAATGCATATCCTCCGATTTTGCCCGTCGGATCTTTCAGAATCGACACAACCCCCGATGAAGTTAGTTGCTGTGGCAGCGGCAACCCTGTTAGTTCCGCCAAGGTTGGGAACAGATCGACCAGTTCTACCAATTCACACGAACTACTTGCAGGAGTAGTCACCCCTGGAGCCCGGATGATGAGGGGAACACGCGTATCCAATTCAAAGTTGGTCGTCTTCCCCCAAAGCCCCTGTTCACCGAGGTGATATCCGTGGTCACCCAGCAATACCACAATGGTATTTTGAGTCAAACCCGCATCATCCAAAGCCGAGAGTACCCGACCAATCTGCGCGTCAATAAAACTGACGCAGGCATAATAAGCCTGACGGATACGCTGCTGTTTATTCGCAGGAATCGGACCTTGATTTGGCTGGTCACTGTAACGTCGCAGCTCTCCGGAGTTGTGTCCTGCGTAACTCGGAGCCCCCTGTGGAAAAGTCGACTCCAAATCAAACTGCGGATCCTGATACAGGTCAAAATATTTCTTGGGTGCTATGTAAGGCGAGTGCGGCTTGATGAATCCGACCGCGAGGAAGAACGATTCTTTTTGGTTGGCTAATTCAGTAAGCCGCTTAATTGCAGCATCCGCAACTTTACCGTCATAGAGAGTTGAGTCAGAGACCTGTGGCGATTCCGACGCCAGTCCAAACACCAACTTTTCTGTCCAGTCATTCGCGTCCTGCGTCGCATAAGACCTCTTATAGGCAGCCTTGGCCGACGCAATCCCTTCTTCGGTGTAATAGTATCGGGGACCAAACCTGATCGCTGGTCGTGACCAGCTTGCCGGGTCGCCCATGGTGTCCCACTTGGTTCGGCTTGCTCCATCAGGAAACACGCCATGGTAAATTTTTCCGATGGCTGCGGCTTGATATCCGTGTTGCTTGAAATGCTGAGGCAACGTCACAACGCCTGGTCGTTGATCTCGAAAATGCGAATGATTTCCGGTTACTCCGATTTCCTCGGGACGCATTCCAGTCATGAAACTGGTTCGGGAGGGGTTGCAAACAGCCTGCTGGCAATAGGCTCTTTCAAACCGCATTCCAGTCTTGGCCAATTGGTCAATATTTGGAGTATGTATGTGCGACTGTCCGTAACACCCCAACTCAGGACGCAAGTCATCGACGGTGATGAACAGCACATTGGGTCTTGGCGATTCTTCGCTGTAGGCGACGCGCGCCCCGCAAATCGTGATTAACGACCACAACATCAGCCAATGTTTCGCCATCTCATACCTCGTTCCAAAGATCAAATACCGCGTGCAGCAATTGTAATGTTAATTGTAGAAGAGCGGAGATTTGACGCCGAAACGGAAGCGAAAATATTCTTCTCCTCCAATCCCGGAGCAGCACGAACACCACTAATTCGGAACACTGTCCTGAACATGCATTTCCCGCCAGCAGTCCCAGTCAGATAAAGCAACTTTTCCAAACCTGATTCCCGTGCGCAACAATCCTTGCTGCTCGCTAGTGGGCAACACTCGGCCGCCGCGCACTAATCGCCGATAGGGCCCAAAATTGACGCAACGGCCCTTGATTGAATTCGAAACCGCAGCTCTTCAGCAACTGCCGATAACGGATCGCGGACAATTATCCTATCGCCGCAACTCAACAGCGTTCACAAGATTCAGGGTGTGCGACTTTCCCCACCCACGTCCTTCCGATACAAAAACGAATCCGAGCTCAACAATGAAACGATCACTGCATTGAAGCTACCACCGCTATCCACGTAAGCTTGATCTGCCTCGATTAAAGTCCGTGAATCTGAAAGCATCTCATTTCTTCCTAAAAAGAACCGAAACGCATGGCGAATAATCGATTGACGCACGCGCTCGGATCTCGCGAGTTTTTCAATCAACTCAAATGCATCTCGGACTTCCCCATCTAACTCAGGATCACCTGTGCCATCGAGATATCCAGCTGCATTCACCGGTTTAGTCTTGAACACATCAGCGCTGGTTTTCCCGTCGCCTTTCTGTATCAGATTTTCCGGCGCTTCTAAACTTTCGTCAGTACGAAACCTACCAAAGTCATCAAACACTTCGAATGCGAGTCCCAGTGGATTCATCTGCCGGTGACATTTCCAACACTGCTGGCTGGATGTGACTGAATCAAGGCGTTCCCGGAGTGACTGCTCGTGATCTTCAGGGATTTGAGCATCCACCGTAATCGGCACATCCGGTACCCTTCCAGCCAACAGCTTCTCGCGAATCCAAAGTCCCCGCCGGACGATATCCGTCTCTGTATTTTGCGAATGCGCCAACAGCCATGCCGGATGGGTCAGAATTCCCATGCGGTGTTTAATTCTGAAAGGCTGCTCTACGGGGTAGTCCCATGGAAGGGACTCCCGATATTTCCCACTTGCACCGATAGGGCCACCCCCGGGTACCCGCGGTAAAGAATAAATCTCGGAGTACCTGAATTTCTGCCCGCCATGAAAGAACCATGGAAACGTGATGGGAGTAATTCCACGGCCGAAGGTATTCTCGAAGTACTCCATGAATCTTCTAAAATCACGGACGTTGACCCGTTTACGTTCCTCGGTCAGCTTCGTTATCCGGATGGCTTCAAACGCCCCGCGATGGGCCTCAAAATTATCCGCAAGGGTCTGCTCTGCATTCGTTTGCCAATCGAGCTCTTTCAACTCGTCATACGCAGTACGCCATGACTCTATCAATCGAACGCCCTCAGCATTACTCCGTGGGTGAAGCACATAAAACTCGTTGGTTGTCAGCAGACGCTCAAACACATTTTTGTCAGCCTTCAGCACATCATCGACCACTCGGTCTGCCTCATTGGTGACGGACCCTGCTGTGCCCGTGTAATCTCGCCCAGCATTATCAAAAAACCCGCCGCTGCGCGCCATGTCCTTGAACAGCTTCATACTGTTCGGGTAGCCAAAAAACTCTCGAAAGAAACGCACAACCTTGGGGTGTGTCACTTTGTGCGGTTTCACGTATCCACTGGATACGGTCGGCGAAACCTCTCCAAAAAAGCTTGTCTTGTCACCAAGAATGCGGGATACCTCTCGACGAAAATCATCTTGAGTCGCAAGCCTGCCTTCTCGGGCGGCAATCCGAAGCTTTGTGTCAGGTCCCCGATCAGACAATGCGTAAGCAATTGCATAGCTCGCTTCCCTTGGTGACAAAAGCCTTCGACCATCCTGATCAGGTTCTCCGGCACCAAACTCCAAACGATAAAGAAAATCAGACTCGAGTAGGACGCTCACAAGCATCTGCCGCAGGCCCTCCACATTGCCCCCCACAGCAATCACGTCTGCCATGAAGCCCACGTAGCGTGAAAGCTCACTTTCAGAAGCAGGTCGCTGCAGCACACATTCAAACTGCGCATGTATCGCAGCCACCAATTCGGCCTCGTTTGCAGCGGCCGCCTTCTTGACGACATCAACAAACGCTTCGGGTACCTCAGCAGGAAACCACCGATCTTTCATGTTGTCAAATTTCAACTCACCGCGTGGAACATCTTGGTTCACTGCTGAGAAAATCTGTTTTCTCGAAATCCAATCCGCGTTATTGAGCATCATGAGCAGGTGACCACCATCCAGACTGGTCGAATCGAAATACCGAACGCCCGAGTTTTCAGGAAGAACGATCGGATTCGTGACCCCGTAGAATTTCCCTTGCCGTTCCCTGCCCTCCAATTTGAACACATCGTTCACGCGTTCATGAAAAACCTGTGGGCTTACCAGCCATCTCCTCGCGGGCGTGAATGATGTTTCGGTCACTTCGCCGCTGAACAACATTTTATGATCTACGAAATTCCCAAACCCAGGCTGCCGTCTCCGCTTATCAAGATCCGAAGCATCATTGTTCCGCAGAACAGCACCAATAACCTGTTCCAAATGACTGCGTTGCTCATCGAGCAACCCGCCGGAATCCTGCGGTGGCATCAGATCGAAAAAAACCTGTTCCTGCGCACGATTCAGAATGTCGATCTGTTTGACGAGTGACAGTCCCGCAAGATTGTCAAGGCGAACCTCCCCTTCCGCCGTTTCTGAGTTGTGACACTCAGAGCACGACTTCAACAACGCGCGATGCGCTGCAGCCAACTCAACCGATTCACCTACGGCGCAATTTGTCATGCCCATGCTTAGGATGACGGAACACATTGCAATACGAAACGCGCTTATCAACATTCTATCTTTGCCTAACGAAGTCGGGCTCAGGGTCACTGAAAGTGCCGACAGAAATGATGTTTCGACACTCACCGAACAAGCACCCATATGCACGGATTGCATTCTACCACAGATCGAAATTTTGATGACCAACCGGACTAAAAACAACAGAGGGTGGATACTTGCCGAGACGCGGATTTATGACTGGCAACCAGTTTCAAACATCATTCAAGACCTCTCAGAATTGTTTCGATAGTGATCAATGTTCTCGCGTCCACTAGCGATTATGAGGGCAATTTGAGGCTTGCTGCCAGTCGGTCGGTCACAATGCTTGTTCAGCCGTTAGTAGCGTTATCTAATGGCGTGCGTCCCGAAACATTACCTGGGGGCACTTGATGGACAGTAGTTAATCAAAAACATCTTAACCTGGCCCCAAGTACACCCACAGTCCTACCCCCTACACCCAAGCCTCAAAAATGCGTGCCTGCGTCATAACCTCGCAAATCACTGGGTACCACTTCATCTTCCTATTTGCACTACTGGGGGCTACGACAAATCAGTACCCCCTGGTGGCCGCAGGCGATACATCCCTCACCAATACCAAGGTTCAGTACGAAACTTCCGATGAACCCTACATCAGGTTAGAACGCGGGGACGTGTCGATCATCATTGTTGATAACTCGGCTCTTGATCTACCCGAACTTCCAGCACACCGCGCAGGTTACAACGGAATTGCATCTTTGCTGCACAGCCAGCAACCAAACAATGCATTCGTTCCCTCCATCGCCGGATTGAACTTCGAACACATTCATGACGGAACCAAAGCCGGTTTGCGGGAGAAATTTGAACCGCGTAAGTTCCCCATGCACTTGCGTATAATCAACGCCCACACCGTCGAAGTTTATCAACCACCGACTGGGAATTGGAAACTGGAGAGTTGTGGACGCTATTCCCTTTTGGAAGATGGGACGATTGAGTACACCTTTGAGTGCATCCCACATCAAAATGCTTACTCACACGGATACATCGGGCTGTTCTGGGCAAGCTACATCAATCAACCTGAGGATAAGGCGATCCACTTCAACGGACGAGAAAGAAATTCAAATCAAACCCCGGGTTGGATCAAAGGGATCACACCCAAACACGGCGTTGAATGCACGCACCCACCCGCCGGATCAACTCCTGTCATCGAGGTGGATCACGACTTCCCTCTGACACTGGTCGGCAACCTCTCAAACCACGAACATGTTGATTCGTGGTATTACGGTGTGACTCATGGCATGGCGTTGGCGTTCATGTTTCACCCGAAGGACAACATCTGGTTTGCGCAATCACCTTCGGGTGGTGGCAATGGAAACCCCGCCTGGGATTTCCAATGGTTCATTGACAATGTCAAAGTCGGCAAAGCCTACGGCTTTACCATGCGGGCTGCGTACCTGCCGTTTGTCAGCCGAGCAGCAGTGATTCAAGCAACGGAACACCACCGCGCCGCCTTACGTCACCAATGAACCTGAGTGGCAGGCAAAACAACTCACCGAGTCAACGCCGCATGCGTTCAACAAGTGAAACAGTTTGGGGAAAAATCCCTGTGCAGTCCCACAGTTCTGTGGCTACATCTCAACTCAGGGCTTTGTTGATCCTCTCGACAATCGGCCGAGTCGACTCGGTAGAACTTCGCAATTGGAACACTGAAGCAGCCAAGAAACGATTCCGCCATACTGGCGTAAGCGTTCGGTAGTCTTCGAGAGCCGCCGAGCTGAATTTATAGTCGTGAGAATCGTTCCCTTTCAAAAATACTAATCGGCGGGCATGGTCTACAACGGTTTGTGGATCACCATCATTTTTAAGGTAAGCATAGAGCTGCTCGGCAGCCGCCAACCGATCCTTACCCATCAAGACGAAAGTGTCCTCCACTGCCGTGGGCAAAACTTGCGTTTCGCTAGGGCCAAGCGACGTGATTTGCCGATCGGCCAACGGCCCACGCGCTCTTGCCGCCTCGCGGAACATTGGTAGAAACGAAGCATTCTGCAACAACAAATACTGTCGTGTTTTCGCATCCGTGGCATTTTGGAAGGCATGACGGATTGCATTCGTCGTTGTAACTGAGTGCAAGGCAATGATTCCTCGCTGCCTCATCATCAATTCACCAGAACTCGCATAAATCGCATTCCAGATGGATTGTAGTGAAATTCCGTTGCTAATCAGAGCGACAACATTTTGGCTCGCTTCCTGCGGGGTACAGTCGTGCAGGGTGGATACCAGATCTGCCGTCGCACCGTCATCCAAGCTTTTACCATGCCAGTGGTCTGGCAATTCCTTGATTAACTGACGGTTGTCTCTTCCTGGCCGATCCGCTTCCTGATCGCTGCCCGCAGGGTTAGGACTGCCATGGTGGTTGAGCATTGCATAAACGAGGCTGCGCATAACCGGCTCAGAATACTCCCAACCAATCGTCTGCAACGTCCGGAAAGCGTTGGAGAGATAAATCACCTTGTGCCCAATACTACGAAAATCTCGAGCTGCGTATTTGGCCAACTCATCAAAAACACGCTGCGAACCCGAGTTCCTCACCAGCGAAGTGATCGCGACATCCGCGGCCTCCACGTCCCACTCTTCAAGGCTGCGGCGCAGGTGTTTGGCTGCGAGGTGTGCTGGCGGTACCGCTGCTTCATCAACCGCTGCCAACGTCCAGTTGCCTTCAGAAACATCTCGTTGTTGCGAGCTTTTGAAATTGTCGATGGCCCAGAAAATCGGTAGCCAGCGGTCCTCATCGGCACAGCTGATGCTGGCAAGATGCGCTGAGTTGACGACCAGAACCGCATGGAACTTGAAACCCACCGAGGGTCTTGGCTGAACGTTCCTGACGCCCGCGAGCAACAGTGCTGTTAACAAATGCCGGTAACTCAGGCCTCCCTGCACACGCCGCGCTGTTTGCTCAATGACCTCATTGCGCGGAGTCGTTTCAAGGAACTCAACCAACGGCTCAATTTCGCTGGAAAACCGTGCTATTCCTTTGTCGAATTTCACCTCGTCCGCTGAAAGCGGACCGAGACTGCCTAGCAATTGACTCAGTCCAAGGCTCCCGGCCGTGGACAATAAGAATTGTCGTCGTTGAGATTTCAACATGAATCCCCGCCTATGTTTTGGACTGAAGCTCGACGATCACCAAGAACCGAGAAAAGCCAGATATGTAAAGTTAGTGGAACCCACCGTGTTCGGGTCAGTATAGACGGAAGACGAGCCAACAGGGGCTAACCACGTGTCACCCGACAAGACGGCCCCGAACATCAAATGCATGGATAATCCTGTCCCAGTAGCGTTACGGTGCCTGTCCACGCACTCACCGGATCAGAGATTCCGTCAACGCCGCGAATGCGTCCTGCAAATGGTATGATATGAGTCTGGTTTCACGGCTCATGAATCTCTGGCAGAGCGACTGATGCGAGAGCGATTTACCCCAAGTCATGCACGGGACAGATTTGACATGTATTCTCAGCGTAGCAATCTATCTGGGCGTCCATTGATCTTGCCGGGCCTGCACGCGGGTTTGCGTGTCACGCGAGGCTTTCTGATCTCGGCAACGATTTTGCTGTTTGGCACACCCGATCACCCTTTCACTTTAAGTGCTCAGGACCCTCCGAATCGCCAACCCATCTCGGCGGATATTCTGCTGCGTGGTGGGACCGTGATTGACGGAACAGGATCCGCTTCCCAGACCTGCGACGTCGCGATCCGGAAGGGGCAATTGATTCTGCCAACAGCCGGAACGCAGGTGGACGCTATTTGGGAGATTGATTGCACGGGTTTGATTGTGTGCCCGGGGTTCATTGACCTTCACAACCATTCGGATGGTGAAATCGAAGATGCCGAGACGCGTGCTGCAATGAATTATGTGATGCAAGGTTGCTCGACCTTGGTAACAGGAAACTGCGGCTTTGGACCCATCAAAGTGGCAGCGTATTACGACCATATCGACGAATATGGAGCAGGTACAAATATAGCGCATCTACTACCTCAGGGTGGACTTCGAAAAGCGGTGCTTGATTCGAGTCGAGTCGCACCCACCGAGCCGCAAATACAGGAAATGCTGAAACTCGCGGAGCAAGCCATGAGCGATGGGGCCTGGGGAATGTCAACCGGTTTGATCTATGTACCGAGCTCCTACGCGACCACTCAGGAACTTACCACCCTTGCAAAAGCGGTCGCCCACCATGGGGGCATCTACGTCAGCCATATCCGAGGTGAGGGCACGAACCTTCTGGAGTCGGTCAGCGAAGCCATTCAGATCGGAAGAGACGCAGATCTTCCGGTACATATCTCCCATTTCAAGGCTGCCGGTCGTTCCGCATGGGGCTTGGTTCGCGAAGCAACCCAGCAGATTGAAAAGCAAAGGGCAGAGGGATACCAGATCACGGCAGATCAATATCCGTATATCGCTTCAAGCACCTCTCTTGGGGCCACCGTTTTACCAAGTTGGGCGCGTGAGGGAGGTGGCAAAGAGTTACGCCAGCGGCTTGTGGCTGACCGGGCAACCTTGGAGCCGTTGATTCAAAAAGCGCTCAACAAAGCGGACCATGGGGCTTCTATCAGACTGGCAAGATACAAACCAAAACCAAAATGGGTCGGCAAAGACCTGGCAGCCATCGCGCAGCTGACCGGCGCCACCGTTGTCGAGGTTGCCTTTGAAATTCTCATGAACGGTGGCGCCAGTGTGGTCAAGTTTAGCATGAACGAGCAGGATGTTCGGCATGTAATGAGCCACCCTTGGGTTGCCACTGCATCAGACGGTGGTGTGAAAATACCTGGAGCAAACAAACCACACCCAAGGAATTATGGAACCTTCCCACGTAAGCTGGGGTACTACGCCCTCAATCAAAACGTGATCCCCATCGAGCAGGCCATTCACAGTATGACGGGATTGCCAGCGAAAATCCTCTCAATGTGTGACCGCGGCCTTTTGAAAACAGATATGATCGCGGATATCGCTGTGTTTGACCCCAAGACAATACAAGCCAAAGCAACGTTCGATCACCCACACCAATACGCTGTCGGCATCCGCTACTTGTTTGTGAATGGTGAAGCAACAATTGTGGACGGAAAACCAACAGGTGCGCTTCCGGGACGGGCACTCAGACACGTTTCCGTACCGCGCAAAGCATCCGTCGTTAAGTGACGCGGCGTCCATTCCTCGAGTCAGCGCGAACCACCACCAAGGGTAACGCCGGTGCTTCACAGATCGCAGGCTCTGCACTCAGACGTGTTTGTCACCAACCCAGCGGAATAACACCGCAGCGAATCACTTCACACGACTTACCCAAAGCCAGCATTGACAGGTGACCCTATGATTCATCTTTCCGAGGCCACTGTAACCTGCCACCCAAGGTTGGTCTGCGTGTTCTGCATTGTGTTTCTGCTATCTGGTTGTTCTGATGCAATCGCCCAGCAGACGTCTGAACAAGGGTCGCTACGCGGGGACGCCGGAGTCACACCGCGTCCGGGCAATTACCCTGGTGAACCACCCGAAACCAAGGTCAACGGGGTCCTTGTGAGTGACCTGATGAAACGACTCGGGGTTAAGCTGGAAACCGGTGTGAGCCTGCAATTACTTGACAGCTATGCAGATCACTTTGACCGCACGGACCCTAATCGTGACGGAAAACACACCAAGGCTGAGTATGTTGTCGGAGGGCGTTATATGACCCCGCAGGCAAGAGCAGGAATTTTTAATGCCGCGGACGAAAATCAGGATCGAGTCGTCTCGCGATCCGAATATGTGCTCAACCGTATTATCACGGATGAAGGCAAGGAAATCATTCAGGCCATGGACAGCAACCAGAATGGGACTGTCGATTCTGCAGAGTTTGCTGAACACAGTTCGAAGCTTCTCGGTGGCGTAAAAATCGCTAATGCATTCTTTCAGCTTCTCGATCGCAATGCCGATGCTGTGATCCCTATTCCGGAATATCTCCGCGTTTGGGGACAACTCGCGCGTGAGGGTCGCGGCGATGCCGACGCGCGCATCACAAAACAGCGACGACGCCTCGCACGCCAGCCATCAGCGAAGCAGAATCACCGAGAGCCGCATTCACATCGAGGCGACAAGAATCGCGACCAGGCGGGCGGCACAATCGAGAGACCGCCCCGACGCAGACCAAACGGTCCACCACCGGTTGAAGAAGTCTTTGTAAAATTTGACAAAAACCGGGATGGCAAGCTCGTCGAGGCTGAAATCGCTACCTTCGTCCGCAAATTCATTCTGCCAGCCGATAGCAATCACGATAAGGCCGTCACCAAAGAAGAGCTCGAGGCGTATCGCAAACAGAATCCTGCAGGCCCGAATGCTACCCCATTTCGGAAACCCGATCCCTGACGAGAACACAAACCCTAGAAGTTCCCGAGGTTTAACCGCAGCTTCCCCTGCCGGAATGATTCGGCGGGACCAGCGTTCGCCTACACTCGCAATCGTTCATGCAGTGATCTCGCAAACCTGCGCCCGTTGGTTTAAGGCAATTCTTTCACGCGGATATTCTTCCACACCACTTGACCCTTGCTTCCTTTGTGGATTTGCAACCCAAAGAAACCTTTGGGGTACTCATCTTGGTCGACCCAATGCGCTACAGGGACACCGTTGATCCATGTCTTCACGACATTCCCCTTCGCTGAGATGGTCAGCCGATTCCAACCTTTACGATCCAACGCCTTCCTTGCAGCGTCGTGCTCCGTCAACCAAACGGGATAAAAATATCCACCGCAACTTTGACCATAAATACCGCCGGACCAGAATCGGTCTCCAGTGATTCCTTCCATCTCCGCCTGAGGTCCGAACACCGTGACGCCCTTCTTGCCGGCTTTGGTTCTGGCACGGAACATGACCCCCGAATTCCCATCCACTTCCCATCGCATTTCACAGGTGAAAATGAAATTTTTGTAGTCCGACTTGTCGGTACACAGATAGGTACTAGCCGTACCCGGAACGCAGGTTCCCACCAACATGCCTTTCTTGACCTCAAATTTGCACTCACCACCCTTGGGCGTCCACCCTTTGAGATCTTTTCCGTTGAACAGCGGCACAAACCCTTCCGTGAGTTCCGGTTCTTTTCCCGTATTCAGCAGCATTTCTGAAGGATCAGGAGCATTATCTTGCGTCTTGTACTTCTTGTGCCAGGCGGACTGAGCGGGGTCCACGGTGCCGGCTGTCGCAAAACACATCGCCATCGGAAGAAGGGCGATCATTGTGCACACGGTAATCTTGGGATTGGTTTTCATCGGAGTGTGTTGCATTGGGGGAGGGCGGGAAACATGAGCAAGGGCTTCGAGGAGCAACTCAAAGTCTAACCTGATCCGTGCATCGAAGATATCGGTTCGTCCGTGAAAGACTCGCCGAAAAGTGTTGTCCAGCGAGGCAATGCTCTGAATGCATCGAGACAATCTCGGCAAGGGTCATCCGTTCACGACACGAGTCGGCGGTAAGTATCGTGCTTTTCCATCCAACTTAAGGGTAGGAAATTGGAGCCCTACGCCTCAGGCGACTGCAGAAGCGGTGCGACGCTCGATTCGTCAATTGTCGTGTTGGAACGCTCGCTCCGGTCAACATCAGGTTCGATCCTGCATCGAGTGTCGCGAGGCCCCCCCTCCGGTCAGGCCCTCAACTGCCCTCAAAACAAACGATAAAAGCAATCGATGCTGCATGGCAGCAGCACGCTGTGGGCTGCCTGTTGCTCATTCTGCGTCCACTGGGACCTGACTCGCAAAATTTCGTAATACTCAGGGTCACTCATCTTTCCTTGCTCCTACGATTAACTATCTAACGCTGGCAATCCCCCCCCCATCCGAATGACGGCATTTAACCGAACACAAGATGCAAATAACGCCGCGAACCAGTTCCTGATGATGTCTTCAAAATACTTGCGACTCAACTGTGACAGAAGCACACGACCGGCATAGCAATCCACCGACGTAGGCCCGTTAATTTGATCCTTCTGATTTTCCCCAACCAACTGTTCCACAAACACCCGGGCCTCAGGCTGAAACC
>Ga0315321_10001500_pt1 | contig 17970 bp, 15 predicted proteins | sample M180m21515metaG_FD_203464 | JGI IMG/M metagenome (GOLD analysis project Ga0315321, IMG submission 203464) | Ammonia-oxidizing marine archaeal communities from Monterey Bay, California, United States - M1 80m 21515 | ecosystem: Environmental > Aquatic > Marine > Intertidal zone | place: USA... | reverse complement strand
CCCCAGGGAGAAGGAGACCAAATGACTATCCCTGATCGTATTACCTTGAACATATTCCAAGATTACTTGATTGTAGGACAGAGGGATGGATGAGGAGATCAAACTTTTAACCAAGGCGAGCCACAAGGAAGCGACTTCCAAGTGGAAGGGGATCGTCGCCGAGTTCCAGAAGCCAAACTTTGCTCGAGCCAGTTGGCAGGTTTTTAATTCCATCGGCCCCTATTTCGCGCTGTGGGGGTTATGGATGTACATGTCCCTTGGCCTTTCTCTTTCGTTGTGGTGGGCACTACCACCGGCTCTCCTTGCAGGAATGTTTTTGGTTCGGGTCTTTATTATTTTTCACGACTGTGGTCACGGCTCTTTTTATAAGTCAAAAAAGGCGAACAACTGCTTAGGCTTCATCTCAGGATTCCTAACCTTCACCCCCTATTTTCACTGGCGCTGGGAACATTCCGTCCATCATGCCACATCCGGAGATTTGGACCGTAGGGGAATGGGAGACATCTGGACGCTTACGGTAAAGGAATACCTAGAGTCTTCTAGATGGAAGAAGTTTTCCTATCGATTGGTGCGAAATCCAATCGTGCTGTTTTTAATCGCTCCTATGTTCCTGTTTTTGGTACTTGAAAGATTTCCTTCAAAAAACGCGAAACCGCGGGAGAAACGATCCGTATGGTTCATGAATTTCTCCTTGTTCGCAGTGGCTGCCGGCCTAATTGGTATCATCGGACCACTGGAATGGTTGGTGTTTCAACTTGTGGCGATGGTAATGGCCAGCTCATGCGGAGTCTGGATGTTTTACGTGCAACACCAGTATGAAGATGCTTATTGGGTGGAGGGCGAGGAGTGGGACTATACCACGGCAGCTATTCAAGGCAGCTCCTTCTATCAATTGCCCAGAGTACTCCAATGGTTCTCGGGTAATATCGGATTTCACCATATCCACCATCTAAGCCCCAAAATCCCTAATTACAATCTGGAGAGGTGCCACTGGTCCGACCCAATGTTTCAAGAAGTGAAGGCAATGACGCTTTGGAGTAGCCTTAAGTCTATCAATTCTCGTCTCTGGGACGAAGACTCGAAAAAAATGATCGGTTTTGGACAGTTGAAGAGACAACTGAGAGAAGAAAAGGCTGATTTGGAGGAAGCGACTTCGCGAAAAGCCGCCTGAGATTCACTACTCGAAAACTTTTGCGACAGTGGTTACCTCCGGTCGGTGAATATCTTGCCGAAAACAAGGAAACCTTCCATTCTTCGCCTACAATGAGCAATCCTTTCAAGGTAGTGGTAACGGATTTCGTGGAGGAACCCGCAACTTTCGAACGCAAGATCCTAGGCCACATTGCCGAAGTGGTGACGCTGCAGGCGATAGGCGAGGACAACTTGGTCGGCAAGGTGGAGGAGGCCGACGCAATTATGCTCTACCACTACGTAACCATCACTCGCCCGACAATCGAGCGCCTCAAGAAGTGCCGCCTAATCGTTCGCTGCGGCGTGGGTTTCGATAACATAGACCATGCCTTCGCTCGAGAAAGAGGCATCGACGTTGCCAACGTGCCGGACTACGGAAGCGAAGAAGTTGCAGACTCGGCCATCGGCATGTCCTTGGCCTTGGCCAGAGGGTTTCACTTCCTTAATAATCGACTGCGAGACGATTCAGGTGCGCCGTGGTCGCACGAAACAGCCAAGCCACTTCACCGTTTGCGCGGGGAAACCTTCGGCATTGTAGGCGTAGGGCGAATAGGCACGGCCACGGCCCTGAGAGCTAAGTCCCTGGGGATGAGAGTGGCATATTACGATCCATACGCGCCCGATGGTCGAGACAAGGCGCTCGGCATCCATCGAGTGGAGGACTTGGACGAACTGTTGCGACAATCTCGCATCCTGAGCCTGCACTGTCCGGGAACGGATGAAACGGAAAACCTGATCGACGACCGAGCCCTTTCCTTGATGACCAAAGGTTCGTTCCTCGTAAACACAGCCCGCGGAACCGTAACGGACGGAGAAGCGATAGCCAAAGCGCTCCAAAGTGGTAAACTGGCGGGTGCCGCCATCGACGTTCTCCCCAAAGAACCACCAATCGAAAACACTCCCCTTCTGCAGGCATGGCGCAATCCGAATCACCCTGCCCATCATCGCTTAATCCTCAACCCACATGCCGCCTTTTACTCAGAGGAGGGTATCGACGACATGCGCATAAGGGGAAGCAACAACTGCCTGCGAGCGCTTAAGGGGTTGCCACCGCGAAATGTGGTGAATTAAAGGGAAGGCTTCATATGAACCTATCGATTCGAAAGGGCGTTAAAGCCGATATTCCCGCAATAAGGGACATCATAAACCATTACATCGTCGAAACAGCTGTAACCTTCGACATGGAGGAGGCTTCGCTGGAGAATCGTCAGGAATGGTTCAAGCAATTCGATCCTTCAGGGCGACACCAACTGATCGTAGCTGAAGCCGACGGTGCTTTAGCTGGCTACGCATCGAGCGTCCGCTTTCACGAGAGACCGGCCTACCAAACGTCCGTCATGACCAGCGTCTATCTGAGCAAGACGCATTTAGGCCAAGGCATAGGAGAAACTCTGTACAGAGTCTTACTGGCGGCGTTGGAAAAGACGGGGATCGTACATCGAGCTTATGCCCTCGTAGTGATTCCTAATCCGGCATCCGCCAAGCTACACGAAAAATTAGGTTTTCAGGCAACAGGAGTGTTGCACGAGGCTGGATACAAACTCGATCGATATCACGACGTCAGAATTTACGAACGTCGTTTCGAATAGTGCTTCAGCTAGGCAAGAGATCTCGTACCATTATCCGTTCCTCGGAAAGTTCGGCAACGGAAGCGTCAATCTTCTCGCGAGCAAAATCATTGATCGGCACCCCTTGGGCAATGGACCAGTTCGTCCCGTCAGAACGCACGGGAAAGGAAGTAATCAGACCTTCTACACTCCCGTAAGAACCATCGGAGGCCACGCACACACTATTCCAGTCGCCTTCCGGCGTAGGATTTACGAGAGAGCGAACTGTATCGATGGCGGCATTGGCAGCGGAAGCGGCAGAAGAAGAACCACGCGCTTGAATGATGGCGGCTCCGCGTTGCTGAACGGTGGGAATGAAAGTTTCCCGACACCAGTCCTCGTCGTCGATCACCTCCGAAGCAGACCTTCCTCCAATTCGGGCGTTGTGATAGTCGGGATACTGAGTGGCGGAATGATTCCCCCAAATGGTAGCGTTGCTCACCTCGGAAACATGGGCACCGGCCTTGGCGGCGAGCTGAGCGGCGGCCCGGTTCTCATCGAGTCTTGTCATGGCAAACCAGCGTTCTCTCGGCACGTCGGGAGCATTGTTCATCGCGATAAGGCAGTTGGTGTTGCAAGGGTTTCCAACGACAAGGACGCGAACATCGGAAGCAGCCGAACGCTGAATGGCCTGACCCTGTCCAGTGAAGATCTTGCCGTTGATCCCTAACAAGTCACCACGCTCCATACCTGCCTTGCGTGGCACACTACCTACGAGAAGAGCCCAGTTGGCATCACCGAAACCTTGGTCGAGATCGGAGGTCGGACGGATGTCGTGGAGCAGCGGAAAGGCACAATCGTCCAACTCCATGACAACACCCTCCAACGCCTTCATCGCGGGTTCGATCTCAAGCAAGTTGAGTGAAACCGGTTGATCGGGTCCGAAGAGTTCCCCCGAAGCGATGCGAAAGAGAAGAGAATATCCGATTTGACCGGCTGCGCCGGTAACGGCTATGCGTATGGGTTGTTGGGCGTTCATTGATGTTCAGTTTTAATAATTGAAGGATTGTTGAGAAAGAAATCAGGAAAACCTAGCCTTATCAATCACCTCGGCGGTTCTGCGAAGAAGAGCTTCCGTAGAAGACCAGTCGATGCAACCATCGGTAATCGAAACGCCATATTCGAGATCCTCAAGTGGACGGGGGAAGGGTTGACCACCGGCATTCAAGTGGCTCTCGATCATTACGGAATGGATGAAGCCCGAACCGTTGGAAACTTGACTCAACACCTCTTCCATCACGACTGGCTGTCGTTGGGGATCCTTTCCGCTGTTGGCGTGACTGCAGTCAATCATGATAGAAGCAGGCACCTCGGCAACGTTGAGAGCCTCTTCAGCAACTGCAACATCCTCCGCGGCATAGTTAGATCCGGACGCCCCACCCCTAAGAATCAATTGGCAGTCGGGATTACCTCCGGTAGTTACGGCGGAAGCTCGACCGTCCTCGGTTATACCTAGGAAGGTCTGACTCTGAGTGGCAGCCAAAATCCCGTTGACAGCCGCCTTTACGTCACCACTCGTTGAATTCTTGAACCCTACCGGCATAGAAAGCCCGGAAGCCATTTGTCGATGAGTCTGAGATTCGGATGTACGGGCTCCAATCGCCGACCAGCAAAGCGAGTCGGCAATGTATTGCGGCGTTATGGGATCAAGTAACTCGGTGGCGGTGGGAATCCCTAAGTCCAGCACCTCGCCAAGAAATCTTCGGGCGATGCGCAAGCCTTCGGGAATATCGCAGGTACCGTTAAGCTTGGGATCCATGATCAATCCCTTCCATCCCAAGGTCGTGCGAGGCTTTTCGAAATAGACGCGGAGCACGAGCAGAAGCCTATCATCCAATTCGCCAGCCAATCCACGAAATCGCTCGGCATATTCGCGACAGGCATCCAAGTCGTGAATAGAGCAGGGTCCAACTACGCAAAGTAGTCGCTTATCTTCCCCATGAATGATGCGATGGAGCTTTTGGCGAGATTTCGCGACAAAGCCTTTTTGCTCAGGACTGCGAGAAATTTCATTGCAAAGTTCCACCGGAGCCGGGAGGGGGTCCGATGAAAGAATTCGTAAGTCGGTTACTTGTTGCACGATTGAGAACCATAAAAGCCAAGCTCGTATGAACAAGACAAACTTTTAAAAATGTGTTAGTAAGCAAAATCATGTTCGCGCATATCCATCACCCCGCCGCCGTAATCCTTGCCTCCGGAGACGATTCTCTTGCCTATTTACAAAGCCAGTGGAGCTCTCAGCTTGACTTGCAAGGAGAGAATCAAGCGAGCTATGGCCTGCGACTTAATCGCAAAGGTCGAATCCTAGCCGATGGCTTCATTCTAAGAAAGGACGATGAAAACTTCCTTATCGTCAGCTACGATTGCCCCGCGAAGCACCTTCTCTCACTTCTGAAGGAGAACGTCGTGGCCGACGACGTTGAATTCGAAGATCAAACGGAGAAATGTGAAATCATTTCGCTTTGGGGAGGAGACCATAACGCCATTAGTTTACAGTTCGCTTTTGCTCCTCCAGAAGAAAATGCCTTTGTCGAAACAGAATTCGGCTTGATGTTTTGGGGGCGAAAAACAAAACCGACCAACATCGATATTCTGGCGGACGAAAAACACGCCAACGCACTCGGAAAATTTGCGGTGGATGCGACTAGAGCGGGAAATCTTGCGATGGTGGACGCGAATTCACTGGCCCTTAGCAGAGTTGCATCAGGCATACCTTCCATCCCTTTGGAAATGGGTCCGACCGAACTCCCACAGGAGTGTGGACTAGAGGAAGATGCCATTGATTTCGACAAGGGGTGCTACCTCGGACAAGAAGTTATGGCGAGGATTCACGCCATGGGGCAAGTCCAACGCGTTCTGCTGCCGGCAACCATAAAAAAAGAATCCCCTGAACGTATACCCGCGGAGCTTTTCCTGGGAGAGAAGAAAGCAGGAGAGTTAAAAAGCTACTTTAGCCATGAGTCCGACATTTTCGGATCGGGCATGGCCTTGGTTCGTCGCAATCTTTTACCCGAAATAAGAGCCACGGGCTTGTCCTTTTTGCCTTCAGACAAACCCCAACTCTTCATTAAATGAACGAAAATAACGAAATCAGTGATGTCGCAGGGATCTTTTTGAGCCTCGGAGCCGAAAAAAAACAGGCTTTGCGAATGGCAACCCAGTTACTCAAAAGAGCTGGGCAGATTTCGAACGAGCTAAACATTACGAAAACCAAAGCTCTTCAAGGACTTCTGGAAACTGTGACCTGTGGTTCCCGAGGTAATCTGAGACCCAATGAACAAGCGACGTTCGGGATCACCGAGGAGTAAAAAAGCAGAAATAATCAAGCCTAGAGCAAAAAGGGATTGACGAAACGCAAAAAAAAAAGAGGCATGGGGGGATACCCAAATTACTGGCTTAAAAATCTCAACCAACCTTCAAAACAAAGGATCTAATAATGAATAAAGGACAACTCATTGACGCAGTACAAAAAAACTTAGGCAAGGATGCCTCTAGAGCAACAGCTGACGCTGCCCTCAACGCCGTGATCGACAGCATTACTAAAGCGGTAAAGAAAGAGAACGTACAAATCATTGGATTCGGAACGTTCTCGGTCGTTAAGAGAGCTGCCCGTTCCGGCATTAACCCTCAAACCGGCGAAAAGATTAAGATCAAGGCCTCCAAATCAGTGAAATTCAAACCTGGCTCCAAGTTAAAAGCTTCTCTCTAAGACTTTTTCTCGCCCAACTTTACAAAACCTGCGGTTCGCCGCAGGTTTTTTTTTGCAATATGACTAAAGATGAGAAAAGGATACGAGCGATTAAAGCATACAAAGAGCATATGGAGAATTGTCGCTCCGCCGAAGCTCCCGGGCGTATTGAGTTCTTAGGAAACCATATTGACTACAATGGCGGCAAAGTCCTTGGCGCAGCAATTAACGGAATAGTTTGCGCACTTGCTAGACCTCGAAAAGAGCAAACGATTAGACTCTTCAGCGATAGCTTCGAGAACGACGCGGTCGATACCTCCATTAGAAATATTTCTCACCGAAAAAGGTCGGAGTCTTGGGCTAACTATCCGCTCGGCGTGCTTTGGGCCTTAAAGGAAGCTGGTCTTTTCCCTGACTCGGGCTTTGAGTTAATCCTTTCGACAGACCTGCCCCTCGCGGCAGGGCTTAGTTCGAGTGCCGCAGTCGAACTGGCGACTGCCCTCGCACTCCTTCAACTGAGCGGGCACAAATTAGGGAAAAGCGACCTTGCTCGCCTATGCCGTCGGGCGGAAAATGAATTCGTCGGTCTACCCTGCGGAATTCTAGATCAAGGAGTCTCTGCCTATGGCGAGAAAGATCACTTGGTTCTAATCGACTGTGTGAAGGAAAGCTTCTCCACTCTACCCCTACCCAAACATACCTGTCTGTGGATCTTCGATACCGGGATCAAACACAACCTTGTAGACTCACTCTATTCTCAACGACACTCAGAGTGCAAGGAAGCACTGGAGCTGCTAAAGAAGCAACAGCCTAGCCTCCCCTGCCTTGCTGCAGCATCCGAAGGGTTACTCACTTCGGTACACCTTCCCACTCCTTTATCCCAGCGAGCCCTTCATGTCGTTAGGGAAACCGCCCGAGTCGAACGAGCGATTAAACTGCTCAAGGATAATGCGTCACCAAAGAAAATCGGTGAACTTCTTTTCGACTCCCATGCCAGTTCGAGAGACCTTTTTGAAAACAGTTGCCCGGAGCTTGATTTTCTCGTCAATGAGCTGCGCGGGCAACCAGGGGTCCTTGGAGCACGCCTAACCGGCGGCGGATTTGGAGGTGCGGCACTAGCGTGGACTGGCGTGGAATTTTCACAAACAGAAGCTAGAGCAACTGCGACCGCCTTCAAAGGAGCATTTGGACACAATCCGAGTATTCACCGATTCGAAGCTTCCCAAGGCGCGCGAATCACCAATCCACTTGAGAAAAGACAATCAGATTCTCTGTAGTTAAGTTGAGGCATAAAGAAACAAGCGATACTTCCAAAACTAGGTTTTTCGCAAAGCAGACAAGAACCCTGCCTTATCCTCGGCATGAACGAAATGCCCTGCCCTGGGCAACAATTCGATTCGAGCCTTTGGAAAATGGCGAAGAATTGAAACCCTGTCCTCTAGGCGAACATAAGAAGATTTTCCTCCGTTAACGAAAGTTACGGGACCACCGTAAGATTCTTCAGGAGTCAAAGGGTTTCTCGAAATATCAAGCAAACCAGATCGTAATGCGCAAAGATTCGGTTTCCAGCGAAACATACTGGATTCCTCGGAAAGGTTGGTGAGAAGAAATTTGCGAAATGACCAGTCTGGAAAAACCTTGGTCAATTGCATATCCGCACTCTTGAGGGAAGAAAGCGTTTTGAGGTTCAGAGCAAGCAACCCATCGAAAGTCGATAAATGGCTCTCGGCAGGATAGTCACGAGGAGCAATGTCGACCACAACAAGTCGCTGAACTCGGTCGCCATGAAGACAGGCGAACTTCATCGCAACCTTTCCGCCAAGACTGTGCCCGCACAAAACAAAAGAGTCCAGGCCTTGCCCATCGGCCCAAACTCGCAAGTCATCGACCATAAAAGAGATTGTGGATTCTTTATCGTGAAACGAATCTCCATGATTGCGCAAATCGAGTGAAAACACTCGATGTAAAGCGGACATATCCTTGGCTACTGATCTCCAATTTCGACGGGACCCAAGCAATCCATGAAGAAAGACGATGGGGGGAGCATTTTGCCCTCCCCCTGCATCAAAGGCAAGAGTCCGATCGAACATTGGATTTAGAACAACTCGAGCTGAAAGTATTCATCGGGGCCCACTTTCTGACCATGAGTTTTTTGGGGATTTACCGTTGGTTCGCTTTCATTCGAAGGCAGTTGTTCATTCGTTGATTGGATGTCCGAAGGTTCAGGAATATCCTGTACTCCCGCCGCGGCTCTCGCGGCCTCCGCATCTCCTACTTCCAAACTCTGAAGAATCGCCTTGGCCCGATTGACAACGGCATCGGGCAAGCCGGCAAGACGAGCTACTTGAATCCCGAATGAACGTTCCGAAGCACCGGGTTTCACTTGCCGGACAAATATAATCTCATCGTTCCATTCCTTCACTGCCACCGAGTAATTGAGTAGCCTGGGCAAACTTTCGGAAAGTCGCGTCAGTTCATGATAATGCGTAGCAAAAAGCGCCTTGGGCCCTAAGGCTAGATTACCGTGAAGATGCTCAACAACCGCCCAAGCTATGCTGAGACCATCGTATGTGCTCGTTCCACGACCTATCTCGTCCAGAACAATCAAGCTTCTATCCGTACAGTTGTTGAGAATATTGGCCGTCTCGTTCATCTCGACCATAAAGGTGGAATTACCGCGGGCAAGCTCATCCCCAGCTCCGACTCGAGAAAAAATTCGATCAACTAAACCCAACCGACAAGCTCGAGCAGGTACCCAAGAACCAACATGAGCCAAGAGAGCGATCAGAGCCACTTGCCGAATGAATGTCGACTTTCCGGCCATATTGGGTCCCGTAATAAGGCATATTTGCTCGTGCTCGGAAGAGAGTTGGCAATCGTTAGGCACGAAGGCGTGGGTCCCCGCCAACCCGAGACTCTCTCTTTTCAGGGAGAGTTCCACCACAGGATGACGCCCTTGTTCGATCTCGAGAACAGAGGAACTTTCTTGGAATTCAGGACGACAGTATCCGCGTTCGCGGGCAATACATCCCCATGATGAATAAAGATCAATTTCCGCGAGGACCAAAGCCATCTCGGCAAGGGCATCGGCTTCATTCAATGCCGAATCCAAGACCTCGCGAAACAATTCTTGCTCCCGAGCCACCGATCTTTCCTCTGCGTTAACGATTTCCTTCTCCTTCTGCCTGAGTTCCTCGGTAAAATATCGCTCGGCATTGGTCATTGTTTGCTTCCGGACATAATGCTCGGGAACAAGTGAAATATTCGCCTTGGTCACCTCGATAAAATAACCGAATGCACCATTGTATTTGACCTTTAGGTTTCCGATGCCCGTCTTCTCCCTCTCCGATGTTTCCAGATCGAGAATCCACTGCTTGCCACCGGAACCAAGTTCACGCAGGCGATCCAAGTCCTCATTAAAACCCGTGCGAATAACTCGACCGCCATCAGACTTAACATCCACCTTGATATCGACAGGCAACTCTTCTTCGAGCGCCTCCTCCAGCAGACCGCAAAGCTCGTCGAAAGTGTGTAGTGCTTGCCCGAGTCCAGCGATGCAGGGATGCCTGTCAGAGACCTCCCGCAACAAATCAGCCAAGACAGGTAGGCTTCGCAAGGTTGCCCGAAGTCCACCTAGCTCTCGGGGCCGTGCCAATCGGTTGCGCAAACGACCTAGAATACGCTCTACGTCGTTTCCGCCACGCAAAGCGTCGCGAACTTGGTCGGCCAATCCGGGAGCTCCTGCAAATTCTCCAACGCATTGTTGGCGACGATTAATTTCCGTAAGATCAAGCTCGGGTTGCCCCAGATAACGTTCCAACAAACGCCCACCAGCCGATGTAATTGTTTCGTCCATTGCATCCAGTAGGGAACCCTTGCGAGAGTTTGAAGACGTGCGAAACACCTCCAAGTTCCTCTGAGTCGCCGGATCCAACAAAAGCGCAGACTCGCTCCGATATTCCTCCACCCTTCGCAGGTTGCCCGGCTTACCTCGCAATACGTCGCTGGCATAAATAAGCAAGGCTCCCGCAGCCCCGAGTCCAGTGTGATCAAGACCGATTCCAAATCCTTCCAGATTCATGACTCCGAGGTTCTCCATGACCTCACGAGCTCCCGAGCGTTGATCGAAGTCATAGTCGGGACGTTCCGTTCGCGTAACCTCACCAAGCAAGTTTTGAAACTGATCAAGAAAAGTCGCCACATCGGGGTCGCGCTTCGCCTTTTCAGCCAAACCTTCCGGAATAAGGTATTCGTGAGGAGCTAGAGAGGCAAAGACAGCCAGCAGGTCGTTCGAGTCTTCCACCGAAGCCAGAATAAACTTTCCAGTGGAAAGATCAAGCCAGGCGGCACTAGCTGCTTTCTTATAACAATCCAAGGCCAAAATAAAATTGTTTTGGCCTACTTCAAGTTGGCGTTCCTCCAGAACCGTACCCGGAGTTAATATTCGAGTAATGCCCCGCTTGACTAGTTTACCCGCCTTGGGAGCCTCCAATTGCTCGCATATCGCCACCTTGTAACCGTTTGAAAGCAACTTGGCAAGATACCCCTCGGCTGAATGAAAAGGAAACCCTGCCATCGCCATATCATGCCGCTTGGTAAGGGTTATACCTAGAACGGGCGCACCCCGTTCAGCATCGACCTCGAACATCTCGTAAAAGTCCCCCAAGCGAAAGAGAAGAAGGGTGTCAGGAGTCAGGCTCGCCCGAGCCTCCCGATACTGCTTCATCATGGGGGTGTCTTCTTTATGCTTGGTCATTCTTGGTTAAGTCCAATTGTTTTCAGTTCGTAACCCGACAAGGCAACGAAAAAGCAAAAGGACCTAAGCTAAAAATCAGCCTAACGACCAAATCCGACCAAATGATAGTCAAGCGGACCGAAATATTCGTGTGCCCCTGCTCCATGGCATCGGCAGCCGACTCGAACGTGAAAATATTCCTAAAAAAGAAGAAAAAAAAGGCCTGGCTTTAAAATAGAAAATTGAGACAAGCTATTTCCAAAGGCATTTCAAGACACCAATTTAGATATGTTTGCGGGAAATTAAATTTTAGCAAGAAAAGGGCTCTCTCAGCAGGACAAGGATGATCAGACGGAAAACATCTGAGCACACTCAATTGATTGGACTTGAAAACATGCCAAGGCAAACAACTGAGCGGAAGGATAATTAAGCTTGAGGCAACGGGCTTTTTATCGAATCGTGATTCGTTTGAGTAAAACATCCCCCAGAGACGAGGGATGAACAAGCAAGCAATGAGTAAAAAATCAAGTTTCGAAGACAAGCAAATGATCGCAGGCAACTATTGGCAAGCCAACTTGAGATTAGTGGTTTGCCTGCTGATCATCTGGTTCGTCGTTTCCTTCGGGTGCGGAATCCTTTTCAAGGAGAATTTGGACCAATTTTCGGTCGGCGGAGCTCCTCTTGGATTTTGGATGGCCCAGCAAGGCTCGATCATTTGCTTCGTTTTATTGCTGATAGCCTATGCATTTTTCATGAACAAACTGGATAAGAAGCATGGTTATGAAGAGGAGGAAGTCTGATGGAGCAGACAACTTGGAATTTTATCTTTATCGGAATCAGCTTCGGCGTCTACATAGGCATAGCAATTTGGTCTAGAGCCGCGTCGACTAAGGAATATTATACTGCAGGAGGAGGCGTATCTCCTTTTGCAAACGGAATGGCCACCGCTGCGGACTGGATGTCGGCGGCCACTTTCATTTCCATGGCCGGAGGAATTGCAGCCGCCGGCTATGGCGCATCGAAATTTCTAATGGGATGGACCGGAGGGTTCGTTCTTCTCACCACCTTGATGGTTCCTTATCTAAGGAAATTCGGTAAAGCCACCGTTCCCGACTTTGTCGGTGATCGTTTTTACTCGAACGCGGCTCGTATGGTCGCTGTCATTTGTGCAATTTTCATCTGCATGACTTATATCATGGGACAGATGAGAGGAGTGGGAATTGTGTTCTCCAGACTTTTCGATATTGAGATTTGGCAGGGCGTCTTTATCGGAGGAGGAATCGTTTACTTTTATGCCGGTCTGGGTGGCATGAAAGGAATCACCTACACCCAAGTTGCACAGTACTGCGTAATGGTCTTCGCGTACACCATTCCCGTGATTTTCATATCCATGATTATCACCGGAAACGTCATTCCGCAACTAGGCCTGATCGGAGATTACGTAAAAGAAGGTCAGGAGTACAGCCAACCCCTTTTGGAAAAGATAAACCAGATTTCCACAGATCTTGGATTCAAGGAATATACCAAGGGATCCGGCAACACCTTGGACCTCTTCTGCATAACGGCTGCATTGATGGTCGGAACGGCAGGACTTCCCCACGTCATCGTTCGTTTCTTTACCGTGAAGAACGTAAAGGCCGTGAGAAAATCAGCTTACTGGACCTTGAGTTTCATCGCCATCATCTACTTGACCGCACCGGCCCTCGGAATGTTCGCAAGAACCAATTTCATCGAGGAAATCAACGAGAAGAAATATCAGAAGGCGCCCGGCTGGTTCAAGAACTGGGAAAATCAGGGGATGATCGCTTGGGTCGATAAAAACAAGGATGGAATCATGCAGTATAGGGCGGGCAACGTCTTTGCGGACAAACCCGAATTCGATGATTCCAAAAGGATTGAAAACGGGCCTCGACCGGTAACCAACAAAATCGACGAGTCATCGACCAACGAGGTCTACTACGACAGAGACATAATCGTTTTGGCAAACCCCGAGATGGCGGGATTGCCCAAATGGATCATTGCCTTGGTGATGGCTGGATGCGTCGCCGCCGCATTATCGACTGCCGCCGGCTTGCTCCTCGTGCTATCGACCTCCGTATCTCACGACCTGATGAAAAAGATCGTCAAGCCCGACATCTCCGACAAACAGGAAATGAGGTATGCCCGACTAGCTTCGCTTGGAGCCGTTCTCGTGGCGGCTTATTTTGGTATCAACCCACCATCGAGTTTCGTTGCGAAAACGGTAGCTTTCGCCTTTGGGCTAGCCGCATCCTCCTTCTTTCCCACCCTGATCATGGGAATTTTCTCCAAGAGAGTAAATAAGGAGGGAGCGATAGCGGGAATGATTTGCGGGATCGGGTTTACTTTGGGTTATATCGTTTATTTTCAATTCCTTACGGACACTAAGGAATATTGGCTCGGCATATCACCGGAGGGAATCGGCTTTGTCGGAATGCTGATCAACTTTTCCGTCGCCTTTGTCGTGAGTCGCCTTACTCCTCCCCCGCCTCAAGAAGTTCAAGACATGGTAGAACACATTCGCATACCCAAGGGAGCGGGCCAAGCTTCGGACCACTGATCTTCATGACGAATTACCCGATCCCACTCCTCTTGTTCCTGACGGTCTGCCTTTGCGGGGCCGAGAAGAAAAAGGACGAAGGCTTCTTCTCACTTTTCGACGGCAAGACCCTTAAAGGATGGGAAGGGAAGAAGGAATTCTTTCGGGTCCAAGACGGCGCCATCGTTGCCGGCTTTCTCAATGCCCGCATCCCCAACAACGAGTTTCTAGCCAGCAAAGAGGAATACGCCGACTTCGAACTTCGCTTCGAAGCCAAGCTCGTGGGACAGGGCAACAACGCGGGCGTACAGTTTCACAGCCAGCGCATACTTAAAACTCACGAGATGATTGGCTACCAGTGCGATATCGGGGGCTGGAGCAAGGGAAGCATCTGGGGGTTCCTCTACGACGAATCCCGACGACGAAAGATGCTAGCCGAAGCCCCGCAGGACGAGCTGAAGAAACATGTCAACCCAAAGGGCGAATGGAATAAAATGATCGTGCGGGCGGTAGGCCCTCGTATTCAAATTTGGATAAACGGTTATCAAACAGTTGACTTTATCGAGCAGGAAAAAGAAATTCCTCTTAGAGGGCGCCTCGGACTACAAGTTCATGGAGGCTCCCCGCTTGAATGCCACTACCGCCGCATAAGAATTAAAAAGTTTAAAATCCCAAGAGGAACTAGACCTCGTCAATCAAAGGAAAAAAAATGAGCCAAAGCCGTAGAAACTTCATCAAGCAATCCGTGCTCGCCTCAACGGCGTTCGGGGCATTCACCATTAGCGGGACCAAATCTTCGGGCAAGGTCATCGGAGCCAACGAACGAATAAACGTCGCGGTATGCGGAATCAAGGGACGAGGCGCCGCCCACATGGGATCTCTCGGTCGTGTGAAGAACGTTCAGATTTCTCATCTCGTGGACCCCGACGCCCGCCTTTTCGAAGGTCGAAAGAAATTCGTCAACAGCCGTTACAAGAACAATCCCGATTGCATCCAAGACGTACGCAAAGCCCTTGAGAACAAGGATATCCACGCGATATCCGTGGCAACTCCGAACCACTGGCACAGTCTGATGTCGATCTGGGCCTGCCAAGCAGGCAAGGATGTATACGTCGAAAAACCGCTAAGTCACAATATTTACGAAGGTCGCAAATTGGTGGAAGCCGCCGAAAAGTACGGTAGCATCGTCCAGCACGGGACACAAAGCCGTTCCTCCCAAAGTTTGGCGAACAAGGCCAAGGAAATCGCCGAAGGCAAACATGGGAAGTTGGAAGTTTCCCTAGGCACTTGCCATAAACGCAGAGGCAGCATCGGCAACAAGGACACCAAGACGCCGCCAAAGGAACTGAATTTCGACGTATGGACGGGACCTGCCCAAAAGGAGGACTATCACGAAAACTTAGTTCACTATAATTGGCATTGGTTCTGGAAATACGGCAACGGAGACATAGGTAACCAAGGCGTGCACCAAATCGATATTGCCCGCTGGATGATTCCCGGTGCCATGTGGCCCAAAAGCGTCATTTGCGTAGGTGGACGCTTTGGCTACGAGGATCAGGGACAAACGGCCAATACGCAGTTAGCTATTTACGACTATGGAGATAGCCAACTCGTATTCGACGTGCGCGGTCTCAGCGGGAAGAGCAACATGGGCGTATCCAACCACCAGTACTTTGACAAGAACGCCAAGGTCGGCAAAAAAAAGGTGCTAAAGCTCAAGGGAGTAAAAAGCCCAGTTGCCGACCGAGGCGATGGCGACAACTTCGCCAACTTCATAAAGGCCGTCCGCAGTCGCAAGACCACCGACATGAACGCCCACGTGCTCGAGGGACATATATCGAGCGGTCTTTGTCACCTAGCAAACGTATCCTACCAATTAGGCGAAAAACAAAGTTTCAGTAAAAAGAATAAGATTTTCGGCGACAACAAGAAGGCTTACGAGTACTTCGAAAGAATGCAGGATCATCTCAAGGGCAATAGCCTCAAGCTGGAAGAAATCGATTACGTGGTCGGTCGCGAGCTCAAGTTCGATAGTAAAAACGAATCCATCATTGGCGACGACGAAGCCAACGCGATGTTGACTCGTAACTATCGCGCGCCATTCGTGGTTCCTGAAAAAGTATAACAGCGGGCTTTCCATTTATGTCTTTGAGCGGCTCGGTTTCCATGTGGAATCCGGGCCGCTCTTCTTTTGAAAACATCGATCATATTTGCGCATCCGATGTAGTTGGTGTATTTTAAATTGTTAATCAAAATGAAAATTCTTCCTAGCTTGTCCTGCCTTGCACCAGTTGTGGTATTTTTTGCGTTTACGCCGCTAGGTCGAGCAGTTCCCCCACCCTTCAATCCATCTCCGCAAAAAACGGCAATCATGCGTGAGGCGGTTAACCGCATAAACCTATCGATAGAACAAAAACTCGCGGAAAAGAAAATCCCCTACAACGAAACCCTGAACGACTACCTGTTCGTTCGCCGTATATACGTGGACTTGAGCGGCACGATCCCGAATTATGAACAAGTAACCTCCTTCATTCGCAACAGGGATCCATTCAAGCGCACTCGCCTAATAAACCAGCTATTGGCTTCAGAAGGATACGTCAGCCATCTCTACAATTATTTGGCGGACTTGCTTCGTATCCAATCTCAAATGCCCGGAAGCAATCTTCGCTCAGACCCGTTCATTGCCTGGCTGAAGGACTCCATTCATCAGGACAAACCCTACAACCGCATCGTCTACGAAATGATTTCGGCCTCGGGTCGACTCCATGACAACCCAGCCGTGGGCTACCACCTGCGAGACGTCGACATGAAATTGGATCACGTGTCGTTCATGTCGAAGATTTTTTTGGCCAAGGATATTTCCTGCGCCCAATGCCATGACCACCCCTTCGAGGAGTGGACGCAGATGGACTATTATTCGCTGGCCTCATTCCTCGGGGGGCTTGAAACGAAAGGGAAAGCAACATCTTCAGACAAAAAGAAAAAGGATAATAAATCGGCGTCTACTCCTTTCAATGCAGTCAAAGATACGATGAAGGAGTTTCTTAAAAGTCGAAACTTCGAGCTGGCCATCGCAAAGAAGGAAAACCTCAGTTTCACTCGCGATAAGGAAAAGGTGAAAGAAAAGGCAAATCAACTCCGAGACGCCTTTGATCGCATGATGGACGATAATCGCTACAATGTTCATGACAAAAAGGAAACGGTGATGAAGCTCCCCGAAGACTACCAGTACGATGATGCCAAACCAGGTGAAGAGGTAAAGCCACGCGTTCTTGTGGGCACCGAGCCAAAATTCCCGAGAAACCTGAGTAATCGAGAACAACTTGCTCAATGGATCGCCAGTCCCAACAATCAATGGTTCGCGCTTACCATCGCCAATCGAATGTGGGCGCGGTTCTTTGGTCTTGGAGCCGCCGAACCCCTTCACAACGTGGAAGTAGACGATGCTCCAAACCCTATCCTTCTCAAGACGATAACCGAAGTCATGATCGCCCTAGAATTCGATCTGAGAGCGTTCTCCTGGGTGTTGGCTCACACCAACTCCTATAATCGTCTCGCCACTCGCAAGCTCATTACTGAAAAGGACGACTATTTTTTCCAAGGTCCCACACTCCGCCGGATGACGGCCGAGCAAGTTTGGGATTCCTTCGTCACTCTTCTTGTCGAAGACCCGTTGCGCTACCGCTCGGCCCCAAGTCTCACCCTTCAAAACATCACTAGCGCCGAAACCGCCATCACCTTCGCCGAGTCCCTCACTCAAAATTCGGGCAAGGGCAAAAAGAAGTCGCAAGGAGAGTTCCTCCTCCTCGACTCTCAAACCGGTGAAACCGTACTCCAAGGAGGAAAAGACATGAGTTCTTCCTCCGGAGATCCCGCCGCGCAACGCGTGACCTCCGGTCGGGGGAAGGAAAAGCTAATTCTTGCCCGTGCATCCGAATTAGATCAACCAACCCCGCAGGGTCATTTCCTGAGAAAGTTCGGCCAATCCGAACGGACCTATGTCGCGGGAGCTTCCAACCTGTCAGGCTCCGTTCCACAAATCATGGAACTCATGAATGGTTTCGCGACCGAGGCACTGATCAACCAAGATTCGTTGATATTCCGCAAAATGAAGGATGAACGAAGTCCCTCAAAACGGGCGGAAATCGTCTTTCTCAGTGTCCTCAATCGTCTGGCAAACCCAGCCGAGCAA
>Ga0315321_10001498_pt1 | contig 17983 bp, 13 predicted proteins | sample M180m21515metaG_FD_203464 | JGI IMG/M metagenome (GOLD analysis project Ga0315321, IMG submission 203464) | Ammonia-oxidizing marine archaeal communities from Monterey Bay, California, United States - M1 80m 21515 | ecosystem: Environmental > Aquatic > Marine > Intertidal zone | place: USA... | reverse complement strand
CGATGTTGACCGGCCACATCACCGCTATGGTGGCGGCATTTTTGGCGTTGGCCATCACTGCCGGCGCTCCCACGATGCTAATGGTTGCCTTGCTGGCTTATTTTTCAAACCTCTGCGGGTGCCTTACTAACTATTCTTCCGGACCGGTTGTGATCTATTCAGGCTTCGGATATGTGCCGATGGGCCGATGGTTCAAAATCGGGTTCATCGTTTCCATCTTTCACTTGGCCGTGTGGTTGGGTGTAGGGTTACCTTACTGGAAATTCCTTGGTTGGTGGTAGCCTGCAAGGAGGCAGGAAACATTAATCATCAGTGCCGCTTTGTCTGCACTGAATGACTTACCAAACGATTAGCATCAAGATGCCGGCGATTCCCACGATACTCACCAGATTTTTGCGCGACAGACCAAGCACAGGTTCCACTGCGGCTTCTCCAGGCCAATCTCAACGCCACGGAATGGTAACGACTAAGAGAATGAAATAGGTGACGGCGATGGGGCGGCGCGACTTTATTTCGCGGTGATGACTGTGTAGTTACGCTTGCCTTTGCGCAGGAGGAGATGTTTACCAAAGAGCAATTGCTCGGCGGTGACGCGGGTTTGCGCGTCGGACTGACGCTCGTTGTTGAGATTCATACCGCCGCCCTGTAGGTCCTTGCGGGCCTGGCCGTTGGATTGGCAGAGGCCACTGGTGACAAACAATTCGAGAATCGGCAGGCCGTCGCCCTCCATTTGGGTGCGCTCGATTTCCACCGTGGGCACTTCGCCGACGATTTCGTTAAACGTGCTTTCGCCAATTCCATCCAAGCCGCCGCCAAACAGAATCCGGCTGGCCTGCTGCGCTTCCTGCGTGGCGGCCTCGCCGTGAATGAGATCGGTCATGGCCACGGCTAACGCCGTGTGCGCCTCGCGGCCGCTGGGGTTTTCCGTGTGGCTGGCTTCCAGCTCGGTGATGCGTTCCTGCGGCAAAAACGTGAAGTACTTGAGGTAACGCGCCACATCGCGGTCGTCGGTGCGAATCCAGAACTGGTAAAACTTGTAGACGCTCGTGCGAGCCGGATCGAGCCACACTGCGCCCGCCTCGGTCTTGCCGAATTTGGTGCCGTCGGCATTGGTGATGAGCGGCAGGGTGAGGCCGTACACGGTGGTGTTGAGCTTGCGTCGACTCAGCTCGATACCGGCGGTGATGTTGCCCCATTGATCGCTACCGCCAATCTGCAGTTCGCAATCGTGCGTTTCTTTGAGGTGATAAAAATCAAATGCCTGTAGCAGCATGTAGGAAAACTCCGTGTAGCTGATGCCCACTTCGCGGTCCTGCATGCGGGCGCGCACGCTTTCCTTGGCCACCATGCTGTTGACGGTGAAGTGCTTACCGATCTTGCGCAGGAAATCGAGATAGGACACACCCGCCATCCAGTCGGCGTTATCGAGCAATTGCGCGGGATTGGTGGTCGTTTCAAAATCCAGCAGCTTGGCGAGTTGCTCCTTCACTGCGGTGATGTTTTGCTGGAGTGTTTCGCGTGTGAGCAAATTGCGCTCGGCGGATTTGCCGCTGGGATCGCCAATGGCCCCGGTGGCACCGCCGGCTAGGGCGATCGGTTTATGGCCGTCATTCTGAAAACGCCGCAAGGCAATGAGTGGCACGAGGTTGCCCACATGCAGACTGTTGGCCGTGGGATCGAACCCGCAATACAACGCCGTCGACCCTTCACCTAGTCGCTTGGTCAGCGCATCGGAGTCGGTGCAGTCGTTGATCAACCCGCGCCAAGCCAGTTCGTCCAGAATGCTCATGCGGGCGGCATTAAGGCGGAGGGATGGGGCGGGGACAAGGAAAACTCTACTCCGCCGTGATCAACTCGCGCAGGTGCTCCATGGAAACGGTGTTTTTGAACACCATTTGCAGGTTGTCCTTCACGCCGTTCTTCACGGTGTAATAGGTGCTCTGGGTGTTGTTCACGCTGGCGACAACGGCGCCGTATTCGTTGAAGACTGGTGCGCCGCTAGAGCCTTTGGCGAAATCGGCGGTGATTGCGATCATGCGGCGGGGCCCTTCGCGACGGGCGCTGTCTAGGTATTTGCGGGAAATGATGCCTTCACTGAGTACATAGAAATGGCGGTCCGGATGGCTGAATACTCGCACCTTGCCGCCCAGCGGAGCGGCCTGCGCGGAGGTGTCCACCGGCAGGGCGGTGAAGCCTTTGCCTTTGGCGCGTAAAATAGCGAGGTCGGTGGCCTTGTTGGCGGCGAGGACCTCGACCACGGGAGCGACGCGACCGTCGCCAGTCATAATCACTAGCGAATCGTTGTCCTTGTTATCGATTACGTGATAACTGGTGCAGAAGACGCCGTCTTCGGTGAGCATGAAACCACTGGCGGCGCCGCTGTGCCAGAGCGGACATTGCTGGCATTTGTAGAGGCCGGATACAACCAGTACGCCCTTACGGTTGCGTTCGGCGATCTGGGCGGAGGTAAGCTTGTCCTTACCGGGCTGTTGCAGGGTGAGGGCGCATTGTTTGCGGTCAAGCTGCTTGAGCAGTTCGGATGCTTTCACCGTGCCTTCTTCCTCGCGCAATTGCTTGGCGTGCAGGTTGAGTTCGCTGAGCAGGCGGCGGTCATCAATTAAGCCGCCGGGCAGGATGCCGCGGTTGACGCGCAGTTCAGCGGCCTGCACGGCGTTGATGATAAGGAGCAGGGAAAGTATGGCTCGCATGGGTTGATCTTCGGGCTATGACCGGTTTGTGCAACAAAAAAGGCGGCCCGAAGGCCGCCGGTGATTGGGTATGACGCGGAAGATTATTCGCTCTTCTCTTCGTCTGCCTTGCTGAGGTCGAGGTTGTCGAAGGCGTGTTCGAGGGCCACGAGGTCTTCGCCGGGCTTCAGCTGGTCGAGCTGTTCCTGTTCCTTCTTGATCTGTTCCTCATCGTACTCAGCGGCCTTGATGGACAGGCCGATACGACGGTCGGAGCGGTCGATCTTGATCACGCGGGCTTCGACCTCTTGGTCAACATCCAGCACGTTCTTGATCTTTTCCACTCGCTCTTCGCTGACCTGAGAGATATGCACGAGGCCGTCCATGTCGTGTTCCAGGCCGATGAAGGCGCCGAAGCTGGCGAGCTTGGTGACCTTGCCCTTGACGAGCTGACCGACCTGATAGATCTCGTCGATCTTCTCCCACGGATCTTCGGCGAGTTGCTTGATGCCGATGGAGATGCGTTGGTTCTCTTTATCGACTTCGAGTACTTGCGCTTCGATCTCGTCGCCCTTCTTGATGAGCTCGGAGGGATGGTTGATCTTGCGGGTCCAAGATAGGTCGCTCACGTGGATCATGCCGTCGAGGCCTTCTTCCAGTTCCACAAACGCACCGTAGCTGGTGAGGTTGCGGACCTTGCCGTTGACCTTGCTGCCGACGGCATACTTGGTCTCGGCTTCGTCCCAAGGATTGTCGTCCAGCTGACGGATGCCGAGGCTGATCTTTTGCTCGTCCTTGTTGACTCCAAGTACCACGGCCTCGAGTTCCTGATCCTTCTCGAGGACCTCGGAGGGTTTGGTGTGTTTCTTGGTCCAGGATAACTCGGTGACGTGCACGAGGCCTTCGACCCCGGGTTCCAGCTCCACAAAGGCGCCGTAGGACACGAGGTTGACCACCTTGCCCTTGATCTTGGTGCCCACGGGGTATTTGCTCTCGATGAGCTCCCAGGGATTTTGAGTCTTTTGCTTGAGGCCGAGGGAGACGCGCTCCTTCTCTTTGTTGATGTCCAACACGACCACGTCGAGCTCTTGGCCGACGGTCACCATTTCGCTCGGGTGATTAATACGCCCCCAGCTCATGTCGGTGATGTGCAACAGGCCGTCGAGGCCGTCGAGGTCGATGAAGGCACCGAAGTCGGTGATGTTCTTCACCTTGCCCTTGATCACGGCGCCCGGGGTGAGGTTGCCCAGCATCTCGACGCGTTTGGCGGAGCGTTCCTCCTCGATCAGTTCGCGGCGGGAAAGCACGATATTCTGTCGCTCGGCATTCAGCTTCACGATCTTGAACTCCATTTTCTCGCCGACGAGAGCATCGAGGTTTTTCGGCTGCACCACGTCCACCTGGGAACTGGGTAGGAAGGCTTCCACCCCAATGTTCACGATCAGGCCGCCTTTCACGGCTGCCTTGATGCGACCTTCGATCACTTTGCCTTCTTCGCAGAGCGAGTTGATCTTGTCCCAGTTCTTTTTGAACTCGGCGCGCTCATGGCTCAGGTGCACCTGACCTTCGCGGTCTTCGAGTACCTCGATGAGCACTTCAATCTGGTCGCCCACGCCGGGCCGATTGTCCTCATCAAATTCGTTTAACGCGACATGGCCTTCGCTCTTGTAGCCGATATCGACAACTATTTCTTTGCCCCGCGTTTCAATCACGGTGCCATTTACAATTTCGCCCTCGGAGAGAGTCGTGAGACTCTTCTCAAAGGCTTCTTCCATCGTCAGCATTGCTGTTGTGTCCTTTGGGAAAAACAAGGCGCGCAGAATGGGCCTTGCTCAGAAACCGCCGTTTTCCAGTATTTTTAGCCTTAAAACTGGCGGGTTTATGGTTAATAACCTGTTAACATTGTGTTAACGCCCTCAACGAATCACCGCACTCACGGGACTCAGGCGAGCCGGGAAATTACGTGGAACCCGTGTGAATGCAAGGCTTTTCGGCAAATTAAACCGTCCGCCCGAATTTCTTCTCCAGCTCCGGATAGCTCATCTCGATGAGGGTCGGGCGGCCGTGCGGGCAGGTGTAGGGCATGGTGCAGTGACGCAGGCTCTCGAGGAGGGCCTCCAATTCCGGCTCGGCCAGGGCATCGTTGGCCTTGATCGCGTGGCGGCAGACTGTTTTGGTGACCATGTCTTCGCCCAGTCGCATGGAGTTGATGCCGGCGCCGACGGACTTGAGTTCGTCGATCAACGACAGCACAAACCCTTTCGAATCTTTTGCCTTCACAAACGGTGGCAGGGCATCGAGCAGAAACGTCCGCTCGCCAAATGCGCTGAGGCCCACGCCGAGCCGGCTGAGGGCTTCCACTTGCTCGGCCACAAATGCCGCGTCCAGCGCATCTAATTCCACGGTCTCCGGCAGAAGCAGTTTTTGTGACGCGGTCTCCTCGCGCTCCATTTGTTCCAGTAACTGCTCATACAACACCCGCTCATGTGCCGCGTGTTGATCCATAAGAACCAGCCCGCGGTCGGATTCCAGGATCACATAAAGTTTGCCGACCACACCGACGATCTTCAGTGGCACATTTAGCAGCGGCGGGCTGGAGGGAGAGGGGGAAGGTTCCGGGTTGATGGTTGACTGTTGAGGGACGAGTGGCGGGGCATCTTCTTTGTGAACAGGCTCGGGTGGATTAGCGAAGCCCATGTCCAATGGCTTTTGTTCGGGTGCAGTGACCAGCACATCCTCTGCCTTCAGTCCGAAGCTCCCCGTCTCCACCATCTCAGATCTCAAGCCTTCCGGCTCGATACGATCAACTCTCGCCTTCGTATGAAACTCATGCAGGCCTTTGCGCACGGCTTCGGCCACGTAGCGTCGCACTTCGCGTTCGCGGTGGAACTTCACCTCGCGTTTGGCCGGATGAATATTCACATCCACTTCCCCAGAGCCAATCTCGAGGAAGAGACAGCACACGGGGTATTTCCCCTTCATCAACGCCGTGTGATAGCCCTCACGCAGGGCCATGCTTAGGCCGACGTTGTCGACGGGCCGTTGATTGACAAATACATGTTGATGCTCCCGATTGCTTCGGCTCACGCCCGGCGCGCCAATGAAGCCCCAGATCCGAATGGCGGAGGCCGGCGTGTCCTCCTCATCAAACGGGCGCTTGGGCAATTCGCCATCCGTATCAATCCCCACAAGCTTCAGACCTTCGCCCCAGAGTGCATTCAGTCGGCGTTGCAGAGCCTCGGCACCCGTGCCGCTTTCGGCCGGCAACCGCCACACCTCGCGGTCGTTATGGCGAAAAATGAAGGCCACACTCGGATGTCCCAAGGCCATGAGCGTGAGCACCTGTTGCACATGAGAGCGTTCGGTCTCCTCAGTTCGGAGAAATTTACGGCGAGCGGGGAGGTTGTAAAAAAGCGAGCGGACCTCCACTTCTGTACCAACTGCCGCGCCGGCTTCCTTAACGGAAATCATTTTGCCGCCGTTGATGATGATCTGCGTGCCAGCTTCGGCTTCAGTTTCGCGGCTGGTCAGAGTAAAACGGCTCACGCTTGCAATGCTGGGTACTGCTTCGCCGCGAAAACCCATAGTTCCAATTGAGGCTAGATCTTCTGCTCGGGTAATTTTACTGGTGGCATGGCGTTCGAGGCTCATGAGGGCATCATCACGGCTCATGCCGTGGCCATCATCCGTGACGCGGATGAGACTGCGCCCGCCGGCCTTCACTTCCACGGTGACCCGGCTTGCTCCGGCATCCAGTGCATTTTCCACCAACTCCTTCACCACACTGGCCGGCCGTTCCACCACTTCGCCTGCGGCGATTTGGTTGGCCACCTGTTCAGGAAGGAGTTTGATACGGTTCACGGGGCACATCATCCGAAGGCACTTTGGTGGTGTCGACGTGAACTTGTGGACAACCCATTCCAACGCTTGACCGTCTGAATCGATATTGATAAGTTCGCCCTCTTCCAACGGTGGTCGTAGCTCAGTTGGTAGAGCCCCAGATTGTGATTCTGGTTGTCGCCGGTTCGAGCCCGGTCGATCACCCCATTTTTTCAGGCTGAAACAGCCGTAAGACATTTCTTGTCTAACCTTCAGGACAAAAAAAGGACAAATTAAATGTTACCCAAGAATGTCTCTCTTAGGGTTGCTGTAACTCAGTTACGCTTAAGATCCAGTATGCCGCATTGGCGAGCCTCCAAAAGGGCTGGACGGTTGAGGGCGATTATAAAATCTCTTCCGATTTGCAGTAGGCAGGCTTAAGGCGGTGGCGTATGATTTAGGCGTTATGACCGATCGCCGAGGCCCACACCTTAATAGCAACAGCCAAGAGAATCTGGAGGCTAAAAATGAAGAGGCGAAGGGAAAGTACAAAGGTTGGCTTTTCGTCTTATTAATCTGCATTGGGGGGGGCGTCTTCCTATTTTTTCTGAGCTGGCTTTTAAACCCAACCTCAGGGTGGCAAGGCCGAATCGATTCTGGAAATCCAGTTAAATATGAAGAGGTTGGTGATCTTGGCGAGACTTACTACAACGAGCTTGATGGGGAGACGGGCATCAGACATGTTGCATGGAGACGAAAACACAGCCCAAACGGTGGGATTGATTACTTCTCATTCCTTGTAGCTAGATTTAAAAACGGCTTGATGACTAATTATGCAGAAACTTCTGATGATTGGTCCAAAGTATACGAAAAATTTGAGGAGTGGAATGCTCATATCCCTGAAACCTTCCAAGTCGCAGAAGCCGAGGCTCAAGTAGCTTCCAAGCCAACGCCAGAGCCAACGCCAGAGCCAACGCCAGAGCCAACGCCAGAGCCAACGCCAGAGCCAACGCCAGAGCCAACGCCAGTTTCTCCAGCGGATGAGAAGCTCATTGCAAATCCAGATATTGAACGGGCGATTCGCACAAGTCTCGAGAAGCCGGAAGGCAAACTTACCGAGACGGATTTGGCAAGAGTCACCGAGCTTAATTTGGGATATATCGAAATCACCGACGCGGGACTCAAACTCAATGAAGTGGCCAAGATGAAGCAGCCCGCCACAATCAACTTGAGCTACACCCCGATCACCGACGCAAGCCTCAAGGAATTGGCCAAGTTGCAGAAACTCACCCACCTTTCCTTGAACGGCACCAAAATCACCGACGAGGGCCTCAAGGAGTTGGCTAAGTTGCAGAACCTCGAATGGCTTGGGTTGCACGACACAAAAGCCACCGATGAGGGCGTGGCTGAATTAAAGAAGGCGTTGCCGAATTGCAGTATAAATACTGACCCCTAATCCTCCCCGCAAAACTTCTTAAGCGCGTTGGCGACCGGCCGATATTACAGGAGTTTGCATACCTTTCAAAAGGGAATCTGGATTGGTTTCTTTGACTTTATAGTGCAAATCCGCCAACATCGTCTTGGCCACGCCTGCACCGGCGATAAAGGCCACAAGCCAAAGTCCTCCCGGTAAGCTTTATCGGGGGGGCTTTTTTAGGAGGTTGCATTGAATTTCTACCCATACATCTTAACCATACGAATCCACGCTTGGTGAGGACGTCAATAAACCTTTTAAATGAGGTTTTTCATGGTTATGGGTGGCTGGCATCTCCAGGTAAAAGTCATTTTTAATCAAAAGAATATTCATGGACGATAATAACAGTGAGATAAGGAAAATTCGAATCGAGTTGCAGTGGCTTTCTTGGGGGTTAGTTAAGGTTCCCCTGATTGCCCTCGGTTTGTTTTCCATCTACAGCCTTTTAAATCGTTCGGGAGGTGATGTTGAAGAGGTTAATTCAGGGGTGCAAAATTCTCTGGAGCGGGTATGTAAGACAACGGCTGACGGTCGTTTAGCGATTGAAGTTGGGGATCGTACTTTATTCCTGGATAATGTCCCGATTTATGAGCAGCTGAGTGCAGAGGGGAAATGGCAGTTTTGGGATGCTGACGAGAGTGGAGTGGCTAGCGAAGAGGAAATCGAGGCTGGGATTTTAAAGCTTCAAAGCCAAGAGAGTGACTAGATATTGATCAACTCCATTTGACACTTTAAGATTGGTTCTTAAATTAATATGTTTATGAAAAAAACCACGGCATCCTACCTTTTAATATTTTTTGCGGCCGGCTCAGTATTGTGGGCAGAAGACACGCCAAACAGTAATCAGCAAAATCAAGATTCATTGGAGGATTTCCGCGGTGAAGATGTTGAGGAAAACTGGATGACAGTGAATGATAACGTAATGGGAGGGCGCTCTAAAGGAGGGTTTTCTGTGAAAAAGGGTAAGCTGCTTTTTTCAGGTTCAACCAATACGAATGGCGGCGGGTTTTCTTCTATCAGAATGAAACCTAGGGAAATGGATTTAGCCGGGAAAAAAGGCGTAGTAATTCGTTTCAAGGGGGATGGCCGTACTTACAAGTTTGATGTTCGCATGGGGAGAAGCTCCATAGCGCATCGGGCGGATTTCAAAACTGAAGCCAATCCCAAGGGATGGCAGACTGTGCAAATTCCTTTTGCTGAACTAACAGCAACCTGGCGAGGTATGCGATTACCTCGTGAGCGGTCCAAATTGGATGTGGAAAAAGTCAGCGGTATGGGCTTCATGATTTACGATAAAAAAGATGGCCCATTCGAACTCAAAGTCGACTGGATAAAGACTTATTAATCCTCGGTTCTAAAAGTTTTTGTGGGTTGTGCTCTGAGCCATGAGGAAATAGATTTCCTCCGTGACGGTTCAAACAAAATTCAGTGCATTACTTCTGTTTCTCGCCCTAGCAAACTCCCTGGTTTCACAGGATACAAAGAAAGAGTTTGATCGGAGCCCTCAGAACATTGGTTCAGTGTTGGTATTTTCTGGCACTGGCTGGTACCGGCACCCGGAGGTGGCGGCTATCAGCGGATGGTTGGCCCGGCGTTCGCCCGAGCTACAGATGCAGGTGGATGTGTCGGAGAATCCAAACGATTTGCTGACGATCCTGCCGAAATACAAGGTGCTTGTGCTCAATAATAACACGGAGTTAACGGCAATCCTTGATGTACGACATCAGGCGGCTGTACGTGATTGGTATAGGAAGGGAGGCGGCATTGTTGCATTGCATGCTGCTTTGGTAAGGCAAACAGAATGGAAGTGGTTCAACAATTTGGCTGGGTGCGATTTTGATAGTGATTCCGAATATCTTGAAGCTCGTATCGTGGTTGATCCGAAGGCTAAGGATCATCCCGCCGTTCGAGGTCACGGAATGAGTTTTCAGTATAAAGCCGATTGGACGAATCACGACCGCACCGTGACAGGCCTTAAGGGTTTTCAGGTGTTACTGCGAGTCGATGAATCCAGCTATGATCCTGTGCGTGATTTATTCAAAACCCGTGGCGGCAAAGCTATGGGCAAGGATCATCCGGTTGCCTGGCTGCACACCAACGATGGCGGCCGTTTCTTCTACACCGAGTTGGGCCACGATGTCCGGTCATTGGAAACCCCGTTTGGTCGGCAGCACATCACCGAAGGCATTCGGTGGGCCGCGGGGCTGAAACCGTTGCCCAAGAAAAAGAAGTAATTGCTTGTCGCCGGTTCGCCGTTGTTTCAACGTCTCGCCATGAAACATGTTTTATCCATTTTAGGGGTACTGATGTTGGCTGGATGCGTGGTGATCCCGAGCAAACGGGTTACATTTAACGACATCAAAATCGGCATGCCACGGGATGAGGCCGTGACACTACTTGGCAAGCCGAGTCGGGTGTCGGCTAAGGGTAATGTAGAACATCTGTACTACAACGAGTCCGCGCTCTATATCGGCATTTTGGGTATCGGCAAGGTGCGGGACGACAAGCGCGAATACGAGTTGCGCGTGGTCGGCGGAAAAGTTGCGTCCTTCGGTGAAGTCGGCGAATACATTGAGGAAGACGACGGCTCCGGTTTGGATAATTAACGGACGCCTTCTTTTTTCCACGCACGCTTTTCCCGCGAAGGCTCTTTCCATCCACGTTCCTCGGCCCATTTTTTCCAAGTCGCATATTTTTTTGAAGCCCTTAACAAGGCTGCAATTGGAAGAGTAATTAAGAGGATGCCTAATATTCCTGAGAGCCAACTAATTTCTGGTCTTCCACTTGTTGCGCCAAAGATCGCAAGCAAAAGGAAGCCTGTTGGAGTAATAATAAAATATACCCACAAGCAGCCGACACCCCATGGGCCATAAAAAGCTAAATCCATGTTTCGAGGTGCGGACATTTTCTTTCCACACTCTCGACAATGAATAACTTGATTAGTGCGCGAGGTAGCGTTTGAGCCGTTGTCACCTGAATGTACGCGTACACTTCGAATTCCGAAATTATTATGCGCCTGACAGTTCCAACAATACGGCTTGTCGTACTTGGGTTTTTGAGGGTCTATTGAGATGGCAGATTTATGTTAACCTGAGGATGGGGGCTCCTCAAGGGAGTTATCTGAACTCAGAAAGTGGCGGTTCCTCAGTCCAGTCTGTTTGAAGGTGGGGTTTAACCGATTAAAACGCCGCCGAGCGCGGTGTTCGCGGGAACGGAATCACATCGCGCACGTTGGCCATGCCGGTGGCGTAGATGAGGGTGCGCTCGAAGCCGAGGCCGAAGCCGGCGTGGGGGACGGTGCCGTATTTGCGCAGGTCTCGGTACCACCAGTAGTCGTCCTTCTCCAAATCCAATTCCTCGAGTCTTGCATCGAGTACGTCGAGGCGTTCCTCGCGTTGAGAGCCGCCGATGATCTCGCCGATGCCGGGCGCGAGCACGTCCATGGCGGCGACGGTGTTGCCGTCGTCGTTCATGCGCATGTAAAAGGCCTTGATCTCCTTTGGATAATTCATCACCACCACCGGCCGGCCGATATGTTCCTCGGTGAGCCAGCGTTCGTGTTCGCTCTGCAAATCCATCCCCCATTTTACGGGGAACTCAAACTTGTGCCCGTCGGCGACCGCTTTCTCCAGCCGCGCGATGGCGTCAGTGTAATCCATGCGCTCGAAGCTGGCATCGACAAATTTCTCGAGCCGTTCAATGCAGCCCTTGTCCACGCGCTGTTGGAAAAACGCCATGTCATCGCCACGCTCATCGAGAAGTGTGCGGAAAATGCTCTTCAAAAAATCCTCGGCCAAGTCAGCGTCGTCAGACAAATCGGCAAAGGCGATCTCCGGCTCGATCATCCAAAACTCCGCGAGATGCCGTGAGGTATTGGAATTCTCCGCGCGAAAGGTCGGCCCAAAGGTGTACACCTTGCTCAAGGCTAGGCAGTAGCTCTCCACATTCAACTGGCCGGATACGGTCAGGTTGGTTTCCTTACCAAAAAAATCCTGCGTAAAATCGACCGTACCGCTCTCGGTGCGCGGCAGGTTTTCAAGATCCAGCGTGCTCACGCGGAACATCTCGCCAGCGCCCTCGCAATCGCTACCGGTCACGATCGGCGTGTGCACCCAGTAAAATCCGTTCTCGTGAAAATACCGATGAATGGCATTTGCCACGCAATGCCGCACGCGGGCCATTGCCGAGAAGGCATTGGTGCGTACGCGCAAATGCGCCTGCTCACGCAGGTACTCGAAGGTGTGCCGCTTGGCCGGCATGGGATAGGTCTCGGGATCCTCCACCATGCCCACCGCCTCAATGCGCGTGGCCAACAGCTCAACACTCTGGTTCTTGCCCTCCGACGCAACCACCTCGCCTTCGGCAATGAGCGAACAGCCGGTGGTCAGATTCTGCACGTCAGTAGCGTAATTCTCTAGTTCACCCGGTGCCACCACCTGCGCGGGCTCGAAGCAGGTGCCGTCGTGCAGTTGCACAAACGACAGGCCCGCCTTGGAATCGCGCCGCGTACGCACCCAGCCGCGCAGTCGCACCCGATCGCCCACCGCCACGTCATCCTGCGTCAGCAATGCCGCCACCGAAACTAGCCGGAAATCCTCGCTCATCTGGAAAGAATACCGTGCGGAAGGCAGTGGAGTCCAAGGGAAGTTTTGCGCATGGTATACTTCCGCATATCAGGTGCAAAATATTATTGGGCCTAATGCGGAATGAATGAATTTTCATTCCTTGAGTTATTAGTCCATTAGGTGCCCGAAGAGGTGAGATTTTCTCACATTAAAAAAATGCATCCAATGCAGATTGTGACAGTCAATGCTGTTAGAGCGGCGAAGATATAGTCGATTGGTCCAGCTTTCATGTTCCTATCCTCCATGCTCTAAATGTAAGCGCGTCGTGTGCCAGTTTCATCAGGTTGGCATGGTAATAGCTTTCATTGTTTTTCGATAATGAATGAATTGAATTCATATACAAATAATCCCTTGGACAGTCGCCAGTTACGGGCGTTTCTTATGCTCGCACGCATGGGTAGCTTCACGAAAGCCGCCAAAGAGCTGCACCTCACGCAGTCCGCTGTGAGTCATGCGATGAAGGCCCTGGAGGGGGATGTGGGTTGTCGCCTTTTAGACAGGGTGGGAAAAAAGGTTCTGCTGACTCAGGCGGGCGAACAATTTTTCCTGCGCGTCGATAAAATCTTAGGCGAAATGATTCTCGCGCGTGCGGAGCTGGATCAACTCGGTGAATGGGGTCGAGGCCGTTTGCGGGTTGGCGCCAGTGCGGCCGCCTGTCAGTACATTCTGCCGCCGGTTCTGCGTGAGTTTCAGAAAAAGTTCCCCAAGTGCCGATTGAGTATCGAGCCGGCGGATACCCACGGGATCGTGGAATCGCTGCGCGCCAACACGATCGATGTGGCCGTGACTCTGGAGCCCGAACGCGAACCAGACTTTGCCTTCTCACCATTGTTCACCGATGAACTGAAGTTCCTTGTAAACCCTAAGCATCCCTGGGCTGAGGCTCGGCGGGCCGTGCGGGTGGATATTCCGCGGGAGCAGTACATCCTGTATTTTCGAAACAGCCGCACCTTTGAACAGATTGAGAACTATTTCCGAACCGAACAAATGGTCATCAAATCTATTATCGATATGGGCAGCATGTCCGCCATCAAGGAGCTGGTGAAGCTCGGTCTGGGCGTGACCATCCTGGCACCGTGGGTGGCACAGAATGAATTGGCTGAAAAATCGCTTGTAGTGTTGCCGCTCGGTCGCCGCAAGCTCAAGCGCCAATGGGGCGTGCTGCATTGGAAAGAGCGTCCGATGGGCTGGGCGGAGGATACCTTCATCAAGCTTTGCCAATCCGGTGCGCGACAATTCGCCGCTCGCAATGGCCTTCGCGCGCACGTATAAACGGTGCGTTCCCATGAAGGCATATCGACTGAACCGCTTGTTCAACGCGAAATCTGGCCGCTGCTTTGATGTGGCGGTGGATCACGGATTTTTTAATGAGCGCAGCTTCCTACAGGGCATTGAAAATCTTGATGCAGCGGTACAGACCTTGGTGGAGGCGGATCCAGATGCCATCCAGTTGACCGTCGGCCAGGCTCGTCTTTTGCAGCAGATTCCCGGCAAACAAAAGCCAGCGCTCGTGTTGCGCACCGATGTGGCCAATGTGTACGGGACAAATCTGCCGGAACACCTGTTCAGCCGTGTGATCGAAGACGCCGCCGAACAGGCCGTGCGGCTGGATGCGGCGTGCGTGGTGGTGAATCTTTTTCGCATACCGGGCGCGCCGGAAGTCACCGATGATTGCATCCAAAATATCCTCGACCTTAAGCCGCAGTGCGACGCGTTGGCCATGCCGTTAATGATCGAACCACTCGTATTCAAGCCCAACGCCGAGGCCGGCGGTTATCAGGTGGATGGGGATCTGGATAAAATTATGCCGCTCGTCCGGCAGGCCTGTGAACTCGGGGCGGACGTAATCAAGGCAGATCCCACCAATAATCCGGAGGATTACCATCAAGTCATCCAGATTGCTGGGGACATTCCGGTACTCGTCCGCGGGGGAGGGCGCGTGAGCGATGAGGAGATTCTACAACGCACCCACGCCATTCTGGCGCAGGGCGCGCGCGGTATCGTTTACGGCCGCAATATCATCCAGCACGCTAACCCCGGAGGCATGACACGCGCTCTCATGGCCCTCGTTCACGATGACGCCACGCCGGAAGAAGCGGCCAAGCACTTGTTTTAAAGGCGGATTTCTTTGACCTTTTTTGGCAAAACCCCTAGGTTCCGCCGTTCTTGAGGCGATTCAATATGCTCGGATTTATTAAGAAAATTTTTGGCACGAAAAACGACCGTGAGATCAAGCGTATCGAGAAATCCTTGATCCAGCAGGTTTATGCTTACGCGGATCAATTGGATGCCATGTCGGATGATGAACTCCGTGGCCAAACCCGCGCGTGGCAGGAGGAGTTGGGCGCAATTGAGGATAATGATCAGCTTGCGCTGCGGTTGGACGAAATCATGCCGCAAGCCTTTGCGGTGGTAAAGGAAGGCGCCCGGCGGTTATGCGGGAAAAATATTGATGTGCGTGGTCAAGAAGTGCTCTGGGAAATGGTTCACTTCGATGTGCAACTCATCGGCGGTTATGCTCTGCATAAACGGAATATTGCAGAGATGGCGACCGGTGAAGGAAAAACCCTCGTAGCCACCTTGCCCGTTTATCTGAATGCTCTGGCCGGCCGCGGCGTGCATGTGGTGACGGTCAACGATTACCTCGCCGCACGTGACTCCGAATGGATGGGAGCGCTTTACACCTCCCTAGGCTTGACCGTGGGCTGTATTCAGCACGATCAACCGCCCAGTGCCCGTCGGGACATGTACAACCGTGACGTTACCTACGGTACCAACGCGGAAATGGGCTTTGATTACTTGCGCGATAACGGCATGGCTCAAAGCGCCGAGGAGCAGGTGCAGCGCGGACATTACTTTGCCATTGTGGATGAGGTGGACTCGATCCTCATTGATGAAGCCCGTACCCCATTAATCATCAGTGGTCCGGCGCAAGTGAAGCAGGATCAACGGTTGTATTCCGAACTCAAACCACGCATTCAGGATCTGGTTCGACAACAAAAGAGGCTGTGCGACAAGTGCATTCGGGAAGCTAACGAGCTCATCACGAAACTGGGCGATTCTGAAAATGCAGAGATCGAGCACGAGATCGGTTTGCTGCTCTACCGGGTACAGCAAGGCCAGCCCAAGCATTCCGGATTACTGGAGGCTAAGGTGGATCCAGCCAATCGCCGTCGATCGGAATTGGCGGAAATGGAGCTGCACAAGGACCAAACCAAAAAGCTCTTGTATGCTCAAAAAGAGGAACTCTTCTTTGCGATCGACGAGAAAAGCCATGATGCGGATCTCACGGAGAAAGGGCGTAGCTTCCTCAGCCCCAACGATTCAGAGGCCTTTATGATGCCGGATACTGTGACCGCGCATCACGAAATTGATTCCGATGAATCCCTCTCGCCACAGGACAAGTTGGCCGAGAAACAGCGTGTGCAAGCCGCTGCTCAAGAGCGAGGCGAACGCATTCATGTGACCTCCCAGTTGCTCAAGGCCTACTGTCTCTACGAAAAAGATGTGCAGTACATTGTGCAAAATAACAAGGTGGTGATCGTGGACGAAAATACTGGTCGCCCGATGGAAGGCCGCCGCTGGAGCGAAGGTCTGCATCAAGCCGTGGAATCCAAGGAAAGCGTCAGGATCGAGGAGGAAACGCAGACCTACGCTACCATCACCATCCAGAATTACTTCCGCCTCTACACTAAGCTCGCCGGCATGACCGGTACAGCCGAGACCGAGCAGGCGGAATTTTTTGACATCTACAAGCTTGGCGTACTCGTCATTCCGCCAAACCGTCCGTGTTTGCGTCAGGACAATGATGATTCCATTTATCTCACCGAGAAGGTGAAGTTTAAGGCAGTCGTCGAAGAGGTGCGTCGATTAAATACCGAAGGGCGTCCAGTATTGGTGGGTACCGTGGCGGTGGAAACCAGTGAACACATTTCTCGGTTGCTGGAGAAATCCCGCGTTCCCCACAGCGTGTTGAACGCGAAGTTCCACCAACAGGAAGCGGAGATTGTCGCCCGTGCTGGACAACGGGGTACGGTGACCATTGCCACCAACATGGCAGGGCGCGGTACGGATATCAAACTGGCCAAAGGCGTGCCAGATCTCGGCGGTCTGCATGTGCTCGGCACGGAGCGCCATGAATCGCGCCGGATCGATCGCCAGTTGCGAGGCCGTTGTGCGCGTCAGGGCGATCCCGGAAGCTCCCACTTCTTCCTTAGTCTCGAAGACGACCTGATGCGGCGTTACGGCAACAGCGAAAAGATGACCGGGATGCTGCAAAAAGTGGGCATGGAAGAGGACGAAGAAATTTCCCATCCGCTTCTTAACCGCTCCATCGAGAGCGCCCAAAAACGGGTAGAGCAACACCATTACCAAATCCGTCGTCGCACTTTGGAATATGACGACGTGATGAATAAGCAGCGCGAACAGCTCTACGGTTTTCGAAACAACATCATTAATGGTGACGATGTTCGCGATGTGATGTTTGACGTGGTGGAAGATGTGATCGTTAAACGCGTCGAATCCTACATGCCACAAGGCTTTGAGGGGGAAGAGATTGGGTATGACTACACCGGGCTGGCTGTTTGGGTGAATCAAACCTTTCCAGTGGGCTTGGGCGAAGAAGAATTGAAGCAGGCCTCCGAGCAGGCTTCAGAAACGCCGCCTGAAGGCAGCATGTACGATGGTCTCACACGCGAGCAATACGCCCTTTGCCATTTCATATTTGATGCCGTGCAGGAAGTGTACCGCGTAAAAATCAAAACCGAAGATCCAGAGGCTCTCGTGCATGTGGAGCGCCGTGCAATTCTGGTTTCCATCGACCGCCTTTGGCGCGAACACCTGTATGCAATGGATGGCCTGCGCCAATCGGTTCACCTCCGGTCTTACGGCCAGAAAGATCCATTGGTGGAATACAAAACCGAAGCGCGCGATATGTTCATGGACTTGATGGAGAACATTCGCGAGGAGGTTTGCCATAACATTTTCCGAAACGCCACCAGCCTTGAAGCTGCTGTTAATCTTATGCGCAGTCTCTCCGACAAAGCTAGTACGCAGATGGCCAACGCGCTCGGTCTTGATCCCTCCATTACACAGGCTGGCAATATCGTCAGCGAAGTTAATGCCGAGGTGAGCGGGGAACAAGGCTCAGCGGCACCACGTCCTGTTCGATCAGGTCCCAAGGTGGGACGTAACGATCCATGCCCTTGCGGTAGCGGTAAGAAATACAAGAAATGCTGGCCTAATTGCCCGTGATCGACCCTGTTTCGATGCTCCGGCCCCGCCGGAAGATTCGCGGTATCTCCGCCATCCTGCTGCCGTTCCAGGGAAACGGCGATCCCGATTGGGCCGGATTCTCCGCGCATGTTCAGCGCACTGTG
>Ga0315321_10001496_pt1 | contig 17989 bp, 17 predicted proteins | sample M180m21515metaG_FD_203464 | JGI IMG/M metagenome (GOLD analysis project Ga0315321, IMG submission 203464) | Ammonia-oxidizing marine archaeal communities from Monterey Bay, California, United States - M1 80m 21515 | ecosystem: Environmental > Aquatic > Marine > Intertidal zone | place: USA... | reverse complement strand
GCTCAGATAAAATAAAAGAAGATATAGTCTAAATTGTTGCTTTTTTAATCAGGAAAGTTATAACCAGAGGTAATTGGGTATCGCCAATCTCTTCCAAAAGCACGATTACTAATTCTAATACCAGGAGGCGCCTGCCTGCGTTTATATTCATTACGCTTAACCATTTCTAGAATACGGGTAACTAGTGTTTTATCGTAACCTCGTTCAACAATCTCCAAAACCGAAAGATCTTCCTCAACAAATGCTTCCAAAATTGGATCTAGCAGATCATAAGGAGGCAACGAATCACTGTCTTGTTGATTTTCTCTTAATTCAGCAGATGGTTCTCTATCGATGACACGCTGAGGTATAACTTCATTAAGCGAATTGCGATACTCTGCCAATTTTTTTACCATCGTTTTTGTGCAATCCTTGATGGGTGCAAAACCACCTGCCATATCTCCATATAATGTTGCATAACCTACCGCCATCTCACTTTTATTGCCAGTAGTTAGGAGCATTAATCCAGTTTTATTAGAAATAGCCATAAGTAAAATACAGCGAGCACGAGATTGTATATTTTCTTCAGTGGCATCCACTTTTGCCCCATCAAAAATAGGTAATAGTAAATTATTCGCAGCATCATAAAGTGTCTCAATCGGTAAAATATCATATTGAATATTTAGGATTGAAGACTGTAATTGAGCATCCTCAAGGCTCATTTTACTAGTATACTTAAATGGCATCATCACAGCTCTAACATTATCACTCCCAATCGCATCACAAGCAATAGCAAGGGTTAACGCTGAATCTATACCTCCAGATAAACCCAATACAACTCCGGGAAAATTATGTTTCGAAATATAATCCCTTGTCCCCTTTACTAATGCCTTATATATACTCTCTATTTCCTCTAATTTAGGCTCTATTGAGTTACTCATTGGTACTATAGTTTTCTGTATACGTTCAAACTCAATACACGCGATCGTCTCTTCAAACGCAGGCGCTCGATATGTCACATCACCTTTTTCGTTCATGACAAAAGACGCACCATCAAATATTAATTCATCTTGGCCACCAACTAAATTCAGATAAACAATTGGTATTTTTACTTCAGAAATTCTTCTTTTAATTGTCGATTCTCTTATATTTTGACCATCTTTCTGATAAGGGGATCCGTTTATAACAATTATTAACTGAGCACCAGCTGATTTAGATAAGCGCGCTGGCTTGGAGTACCAAATATCCTCACAAATATTAATTCCTATTTTAATGCCATGAAGTTCAAAAACAGCAGTTTCACTTCCAGGTGTAAAATATCTTTTTTCATCAAAAACACTGTAATTTGGAAGTGCATGTTTTCGGTAACGGATTAATTCCTTGCCATTATTGTATACAGCGCAACTATTAAATATATGATCTTGAGTATACTCAGGAAAGCCAACCAATACGGCAATTCCCCTCACATTCTGTCTAATGAGCTCCACGGCTTCGGCAATTCTTCTTTTTAAACCAGAATGTAATAAGAGATCTTCGGGTGGATAACCTGATATTGATAATTCTGGGAAAACAATTAAATCTGCATCAGATTCAACTTTTACACGTTCACAGTATTCCAAAATACGTGCTGTATTCCCCGAGATATCACCAACAATTAGATCAATTTGAGCTAAAACAATAGAAATTTTTTCGTTCATTATGGAGTTATTCAATACTACATCAATATTAAAGACCTAATGACTATGTCACTAATTCAAGAATTGTACTACCTAATTCAGCAGGAGATTTCACTGTAGCTACCCCAGCCGCATCTAATGCTTTATATTTTTCCTTAGCGGTACCCTTGCCACCAGCAACTATTGCTCCAGCATGTCCCATTCTTTTACCAGGAGGCGCAGTAACCCCAGCAATATAGGCGACAACTGGTTTTGAAACCTCACTTTTTATAAAATCAGCGGCCGATTCTTCATCTGTGCCTCCGATTTCACCTACCATAACAATTCCTTTTGTTTCAGGATCAGCCTGAAATAGTCCCAAGCAATCAATAAAATTCATACCTCTAACTGGGTCGCCACCAATACCAACACAAGTTGTTTGTCCAAGGCCATTTTGTGTTGTTTGATAGACCGCTTCATAAGTCAAAGTGCCCGAACGAGAAATTACGCCAATTTTACCCTTTTGATGAATAATGCCAGGCATGATCCCTATCTTACATTCCTCTGGTGTTATAATTCCTGGACAATTTGGGCCAACCAGCAAGCAATCATAACTCTTCAGTGTTGCTTTAACTTTGACCATATCAGAGACTGGAATACCCTCTGTTATACAAACAACAAGTTCTATACCTGCATCTGCGGCCTCAATAATTGCATCAGCCGCAAAAGGTGCTGGAACATATATCATACTTACATTGGCTTGTGTTGAACGAACCGCTTCTTCAGCTGTATCGAAAACTGGCACCCCAAGATGTGAGTCATTTTTCGATCCTGGTGTCACACCACCAACAATATTTGTACCATATTCTATACATTGTTCAGTATGAAAAGATCCTTGCTTACCTGTAATTCCTTGACAGATAATTTTGCTATCTTTATTAACCAAAATACTCATGATTTGAGCGCCACAGCTACTGCTTTTTTCGCCGCATCAGTTAAATCGGATGCTGTAATAACTTCTAATTCACTTTCTTTTAACAAAGCCCTACCTTTTTTAACATTAGTTCCTTCCAAACGAACGATAACAGGAACGTTGACACCAACTTCTTTTATAGCGCTGATAACGCCCTGAGCGATAAGATCACATCTAACGATACCGCCAAAAATATTAACTAAAATTGCACGAACATTTGTATTTGATAAAATTAATTTGAACGCAAAAGCAACACGATCACTTGTTGCACCACCACCAACGTCAAGAAAATTAGCTGGTTCTCCACCATGTAATTTAATAAGATCCATCGTAGCCATAGCTAGACCTGCGCCATTGACCATACAGGCTATATTGCCATCCAAGGAAACATAATTAAGTTCTTTTTCAGCAGCTTCATTTTCCTTAGCATCTTCTTGTGAAGGATCTCTCATTTTTATAATTTCTTTCTGCCTATACAAAGCATTTGAATCTATATTAATTTTTGCATCTAATGCAATTACTTCACCAGTCCTAGAGACAATCAAGGGATTAATCTCAATTAAACTCGCATCGCTCTCTTTGAAAAGTGCGTACATTCTTTTCAAAATGAGCGCAAACTGTTTTAATTGATCCCCATAAAGTCCAACACCAAATGCTAGTTGCCTTATCTGATAATCCATGAGACCCGAAGCTGAAGAAATAGAGATTTTAAAAATTTTCTCAGGATCCTTTTCTGCAACTTCCTCAATATTCATACCACCGGCCGCAGAAGCAACAAATGATATTTTTTCTTCTTCACGATCTAATAAAATACTTAAGTAAATCTCTCTATCTATATCCGAACCAGGCTCAATATAAACTAAATTTACCGGCAAACCACTAGGCCCGGTCTGATGGGTAACCATAGTCATTCCCATCATTTCTTCAGTAAAGTCTTGAACTTCACTAATGCTTTTAGCAATCTTGACGCCACCAGCTTTTCCTCTTCCACCAGTATGTGCTTGCGCCTTTACAACCCATAATTCACCACCAATCTTATTAGCAGCTTCTTTTGCCTCATTACGAGTTGTAGCCGTATAACCTATTGGTGTGGGTATTCCATACTTTATAAACAACTTTTTAGCTTGGTATTCATGTAAATTCATTGATTATGTTCACTTAATAACTGAATAAAATTGGATGGATGTTTAGAGAAACTAAATTATCAAAATAGGATTCTTTCATAATGCAATCATAATTGGAACTACTATAAATAATATTATACAACCTTGAGCTTACTTCTAGTTCATAATAAGCTCTCATATATTAACTTTTACCGATACTTTCAATTGATATGATAAAAAAACCTCATAACGGATTCACTCTAATAGAACTACTTGTTGTAATTATTATCACTGTAATAATGGTATCCATAGCTATACCAGCATACAAAGACTATACAAATCGCTCCCAAGCTACAGTTATAGGGAATTAAATTCAGTCTCATCAAACCTAAGCAATCATAAATGTTAACGCAGGAATTAGACGTCACAATTACAGCACTATTTATTCTGGGCGGGCTAATAATTGGCAGTCTATTGAATGTAGTTGTTTACAGAATCCCGTTAATGCTAGCGAATCCAGATAATAAGAAAAATTTAAATCTTTTTTTTCCAAGATCAAAATGTAGGAATTGCCATAAAAGCATCAAATTTCAACACAATATTCCAATAATTAGTTATTTACTTCTAAAAGGAAAATGCAGTTTCTGCAAGAACAGAATATCTATTCAATATCCAATCATTGAAAGCATCACTTCTTTACTAACATTACATTGCTGGCTATATTTTGGTTTGAGTATTGAACTATTTGGAGCATTATTGTTTCTTTGGTTATTAATTGCTATAAGCTTCATCGACATAAATCATAAAATTATTCCAGACTCACTCTCATTTAGCCTTCTTATGATAGGGTTATTTTTCAGTATTATTAAAAATTATTATAATTTAACAAGTAATTTTTCAGATCTAAACTCAAGCATTCTGGGAATTTTTTTTGGCTACCTGATTTTATGGTGCGTCTACCAGATTCATAAAATATATACTAAAAAAGAAGGCTTAGGCTATGGTGATTTTAAGCTTCTGGCTGGGTTGGGTGCATGGCTTGGCTGGCAATTCATACCCATTACTATTTTTATAGCCTCTATCACTGGGCTTATCTTTGGCCTGGGAGGTATATACAGAAGAAAATTCAATAAAGAGACCCCTATCCCATTTGGTCCATTCTTAGCTATAGCAGGATGGTTTTCTTTTTTTTACGGGCCGGCAATAGCATTAATTTATCCTATATACTAGTTGAATGAATAATAGTAAAAATAATGAATATTCCGGTTTTCATGTTGGCCTTACAGGTGGAATTGCATCAGGAAAAACCAAGGTCAGTAATATTTTCATCAAACTAGGTGTTGAAGTTATTGACACCGATCATATTGCACACACTATAGTAGAACCAGGTAACATGGCACTAACAGAAATTGTGGATGCATTTGGTAAAGAGATTTTAACTGACTCAAAGCAACTAAACCGAATTTATATGCGTGACCTAATTTTTAATAATCCTGCTAAACGAAAGTTACTTGAGTCAATTATGCATCCTAAAATTCAAGATGAGGTCGAACAACAACTTTCAACTTCTTCAGGGTTGTATCAAATTATAGTTATACCTTTACTCACGTCCTCGCCACTCAGGAATCAGATTGATCGGATTCTCTTGGTTGATTGTGACGTGAATACTCAGTTGACTAGAATCATGCAAAGAGATGGTGTAACAAGTGAGCTCGCAAAGAAAATTATTGCTTCTCAATCAAGCAGAAATGAGCGACTTGCTATCGCACATGATGTTATTGAAAATAATTCAAGTTTTGAACAAATTTTACCTCAAGTAAAAAAGTTTCATGAACGATACTTAAGACTGGCAAAGAAATAAAAGTCATTAAATGTCAACTTTTATATTTTAATAACTATTTCATTAACGCGAAAATATAGATAATATGATTATTAAATTATTTTAATATAATTAAATACATGATGAACAAAGCAACCCACAATGATCTACGCTCAAGAAGATCGCCTGAATATGAATTGCCGCTCAGTGAAAGGATGCGGACTTTTCTACGTCTTGAATTCTTATATCAACAGTACAATTATTTTATTGAAATTAATACCGATTGGTCATCAAGAGCTGCCATAACAAGCCTCCTAGAAATGATGGCAATTCTCTCAAGAGGTGATATTCGAAGTGATGTTCACAAAGAATTAGATCGCCATATAGGGATATTAACTAGTTATCACAGCCAACCGACTGTGGACCCTCAAAGATTAGAAGTTATGGTTGAAAATTTAACCTCAAGAAGGGATGGGCTAAGAGCTATTGGAACAAATTTTATTCAACCATTAAGAGATAATGAGTTTCTCAGTGCTATTAAGCATCGTAGCACTATCCCAGGTGGAACATGCGAATTTGATCTACCAGAATTCAGTCACTGGTTACGACAATCACATAAGAGAAGAAGGCAAGATTTTATTATATGGCTTGAAATGATTAAAACTGTATGTGACGCCGTGATTGAACTATTGTGGCTTATCCGTGAAAGCACAGCTCCGATGGAAAAATCTGCGGTAAATGGCATGTATCAGCATAAAATGCCGCCATATTCTCATGACCAATTAGTGAGAGTGACATTACCGAAAGAAAGCTATCTCTTTCCTGAAATAAGCGGTAACCAACACCGTTTCACAGTAAGATTTTTAGAATGGTGCGACATCAATCAGAGAGCCATTCAAACCCATGATGACATTTCATTTAAAATATCTATCTGCTGATTAATTTAATATTATCTTAAACAAAATTTTAATTCCTCAACAATAGGAATATCTGCCTCCAAAAGATTAATATTAATCAACTGATCATATTTGAACCATTTCAATATCTGATTTTCATTACTTATCACCTGACCAAGCCATGAATAAACTATAAAAAAATCTATTCTGACCATCATCGATCCATAATCATGTTCAATGTGAGTTAGAAATTTTGGATTTTTAACAATAATATCAAGCTCTTCTTTAAGTTCACGATTCAGGGCATTTTTTGAAGTTTCACTTTCAATTAACTTGCCGCCTGGGAATTCCCATTGAAGTGGAAAAGGCTTATCATTTGATCGTTGCGCAAGAAGTATGCGATTCTCTGGATCGATCAATATACCTGCTGCTACTTCTATTACATGCAAATTAGAGCCCTAATTTAACTTACCATGACATTGTTTATATTTTTTACCAGAGTCACATGGACAAGGATCGTTCCTACCAACCTTCTTATTTGAGCGAACAAAAGTTGAGGTGTTTTTCTGTTGATGGTTTTCTGTTGAGTCTTGGATGGGAGTTTTTATTGCACCAGTTTGATTAAACGCTATTGATTGTTCAGCTCGTCTTTGTGATTCCATTCTTTCAACATCTTGTTCGCTTTGAATTCTTATCCTAGCTAGCATACTAATGGCATCAAATTTAACTTGATCTAACATTTCTCCAAACATCAAAAAGGCTTCTCGTTTGTATTCTTGTTTTGGATTTTTTTGTGCATACCCCCTGAGACCAATACCTTGCCGCAAGTAATCCATTCCACCTAGATGCTCTTTCCAATGAAGATCAAGCTGTTTTAACATAATTTCTTTTTCTACCATCCTCATCAAACTAGAGCCGATCGTATCTTCTTTTTCTTGGCTTGCTGATTGCATCTTGGCAACACATCTCTCACTTATAGTAGATACGTTTAATGTTGGCTCATCTTTGACCCATTGAGAGATTTTCAAAGGCAATAGAAACTCCTTCTCCAAAGCCCTCATTAACCCTTCAATATCCCAATTTTCCTCATGAGTATCTTCTTGAATATACTTATCAACAGTGTGCTCAATCACCTCTTCTCTGATCGCAATGATCGATTCCTGGATTTCTTCAGCACTCATCAACTCATTTCTTTGGTGATAAACAACCTTTCTTTGATCATTCGAAACATCATCATATTCAAGAAGATTTTTCCTTATATCAAAGTTATGTGATTCTACTTTTCGCTGCGCCTTTTCTATTTGACGACTCAAGAGTTTACTCTCAATTGCTTCACTATCTTTCATACCAGCTCGTGATAGCAGAGATTTAGTTCTATCTGGATCACCAAATATTCGCATTAAATTATCTTCCATCGATAAATAGAAACGACTGGAGCCAGGGTCTCCTTGCCTTCCTGATCTTCCTCGCAACTGATTATCTATACGTCTAGATTCGTGTCTTTCTGTACCAATAATATGAAGCCCACCTGCATCTATTACTTGTGCTTGTCTTTTTTTCCAATCAGCGGTAACGGCGTCAATATCTATTTCCTGTTCCTCTAGTTCGGCCGCTAAATTCCCACCCAAAACTATATCTGTTCCTCGGCCAGCCATATTTGTTGCAATAGTAATAGCTCCAGGTCGCCCTGCTTGCTGAACAACAATAGCTTCTCTCTCATGTTGCTTTGCATTGAGAACCTCATGCTTAATATTTTTTTTATTCAAAATTGATGATAGTAATTCTGATGTCTCTATTGAAGTTGTTCCAACCAAAGCCGGCTGACTTCTCTCTCTACAATCAATTATATCCTCAATAATTGCATTAAATTTCCCTTCTTCGGTAAGATAAACTTTATCAGGTTGGTCATTGCGGACCATCTCTTTATGTGTTGGTATCACAATAACTTCAAGGCCATAGATAGACTGAAATTCATAGGCCTCTGTATCTGCTGTACCAGTCATACCAGATAAATTGTTATATAAGCGAAAATAATTCTGAAATGTGATAGAGGCAACAGTCTGATTTTCCTGCTTAACGGCAACATTTTCTTTTGCTTCAACTGCCTGATGAAGTCCATCAGACCATCTTCTTCCTGGCATTGTTCTTCCAGTAAACTCATCCACAATAACTATTTCACCATCCTTGATAATATAGTCAATGTCCTTATTAAACATTACATGAGCTCTCAAAGCCGCATTCAAATGATGTAACAATCTAATGTTACCTGCATCATAAAGACTTTCATTTTCTTGTAAAAGACCAGACTTAATCATTAATTCTTCTATATGTTGATGGCCTGCTTCCGAAATATACACTTGCTTAGTTTTTTCATCTTTAGAGTAATCGCCGCTTTCATCATCTTCATTCTGAAGAGATAATTTTGGTATTAATTTATTTATTTTTTGATAAAGATCTGTATTTTCTTCAACAGGGCCAGATATAATCAATGGAGTTCGAGCTTCATCAATTAAGATTGAGTCAACCTCATCAACAATCGCAAAATTGAGCTCTTTTTGTACCTTATCTTCAGATGAAAAAGCTAAATTATCACGAAGATAATCAAATCCAAGTTCATTATTCGTCGTGTAAGTTATATCTGCAGAATAAGCGGCTTTTTTCTCTTCATGAGATTGATCACTTGCAGTTACGCTAACTGTTAAATCCAAAAACTCATAAATTGGTCTCATCCAATCAGCATCTCGCTTAGCAAGATACTCATTAACTGTAATTACGTGCACGCCCTTTTCGCTTAGGGCATTTAGATAAGCAGGTAATGTAGCAACTAATGTTTTACCTTCACCGGTCCTCATCTCAGCTATATCACCTTGATGGAGCACCATCCCTCCAATTAATTGAACATCAAATGGCCTCATTTTTAGAGTTCTTTGTGAGACTTCTCTAACCACTGCAAATGCCTCTATCAAAAGATCATCCAAAGGCACGCCTTCACGTAATCGTTTTCTAAATTCTTCAGTCTTAGATTTAAGAGCTTCATCGGATAAAGATTGAATCTCTGGTTCTAACTTATTTATAGCGCTTACTTTTTTTGATAAGCGCTTTAAAAGTCTTTGGTTTCGACTACCGAATAAATTAGTTAATATATTTGCCACGCATTTTCCTATGAGTAGAATTTATTCCTTAATTGTGAAACTTGTGTTCTACTTGTAAATGAAATATCAAAGGATATTATAAATGAAATTCTGAAAAATACCTGAAATCAGAGCATAAAAAAATAAATCTGAAATGTCATTTAATAAATTACAAAAAATCTTACAATCAAGTTCGCATAATAACTTAGATGATATCGTTCAACGAGCAAAAAATATGGAAGAATTATGCTTTACATTAAAAAAAACTATCGATAATGAAGCTGCGCAATATCTTATAGCTTGCAACATAAGAAAGTCAGGAAAATTAATAATTTTATGTAACTCTAACGCATGGGCATCAAAGTTTCGTTATCAAAATCAATTATTCTTGAGGACCGCAAGAGAAAAATTTCCTCATGTCACCAGCTGTGAAATAAAAATTCTAGCCGGATAATAAGAAAAATAGCCCTTAATTATAAGCTGGTGTTAAATAGGAAATCGGAGCAGTTTTTTCGTTATTAAATGAAACCTCCTCCCACGCACTTTTATCTGCGAGAAGAGCTCTCATTAATTTATTATTCAGGCAATGGCCAGATTTCTTTGCAGAGTATCTTCCAATTAAACTATGCCCTAGCAAGTAAGTATCACCGATTGCATCGAGAATCTTATGAATTACAAACTCATTCGAATAACGCAAACCATCTTCATTAAGGATCCTAAAATCATCCAAAACGATAGCATTATCCATGCTTCCACCAAGAGTTAAGTTATTCTCACGTAACTTTTCAATATCTCTCAGAAAACCGAATGTCCTTGCTCTACTTACTTCTTTTACGAATGAAGTTGATGAAAAATCTAGAGAGGCTTTTTGTTCAATTTTATTGAAAATAGGATGATTAAATCCTATCTCAAAATCAACCTTAAAACCGTTAAAAGGGGATAATTCGGCCCATTTATCATCTTCTTTAATTGTAATTTTTTTCTTAATTTTAATGAATTTCTTTGGCGCACTTTGTTCTTCAATTCCTGCTGATTGAATCAAAAAAACAAAAGGTCCTGCGCTCCCATCCATAATTGGAACTTCAGGCGCTGAGAGTTCAACAATAACATTATCTATACCAAGACCAGCAAATGCTGACATCAGATGTTCTACTGTGGCTACTTTAATATCATTTTTAATAAGAGTTGTTCCAAGTGTGGTTTCACCGACAAGCTCTGCATTAGCTGGGATATCTTGTGCTTGCTCAATATCTATCCTTCTGAACATTATCCCTGTATCTACAGCACCTGGTCTTAATGTCATGAATACTTTTTTACCAGTATGCAAACCAACTCCAGTTGCTCTAATCGTCGTTTTAATGGTTCTTTGTCGAAACATGTAATATTTCCTTATCTAAATATCCGTTAAAAAACAACAATATAATTATATCAGTTGACTAAAAATATACAAAAATAAACGTAATTAAAACTGCTTTCGAAACCAATCTTTTATTTGATCCATTTTATCTGAAATACTATTTTTTATGGAAGCCTTATTATAGTTTCTTCTATCCATAGAATCTCGCCCATAAATAAGCAATCCAACCCCCGTAGCATGGATTGGATTCCTCACAACATCAGCTAAACCCTCGATATATTGCGGAGAACCCAACCTAACAGGAACATGAAATACTTCCTCAGCTAATTCCACTGCACCTTCCATTTTTGCGCTTCCACCAGTAATAACTATTCCTGCTGGTATGGATTCCTCAAAACCGCTTCTTCTCAATTCATTTCTTATTAAACTGAATAACTCCTCAAACCTTGGCTCCACTATCTCTGCTAGTGTTTGTCTAGCAAGTCTTCTCGGTGGTCTATCACCAACACTCGGAACCTCTATTGTTTCATCTGGATTAGCTAATTGAGATAAAGCGCACGCATATTTTATTTTAATGTCTTCCGCATATTGGGTAGGCGTTCTCATCGAAACTGCAATATCATTAGTAACTTGATCACCTGCGATTGGAATAACTGCAGTATGCTGGATTGCTCCTCCTTGAAATACCGCAATATCTGTAGTTCCTCCTCCAATATCAACCAAACAGGAGCCAAGTTCTTTTTCGTCCTCAGTCAGAACCGCATAACTCGAGGCCAACTGCTCAAGAACAATATCATCAACTTCTAAGCCACATTTTTGTATACATTTTGTTATATTTTGTGAAGCGCTCTCCGCACCAGTTACCATATGAACCTTAGCTTCCATTCTAATTCCTGACATTCCTATCGGATCAAGAATACCTTCCTGGCTATCTATTAAAAATTCTTGGGGGAGGATATGTAATATTTTTTGATCTGCAGGTATCGCAACCGCTCTTGCCGCATCTATAACTCGATCGACATCATTCAGGCTCACCTCTTTTTCTTGAATTGCAACTATTCCATGAGAATTTAAACTCCTTATATGACTACCTGCGATACCAGCATAAACAGAGTGAATATCACAACCAGCCATTAATTCCGCCTCTTCTATTGCTTTTTGAATTGACTGAACAGTAGATTCAATATTTACAACTACCCCTTTTTTCAGTCCTCTTGAAGGGTGCATGCCAATCCCAACTACTTCAATTTCATCCATCTCATTAATCTCACCAACGATTGCGACGACTTTTGAAGTCCCTATATCAAGACCAACAATTAGATTTTTTTCGCCTCTCTTACTCACTATAATCCTTTTTCTGATTAACTAGCCAATGGTACGTTTTTCCATAATATAGTAAAACCTTTGTCATATCTCATATCTACAGATTCTATTTCATCTGATTGCTGAGAAATAACATTTTTTGATATATCTATAAATAAATCAATCTTCTGTTCTATGTTTTCCCTGCCGAAATCTACTTCAATTCCATTATAGAGAGTTATTGACCAGGCACCTCTTGAACTCATTGATATTCTTTTTACATTCAACCCTAGAGGAATTAATTGATCGCGTAAGATAAAGTATTTCTCAGCGACTTCTTTTGAAGCTCCTATAGGACCTGATAGATGAGCCAAATCTGGAATATGATTTTGATTATCAATCTCAATGAATAGCTCGCCTTTATCATTCAGCAAGCCTCGTTCTCCCCATCTAGCAACTGGAGTGTGTTCAAATATACTTATTTCTAACTTATTCGGCCATCTTTTAGCTATTCTTATATTATCCACCCATTCAATTTTTAAAATATCATTCTGAATTTCTGAAATATTTAATCTCAAAAGACCTGTATTTAAATGATGCCTAATGGCACCTTCAACTTGATTTGATTTAACTTTTTGAAAAGATCCTTCAAGTGAAATTGAAGCTATTGGCTGATTCAATACAACGACAAAGAATTGATACCCAGTTACCAGCAATACAATAGAAACGGTTATTCTAAAGAAATTCTTTTTTGTGATTTGCAACCAAATATTATCTTCTTTTTGTTCTGATTTTTTCTTTTTTGCTTGTCTGTGTGACATTAGAGTAATTCTCAATCTATCTTGATACTGGTTTCTAATATTTGCCAGCATAAGTCATTAAAATTCAGACCGTAATTTTCAGCTGCCATCGGTACAAGGCTTTTCTCTGTCATGCCAGGAACTGTATTTATTTCCAAAACTTTTGGCTGTCCATTATCTTTTATCATAAAATCTACTCTTCCCCAACCATTACAACCGATTGCACGAAATGCATTAAGAGCAATTTCAGAATAGACTTTTTCTAGATTAGAATCTTTTGAACTCGGACAAATATATTGAGTATCTAAAGATTGATATTTCGCATGATAGTCATAGAAAATATTAGGCGTATTTATTAAAATACTGGGTAGCGCTTCACCATTCAAAATGCTCACTGTCACTTCATCTCCAATGATACATTCTTCGGCCAATGCTACCCCATTAAAACTTAATGCTAATTCAGTAGCGCTATCAAGGTCTTTGATACTTGAAACAATAGTCATTCCTATGCTGGAACCCTCTGATATCGGTTTTAGGACCATAGGAAAATTTAAGTCTATCGATGACTGAATTGCATCATTTAAGGAATAAATAATCTTTGCTTTAGGGGTTGGGATATCGTGAGCTTGAAAAATTTTCTTTGAAATTATCTTATTCATAGCAATAGCAGATGAAGTGACGTTAGATCCTGTATATGGTATGCCCAAAAACTCTAAAATTGCTTGGATTTTTCCATCTTCGCCGCCTCGTCCATGCAGAACAATAAATGCACGATCAAATTTAAATTTTAAAATTTCATGAAGTGATGTGACAGCTGGATCCCACTCATAAATGTTCACACCAAGAAACTTCAAAGCACTGACAACAGCTCTGCCACTCTTTAAAGAGATCTCACGTTCACTAGAATGACCTCCAAGTATCACAAGAACCTTACCAAATTCACTTGGATCTTTGATTATTTTATTCATCAACATTTAATCTATATAATTTTTTTGTGATCACCAACTATTTTTACCTCACATTGTAAATCTACATTATGAATTTTTTTTACAGTTGCCCTTATATGATTTATTAGTTGCTCTACATCATTTGATATTGCGGTATGATCTGTAATTATAAAATTTGCATGTTTTTTTGAAATCTCTGCTCCTCCAATTCTATAGCCCTTCAAATTGGATTCTTCAATCAATTTTGCCGCGAAGTTATTAGGTGGATTACGAAATACTGATCCACAGCTTGGCAAACCAAGCGGTTGTGAATTTTTTCTATGCATCAACATTTCTTTTTGTTTCTCAATTGATGGAGTATCTTTTGAATCGAACCTCAATTTAGCACTTAAAAACCACTCATCAGTCGGGCCTTTAACCTGACGATATTCAATCAGATAATCATTTGGATTACGTTCATGAATATTACCTATTCGGTCTATAGTTCTCACAGTTGTTACCCTTTCCCAAGTCTCATAACCGTAAGCACCTGCGTTCATTGCAAGAGCGCCTCCTAGGGAACCGGGGATTCCTGAAAAAAATTCTGATGGCCCCATATTCCATCTGATACACTTCCTCGCAACTGTCGTGCAAGGGACATTGGCACCAACTTCAACTTGATTATCATTGATTTTAATTATTTCTTTCAGAATTTTTGAAGTTGATATAACAATGCCTTTTATACCACCATCTCTCACCAACAAATTACTTCCCCTTCCTAACCAAAAGATTGGTACATCGCTTTCAATTTTCGATAAGAAAAATTTAAGATCAATAATATCTGCAGGCTTAAAAAAATACTCAGCTTCACCACCAACACGCAAAGAAGTATATTTTTTCAATGGTTCAGAAAAAATTAATTCACCTCGTATTGAGTCCGTGGGTACAAGCAAAATTATTTACCTTATTTTTATTTTATACCAGCTAACTCATTTGGTAATTCAGCTGCAAATTTTCCAACATCACCAGCACCCATGACCAAGAGCACTTCATCATTCTTCATTAATTTATACAAAATAGGGATAGCATCACTTAAAAATGGTAGATATTGCACAGGTTTATTTGTTTTATCTTTTAGGCTGCTGACAATATTTTTACTGTTTATATTATCAATTGGCTTTTCTCCTGCTGAGTATATTTCGGCAATTAATACATGATCAACTGTTGATAAAGTATCAACAAAATCATCAAATAAGTCTCTTGTCCGACTGAAACGATGTGGTTGAAAAACTAGGGTTATTTTCTTGTCAGGCCAACTCAATTTAACTGCCTCGATCGTTGCTTTTATTTCCGATGGATGATGGCCATAGTCATCGATTAATGTAAAACTACCATCACAACAATTTACACTATTTATAACCTGGAAACGACGATCTATTCCAGCAAAACACTTAAATGCATTTTCTATCTGGTTATCTTCCACATCTAATTCTGAAGCAACTGCTATAGCTGCAAGCGCATTCAAAATATTATGCTTACCAGGTAAATTTATTTGAATCTTTAATTTGTTCTTTTTATTTTTTCTTGTGACATCAAATCGTGTTGTTTTATTTAAAAATTTAATATTTGATGCTGTTACATCCGCTTTTTCTGAAATACCATAGCTTATATATGATCTTCCAATTTTTGGAAGTATCTTCCGCACTCCTGGATCATCAGTACAAACAATCGCAAGACCATAAAATGGTAGATTATGCAGAAAAGTTAAAAAACCTTGATTTAACTCATTAACATCATTGTTATATGTCGACATATGATCAAAATCAATATTAGTGACAACTGATATCATGGGCTTCAAATGAATAAATGAGGCATCACTCTCGTCAGCTTCAGCAACTAAAAATTCACTTAAGCCAAGCTTTGCGTTTGAGTTAGAACTTTTTAGTCGCCCTCCAATTATATAAGTCGGATCTAATCCGCCTTCAGCTAGTAAACTTGCAATGAGACTTGTTGTTGTTGTTTTTCCATGAGTTCCTGCTACAGCTATGGAATAACAGAAGCGCATTAATTCAGCAAGCATCTCAGCACGTGCAACTACTGGGAGCATTAACTTATAAGCCTCAGATACTTCACAATTATCATTATCTATAGCACTTGAGACAACCACTGCATCTGCGTCACAAATATTCTCTCTAGAATGACCAATGAATATTTTTGCACCTTGTGACTTCAACCTGTTTATTTGTTGACTATCATTCAGATCTGAGCCTTGTACATGGTATCCCAGCCCCAGCATCACCTCTGCAATTCCTGACATTCCTGAGCCACCAATACCTATGAAATGTACTCGTTTTAACCTTCGATTCCTTTTAATCATAGCTACTCACATAATTCAGGCATGATTTAACAATATTCTCTGTGGCATTGGGCTTAGCACTTGATCTAGCAAGGCAGGCTCTTCTTTTAAGGTTATTCCTATCTTGTATCCAGTCACGAAGCACCAAAGTCAATTTACCACTTTCCAATTCATTTTCGTGCACTATTTCTGCAGCGCCAACTTCTTGCATAATTCTTGCATTAGCAGTTTGATGATCATCTATGGCCAAAGAAAATGGTATTAAAATGGCTGGCACCCCTATCGTCATCAATTCTGTGACTGTCATAGCGCCAGACCTGCATATTACAAGATCAGCCCAAGCATACGCATCAGCCATATCATCTATAAATTCAACTAAATATAAGCCAACTGGCACGCCTTCATAGGCCTTCTGTGCCTCTTGAAGAGTTTTTTTACCAGCTTGATGAAGTACCTCTAATTTAACTGAAGATGTCAAATGTCTGAAAGCTTTAGGCAGTGTTTTATTTAAAATCAAAGAGCCTTGACTACCGCCTATCACCAATATTTTAATCGGGCCATCTCTATCTTTTAATCTAACTTCAGGCGAGGGAATAGAAAGAATATCTTCACGTACAGGGTTGCCGAAGGTTCTAAGATTTTTGTGCGCAGGAAAACTACCTGGGAACGCTTCAATCACTAGCGATGCAATCCTACTTAATAGTTTATTTGTACCACCTGCAACTGCATTCTGCTCATGAATAATCACAGGACATCTCATTATATAAGCCATAATCGCACCTGGGCCAGTTACATAACCACCCATCCCAAGAACCACATCAGGGCGTTGTCTCAGTATAATTACAAATGATTGAAAGAAAGCTAGCATCAACTTTCCTACTGATCGCATAAAAGCTCTGAAACTTTTACCTCGGAGACCACCAACATTTATATATTCTATATCTATTCCAGCCTCTTCAACTAATCTTGATTCTATTCCACGTTTTGTTCCCAACCAAATAACTTTACATTTACTCTCTTGAAGATTTTTTGCTATAGCGAGGCCAGGAAAAACATGGCCTCCCGTTCCACCTGCCATAATTAATATCTTAGGTTGTTTCATGGCTATCTTTTTCGTACCTTTCTTTTATGTTTTGATGCATATCCAGAATCTAATTCATGATAGATCCTCAAAAGAATACCTAATGTCACCAAAGTCATAATAATACTACTTCTTCCGTAGCTTATGAGTGGCAATGTAAGACCTTTCGTAGGTAACAAGCCCATATTTACTCCAAGATTAATTGCAACTTGAAAACCCAACCAAGAGCCAACCCCTATACAAAAGTATGCTTCAAAAAAATGATCGACTTTTGCTGATTTAATTGCCAATCTAAATATTCTCCATATTAGGATAGTAAATAATAATATCAAAAAGATTGAACCAAACAATCCAAACTCCTCAGAGAAAACAGCAAAAATAAAATCTGTATGTGCTTCTGGCAAATAAAATAATTTCTGTACACTATTTCCCAAGCCAACACCAAGCCATTCACCTCGACCAATTGCTATAAGCGATTGTGACAACTGATAGCCAGCATTATAAACAACACTCTCATCCCACGGATCTAGAAATCCAGTAAATCTTCTCATTCGAGAGGGAAATTGCATAACTAAAAGTGCTAGCATCATAATGGTAGTTACAAGAAACAT
>Ga0315321_10001495_pt1 | contig 17991 bp, 22 predicted proteins | sample M180m21515metaG_FD_203464 | JGI IMG/M metagenome (GOLD analysis project Ga0315321, IMG submission 203464) | Ammonia-oxidizing marine archaeal communities from Monterey Bay, California, United States - M1 80m 21515 | ecosystem: Environmental > Aquatic > Marine > Intertidal zone | place: USA... | reverse complement strand
ATTCCATAAGCCGGTGTGATTTCTCCTTTCACCAGGCCCTCGCCCGGTGCAAAAAGAGATCGATACCAATCGTCGGTTTTTGGTGAACCAAAATAGTATTTACCGATCCAAGCTAGATCTTGCCATAGCGAGAGGGAAACGCCCTCGCGCCAACAGTGTCTCGAGGTGCGTTGGATGAGACTCCTGCGCCATGCTTTGTCTTGTGGTTGGTTTCCAAAAACTCCACGGACCCAACTTTCACAGGCGAGATAGCTGGGTGAGGCATAGTCTGGAGAGCGATCGAAGTAGTGTAACTCCTTCAAGGGCGGCATCCAAATTTGGGGATGTCGCCGTAAGTTGCGGTCCAGCCAGGTTGAGGCTGACCGTTGAGCGCCAATGCCCAAGAAATCTACCGTTGATTTATTCATCAATTGAACAGGAATGGGATCACCGAGAAAGTGACTTTAACGAAACGCCCCAGCAACCCGGGAACAAAATCAGATGGGTTGGAATCAGCAGCAAAGCCCATAAAGATTGATGCACCATCGCAGGAACAAAGCACAATGGAAAAACGGTAATGTAATATCGAAACAGCACGAACTGACAACGTTCCTGGGGTACCACCAAGACGAAAGAAATCTCTTTTTGCCGGGCTAAGATAACTTGTCCCATTAGAAACAACCCTGTAATCACCCACGCGATTGGAGAGCTAACCTGCAACAACAACAGCCCAAGGGAAATTACTTCCAGCGGAAAGACGCCATACCGTACCGCCATTTTTACCGCATCGGCTCCCCACCGCACGATCAGAGTCTTGGTTTCGGACTTTTGATCATTCGCTAAGTCTGCTGCCTGATGGGCCAGAATCCCTCTCAAGCCTAAGGAGAATGACCATAAACCGAGAATGGCAACCAACGCTGGAGACAGTGATCCAGCAGACAGCGGAGCCACCGTAAACGCAACCCAAAGGGTTGGTAGCAATTGCCCGCCGGAAGCATCCGCCAGCACGCCCCAAACTCCGCGCGTTTTCAGCCGGATCGGCGGGATTGAGTAGAATCCGAAGGCGAGCCAATTCGCCAGGTACAGGGCTAAAGCAGTGGGGCGGTCAGCCAGCATCCAGCATCCGGCCATGCCTCCCGACAGACAGAGAAAGACCCACGTTGCCTTGAACAGAGCAGAACGCCCTGCCATGGTGTTGCTCTTTCCCGCACGCTGATCTTCCTCCGCGTCAGTGATGTCATTGATTACACAGACAAACGAGGCAACGGGGATGAGGGCGACAATCACCTTAACCAAGGCAGGCCAGACCTGAGCGAAGGATTGCATCGTAGCCAACCCAACTAAATAGGCCACACCCAAAAATACCGGAGTTTTGAATTCCCACCAGGACCACAGCCGAGTCGGCGAGATGAGACCATCAAGCCTGAGCTTCAAGCTTATGATCTTGGGTAGTACATTCGGGACTGCTGCCATCGAGCGGTATCCTTGGGAGGAGAACGACTCAAAGCGACGCTTTGTTGCATCGCGTTCTGCTAAGTTTCTCGGGGTTTTTCCGATCACCATGCTAGGTCGGAGGAAACCGCGTAACAAAGAAAGCTCATGTTCATTGTTCAACTTATCAATCACGGACATCAGAAACTTTGCATCATAAGATTCGGCGTAAGGCTGATCGTAAAGCTGTTGAGTGTGTTGTTCGTCCACAAACGATGTTCTCAGTCTTGTCTGAAATGCGGCTCACACTGAAATGCTTTCCGCGGTATTTTTCATTGGGAAGGGAACCGAGGGTATAGGGACACCGAGGAATGGACAAAGTTTTTCGTATCCATCACCGACGCATATATTCATTTTTAGTAAATTGCCCGTATCACCAATCGCAACCAAAACCTGCTGGTTGTGGTCGCGATACCGCTGAATCAACTCTGTTTTGCCCGCCGGCAAGGTTCTCGCAATCGGCCGGTGACCGTAATATCTTTGCTGATGAGCCAGATAGGAAACGCACCACTCTTCTTCATCTCGTTCCAGTAGGACGTACTTAGCATCAGGAAACCGGTGCGAAAAGGCTCGCGCCAAGGTTGGATGCGACCATGGCAGGTCGTCAAAGGAGTCAAACCTTTCAGCGAGTGATAAACATCGCTCGATCTGGCCCTTCTGTACCAGAGCTTTATGTAAGTCGACGTCATATCCGTAGTGAGAATAGCCCAAACAACGCATGGCTGCTCCGAAGGAGGTCGTTCCGGTCTTTCGATAACCTATGCACAACACTTTGGGGCGTTCAGGACTAGGCCTGCTACGGACTTGTTTTATCGTTCGTAGAAGCGCCCTCCCGGAGCGTGTCTTATCCAGCATCATTTCGCTGACCTCAGCCAGCTTGGGGTGAAGAAGCGAAGTGGTCTTCATGCCAATGTATTTTCCGTACCCTGTTGATCCAAAGCTTGACGTTTGACATCGCGCTGATGATGTTGCCGTTGATCCAAAACCGCCCTACGAAAAGCTGCGGCCCACATTAAATTACCCAGCAAGCACATCGGCAGTAACAGCAAGAACCGCATTAAATTTGCACAATTCGAAGCCATCAGGCCAATGAATATTTTTGGCAAGATCACCGCCGGTGCCGCGAAGGCAAGCCAAGGAAATCGCATGAATGGCTTGAGCAAGGGGCGTTGCTTTACACCATGATAAACAGCAGCCGCACTACCCATCTTTTTGTTGTATCGGACGAATTCTCGCCATCCTTCGCGGTTCCAATGCTTGACTTCCAGACTCGGGTCGTAAACAAATTCAAAACCCTGGCTGCGAATGGCGTGGGTGAACAGCGCATCTTCGCCCAAGGTTTGGTCAGGAAAGGAACACTTGCGAAAGATTTCAGCCCGACAGGCGATATTGCATCCAATTAAAAAGTTCGCATTCCTTACGGGCGGCCGGTTTTGAGGAAAATGTGTAAGAAACTCAAGGAAATAAACACCGCAGCCGCTCAGGTTAGACGGGTTGCGGATACCGATGGATCCTCCGGCCGCGACCACCTGGGGATTACTCAGGTGTGTTTCCAACGCATCAATCCAGTTGGCAGGGACGACACAGTCTTGATCTACAAAAAAAATCAACTTCCCGCGGGCTTCCTCAACACCTCGGTTACGGGCGGCACCCGCAGAGTGCTTTTGGGAGCAGTCGATCACACGGACTTGGGGAAAATCTTGCTGGACAATATCCGATGTCCCATCCCCTGAACTTTCCACGACGATGATTTCACCATTTCTCCCCTGCAGTGCTTGCTGTACCGATCGAAGGCAATCAGAAATCGTAGCAGATCCGTAAAACGCCGGAATGACTACCGTGACTTCGGTCAAAGAGTCGCTGTCCGCATCAGCGAAGTTCTTCTCAGAGGTAGTACAGACCATCTTGGATAGGCAAGACTCTCGACGCTGTCCGATTTTCATGACGTAGGTGCAGCTGATTAGTCGGGTGTTCAAAGACGGGGGCTTGAATCCTTACTCCCGCATATGCCGGGGCGATTGTTAGTTTTATCGCTTCAACGCACAAATCAAGGTTTCCTTACCTAATATCAACAATTAGCCGGATGCATCCTGTTAGCAACACTTTGGTATTCTGTCAGGGCTTCGACGCAGAAGCCGGTCGTTAGCTGTTCAGAGCCCCAGCAGATAGTGCATTCACTGTTACCGTAGAATAAAACGCGTGCGGGCCAGTGTCCATCGTCTTGTTGGCTTTGCAAAAGGAATTGGATGCTATCTTCTAATTCCTCAGCATCCGGAGCCCAAGCGCACAGTATAATTACTGACAATGCGACTTCCAACGCATTTTGATTCGAACCGTCTGTGTCATTTAAACATTCCTGTATGCGCTGAACAATCAGTTCGTGTAGAGAGTCGAACGCCTTGCACCCGTTTTTCCAGCAACGCAGAAGCGCGTAGTAAAGCGCTAAGCGACTTTGATAAAAACGATCAAAAGAAGCTTCTTCACCATTCAAAACAATTGCATGAATCCAGTTGATTGCTTCACGAGTGTCTGCATTTTCACCAAACAATAGAACTGCGTTGGCGTTGACAACGGCATCGACGTCGCCTGCGTTCGCTTCACCCGCAGAAAAAAATGCATGTAACTGAAGTGGATGCGCGCGCATTCGAGCGAGTATTAACCAATGGCGTGGCTGAAACAAATGTGAAAAGCGAGGCAGAATCCACGTTCGAAACAAGCCATTTTTATCGCGATTCCCAAGCAGTATGCGACGGGTTAAAGACGAAACGGGAAGATGCATCTGTTCGATCAGATGAGCAACACAGGCAGTGTCGTCCGTATCTAGTGGTATAGCGTACCTCCCCGCGTGGTCTTTGGTCCAAAATTTCCAAAGACCGCCGTACCAACAATCACTTAAAAGAAATTTGAGTATCTGTTGGACAATCTGCTTTGCTTTATCGTTTTCAACACGCAATAGCGAAGCCATCACGTGCTGGGAGATAAAGACCGAACGGTCTTCACTGCGATTAATCCTTAGATCACGATCGTCTGCCATAAACGATGGCATGTAGCCATCCGAATGTTGCGAAGATAGTAGAAATTCAATACCTTTCTCGATCGACTGCGACATAGCTAAAGAAAGATTACGTCTGCTTTTTTCAGGATCTCCCGTCATGGCCACTATTCAACGTTGACAATAAATTTGCGAAGTGCTCGAAAAATGACAACCCTTTCATAGGGAAGAGTTGCCTTAGCAGAAGCCAGTTGTAAATCTGAGAAACCATTCACTAATTCTTTGATGCATGTCTCAGCGATGTTCATAGCAATCACACGGCCCAGGCAAGAATGCGGCCCCGCGCCGAAAGCTAAATGCTTATAGGGAGTGCGATCCCACTGTATTTCGTTCGGATTCTCAAAGATTTCAGGATCGCGATTAGCCGCTGCAAGATGCAGAAGAACCAAATGTCCCTCGCTCATTCGTTGATTACCAAGTACTGTGTCTGCCGCACATTTACGTGGCACAAATTGAGTAATCGACTCGATTCTTAGCACTTCCGACACGAAATGCTTTACTTTTTCAGGATGATCTCTCAACCTTGAAATCAAATCATGGTCACAACACAATCGCAAAATACAAGCAGGAATCAAACCGGTCAAAGTAATTGTTCCCGCAAACCAGATGTGACGGATCAGTTGCATAACCTGAAAATGAGAGAGTTTTTCCTCAGACTCCATTAAGGCCGCCAGTAGACCTGTTCGTTGATCTGAAAGTTGGTTCCTTTGTTTTATAATTTCAGTAAATTGCCGGCCGACCGGATGAAGTACTTTGTCAATGTCAGACCGAGGGGCTTTGAGAACACTTAAGACCCGCTGGCTTTCTTCTGGGCTGAGCCCCAGAAACTGAATAGTAAACTCCCTAGGTAGAACTATTCCTATTTCGTTGACTGCGTCAAAGCTTCCTTTGGTTTTGCTCCTTTGTAAAAAGCCATCCATCCAGTTCCGAGTAAACGACTGCATGAATTGAGTATCAAACCATGCTGCGGACCGTTTTAAAATAGAGGCAAAAAAGTCGTGTCCTTCCCCATCCATACCCGCCAGAAAAGGATCAAACTCTTTTATATATTCGCTGCTGAACAATCTCTCATTTATCAATGCTTCCCTGACCAAGGCATGTTTGACGACAACCCAGCATTCTCGGTCAGGGTCGTAAACAACCGGTCCGCTTTCTATCGCTTGCTTAAGAAATTGCGATGGGTCGGGTAGAGTCGTCGCCCTCATCATCCGCAATACCGAAGCGCCATCGGGAGAGGCGACATGGCTTTGATGTCGTTCCAGCCAACCGCCTCGTTCAAATATTCGTCTGATTTTCCTCTTGATCATTGACTGTAGAACACATCTAAAAGTGCGGAATGTCCGATTCGTTGCTGAACTGGCGATCGCCTCGCTACTCAAAACTTTAATCGTCTGGGGGCAGGCTTCAATGACGCGTTGTCCTTTTTCAACGCCAAACTTGGACTACTCCCCAAAAACTGATCCGTAACCGTACACCAGAACCATTGTGGGTGCGAGGCTTGGATTTGTTGGTTTTCATCTGCTTCCAGCTGGGAGAAAAACCATGGTTAAGAAGACGGACACAGGAAACAAGCTTAAACTCCTTCGTCTGATTTGCAGTCAAATCACTTTGTACCTGTCCCCAACTTTTCTGGCAGAGCGATGACGCCTTCCCATAGGCCGAGGAGACGAAGGAAAAACTCGACTTCTTCTGGGCGGATCAGGTTGTCGATGACCTTCATCGTTCCCTTACAGCAAGGACATAGTAGAGAGTCGACACCCCAGACACGCAAAATGAGATCACGCCAAAGAGGTCGCAGAGCGCGGGTGCTTTGGGCGGAGGGCGGCGGTAGAAGGGTGATGGATGGCAGGCCATCGTGAAGGCGGGCAGCAGGGGCAAGACACACTCTTGGCCCAAGCCATCCCGCTTTGGCATCCAGGCCGCGCCGCTTGTTCGAATAGAGGCCATAGTAGCGGACGGTCTGCTGGTTCTTCGGCGGGATATGGCTGACCGCAGCGGCAAGGAAATCGGTGGCGGAGAAGACCTCGAAGTTGCGCTTGGTGCGCCAACTTCGCTTGGAGCGGTAAATAACGCTGCACGTTTGCTGGTTCCAGGTGATCTTCTCCAGGGAATACAAAAGAGGGTCGGTCCCTAATTACTTTCGCTGTACCTGCGCGATTCAGGGCGTCTCCAGAGCTTCTGAAACTTGTGGAAAGCCAGAACGATTACGACCGCAAGCTTTATCGCCTGGCAGGCGAGTTGCTCGGTGGGTAACGATCAATCGACAGGATATCCAAACTCCTCGACGAGTCGCCCGTATCGCTCCATAAAGGCATGCAAGACGGACCCCGAAAGTTCGAGTTTCCAGCGGTCGGCTGACGCTTTGTTTTTGGTGGCAGTCGGACTGCCCACCACCTTTCGCAGCAGTTGAGCGCCATCGGCCGGCATAGGCAGTCCAAGATAGTCGCAGATAATTTTCAGGGGTGCGTCATCGCCTTGGGCGGCTGCGTTCACCAGATTTTCATATCGAATCTTGAGCACGCCGGGATGGTGATACAAAAGCCTGCACCGCGAGAATTGCGATCCTACGTCATAGGGATTGTCCGGAAGCCATGTCGGATCGAGCAAGGCCGCGGCAAGCTCATCGCGCGTTCCAAAAGCGTTGCCCAGCGCCATGCGGAAAAATTCCACAGCGTGCCAGTTTGGAGATGGCAGAGGATGGCGGTTATCGAGAAAATCGAGCGTAGACAGAAAGACGGCCCGCGGGTCTCGGATGCAAAGAATGATTTTTGTTTGGCCCGTCTGACACTCTGCTTGATAGGTCCGCGGAGGCGGAACATTCGCAAGTGCGAAAGCAGCGCAAGGCAAGCCACCATGCTTTGACACTTTGGGAATCGGTTGCTCGAGCCGAGTGACCGCATCGGCATCCAGCAGGCTGTGGCATTTCATTCCCAGAGCTTCTAAGACCGCCCAAAAGAGGTGCGTCCCCGCCTTGCGCGGCACGCAGACGTATAAAGGAATCGGGACTTGCTTGGAAAAATGAAACATGGGTAAAGCTTCTCTTGGCGCTTTTCGTGTTGCGAGTCATGGTACTATTCGTGTTGCCTGTCAGAAAGGCATCATTCCCAGAGTTCCATTTCAAGAAAAGTTACAGAGACGATGAAAATCTCTTTTAGGGAGCGGGCTCATGTAGAGCTATTGTGGAGATGCGTTCGGAGCTGTGGCAGCTCGCGCGAGATGGAGCGTGTGCGAGCCTATGTCGAAAGCCTCTGCGGCATCAGAGCACTCGAAGCAATGCATCCGATGCAACAACCAAGTCACGGATTCTTTCCAGGACTGCCTACCAACCCCTGGTATGAGCCTGAAGAATTCCCTTGGACGCGGAAGCTGGTCGAGGAATACGACCAAATTCGAGAGGAAGCCGACCGTGCCACCGCTTTGGCGGCACACGCACCTCAAATTGGTCCGCTTGCCGAGGGCACTTGGAATGTGCTCCACCTTCGTGTTATGGGCCAACCAACGGCGGCAGGCCGTCTCGTGTGCCCAAAAACATCGGGATTTGTGACACAGCTGCCGGGCTGCGGTGACGCAGGAATGGTTTACATATCCTCGCTGGCTCCCGGCACCCATGTCAAAGCACACTGTGGAGCCAGTAATACGCGTTTGCGTTGTCATCTCGGTCTCAAGGTGCCACCGAGCTGTTCGATTCGAGTGGGCGATGAGACGCGAGATTGGCGGGAATGTGGTGTGCTGGTTTTCGACGACTCGATTGATCATGAGGTGTGGAATAGGGGGACGGAGACACGCCAAGTGTTGATTCTTGATTTCTGGCACCCTGATCTTACTCCTGCCGAGCGTAAAGCATTGGTGCGACTCAGCTACATTCGGAAGAAGGAACGGCAGTTGCGCAGGAACACTCTGCAGGGTGCAGACCGTGTAGCCCGTGATGCGCGGCGTCTTTTGGCAGCTGTATAAAACGAATCACGCTCTGGCTGGGGGAGGTATCAACGATTCCGGAACCTGCACACTTGGAAAAAGTGCCGTGCTGTCCGTCACGACATTCTGGAGTTTTCAGCGCGAGCTCTCGCGCCGCACCGGCCGCAACGTACTCAATGCCATCCAATTGATTGATCTGCCTGACCCCGGGACGAAGCTGGGACCATGGAAACCAAAGCACGCACGCAGAAGACATATGACCACCGTCTCAAGGAACTCGTTCGTTCAACACAAGACATAACAACAAAGGGAACAGGCATGAAATCCTTCGTCTGATTTGCAGTCAAATCACTTTGTGCCTATCCCCAACTTTTCGCCGTGCCTTAGAAAGGCATTGATCTCGGTTGTTTAAGTGCTATCGGACGCAAGCAATGCTCGGTGATGGCGTTCGGAAAAGGATCTTCGAGTCGTTCGGCAACATCCAGACAACGTTTCAGATTGCCATGAAGCAACGCCTAGTGGAGGTTCGCGTCATACCGGTAGTGGGAGAAACCGAGCTTGCGCATGGCCTGTCCAAAGGAGCTCGTGCCTGTTTTGTCTGTAGCCCACGCACAGAACCCTGGGAGTGTTGAGGTGGTTGCGGCCCTACCAGAGGCGGATTTGCCGAAGAGGTGCCTGTCCGTGCTTTTACAGCGTCTGCACGATGGGGCGGATCAGCGATCAGACACCATGGCGGATTCTCCGGATCTCGCGGCGGGCGATGTCGTTGTATAGAGCCAGCCTGTTTCGCCAGGGGGAATGGCGGCGAAGCCGACGCATCTGGTCACTAACCTGTCGCGCCACCTTTTCTCCTTCGCTGCCATGAATCGGGCTTGAACCTGAGGCCCGAGCTAACCAGTCGAGCGATGCTCGCGAGAATCGGAACAGATCCGCTTCGTCGCGGATGCAGGCCCGATCATCGTAAGCGGAGAGGTCTTCGGAGAGATCGATCCCATAATGTTGTGAGATCAGTTCTTGCTGCTTTCCGATGAATGGGGCGATAGGCTCGATGGCCTGCGAATGAAACCGTAGTGATTCTCCCTCTAGATCTTGAAGCATTCGATGAAGAAGCAAAACTTCCCTTATGTTGTCTGGGCCTCGGGCACGTCCGAACCGATTGTAGGCATACAGCAAACGTACCGCATCCAGGCTCATTCCCTCATTGGTTTGGCGGATCTGGGTGGGATCCATGCGGATGCCAAGACGCAGGCAGAAATCCTTCACGACGCACTGGTCTGCCAGTTCATGGCTGCGAAACGGATAGGCAAAAATGTTTTTCCTGCCAAAAGCTTCTTCGAGTGTCGCCAGCCGTTCTCGGTAGTTGCTACGGCTATTCCTGGCAGTCTGCTGCTGGATCAGAGCTGTGATATCTCGCTGACCCCATTTGACTCTTTCCTGGAAGACGCTTTCTAGCCACGCCTTGATCGGCCTGAGATAGACAATGACCCTGACTTCATATCCATGGTTATCGATGAGCTTTCGAAGGGATTCCAGTTCACTTCGGTTCATGCTCCAGCACCCCTCTGCGGAAAGGATGGGAATCGCTCTCTCGCGGCGGGACAGCCGGAGCGACTTTGTGAGGCGTTGTTGAAAACGAGCCTTCAGTCGTTCTGTGACCTTCTTGTCAAAATTGAGGAACCTGTGTAAGAAGAATTGTTCTGGGTTTTCGCCCAGCAATGTTTTGAGGGCCCTCGAGCCATTGATTTCGCCAAAACCGATGTAGCGATGGCCGGTGTTATCAAGTCCGAAGAATAGTGTTGACTGGATGGAGGAGCTGCCTGTCTTTGGCATGCCGACATGGAGGACGCAGAGTTGCTTGCCTTCTGATGGTGAATCATTCCAGGGTTGTGGCTGGAGCTTGATCGGGCGTTGGGTCATAGTTTACTAACAGGAATTTGCGTTTCGCTATCCCACGTCTGAGTCACCATTGGGTCGGGACTGACGAGGTTTTGACATCTCTATTTTTTTGGCAACTGACGCCCTTCAACGGGTATCGAATATTTTCAATTCGAGTGGCTATCTGTTTACGGTGATGACTTGTGGTCAAGTCACTTCAGCTATCCTCCGCTTCAACAAATCCTATTCAGATAAAATGTACTTCTGAAATCGTTGCCAAACTGACGATGAGCTCGAGTATTTGTTTTTAATAGAGCGTTGTCCGGGGATATCCAAGTCGTTGTTGCAGATCTCGAGAATCTTGCTTCTCCTGACTTTAGTTGACAGAGTTCAAACTTCAATGATTTGCTGTCCTCTTACCACGTCTAGGCGAGCTAAAAAGACAGTACAGTCGACTACTCGGTGCTGGACTCGCTACGCTGCAAGGCCGCGATCAAGTGCTTGAGGAAGTCCTGGCTGGCGATCCGACCGAAACCCCTCTTCCGCCCCAGGTGCATCAGATGAAATCTGACGGAAGCATTCGGTAAGAATGCGCGAAAATGCGTGGGGACAGGCCATGAATGCAAGGGGGGGGAAATGCGCGGGCGGAAATGCGGAGAAATGCGCGAATGCGCGGCGCGAATGCGCGGGGACAGGCCATGCACACTCCCGATGGGATTTTGACTTTCGGTCAGGATGAACCGTGGATGGTTGTCGCGGATTTCTGGAACACTTTTGGACAAGACAGCGTTGAAAAACGAGGTGCTAGCGAAGGCGAAGAATGGGTACCCGGCCTGTCCCCTACATCACCTGGTACCTGGCCTGCCCCCTACATCACCTAATCGCTACATTCCAGCCTCTAATGGGTTTTCCCGGTCGGCATTTTCGCAACGTAGGGTGCATCGGCCGCTCGCAGTTCAGGAATTCGCTTCACCGCGGTCTTCTCGAATACTCGGGCCGTGAAATGGAAATGACAGCGACGTTGCCCGACGGCGAAAAGGTGACCTTGATAAAAATTGACGACTGGGATTTGGACTGGCAAGACCGCTATCAATTGGCAAAGCCACTTTCGCTGCCGGCCGGCACCAAGCTGTATGCGGAGATCATTTACGATAACTCGGCCGAAAATCCCTACTCGCCGCCGCAGCGCATCCAATGGGGCCGCGAGTCCAACGATGAAATGGGTGCCGTCACCGTCCAAGTCATCGCCAAGGACGAAACCGATCGCCCCGAACTGCAAAGGGCCGTGTCCAAGTCGCTGACCGACTCGGCTCGGAGCTTTTTTCAAAAGCGAATTCTTGACGCCGCCGGCGTCAAAAGAGACGACGTGATCGACGCCGACGAATTGCAACCAGCTCGCCAACAATTGCAGGGACGCCGACGATGATTCGCTCTTTGATAAAAAGCCTGACGCTGGTGATGCTTCTCACCGCCACGGTCGCGGCCGAGAAAACGGATGAAACGGCCAAGCAGCTTCGCGCTTTGAAGCTGACTACCGTCAACGGCCAGTTGATCGCACCCTTCGCTGATTCGTCGACCAAAGCGGTCACGCTGATTTTTGTCGCCGACGCTTGCCCTGTCGCCAACGCCTTCCAGCCATCACTGGCGGCGTTTCACAAAACTTACGCCACGCAGGGCGCCGTTTGCGTCCAAGTGCATTCTTCTTCGTTGGTCACGGCCGATGAAGTCAAAAAGCACATCGTCGACTTTGGCATCGCAATGCCGGTTGTTTTCGATCCCAAGCAAAAGCTGGGACGATTAACCCGCGCCAAGGTCACGCCCGAAGCCATTGTCATCGACCGTACAGGAACGGTTCGCTACCGCGGAGCGATCAATAATCTTTATGCAGGTTATGGTAAGAAGCGGCGAGTCGCGACCGCGCATTATTTACAAGACGCGGTTGACGCCGTGCTTGCCGGTGACACAGTGAAAACACCGAAGACCAAGCCGGTGGGGTGCTTTATTCACTACGCGGAAAAGTAGGTTCCGCTCTCCCCTTTGAAATGGAGAATAAAGCATGCCAAGAAACCACTATCGAGCCGAGGAGATCGTTAACAAACTTCGCTGCACACCCCAGTCCAGCACCCGAGCGATCCGCCGCACATCGATTTCCTTGACCGTGTCCGGCCCGGACTCAACGCGCGGCAGAAACAGAATCGCCTCTTGAATCCCAGGGGCCAAGTTGTTCAGCCACAGGATGTGCGTCATGCGAACCGTGGTGACTTGGCTCCAGAATTGGACGCCGCATGTCTAAGTTCGAATCCTTCTCGGTCTCCATGACACCGAAGGCAACACCCTCGCCACAACTCTCAGTCAATCAACAAGTTGCGACAAACCTGCGAAATAGAGCTAGTTCGAAGAGGGTTGCTTTGGGCGTGCTTCCTTCGGTCACCGCTTGACCACGCACCACCAGTTGACTCTCAACCGTGGTCACAAAACCTGTTTATATGCCGCGTTATTACGTGTTTTATGGCAGCGACTTACGTCGATGGATGATTGAGTCAGACTCTCTAGGTTGGTCGCCACATTCGATCATCAACGACTGATCGAAGCCAAAGTGCCAACTCTATCGCTTTCACTCTCAAGCTCTCACCCATTTTGGACCGCATAAGTTAGCGATGTCGCTTTCCGGTGGTGCGGGTGAGATTCGAAATGCACCGGCTCACAAACATCAGCACCGCTGCCGTATCAGATGCATGAATAAAGTGAAGTCATGCGTCGCGGATAAAGCCATTGATCTAGAGGATGGGATTGAGACACTAACCATACGAGCGTCAGGTAACTGACACCCGATCATCTCAGCTGGATCGATATTGATTAGCATGCTTATACATTCTCTTCGACGCACCCAACGCATCAGAAACGAACTTCAGCTGGACTCGGTTACTCGACCAATTTGAAATCACCGGGTATCCAGGTCCGCTCGAACCAAGGCGCAAGTGGTCCATAGAGTCGGAGGAGAATATTCCATCCCTTGCCTGGAGCAGACTGGATCCAGTTGGATTCCATACCTTTGGGAGCCTTTGGACCCACGTAGATATCCACTGAACCATCTCCATTTTTTTGGAGCCCATTTTTAGTACTATCTATCCCTGGAAATTGCTGGTCAGTCTGAAGCATCGAACGTGTCTGGTTGTCATAAATGGTGAAAGACCAGAAGTCCTTAGCCGGAATAGGTGCGGGGAGATTGATTTTGTATGTCTTGTTGCCATCAAAGGGATTACCGTCGGCATCCAAGTAAGCCGCTGCGTATTGGGATCCGACCCCGACCATCTCCTTGGTCATGGCCGGAGTGATACCTGTGGCGTAAAAAAAGAAGAAACTACGAGCATCGAGTAGACGAGCACCTTTGGGGGCGAACTCGTGGTCACCACCGACGAATGGCGTGTTCCAGCGACGCTTGCCGGGAAAGAAATACCAAGAATCACCGCGAGGACGGGAAGCAATAGTGCGCGCCGTTACTGCAGCCACGTCGGCTGCTTCTTTGAGGATTCTCTCCATTCGCGGATCGGGTTCGAAACTCTTGCCTTTCTGAATCCCAATGGAGGCGAGCTGGCCGAGAATCTCGGGATCGGCCCCTTCAATCGGCTCCCGCTGAATCACCTCATTGACCTCCTCGAAGAACCCATAGTCCATTCGGTGAATTGTGTTGTGATACCTCCCGGACATGTTGATAAAGTTCATCTGGGGCTTCTCAACTTTCTCGGAAACCGAATAGATTCGGAAGTGTTTCTTGGTAGCTTCGACTGACGGTTTGGTCGAGCCATCGACCTGGAATCCGCGCCAGAGGCACCAATGCCCATGTGTCTTGGACGGGAAGATGTAAGCGTCTGGAAACTGTTGCTTCAGATTGGGTATTTCCGACTCGTCGTAACCGGGAGGCAAGATGATGAACGTGCCGCCTTTTCCTTTGTCGGGGCCAGCGTTGCCAAAATCCGCCACGTAATCAAACCAAGCGTCATCGATCAGACCGAGGACATTAGGCGGAGTCTCAATCACCAGCGGCTCATCCTCCGTCTCCACCCAGCAACCGAAGTAGACCGAAACTGTATTCGGGGTTAACCAGAGCGCCTTGGAGTCCATCAAGTCTTCGAAACAAAGGACCGTCTGGTTGGCTGGGCCGAACTGCAAGTAGGCCGAGCGCATGCCGGAGAGTGAGGCGATCTGCATCGAGTTCAGATATGCCTGTACGCCGCGCTGAAAATCGAGGTTGTCGTAGATCTTCTTCGCGGTCGCCTCGTCTGGGATGCCATCCTTCAAAGTCAGGGTGCCGAGCCTGGTCTCAACCTTGTCCGGGGTAGCCACGCCATCGGGGACGTCGGTCGACATTTTCATTTTGGACGGTTCTTGTGCCAACGCGGTGCACGCGAGCATCATCCCAGCCAATAGTGTTGTAAGTGTTTTATACATTTCGTTGCTATGTGATGTGATAAGTGAAATCCTAGATCGAGTGGGTATGCCTACTTCACAATCTCGATATCGTTCAGTACCCATGTCTTTTCGATATATTCCTTAAGTGGCCCGTAAAAACGAAACACGGCAAACCAGCCTTTTTTCGGGTTGGTTTTAATCCAATTGTTCTTCTCGTCTGCGGGTGGATTTGGCCCGAAGAACACATCAACCGAACCATCCGAGTTCGCCCTTGGATGGCGCATGCTACCGACCGTCACCTGGCCGCCCGAATTAAGTAGGCTTCGGGTTTCCGGATCGTAGACGGTTACTGCCCAGAAGCGTTGGACGGGGGCGTTGGCGGGGACACGAAGCCGATAGGTCCGATTTCCGCTTAGATAGTTTCCATCCTTGTCCCGGATTCCAGTTAGATAAGCCGTTCCCGCACCGGGCGTGGTTGACAACAGATTTGGGGAAACAACGATCGCTGGATAATGCCAGAGTGTACGGGCATCGATATCACGGACTCCATTGCGAGTGAACTCGGTATTGCGGATGAACATTTTCTCCCAGCGGCGATTCGGCCAATAATGAATCTCCGGATCCCTCGATGCGAATACGATTGCACGGCACATTGCGGTGCCCTGCTTCGCGGCCTGATCAAAGATGCGTTTCATTCTCGCATCTGACACGAAAGGCTTGCCTTTCTCGATACCGAGTGTTGCGAGACGTCCCAACAGTTCCGGGCTGAACAACTCCGTGGGCTCGTATTGCACCACTTTGTTAAGCATTTCAAACGCGCTACCATCTTCTGCAGGCAAGGAATTTCCGCCCATACCTGATCCATTGATCGCTTTGCTTTTCCTGGGTCCGGTGGCAAGAGGGTAGATCTTGAGGTGCTGTTGAAACCACTCAACGGCCTGATCACCAATGCCCACCTCGCCGAATCCCCGCATCATGGCCCAAATCCGGAAACTGGGTGATTTAATCACGTAGTAATCATCCGGAACCTCGTCAGTGTGACCTGGCGGTAAAAACAGATACTTACCGCCTTTACCCTTGTCCATTCCTACCGCACCAAAGTCGGTCAGATACTTGAAGGTGGCGTCGTTAGCGGTGCCCATCATACCCGGCGGGATCTCCACCACAGTCGCCCCGTCGACTTTCAGATCGAGAGACGCGACTGCGTACACCGTGATATCGTTCCCCGTCAAATAGAGTTCGGTAGGCGTTAGAAAGTCGGCCATCACGGCAAAATCCGACGATGTCTTCAAACCGAAGTCACGGATCTGCGAGCTCACGATCGCGTACAGTGACATCGCCGGGTAGAAATCCATGTAGGCCTGAGTGGCACGCTGCAAATCCATTTCGTCATAGATTCGCTGCGTCGATGCCCCGTCTGGGTACGCGCCATTGATGAAGCCAAGGGTGCCAAAGTTAGTTTCAATCTTCGCGGGTGCCGGTTTGAAATCCTGGGCTGTCTGCTTGTTTCCAGCTTCTTCAAAAAGATTCCCCACGTCTTGAGCCTCAGCACAGTCAAATCCAGCTAGTGCGGCGAGCAATAGCACTGCTGTCGCTGTAGTGTTCATTACTAAGTTATTTATCTTCATATCTCATGTACGTCTGCGATTTACTTAACCTGCCCTCGGTTACTTCAATTACTCTATTTCCTACAGAGGGAAGTTCTAAACGAAGGAGGTTTGAAGCGGGATGTGGGATCTGTGATAGGCAAACCAATCTTCTTCGGCATTCGACTGAATTCCTGACACCGTTAAAGCGCTAGCCCACCCAGTCATTTTGCGCAACTCATGTGCGGTGTAAATGACCTCAGCACTGGAAAGATAGTGATCCTCGGTGCGGAAGTCGAGCGTAGCCAGGGTGGACTTGACTCTGAATCGAAGCGGCAGGTGACCAAGTTTCAGGCGAGCTGGATGCGTTGACAAAAAATTCAGTCATGGCAAGAAAGCGTCTATCCAAAGCGAGAGTCTATCAAATCCTCCCGCTGCACCTCCCAGTCCATCACCCGCGCGATCCGCCGCACTTCGATCTCTTTCACCGCGTCCGGACCTGACTCAACTCGCGGCAGAGGCAGAATCGCCTCTTGAATCTCAGGGGCGAGGTTGGTCAGCCACATGATGTGCATCATGCGCGCGGTGGTGTGTGACTTGCTTTCACTGAGAATAAGTTTTCAAAATTTGATCGTCCGCGTCGACAAGAACAACTGCCGGAGAGTTGCTATTCAACGACTGCTCCTTGATTTCGACAGTGCCTGCCTTACAAAGAAACGGAAATCCATGCACTTCACATGCCGCCTTACCGTTGGCATACAAATACGAAAAATACACCTCACCTGTCACGGAGGTATTACTCCCCCGCCGTGGCTGGTCTCCGGCGATTGGAATAAATCCGCCGGCTGTTCCAGAATGCGTTCGTCCGAGCAGCACAATTCTTACTTTTCCAACATGGCACACAACTGCCTTATCACGGCCCTCGATGTTGTATAGCAGTTCTTCGGGATGTGCTCGCGTAGCCCGTAATGTGTTTTCGATACTGAAGAAATGAACTGCTTTGAAGTGCAGCGTGAGTGGCTCATAAATTGCTAGCGTAATTGCAACGAGCGTAACCAATAGCAACAGGGTGCGTAAACTGAACCTAAACCACACGTGTTTCGATTCTGGTTTTCGTTGTTTGCCCAAAGTCATTCTCCGCCGATAGGACTGCCCCCCCCACATACCGCGGCATGGTATGAAGTCATGAATTTCGAATCGTCGGGGGGGCAGCCAGCGCAAGAAGCGTAGAATTCCGGAAAGGGTGAGACTGCTTCTGCAACTGTGGAGCAGTTATCACTTGCGATGGATTTCATTGCGAGTCGAGTTGGCCGAAGGGTGACTACTCTGCTCGCCACGACCCCCGCTGCGCACCCCAGTCTATCAACTGAGCGATCCGCCGCACATCGCTCTCTTTGACCGTATCCGGTCTTGACTCGACGCGCAGTAGGTATCGAATCGCCTCTTGAATATGAGGGGTCAGGTTCACCAGCCACATGATTTGCATCATGCGGGCGGTGGCGAGTTGGCTTCAGACTTCGACGCCGCAATCTGAGTTCGAATCCTATTCGGTTCCATGAGACCGAAAGCAACACCCTTGCCGCAACGCTCAGTCAGCAAAGAGGTTGCGACAAGCTTCCGAAATAGAGCTAGTTCGAAGAGCGTTGCTTTGGGCGTGCTTCCTCCGGTCACCGCTCGGCCACG
>Ga0315321_10001493_pt1 | contig 18004 bp, 16 predicted proteins | sample M180m21515metaG_FD_203464 | JGI IMG/M metagenome (GOLD analysis project Ga0315321, IMG submission 203464) | Ammonia-oxidizing marine archaeal communities from Monterey Bay, California, United States - M1 80m 21515 | ecosystem: Environmental > Aquatic > Marine > Intertidal zone | place: USA... | reverse complement strand
TTTCGCTCCCCGGAGCGGATTGAATCATTCCATGGAAATGCTGGAGCAGAGACCCCCTTATCTTGAAATCTCGCCCAATCATTGGGTGGAGGCATGTCCCGTTTGCACAAAACCATGAGCGAGAGCGAAAACATTTTGGAGATTAATGCTCTTCGGGCTCATTTCCTGGCAACGCTTGGCAAGCACTCGATGAATGAAAGCGAAAACATTTTGGAAATCGAGGACCTTCGGGTTCATTTTCCAGTGCGGGGCGGGGTATTTCGACGAGCCGTGGGTTCTTGCAAGGCTGTGGATGGAGTTAGTCTCAGTTTGAAGGAGGGGCAGACCCTTGGCTTGGTCGGTGAGTCCGGTTGTGGGAAATCCACCCTTGCCAAGGCGGTCGTCCGCTTGGTCAAGACAACGGCAGGAACTGTCAAATTTCAGGGAAAAGACATTTTGAAAACCGATAGATCCGGGCTCAAGGCCTATCGTCGAGTTACCCAAATGGTTTTTCAAGATCCTGCTGAATCCCTCAATTCCAGGCATACGGTCGGCTCGATCGTCCGCGAGCCTCTCGAAATCCACCGGATCGGGGACAAGGCCCAACGCGCCGAACGGGTGGCCCAATTGCTTGAACAGGTTGGGTTGCCGGCAAGCGTGGCCTCCCGTTATCCTTTCGAATTTTCGGGAGGTCAGCGCCAGCGCATCGGGATTGCCCGGGCTCTTGCCCTTAATCCTGATCTTCTTTTGCTCGACGAACCGGTTTCTGCCCTCGATGTCTCCGTCCAAAGCCAAGTCCTCAACTTGCTCATGGACTTGCAAAACGAATTGGGGTTGAGTTATTTGTTCATCGCTCATGATTTGGCCGTGGTGAAGCACGTGTCTGACGTGATCGCCGTCATGTATTTGGGCAAAATCGTAGAAATCGCTGCGGCGGAAGAACTTTATGCAAACCCTCTTCATGCCTACACCAAGGCCTTGATCTCGGCGATTCCGGTTCCTGACCCGACTGTTAAGAGAAAGAAGGTTGTTATACCCGGCGACGTGCCTTCTCCGATCGATCCGCCTCCCGGTTGCGCGTTCGGTCATCGGGTAAAGGCCGACAACTACAAGGCAAGCATTGATGTTGCGCTGGAACTCAAGGAGGTTTCCGAAGGTCATTGGGTTTTGGATTGTCCCTGTTGCGTGGACGCCTAATCCAACTTGACCATCACGAAGCGCGGGCTTTGAAAAAAGGCTTGCGGGAGTCGTGATCAAAGGCTTTTATTTGTGCGATACCTGCCCTTGACTGCTATCAATCAAAAGTTTGAGTTTATGAAGTGCGCCCTCTTCCTATGCATGGCTTGCTTTGCGATAAACTACGCATCCGCCCAAAACCCGGCGGACATGCCTCTTCGGCAGGTAATTTCCGAGGCTCAGGCAAAGATAGCCGCTAATGATTTTGCGGGGGCTTCCCCCTACTTGGACGAATTGGAAGTTCGCTTTGAGGACGAAAAGGATCCGGCCGTTGCAAAAATACTCCAGCAGTTTGGTTTTGTCCGGGGTATTGGCTATCTTCAGAGTTTTGGAAAAACGGGCAACCAAAAGTTCTTGGGCAAAGCCGCAAGCGCCTTTGGTTTTTTCGCAGAAAAATTCCCCACTGATCCCAAAGCCGTCATGGCCCTGCAAAGAAGAACCGACTGTCTCCGCGCTCTTCATGAGTGGGAGGAAGCCGCCCGGGTTATCGAAACCCTGCTTGATCCGGCCAAGCCCTACAAAAAACAGATTAAGAAGAGGAGTGAATTGCTCAGCCTTTATTTCGGTCGGGCGCAATGTTATCACATCAAGCAAAATTGGGTTAAAGGAGAGCCTTCCTTTAGGGAACTTTTGAAGTATGCAGACTTGGCCAAGGACGAGGACCGTGCTGCTTATGCGGTGTCCTGCTTGACCGAGATGTTCGTTGAGAAAAAAAGAATCGATGAAATCTTCCCCTTTCTCCCCCGCCTATCCATGGATACGCCGGCCCGGTATGATCTGCGGCTGAACATTAACCTCATGAAGGGCGCGGCCGATTTGACCGCAAAGGAGAGGCATGTGGAGGCCTCCCTCTTTTTCTCCCTTACCATGACGACCGAGGAAATCATCGTTTACTATACCGATCGGGAGAAGCGCTTGCAGACCGAGCTTTCTCAGCTCGATCAGTTTTTGGCTCTCAACGCCAAGGTTTTGCCCAGAAGGCGGTTATCCATCCTCAAGGACAAGTCGAATGACTTGGCCATGAAACTGACCAACGCCAAAGGTCAGTTGGACATGGCCAAAAAAACTCCTTCCTTCACCACTACGCTCCGGTGGAAAAAGGCCGACAACTTTCAGGATACCAAGAGAGACTGGGAGTCTTTTTGGGCCTTCTACTGGTTGTACAGGGATTTCCCAAAGCATAAGCAGGTGGAAAATTTTATCTACGCTGCCTTTGCCTCCGCCAATACGGTTAAGCACCGGGAAAAATCGATCGAACTTGGCGAGGAGTATCTGGCCAACAAGAAATGGATGTCTTTCAGACCGGACGTTACCTTTATCATGGCAAATGCCTATCGTCTGGAGGCGGAAACCCAAAGAAAAATTGCCGAAAGCCTGCAAAATGCCGTTTCGACCTCCGAAAGGGACATGGCGGAAAAAGCTACTGCCAAGGCCAAGAACTACTATGACAGGTTTTTTGCCCTGTGTGACGACTACCTTGAACTGGCTCATGCTTCCGGATCTACCGAAGAAGACAGGAAGTACGCTCGGGATTTCGTGAATTTGATGGGCACCGTGTACTTCGAGACCAAGAGATATGCCGATCTTTTGCAAAAATTCGCCGGATTTGAGGAAGGCGTGATGAACCCGGCGAAAGGCTATGTCAACCGTCCGGAATTTCGTAACAGTCCTGCAATGCCATCGGTACATTATATGAGTGGCCTTGCCTTGACTATGGTCGGGAAGTTCGAGGAAGCGAAACCTTTGCTTGGGGCCGTTCTCGGGGTGAATGTCAAGGGACTCCCTCTGGACGACCCGGACCAAGTGCTGGTTGCAGAACCGGAGGAGCAACCGTTGGAAGGAGATGGTAATGAGAGCGAGTAGCAGGTTTTGCTTCCTGTGGCTGACTGCAGTTAGCTTATTTTTCGTTGCCTGCGGCGGAGATGAAGATCCTGCGGAAGCAAACTCGGATCAAGCTGCCGCGGATGATGCACCTAAGAAACCTGACCCTGTTGATGAATTGCCCGAACCCGAACCTGAACCGGTTGTCATTCCTGACCCCAACGGTATTTACCTTCAGGTAGATAAAGAGGAAAACAAAGGGAAACCCGTTTACTCAAACGGCGAGGGCTTTTTCATGTGGTACAATGGTTCGATCTGGAAAATTTCCGACAAGATAGGTGGGGGAAGGACGATAAGCACCGGGAAGTCGGACATTAATGAAAAATGGACGAGTGGTGGCAAAGCCAGTTACTACCCGACCAAGACGAGCCAGAAAGAAGCCCTTTTCAGTTTGGCGGTGGCCTGTCAGGGATCTTCCGACAACCACAACGCAATTCGTCTTTTTGAAAAATACGTGGCTGAATACAAAGGTGATGCGAGATTGCCGGAGGCTTATCTCAGTTTGGGGGACCTCACCATCAGTGTGGTTAAAAAGGATGAGCAACCCACCTACGCTCAAATCAAGAAAGCTCAGGACAATTATGCGCTTGTTCGGGAGTCCGAGCAGGTGCCGCTTAGGCTCATTAACGATGCAACTTTTAACGAAGGTGGTCTGCTTGAAAGGATTGCCGATAACCCGGAGGGCGTGGTGGCCGAAATATTGCCGAGCGCCATCGATTATTCTGCAGAGACTTATTACCCTCGAGGTAGCCTTGTCTTTGACAAGGATGATACGAAGAAATTCTACCTTGCCCGCTCCGCTGCAGGTAAAGGGGTAGAGCTTTCCAACAAGAGTAGTTGGGAAGAGCGTTCTTTTCCGGACAAGGACAACAACGGCGAGCTTACCAAAACCGAATTTTCAGACGCCCCTATTTTCAAGGAAGCGTCCTTCGCTCAAGCCGATCTGAATGGTAATGGGAACGTCGACTATGCCGAGACGTTCGATATCGTCTCTTTGATCTTGTACAAGGATATGGAAACTTTGTTCAGAGATTATAGCAAGGCGCAAACCGGGAACGAAGGAGCGCAAATATCTCAAGCAACTGAGAAGATTGGATTTGCCTGCGAGAAACAAGGCCGCCCTTCCGAGATGTTGGCCATGTACTTCAAGGATATCGAGAAGTATGGCAATGATCCGATGAACGTCGGGGTTGATGGAATCCTGAAAAAATATTCCGATAAGTTTAAGGAGTATGATGATCTTTATGGAAAAACACTTGATCTTTTGGAAAAACTGCAGACCCCCGCCCAACCCGTAACCTTTACTTCAAGAAGTCGCAAAGGTGTTGAAGAAACGATTTCCGGAACGGTGGAAGAGATTCTTAAGGATCGGAGAAAGTTGCTGCCTTTCCTCTCCTCGACCTACAAGGGGATGGATTCGGGTATTTATACCGAGGTGACCAAATTCCGCTCTGCCATTTTCGTCAACCCCGACTATGCGTCCAAATTCAAGGGCTACTTGAAGAAATACAAAGGCTTGAGGGAAGACTTCCCATCGGACCTTTCTCCGGGGGTTGCATTTGCGAAGTTGATGGAAAGCGCAAAATCGTCGGGCCAGCGGGCGCTTGAACTCAGGATGCGTGCCGCTCTGGAAAACATGGGTTCATCCGCCGGAGGAAGTTACACCCCGCAAAGGAGTGATTTCCCTGTAGCCAGTCCTTCGGTTCTCGTATGGATGGCAGAAAAATTTATCAAAATCTCCCCCAAGGATTCAATCGCTGCCATGGAACGCTTGATCGGCGTTTTTGGAGATACCGGTGGACCTTTCCTTTTTGATGCCCATTACTTGATAGGACAGGCCAATGAAAAGGAAAAAAGCTTTGTCAAGGCGGCCAATCATTACACCCAGGCGCTGAATAATTCCTGGGGACACGAGAGTGCCAATGACGCCCGTATCAGAAATGGCGATTGCTTGTTGAAAGTAGGAAAGTCAACGAATAATCAATCCGCAATCGAACAAGCTTATGCCTCCTTTAGCGAGGTGAGAAGCGATACGGATGCGCCCCTTGAGGTAAGAGCCAAGTGCTCATTCATGATGGGAGAATGCAAGTTGGCGCTCAAGGACTATTCAGCAGCCGCTTTTCTTTACCTTGAAACAACCTTGAACTTTCCTAGTGCAATCGAGTGGGTCCCCAAGGCATTCGATCAAGCGATCAGGTGCTATGAGCAATCAGGTCAAACGGATCAAATCGGTATAGTTAACAAACAATACGTGGCTTGGCAAAGAAAGTTCCTGAAATGATGAAATATCTTCTTCTGCCAGTATTTTTTCTTTCCTTTTTGGGATATTCCCATGGTCAGCAATCCAAGGATTATTTCAAAGTCCACCAAGGGCAATTGCCCGTAAAGGTTTATTACGGCACCAGTCCTAACCCCAAGCCTATGGGTCTTTTGGGATTGGATGGATCCAGGGGGGTTATCTATGCCAAGATGGAAGGGGCAGGGAGTGTCCAATTGGAACTTCGCGGTCTTAAGAAACAAAACATCAGCCGTTTTCAGTACGAATGGTCATCGGATTTATCCAAGACCATCAAGCTTCTCTCCGATGAGCAATATGACCCTAGGTTGTTACCCTTGCTTCGCCCCACCATGTACAAACTCTTGCTCTATTTGGAAATCCCCCAAGAGTATTTCCAGATACACGACGTTTGTTTGACCTATGTTCAGGCCCTCGTCGCGATGGAGCAATTTGAGGAGGCGTTTTACATTCTTTCCCGATTGAAACTGAGCAAATTGGACGAATTTGGGTACCGTGAATTTTCGGAATTATCCTTGGAGTTGGCTGGCAAGATGATTGCGGCCAACCCAAAATCGGCCAAGATTGCCCGCGCCCTCCTGCAAAAGGTGACCATAAGGAACAATACCGGAGATCATGCTGCTTATTTGAAATTGGCTGATTCGCTCCGTGAGCAAAAATTGTACACCGATGCTATTTCGGAATACGCCAGGTTATCCCCTATCGTGATGAAATTGCCTGGAAGTCCCCACAAGGAAATTCTGCGAATTTGGCCTGTTTACTGTTATGTCAAATTGTACGAGCAATATTCCGCAGCGGCGGCTAAGGACAAGAGATACAACCAATACGCCAGCAAGTATTTTAACACCGCCTTGCAGACGATCAAGAAGCTCGACGAGAACCCGCCCCCCAGGCAATCCGGAGAATATTCGTTGTACAAATTGGTGCGCTCCCTTATCCGCGTGCAGTACGCGAGACGATTCGAAGACGCAGGTTCCGAAGTTCAAGCGGCCGAATATTACAGGCAGTCCGTCCTCGAGGTGACCGAGGGTATCATTTCGGCTCGGGTGGGCCTTGATTGGTTGCCCGAGGCTCTCATGATGGCCGGCGCCGCTTATGAGAAGCTCGAACTTTCAGATCCAGCCCGAAACGTATACAAGCAGGTCTCGATGTTCTTCAAGGATACAAAATGGGAGGCTGAGAGCAAAAGTCGGTTAGCCAATCTTCCGCCCGCCGGAGCAGACGATGGCGATGAGCCTGCCCCTTAATCCTTGGTTGACCCTTATCCCGCACTTGGCAATCATAGCAGAAAACAAAAACAAATCATTATGAACAAAGGTTACACCCGAATACTACTAACACTAGCCTTGGCCCTAGTCGCGCTTTGTCCGGACTTGTTGGTCACTGTTGCCCAAGCGCAAACCAAGAGCTTCGGTGCCCAACTGATGGACTCCTTGGGCTGGACGTTCCTTATTCCTTTTGCGATTTTGATTCTCGGGGGGATTACCCTGATTATTTACAATGGTATTGCCATACGAAAGGGGGCCTTCGTCAAGCCTGACGTAGTGGAACCTATCATGCAGGAACTGCAACAACTCAACATCGACGGCGCCATTGCCCTTTGCGAACAATACAAACTTCCCGTAACGTCAGTCTTGAAAGGCGGATTGGTCCGGATTCAGGATGACGAATTGGATATCGAATCCATTGAAAAGGGCTTGGAGGAAACCTCGGGTCTAGAGTTGGCCAAACCTTTTACTTGGATTAATTTGCTTAACACCATTGGTTCGATTGCGCCGATGATCGGTCTGCTTGGAACGGTCGTAGGTATGATCGGCGCGTTTACGGTTCTTCAGGATTCCGGAATGGGAGGAGAGTCGAGTCAGAAGATGGCAGGTAACATCGGTAGCGCCCTTTGGACGACAGCATCGGGTCTAGTCGTGGCCATCCCAACTCTTATCGCGTATTTCATTTACAAGACCAAGTTCGGAACCATCGTGGCTGACGTCAATCGGGTTGCCGGTGAAATGGTCTTTACCCTCGTTCGCGCGGCCCGTGGCGGATTCGACGGAGAAGGTGGAGGAGAGGAATATTACGAGGAAGAAGCCGGAGACTCAGGGATTCCCGCACCTGGCGCTCCTCCGATGCCTCCTGCTTGATCGAATCGGATTCTTCAAGGTTTTGCCGATTGGACTTTTAGGAAAATGAAAGGTTTTAAGCCACCGGAGACAAACGATGCGCCGGATCTTACGCCGATGATTGACGTTGTTTTCCTTCTTATTGTTTTCTTCATGGTCGTGGCCCAAAGAATGTCCGAACAGTATGTCGAACTTTCCGCAATGGCCGTGGCAAGTAATTCGGCGGTAAAGGAACAGCCCCCTCCGAGGACCATCATAAGTATCGACGAGACCCCGGAAGGGCAAAAGTTCTACTGGGGGGAAGCGGAGATTGATATCTCGCAAATTCCCACGGTTGTGCAAAAAAATCCCGAGTGGAAAGTTTTTCTTAGGGTTCATCCGAAAGTGACTCATGCCGTTGTGCAGGACGTTATGAGGGAAATTGGCAATGCCGGGATGGCTGACGTGATCTTCGGTACTTGGCAGGTAGCAACGGGCCCACCATCCTGAGGGCATAAGGTCAAGGAACTATGGAAACACTCAAGAAAATTTTGGCAGACGAGGATACCGTCGACCTGACCCCCATGATTGACGTTACCTTTTTGTTGCTCATCTATTTTATGGTCACGACCATGCTCAAGCAGCCCGAAGCCGAGCTTTCCATACAATTGCCGGGCAAACCGCAAAGCAGTGACGTCAATCCAATGGAAATGGTAAAAGTGCGCATTGGCGACGAAGGGGAAGTTTACCTCAACGGATCGGAAATAGAAGACGGGTTGGACTACGAGATGCCTGATTTGGTCGGCAACCTCAAGCAACAAAAAGGAATGAGGGATCAGTTGATCAGTTCCGGCACAAAGACAAAGGCGGAGGCCGAATTGAAGGTACAGATCGAATCCTCGGGAATTGCTGAGCATCAGGCCTCGATCAGTGTTCTTAATGCATGCTCGGAAGCCGGTGTGCAAAAGGTCACCTTTGCCTTTCAGTAAGGTTTACTCTCTTATGGCTCCCGTAGTTTCCAAGTTTTTACACACCCGTATGCGGGTGGACGACTTGGATAAGACCGTAGCGTTTTACGAAAAAGTTTTTGGCTTGGAGGTCTCGCGCAGGCATGAATCTCCCCGTGGTTCTAAACTCGTGTTTCTTGCCGTGCCCAACAGTGAGGAGGAAATCGAAATTACCTACTATCCAGGCTCTGGCTCCGTTCAGGTGCAGGAAGACCTGATGCACCTAGCCTTTCAGGTCGAGAGCATGGATGAATTTGCCAGCCACATTGAAAAGGCAGGGTATTCCTTTAGTGATGGTCCGACCAAGAGTTCGTCTGGTTCCGTCTTTGCATTTGTGGACGCTCCCGAGGGTTACGAAGTCGAAGTGATTGAAAAGGCCGCCCTTTAAGCTTTTCTTCCAAGGGTGACGAAATGGAGGGTGTCCGCAGTATCGTGCTTATGGGGGTATCTGGTTGCGGAAAATCTTTCATTGGAGAAGCACTGGCCCGGGAATTGAATATGGAATTCGTCGAGGGTGACGAATTCCATACTTCGGAAAACAAGAAAAAGATGGGGGATGGCATTCCCTTGGATGACGAAGACCGTATGAGTTGGTTGAAAAAATTGGCAGAACTTGCAAGCGACAGGACAGAAGCACTGATCATAAGTTGTTCGGCTCTAAAGAGAATCTACCGCGATCTTCTTGGCTCGAAGGGAGCCGATCTTATCTTCGTCCACCTGCATGCGGCTCGGGAAGTAATTGAACCTCGAATCAAGGAGCGGACAGGGCATTTTTTCGGCCCCGGACTCTTGACCAGCCAATATGAAACCCTAGAGGCGCTTGTAAGTGGAGAGCAAGGCTTTCAAGTAAACGTTGTTAACCCCAGGCACTTAATACTTGCCGAAATCATTTCCCGCCTAGACGATTGGAAATCATGATGAACTTTATGAAACCCTTAATCTTTCCCTTAACGATTGGCGTCGCGCTATTATTCATTTCCGGATGCAGTCGGAATATCGTCCTGTTTGACGGGACTAGTCTTGATAATTGGGAAAGAACTGATTTTGCCGGAAAGGGTGAAGTGCTCATCGACGAGAACGGAAGCATGGTTTTGGAAATGGGCGCTGAATTAAGCGGGGTCCACTGGAAGGGCGAGACGGAACTTCCCAAGATAAATTACGAGGTATCCCTTCAAGCCAAACGTACGATGGGGAGCGACTTCTTTTGCGGGCTCACTTTCCCTTTCAAGAAATCCCATGCCACCTTGGTACTGGGAGGTTGGGGCGGATCGTTGATCGGGATTTCAAGCCTCGACGACTTTGACGCATCCGAAAACGATACCGGAGACGCGTATGTTTTCGAGGATGGCAAATGGTACGACGTCCGTTTGCGCGTAACGGAAGCGAAACTTCAGGTTTGGCTGAATGACAAAATGGTCATCGATACTGATGTCGAAGGCCGAAAGGTCAGCATGCGCTTTGGGGAAATCGAGATGTCCGTGCCTTTTGGAATTTGTACCTACGCCACGACCGGAGTCATTCGGGATCTCAAGATCAAGAAACTTTGATCTGACATCTTAGGTTTGCAGCCGAGAGTGGTATTGGCTTTCAGCAAGAATCGACCGAACTTTCTCTAAGCCTCAACTGTCCGCAAGCCGCATCGATGTCGTGCCCTTTTTCCATCCTCAGGGTTACTCGCGGAGCGTTTCCTTCTTCCACTTTTTTATGAAATGCCCGGATCTGTGAAAGTTCCGGTCTTTTCCACTCTAGTCCTTCGACTTGGTTGTAAGGGATCAGGTTGACCTTTGCGTTCAACCGGCGGGCATGATTGGCAAGAAGCTCAGCTTGAGCCAAATCGTCGTTGATGCCCTCGATGAGGATATATTCGAGGGTGATCATCTTCTTTCGTTCCTCGATAAAGCGCTCGCAAGCGTCCAGTAACTGCTCGACCGGATAGGTCCGATTGATTGGCATGATCTTCTCCCGGGTTTGGTTGTCTCCACCATGCAGGGAGATAGCTAGACGGACTTGGGCCGGATACTTGGCAAGCTCGAGAATCTTCGGGACCAATCCGCTCGTCGAGAGAGTGATGTGCCTGGCCCCTATGCCCAACCCCTTGGGGGAAAGAATCTGATCGAGAGCCGGTCGCACTGCGCGCAGGTTGGCCAGTGGCTCGCCCATCCCCATGAAAACAAGGTTGTCGATTCTTCGCCCCGCCTCCTTCCGAGCCAAGAGGATTTGACCGATAATTTCGCCAGTCGAAAGGTTTCGCTTGAGTCCGTCCAGACCACTTGCGCAGAACTTGCAGCCCAAGGCGCATCCAACCTGTGTCGAAACGCATAGGGTCAAGCGTGAGGAACGGACTCCTTTCGTTCCCGTGGTGGCGGGGATAAGAACCCCCTCAATCAATTGCTCGTCCCTTAGCCGCCAAAGAAACTTTCGGGTGGTATCCGCCGAACCCTGTATGCGGACCTGTTCCATGGGTACGGTGTCCCAAATTTGAGACAGTTCATCACGTAGGGACCGAGGCAAGTTTGACATCTCTTCCCAATCCAGAATTCCTTTTTCGAAAATCCAGTTGCGTATTTGCTCCACTCGATAGGCAGGAGCGCCTTCTAGCGCCCAATCTTCCCACTGGCTGTCCAAAAGCAAGGGTTTCATATTCCTCATCCGAAAAAGAGCCTAGCCCAAGGGAGGCATAATGGCAACGGGTATCTGTGAGGAAACCCCTTGTCCTGTGCGTAGAAAAACTAAGCGATTACCTGATCGATCGGATCCGCCCCTTCCACCCCGACAAGGCTTTTATCCAGGCCTCCGTGGAAATAGGTCAGATCGTTTGGATCCAGGCCAAGGAGTCGCAGAATGGTGGCGTGCAATCGACGAACGTGGAAACGGTCAACCACGGCTTGACTACCCAGTTCGTCGGTTTCTCCAACGCTTATGCCGCCTTTGATTCCGCCTCCGGCCATCCACATGGTAAACCCGTAGGAATTGTGATCCCGCCCGGTTCCCTTTGCATATTCGGCCGTTGGTTGACGTCCGAATTCACCACCCCAAACAACAAGGGTTTCATCGAGCAGGCCTCTTTGTTTGAGGTCCTTGAGCAAGCCCGCAATCGGTTTGTCGGTATTACCCGCATGGTAAGTGTGGTTCTTGACCAGATCGCCGTGAGCATCCCAGTTTGCATCGTTGTGGTTTCCACCGGAGTAGACTTGGATGAAGCGCACACCACGTTCTACCATGCGACGGGCAAGGAGGCATTTTCTGCCGAAATCCTCGGTTTTCGAACCGTCGATCCCGTACAGGCTTTTGACGTGTTCGGGTTCTTGATCGATATCCACTGCCTCGGGGGCGGATGCCTGCATTTTGTAGGCGAGCTCATAAGATGCGATTCGGGCAGCCAAATTCGTATTGTCGTAGCGGGTCGAGAGGTGCCCCTCGTTCATCCTCCTGAGATGATTGAGCAGAGTGCGTTGATCGGGGCGCTTCATGCCATGAGCATTTTCCAAATCCAAAATAGGCGTACCTTGAGAACGTAAAACGGTTCCTTGATAGCTCGCAGGCATGTATCCGCTTGACCAGTTTTTTGCTCCGCTTATCGGTCCTCCGGTCTTGTCCAACATGACGACGTAACCGGGCAGATTTTCATTTACGCTTCCCAGTCCGTAATTGACCCAAGAACCGAGTGACGGATGACCAGAGAGCAAATTACCTGCATTCATCATGAGCATGGCCGATCCATGAATGGGAGACTCGGCTGTCATGGAGTGAAGGAAGGCGATGTCGTCTACACAGGAACCGACGTGCGGGAACAAGTCGGACACCATCTTTCCGCATTCCCCGTATGGTTTGAAATCCCACTTGGGGCCAACGACGCGACTTTTGTTGCGCTTTCCTCCGCGCCCGAAGGTTTTTACGTCGATAGTCTTCCCGTCAAGGGGATAGAGGTTTGGCTTGTGATCGAAGGTGTCGACGTGGCTTGGGCCTCCGTACATGAAAAGAAAGATTACGGACTTCGCTTTGCCGGGGAGGGGAGGGTTCTTTGGTGCAAGCGGGTTAACGAACTTAGGCAGTTCCTTAGCCATTGCCTTGCTTGAGAAAAACCCATCCTGGGCGAGCATACTGGTCAATCCGAGGGCGGCAAAGCCTCCTCCTAGATCACGAAGGAATTCTCTGCGGTGAATTTGGTTACAAAATGTGTTCTGTGGTTTGTTCATGTCGAGACTTTCAGGTTCGATTAGTCGAGGTAAAGGAATTCGTTGAGGTTTAGCGCCAGCAAAGCGAAACGGTCGAGGGCATCTTTATCGGAGAGCTTGGCGGACGTCTTGATGTCCTCGAGCATATTGATAGCGCCTTTGATTTCCTCGGAGGATGGTGTTCGTGACAAGATCAGCTTAAGTCCATGCGCGATTTGCTTGGCAGGGTCTTCTCCCGCTTCTTTACGGATTCTTTCGGCAAACGTTTTCGCCGAGTCGTTCATGAACTTTCCGTTCAGCATATTGAGAGCCTGAGTTGGCACAGTCGTACTGAAGCGCACCGGGCAGGTGGAGTCGGTATCCGCCATGTCGTGGTTGATCAGGATTGGCATTTGCATCGATCTTTTGACCTTCACGTAAACGCTCCTGCGGTTTGCTTGCTCGGGAGTCGAACCACCCCAACCTGCGCCCTTTCTGGATGCAGTGGCCAAAATGACGTCGGGAAGCGGTGGGGTTACGCTGGGCCCCCCGATTTGAAGGTTGATCGTTCCCTTGGCGGCAAGCACCGAATCTCTTACTTCCTCGGCGCCCAGTCTTCTCATGTCAAACCGCCATAGAAGGTCGTTCAAAGGGTCCTTCTGGAAGCACACATCAGATGGATCGGAGGAACGCTGATAGGCTTGCGAGGTCATGATAAGCTTGTGCATGGCTTTTATGTTCCAGTCTGACTCCATGAATCGAACGGCCAACCAATCCAAAAGCTTGGGGTGGGTTGGGAGATTCCCTTGGAATCCAAAGTCACTGGTACTGCGTACGATCCCACGGCCAAAATGATGCTGCCAGATCCGGTTGACCATCACCCGCGCGGTCGTAGGGTTTTCCTTGGAGGTAATCCATTCCGCCAAGGCCCGTCTTCTGCCCGAGGATTTATCGGTTTTGTAATCTTCGGGAATGACGGCAGTTTGCGAAGTCAAAACCGAAGGAAAAGCGGGGCTGACTTCATCCCCTTTTAGGACAGGGTTTCCCCGTTGGAGAATGCGGATTGTGTTATTGCCCCGTTCCCCTACTGCCAAGACTTCGTATTCGTTCTCCTTCGGCCTCGTGGGCAAGTGTCTTTGCAGGTCTCGGGTTCGCGCTTTGTAATTATTAAATGCGCCGTCCCCCATGTGGCTTTTGGCGTGTTTTCTTATGAGGGCGGCGAGGTCAACCGCTTCATCGAAACTATCCAATCCCAAGTCGACGTACTGGCCACCGGTGGTTTGTTGGCAGTGAATTGCGATCACGTTTTTGCCCGTTTGCAAAACGTCAGCGGCTTCTTTCGAGACGTCATGGGTCTCGTATTTTGACACGTGTCCCTTTCTCTCGAGTATAAGTTTACCGTTCAGGTACACTCGGACATCCTCGTCGTGGTGGACAGTGAGGCGTAAGGTTTTGGGTATGGCGGCCAAACGAAAGTTCTTCCTTAGCCAAATATTCGGTGTGTGCCACTTGGTGTTGACCTTGGATCCCGGAGTGTTTTCTCTGCCGAACCCTCCCTTACCCAAATCCCATTTCGAATGATCAAAGCCAACCTCAAACCAGTCGTCCGCGGGCTTCCCCGTCGAATAGTTCCAGGTCGAGCCTCCGGCTCTTGCATCCGAAACCAAGACGACCGGCTTGTTTCTTATCTTGGATGACTTTTCAAGTAAAAGATCTTCATTGAGCTTAACCAAAAACTTACTTTCAAAGCTGTCAATTTGACGCTGCAAGTCCTTTTCTCTGCGAGACCATTTCTCAAACTGGTTCGAGAATTCAGAGTTCCCCTTCGAGCCCTCTACCTTGATCAAGTTGGTTTTTCCTTTTCCGTGGGGGGAAACGTTGGCGAAAAAAGAAAGCATGGAATAATAATCCTTGGTCGGGATCGGATCGATCTTGTGATCATGGCAACGCGCGCAGCCGATAGACATTGCCAAAAATATATCTCCTGAAGTCCGAAGGATGTCATCCAAGTAATCATATCGGGCAAGTTCCCTGTCTGCAGGCTCATCATCCCATATGCCTAAGCGCTGAAAACCGGTAGCGGTTATGGCATCCGCATCTGCCTCCGGCAATTCATCCCCCGCCAGTTGTTCCTGTACGAAACGATCGTAGGGCTTGTTCTCATTGAATGCTCTAATCACATAGTCGCGATACCTCCAAGCCATGGGCTTGTCACTATCCCTCTCATAGCCGTTGGTTTCGGCATAACGGACTAAATCCAACCAATGGCGACCCCACTTTTCCCCGTATTGAGGGGAAGCGAGCAAACGATCGATCGTTTGCTCGAACGCTTTTGGCGAGTTATCCTTGGTAAAGGCGTCGACTTGATCAATTTCCGGAGGCAATCCAAGCAAGTCAAAATGGGCTCTTCTAAGAAGCGCTGCAGGGTTAGCCGACGGATTGACCGGGAGACCCGACTTCTTTAGCTGATCCAGAATAAAAGCATCTATGGGGTGCTTGGCGCCGGTGCCCGGGGGAGGGGAGTGATCGACAGGCTTGACGTAGGCCCAGTGTGCTTTGGTACGCTCGTTCACTATCGTATTGCTGAAGTTTTCGTCCTCCTTGTGGTGGAATTCGATTTCGTCGTCCGGGTGGAAGGGAAGGCCGCGTTTGATCCATTCGGAAAATGTGGCGATTTGCTCGTCGCTAAGTTTGCCCAGGGGTGGCATTTCGTGATCTCCGTCTTTGTACGAGACCATTTGAAGAAGCAGGCTTGCTTCCGGGTTTTTCAAGTCCACCGCAGGACCTATTTCCCCACCGTCCAAAATGCCTTGCCGAGTGGTCAGAACAAGATCACCTTTGATTTTCTTTTCTGCGCCATGACACTTCCAGCAGTTTTCTTGTAAAAGCGGTTCGGCCTTTTCCTTCCAGAAGGCAAGGTCCTCTTTGCCGATTTCCTTTTGGGCAAAAGAAAGCAAGGGCGAAAGGACCAAGAACAGAATGGCGCAGGTGAAATGGGATTTCATCATATAAATGGGGTTTTTGTATACTATACTAGGGACTAAGCGACTTGTAGCAAAACGTGACCAAGGCTGGAAGAGATTTTTTCTGCCGCTTCCTTTACCTGCAACCCAACTCGGGGAATTTCGGATTCGGGCAGACGGTTGGAGGGCGAAACGATCCAAATGGCCCCGGCAAGTTCGGAGCTTCGTTTGAGAACGGCTGCGCCAACACAAACCTGACCTTCCATTTCTTCTTCCCGGTCAACTGCATAGCCAAGCTTGGCAACTTCATCCAATTCCTTAAGAAGATCTTGTGATGACGTAAGGGTGTTATCGGTGAATTTCTTGAGTTTCAGTCCGCTTACGATTTTTTCCCGGAGTTCCACCCCCAAATGGGAAAGGAACGCTTTTCCCGGGGCTGCGGTGTGGAGAGGAAAACGCAAGCCGGGCTTTACACTAAAGCTAAAGTTGTGCACCCCTTCCACTTGCTCCAAGACGACGCCCTCGTTTTCAAGCATAACCCCAGCAAGGGTGCTTTCCTTGGTGAGGTCGCGAAGAGCTCTCATGTGCGGAATGGCATTCTCGATAAAGGAAGGATCCCCAACAACCGGGGTGGCCAGGCCAAGCAGCTTCTCGGAAAGCACGTAGCCCGCTGCGCCAACGCGCTTGACGACGTAGTTTCTACGCTCAAGCGTGGTCATGATCCGATACACGCTATTAACTGGAAAATTGAGCGAAGCCGCAATTTCGTTCACCGAAAGTCCGCTTGGGTTTTCGTTGAGTAACTCGATGATCGTAAGGGCTCTGTCCAAGCCGGGTACGTTGTATTTCTGCTCTGCTACGGAATTCATGTTTTGATATATAAATCACAATTCAAATATCAAAAAGCTCAAAGTTTAGGACTTTTTAAATTAATATCATAGTCCTTTCACTTGAGATTCCAGTTGCCAAGGGCATATCACCTTACTGAAATCAGCTTACTATGAACCTATTGAGACACCGGAGCCTTATTCGACTCTTCCCTATAGCCATTTTGTTCTTTTTTTCCGGAACGCTTCTTCTTGCCCAACCCCGTCCGGGCAGGCCTCCCATGAGGAAGCATTCGGTTACCCAAAAAAGGACCTGGTCGCCCGTTCCCGCAACCCAAACCTTAAGCCTTCAGAGCAAGCAGTCATTTGAGCAGGGCCGTAAGCAAATCAAGGTCACGGCAAACGGAATCCCCGAACATAAGGTCGGGCGCTTCCCCAACCGCGGAAACCCTCATACCATTGGTCAACAGGCTTATGGGTTCTCTATTCCCGCTAACCAAAAGCCCGCAAAAGCCCCCGTTTCCTTGCATAACGATACGGGACGAGGTCCCCCTAACACCCCTTTCGGGATTGCTCTCAATGGCGTGCTTTTCGATCCGGGAACCGCGGAGTTCTTCATGGGCAACCGGCAATCCGACTGGAATTACGAAGCCCTGAGCGGGGCGGTTCCGTTAGGGGTCGACGAAAACAATGCCCACGTTCAACCCAGTGGCGCCTATCACTATCATGGTTTGCCCATGGGCTTGCTCAGGCAGCTTGAAGTGACCGAGAAGAAGCATTCCCCCTTAATCGGTTACGCGATGGATGGTTTCCCCATCTATGCCCTGTACGGCTATGCGGATGCCAAGGATTCGAAATCTGCCATCAAGGAACTGAGAAGCAGTTACCGCTTGAAAAAGGGAAACCGACCGGCGCAACCCAAAGGACCTGGAGGCAAATACGACGGAACCTTCAGCAAAGACTATGAATACGTCAAGGGATCGGGGGACTTGGACCAATGCAACGGTCGGTTCACCGTGACGAAGGAGTTTCCGAAGGGAACCTACGCCTATTTTCTTACCGCTGATTGGCCGGTGATCCCAAGATACTTCAAGGCCGATCCATTAAAGTTGCGGGGCGGACCTCCGCATACTCACGGCAGGCCTCCCGGACCACCGAGAAGACGGCCTTAGCCTTTGTTTTCCTTAACCGCTTGGGCGGCCGCTTCACGCAGAACCTTGGCATGGTGCGAATTCAGGGATCCGTTCCAACGGATGGAGACGGGATCTTTCCCGGTTAGGGTTCCCCACAAGACGCAGGCGGCCAAATAGCCTCCTTGCGAGGAGGGGTGGCTCCCGTCGCTCTTATAGAGTTTCCGGAACAAGGCTTTGTCCTGTCCGTGAACAATGGAAAAGGCATGACCAACCGGAGCAACCAGGGAGCTGTTTTCCCGACCCGCCTTCTGGTATGCCCCGCTGATTTTCCCATGCATGGTGCTGAAGTCAGGATAGATCTGGGTATTGCGCTTGTCCCCGTCCCGCCTGCCCCAAGTCATGAAGAAGCAAGGTTTCGCTCCTTGTTTCCTG
>Ga0315321_10001491_pt1 | contig 18018 bp, 14 predicted proteins | sample M180m21515metaG_FD_203464 | JGI IMG/M metagenome (GOLD analysis project Ga0315321, IMG submission 203464) | Ammonia-oxidizing marine archaeal communities from Monterey Bay, California, United States - M1 80m 21515 | ecosystem: Environmental > Aquatic > Marine > Intertidal zone | place: USA... | reverse complement strand
AAGAAAGGTCTTGAAGGCGCTTACATGTATGAACCAGACCATACCCAAGTTAGAGGTATGATGAAAACTCTAAGAGCAGAAAGACCAATTCCAGGAAATTCTATGCAAATTACTGGTGGTGAACCAATGCTTAGAGATGATATTGCTGATGTTATTAAAATAATGAAGGAAGAAGGTGTTGACCATATTCAAATGAATACAAATGGTATTAGACATGCCATGGATCCAGAAGCAGCAAGAGAAGTAAGACTTGCCGGATGTAACAACTTGTATCTTTCCTTTGATGGTGTAACTGCAAGAACAAATCCTAAAAATCACTGGGAAATTCCATATGCTCTTGATAGTTGTAGAAAAACAGGTACTACTGTTGTATTTGTTCCAACTGTAATTAAATCAATTAATGATCATGAATTAGGCGGAATTATCAGATATGCACAAAAGAATATGGATGTAGTTCACGCTGTTAACTTCCAACCAGTATCATTAACTGGTAGAATGGGCAAATCTGAACGTGAAAAGTATAGAATTACAGTTCCTGATTGTGTTCAAAGAATTGAAGAACAAACTGATGGTCAAGTAACTGTTGATGATTGGTTCCCAGTTCCAAGTTGTATGCCACTAACTAATGTAATTGAGGCATTTTCAAGTAAACCAAAATACGAACTATCTATTCACTTTGCTTGTGGTGCAGGAACATACATCTTTGAAGATGCTGATACAAAGAAATTTGTCCCATTAACTAAATTCTGTGATATTCAAGGAATGTTAGAACTCTTTGAAGATAAATCAGAAGAAATTCGTTCTGGTAAAAATAAGTACTTTACAATGCTTGAAGTTGTAAGAAAACTAAAAGGCTTTGTTGATACCAAAAAACAACCAGCAGGATTAGATTTGGCAAAAATGTTTGGTAATATTCTCATGAAAAGATCATTTGATTCAGTTGGTTCATGGCATGTAAAAGGATTATTCCTTGGTATGATGCACTTCCAAGACAAATACAATGAAGATTTAGAGAGATTACAAAGATGTGATATTCATTATGTTACTCCAGACCTTAGAATAGTTCCATTTTGTGCATTTAATGTAATTCCAGAATGGTATAGGGATAGAATTCAAAAGAAATATTCTATTACTGTAGAGGAATGGGAAGAACGTGAAGGTGTGAAACTTGAAGATGGTCTATATCGTGGACTTATGAGGCGTGGTGCAGGAGATGAACTCGCTGCTGGTTGTGCAAAGAGTCAGATGTTCCATGATGCATCTCAAGCTACAATGTAGAAGAACCTTCTATTCAAAAGAGTAATAACAGTTCAATTAATTTCCTAACTATTGAATTCTCAAACTAGTTTATTTCAAATTAGTAGTTTTGATTTTAAAATAAACCATTTATTTGTAATTGGAATATTGATTTTAGCATTTTCAGTATCTTTTCTAATTAGAGCCCAACCTGCTGAATATGGATTTGAATTAAATGAATTTGATCCATTTTACAATTTTCGAGCTACTGAATATATTGTAGAAAATGGATTCATTGAATATTTTCAATGGCACGATGATAAAAGTTGGTATCTACCATCAAGTATTGAAAATCTATTAGGCCAAGATTTTAATTGTAACGATTGTGCTAATCCTGAAAGAGCAGATAAAGGTGGAAGAAATGTTTCTACCACTTCTCAAGTAATGCTTCATCTTACAGCAGCTATTACTTATCAAATATTTGGAAGTAATTTATCATTATATGATTTTACTATATTATTTCCAGCAATAATTGGTTCATTAACTGTAGTTGTAATTTTTGCACTAGTTCGATTATTTGCTGGAACTACTGCTGGACTATTTGCTTCATTACTTTTTGCAGTATCCCTTCCAATTATTATTCGAGGTAGTATTGGTTGGTTTAAATCTGAACCCTTAGGAATTTTTTATGGTTTATTGGGATTATACTTATTTTTAAGTGCAATAAATTCTAAAAATAAAAAAATTGCATTTTCAAAAATTATTTTTGGTGGAATTGTCATGACTTTTGCACTTACATCTTGGGGTGGAAATCAATTTTTTCTAATTCCAATGGGATTATTTATTTTAGCATTACCTTTTGTTAGAAAAGATCATAAATTTCTATTATGGAGTATTCCATTATTTGCAATTGTATTTATTTTAACTTCAAGTATGTTTGAAAGACCTGGACCAAGTTTTGTATATTCTTTAAGTGGTCTTTCATTAATTGTTCCTACTATATTTTTAATTAGTAGTATATTCATTCAAAAGATAAGTAAAGATAAAAATAAAATAAGAAATAGTTTACTTTTATTAATTTCTATTATTATAATTGGATCATTTTTAGTAATAATAAATGAAGAATCTAATATTTTATCTCTACCTAGTTTCAGGTATCTAAATGCAGTTAATCCCTTTTTAACTACTAATGATCCTTTAGTTGATTCAGTTGCAGAACATGCTACTCCTACTATATCTCAATCTTATCTGTTTCATTCTGTCCTTTTGATTTTTTCTGGACTTGGTGCTTGGTTTCTTTTATCTAAAAAATCATACCAATCCAAAATTATTATAAAAAATGATATGAAAATATTTGTTCTTATTATGGGAATAACTGGAGTTTATGTTAGTTCTTCATTTATTAGATTAGAAGTGTTTGCATCCATATCTTTAATTATTTTATCTTCAATCGCATTATCCATTTTGACTAAAGAAATTTTTAAAATTAATTTATCTAATAGAAAATCACATTCATTAAAAATTTCATATGTTTTAGTAATCTTTACATTATTCATGGTACCCTTATTTGTTCCTGCTAATTCTAATTGGATTAGTGCAGTTGATGTTCCTCCAACAATACTTACTGGAGCAACTAATCATCCTGCTAGTAATGATTGGCTTGATACTCTTGAATGGATAAAAACCAATACCCCTGAAAATTCAATTGTTGCATCATGGTGGGATTATGGATATTGGATTCAAACTATGTCTGAAAGAACTACAATAATTGATAATGCAACAATAGGTTCATGGCAAATTTCTAAAATTGCACAAACATTTCTTAGTAATCCTGATGAAGGTTGGAATATACTTCAAAACATGAATGTTGATTATCTTGTTGTGTTTATTGCAGGTGAGAGATTAGATGCAAAATACAATGATGAACAAATATATTATTTAGCTCATGGTGGTGATGAATCTAAAATACCTTGGTTTGTTCGTATAGCTGAATTACCTCACCAAAAATATTTGGAATCTGATTCTTTTACTAAAACTGATTATTTTTGGAATGAAACATTATTAGGAAAAATTATTCCATTTAATACAATCACCTATTATAATTCTCAACTTCAATTAGACTCACAAACTTATGAACCTGGATTTATTCCTCTTAGTGTTAAAGAAATTAAATACAATGATTCTAAAACTGATCCTTTATGGTTAGTTTATGCATCTCCAAGTTTTTATGATGAAAAACCTGGATCCGTGACTGGTGTTTTTGTTTATCAAATAAATAAAAATTATATTCCTATTAATGATGATTTAAGAATTAATCAAAGGACGAATTTAGAAAATTAATTAATTATGATCAATAAAAAATCTAAAAATCTAAAAATTTTATATATTTCACCCACATTTGTTGGAGGAATCGGAGGACATGCATTTAGAGTTAGTGAAAAATTAAATCAAAATAATTTTAAAATTGAGTTAATGAAAATTCCATATATCCCAATAAAAAATCTAAAAAATCCTAGTTTTACAATTTTTGGAAAAATTAAAACTTTAATGAATAAAAAATCATATGATTTAGTTCATGCTTGGAATATTCCATCTGGAATAGTAATGAAAAATATTAAAGCAAAAAAGAAAATTTTATCCATTCATGGCATGTATGGTGAACAAATAGAAACAATTCATTCTAAATCTGTTAGTAAATTAGGTAAAATTGCTGAAAAAAATGCAATCACTAATGCTGATATTTTATCAACCGATTCAAAGTTTGTTCAAAAAAAATATTATGATAAATTTGGTTTAAACATTGAATATTTACCTGCACCTTTAGATATTAAAAAATTTGTTAGCATCCCAAAATCAAAATCAAAAAATCAAATTGTATTTATTGGTAGAGATAGTTATGAAAAGGGTATTGATATCCTCAAATCAATTGAATCTAAAATCAATTGTAAAGTAGTCTATTGTACAAATCTTGATTGGAATGAGACTATGGACATATTGCAAGAATCAAAATTACTTATTGTACCATCTAGACAAGAAAGTCTTCCACAAGTAATTAAAGAAGCATTTTATCTTAAAGTTCCAGTAATTGCAACAGATGTGGGAGGTGTTTCAGAACTTGTTGAACATAATAAAACAGGAATTCTTGTTCCAAATGAAAATCCAGAAAAATTAAAAATTGCAATAAATGAATTACTGGAAAATTTTGAACTTCAAAAAATTTTAAAACAAAATGCTTATAATTTTATTTTAGAAAATTTTACTTGGGAAAAATTATTACCCAAATATACTAAATTTTATAAAAATTTATTGAATTCTTAATTTAATTATATAAAAAAGAAAAAAATTAAAGCATAAATTAACTCAAATTAGATAGTTTTTATTCTTCGATTTTAAAATTTAGTTAATTGAAACAACAATTAATTGATTTTTTAGTATGTCCAACATGTAGGCATCCGATCACTGTAAAAATTAAGAAAAAAATACGTCAAGAGATAATTGAAGGAAAAATAATTTGTGATCACTGTAAAGATAATTTTAAAATTAGTGGTGGAATCCCTCGATTTGTAGTTGACACAACAAAAGATTTTGTAAAAACAGAAGCTGCTTTTAATTCTAAATGGCAAAAACATCATAAAAATCATCAAGAAAAAGATTGGGTTGATTTTCAAAGAAAATGGTTTTTAGATAGATATGGATGGAAAACAGTAGAAAATTTCAACAATTTTTTAAATTCTAAAACTACTATACTTGATGCAGGAACTGGAATCGGAAACAGTGCAAAATTTCTTTCTGCAAATAAGGATGCACAAGTGTTCGCATTAGATGCTAGTGATAGTGTAGATTTTGCATACAAAAAATATGGAAAATTATCTAATGTTCACTTTTTACAAGCTGATCTTCGTCAATTACCATTTAAAAAAAGTTTTTTTGATTATATTTATTCAGATCAAGTTCTTCATCATACAAAAAATACGGGAACGTCTTTCAAATATTTGGTAAAATTTTTGACAAAGTTGGGACATATCTCTATTTACGTTTACAACAAAAAGGCACCTGTAAGAGAATATGTGGATGATTATGTGCGTAATAAAACTGTAAAAATGTCTGTTGAGGAATGTACCGAATTTTCAAAAGATATGGCTTATTTGGGAAAAAGTCTTTCACAATTAAAAAAGAAAATCAAAATATCTCGTGACATTCCATTACTGGGAGTTAAGGCCGGTGAATATGATGTACAACGATTCATCTACTGGCATTTTCTAAAATGTTTTTGGGATGAATCTAATAATTTTGAAAGAAGTGTAGGTGTAAATTTTGACTGGTATTCACCAAAATTTGCATTTAGACATACACCTAAAGAAGTAAAAACATGGTTTAAGGAAAGTAAATTAAAAATAACTAATTTTAAAGAAATTGAAAGTGGAATTAGTGTTACAGGGAAAAAATTATAAATTTTTAAATTTTAAACTTATCTAAATTATCTTTAAAATATGTAAGATCTTTTCTATCTCGAAATACCCTACCTTCAACAAATTCTGAAAGCTCATTTTTTAATTCAGTTATTTTATCAATTTCTTCTTGAGGAATTTTTTCTCCTTGTGATACTCGAAGCATAATTTCCATTAATTTTAAATTAAGTTTTACAGTAATTTCTGAATTAGAGAGTATTCTACTTCTGAACGGATCAGCTTCATAAGCAATATCAACTTCAGTTCTAAATGCGGCAGTTCTTTTCCAATGTGCATATCCAATTAAAACTAGTATGGGTATTCCAATTCCTGTAACAATTACTACATAATTTATGAACGAAGGAAATATTGATACTAATAGAGGGTATTTTTCAATTGCTAAATAATATGTTACAGTTAGTGTGTTTACAGCAGCAAAAATAAATGCAAAATAAGTACTCCATCCCATTCTAAAGTAGTACCAACCACGAAAACCTACGTTTTTGCTCATCGCTATTGGCTGTCTGAAACAGTTAATTAAATTTTGTATACATTGTAATGCTAATTATTTTAATACTCCTCATTTAAGGAAATACATTGGGCACAAATCCCATTAATTAATTTCTAAATTCAGAAATTATCATTTCAGAAATTCCTTCACTGTAAATTATAGCTTTTTTGTTATAACTAACATGAGATAAATTGTACCAAATTTGTAAATCTGCATATTTATCAGAAAATTCATAAATTTTTAAATTATTTTCTTTCATAATTTCATTTAACATTAATTGAAATTCTTTCTTATCTTTATCTGTCATATTTTCTAAATAATATTTGTGTACTGGAGTTGTAAAAATAACAACTTCAATTTCATTATTTTTCATTTCTTGAAGAAACTTTTTAAAATATTGAAATTGTTCATTTGAATCTCTTCCTTCAATAATAGGTATTTGTGTAATATTTTTTTGTTTTTGTAATTCTGTATCACTTACAATAATCATTTGAGAACGATCATATGAAAAAAATGGTTGATTATCTACATAAATTCTATTTCCTTCTGGTGGAAAAAGATTTGTTGAACTAAAAACATCTCTTATAGCTTCAAGAGTTATAAGTTTAGGATTAATTTTATCGATATTAAAAATTTGATCTAAAAAGTTATTTAAAAAATTATTAATTTCTAATGGAGAATTCTCTTCAATATTATTAATGCCAAAATCTCTGTATGAAATCCCATAAAAAATTAATGATGGTTCTAATGATATAATTTGATTTATTTGATTCATTCTCTTTTTTGGTGTATCACCATTATACGCTAAATTATAAACAATTACATTTTCATCAATATTTGAAATATTGTTTTGTAGTAATGTAGAATTCATTTGACCTGTATGGCTAGAACCTAAAAGAAGAATTTTTTTATTTTTTGGATCAAATTCTTCATTAAAAAATGAATGATCTTTAAAATTAGCATCTTCTGTTGGAAATTGATTAACAACCATAAAAAATATGAATAATGTAAATATAACAGAAAATATTACAGCAAGAATGATTTGATTTATTGTTTTCATTTATTCATTCTAATATTCTTTGTTCATTATTAAAACTATGATTCTATTTTTTTTGATTATTTCATTATTTACTCTTAAAAAAATCTTAACATTAAAAAACATCCAAATTTATTCATGTTATATTGAAATTATTAATTGCAGGTGCAAGTTCAAAATTTTTTCACTTGAAAGAATTTGGTGAAGCATTAACTAGAGCAGGTTCTGAATATCGTCTTGTTTCAGATGTTGAAACTTATACTGGCTTTCCAAGTAGACAAATTAGTAAATGGTTTGATACAAAAAAAAAATTTAATAATTTAATTGATGAATTTAAGCCAGATGCTATATTCATCGATCGACATGCTCATTTTGGACTAGCTGTATTACAATCAAACATACCACTTCTTGTACACCTTCGTGGTGATTATTGGTCTGAAATTCAATGGGCTAAAGAAACTCTTTATAGATTTCCAGTTAAGCGTTCAGTTTTATGGTTAAAAGATAGAATGGCAAAGCAAATTTTTAAAGATTGCACACAAATTTTTCCAATTTGTAACTATCTTCATGACATAGTTGATGTTAATTTTCCAAATAAATCCAATGTGTTGTATCAGGGGATAGATCCTACAAGATGGGTCAGTACAGATGGATGTAATCTAAAACACCCTTGTGTTGGATTATTGCAAGGGGCAGTAATATGGGGAAAAGCACGTGAAATGTTTACATTAAAAAAAGTTCTTGAAGCTATGCCCGAAGTTACTTTCTACTGGGCAGGTGATGGACCATATAAGGATAAAATTTTACAAGAATTGGGAAAATTTCCAAATTTTAAATGGTTAGGGGCATTGGAATATCCAGATAAAGTTAGAGAATATTTATCTGAAATTGATGTTTATGCATTAGTTAGTGGCATTGATATGTCTCCACTTACCTTACAGGAAGCACAATTAATGGAAAAACCCGTAGTTGCAACTAAAGTCGGTGGAATTCCAGAAATTATGAAAAATAATGAAACAGGTTTTCTTGTAGATGTTGGTGATTATGATGCTTGGATTGAAAAGCTTACATTATTGTTAAATGATTCAAAAAAATCTAAAATAATGGGCAGTGCTGGACGAACATTTGTAAAATCAAATTTTAATTGGGATAAAATTGCAAAAGATTTTCTCAATTCTGTTAAAATTTAATAATTTTAATTTAGTTTATCATTTGGTTTCATTTCATTTGTAATAAATAATCTATACCATACTTCTAAAGCAAGTAATCCTAAAAATTTATTCACATACTTCACATCTAATTCTTTTTTATCTATGTTTTTCTTAATCCAATCATAATTTATCCATCCATCTTTAACTGCTCTTGAATCTAAAAGATAATATTCACATAATTTTTTCCCTCGTTTTTTCCACAAATTTATAGTATTAATGGAAAAACCTAATTTTTTTCCTGTAATAAAAGAATCAAGTTCATATTTTGAAAGAATTTTTCTTAAAGGAATTTTCCCAAGATCATTTTTTAAATCATATTTATCTACTGATACTAGATGTGTTGCATATGCTATCATTTCTTTAGATATGATTGGAGTAACAGGAGTAATTTCAAAATATTGATTAATTCTTGAATTTATTGGTACAAAATTATATAGCAACTTTCCATTATAATCTGCTAAAAAAACTTGTTCTAAAAGTGACAAAGAATTATCAAAATATGGTAATAGAATTGAATGAATGTTTGACCATCTAAATTTGATCTTATTTCCAAATAATTGCTCTTGATCTGGAACTCGATCACGTTCATGACATTCTAAATATGCTTCAATTTTTTCCTTAGGTTTTGATTTTTCTGAGACTAATGATAAGAATTTTTTATATCTAAATGTATATCCACCAAATAATTCATCTCCTCCATCACCTGAAGCAAGATATTTTGATAGTGTTTTAGCTTTTTTAGCTACATAATACCAATGTAGATCCCAAAATGGTAATTTTATAATACTAATAGCTTTTGGTAATTCTTCTAAATAATTTTCTAATTCTAAAATATGATGATTAATTTTATAATGTTCTGCAACTTTTTTTGCTGAAATAGTTTCATCAATACTATTTGCAAATTTTATAGAAATTGCTTCAATATTTGTTTGAGGATATTTTTTTTTAAGAACTGCAAGTGTCAATATAGAATCTATACCTCCACTTAATGCAATTGCTATGGATTTAGGATTTGGTTCGTTAATAGATTTTGTAATTGTATCTTCTAACTTCTTTTCAACATTTTCTACAGAAATTTTATTTTTTGGTATAAAATCTTCCCATGATAGTTTTTTTAGAGGTGAATTTTGTGTAGGATCATATCGTAATGTTAGTATATCAACAATTGATGTTGGATTTGGTATTATTTTATTAGAATTTTCCACGACCTAATCCTCTAAAAATTAGACCAGCTTTATTTGATAAATAAGGATCCATTACTCCTCTAGCATCGACTACAATAGGAGTTTTCATTCTTGGAGCAAGAAATGCTGGTTCTAAGTCATGAAATTCTTGATGTGCGGTAGCTAATACTATTGCATCTACTCCATCCAAAGATTCTACAAAATCATTTTCAGTTTTAATACCAAAAACAGTTTCTGATTTAAAATATGGATCATAAATTTTTACATTAGTATTTAATTCTAATAATTTTTTAACAATATCCTCAACAGGACTTATTTGAATATCTTTTACATCTGGTTTGTAGGTAATTCCTAATACCAAAATTTTACTATTTGCAATATCTTTTTTTACTTGTTTAAAAGCATCTAACAAAAGTTCTACAACATGGAAAGGCATTTTTTCATTAATTGCTCTTCCAGCTTCAACCATGTTAAAAGTATTCATTCCAATTGATTTTGCTGAGTTTAATATTTGGTATGAATTTACAGGTAAACATGGACCTCCTACACCAGCTCCAGGATAATGAATTTGAAAATTATATTTTGTTTTTGCAGCTTCTAATACTTCAATAACATCAATACCTAGTTTTTCAAATAATAATGCTAATTCATTTACAAATGCAATATTGATATCTCTAAAAACATTAGTTGTTAATTTTACAGCATTAGCTGTTTTACAATCTGTCATAGGAATAAGTTCAACAGTAAAAACATGTCCATAAATTTTTGTTATTGCATTAGCAGTTTTTTCATCAATTGCACCCACTAACCTTGGTAATTTATTGAAATCATTCATAATTTGACCTGGATTTGCAGTTTCAGGACAAACACCAATTCCAAAATTTTTTCCTGCAGATAAACGATCATTTTTTCCTTCTATTATAGAAATTAATTCATTTTCGACAAATCCAGGTTCAATTGTACTTTCAACAATTACAATTGATCCTTCAGTTAAGTGTTCGTGTAATTGAGATGCTACAGATCTTAAAGCTGAATAGTTTGGAATATTATTTTCATCCATAGGAGTAGGTAAAGATAATATGATTACATCTGACAAGGGAACTGCTTTTTTGATATCTGTTGTAGCATGAAATTTACTATTTTTAATTACTTTTTCAAATAACACATCATAACCTGGTTCATCTTTCAATGGAAATAGCCCTGAATTTATGGAATCAACTAATTCAGTATTTACATCCAGACCTATTGTTGGTAATCCTGAATTTGCAAATGATAATGCGGTGGGTAATCCAATCCTACCAATTCCTATTACACAAACTTTGAGTTTTCCTGATTGTATGGATTGAATTAATTCATCAGAATTAACATTAAATTTTTTATTATTTTCACTCACATTAAACAGTTAAAATAATTAAATCATTATTTATGTAGTTTTGGTTAATTTTATTCTTAAAACTTAAAGAACCCAAATAATAGAATTCATTGTGAAGTTTGGGATAACCGGAGGAGCAGGTTTTGTAGGAAGTAATATTGCTAAACTTTTGATAAAAGAAGGACACGATGTAGTAATTGTAGATAATCTTCATACTGGAAAAAAAGAGAATATAGCAGAAATTTTAGATCAAGTAAATTTTTTTAACGCTGATATAAGAGAGTATAAGAAAATTGAAAAAATATTAAATTCTGTTGATGGAATTTTTCATGAAGCAGCATTAACAATAGTCCAAGAATCTTTTTCTAAACCTAAAGAATATCATGATGTAAATGTAGTTGGTACTGAAAATATTTTAAAGATTGGAAAAGAATTTGATCTTAAAGTTGTTTTTGCAAGTAGTTCTAGTGTTTATGGAAATGTAAAAAGCATTCCAATTACTGAGAAATTTCCATGTCACCCCATAAATCCATATGGTCAAACAAAATTAGATGATGAATTTTTAGCTAAGAAATATTCTGAAAATGGATTAAAAGTAATGGGTTTACGTTATTTCAATATTTATGGACATGGTCAAACTGGAACTTATGCTGGAGTAATAACAAAATTTATGAATCAATTAAAAAATCATAAATCTCCCATAATTTTTGGTGATGGAAAACAATTACGTGATTTTATTTTTGTTGAGGATATTGCTGAAGCAAATCTTGCAGCTATGAAAAGCTCTGTAAAAAATGGTTTTTTTAACATAGGTACTGGAATCACAACAACAATCGCAGAACTTGCAACTTTAATGACAAAATTATATAATTTAGAACTTAAACCTGAATATCTTCCAGCCTTAAAAGGTGATGTAAAATCTAGTCAAGCTAACATTTCATTGTCATCTAAATTATTAAATTGGAAATATAAAACAAATCTCGAGGATGGTTTAACAAAAATGCTAAAAAATAAGCATTCCTAACATGATTAAAGAAATTGTTTGATAAAATTAAAGTTGCATTCATTTACAAACCTTCTAATCCTTTTCTAACTGGAAAACATTTTGATAATACAACTTATGATTTTTTCATGAAGGCATTACCTAGAAATGAGTCATTAGAAATTTCTTACTTCCCTGCTGAAAAGCATTTTGATACAAATCAATTAAAGGATAAATTTGATATAATACTTTTACCTGCAAATCATAATTCAGCCACTCCTGATGTTTTACATGGAATTGATAATTTGAAAATCCCTGTTATATCAAGAGTTGGTGATCCTCATGATGCATTAAGAACAAAAAAAATCCCATTTCATGAAAAATATAATATAGATTATTATTTTAATTTCATGTCTGATTATTATTTTCATAAATTTTATCCAAAAGATTTTAAATACAAAACAATTATTTTCGGATTAGAATTACCATTATATCAAAATGTGAAAAATTTTAAAGATAGAATAAAAAATAAAATTTTAAATTCTGGTGCAGTAGGAAAATCATCTATTAAATCAAGAGTGACAAATAAAATTTTAAATCCAAAACGTTCTAGTTGGTATTTTTATAAATTAAGATCTATTTGTAATGATTTATCATATGTTGAACATACAGGAATGATTAAACAAAAATATACTAATAATAATTATCCTGAATTACTTTCTAAATATAGATCAGCTATTGCAGCAACTACATTTTATCCAACTATAAAATATTGGGAAATTTCAGCTGCAGGTTGCTTACCTTTTATGGAAGTTACTGATATTAATAAAGGAAAATACTTAGGATATGAAGATAATAAGACTGCAATTTTTATTAATGAAAAAAATTATAAAAATAAATTTGAAGAATATTTATCAAATCCTGATGACAAACGTTGGCAAAACATTGCTGAAAAAAGTAGAAAATACACTCTTACAGAATTAAATAATGATAAAGCCACAGAATCATTAACTAAATTAATGAAATCATTAATTTAGTTGAATTCTTAAATTTTATTTTTCATTTTCTAAACTAAATTTAGTTCTTTCCAAAAAATCATCTATTTTTCTAATAGCCAAAACATTAGCAACATATCGGTCAAAATTTGTCTTAATTGGAGTGATTTTCTTCTCTTTTGAAATTATAAACAATTGAAAACCTTCGTTAATTAGAAAATCAAATATTTCTTTTGGTGCATAATCGTATTTTTCATAATTTTTTGGAATTACTTCAAAATATATACAATTAACATTTTTTATTGTATTTTTTGCACCTAATATAACAAATTTTTCATACCCTTCTACATCTATTTTCATTAGAGAAAATTCTAATTCTTTTAACTCTAAATCATCAATAGATCTAATTGGAACTTCGATTTTTCTTCCTTGTTGTACTATAGGGTCATCTACAAACCCTTTTTCAACAATTTTTGATTGCCCATCAGAATGAATTACAGAAAAAGTAACTTTTCCGTTTTTGTCACCAATTGCATTATTATATGTTCTAATATTTTTTAGTTGATTCAATTTTATATTGTTTTGAAGATATTTGAAAACTACAGGATTTGGTTCTATTGAATAGACTTTACCATTTGGTCCTGTTTTCATTGCACAAGTAAGAGTAATTGTCCCAATATTTGCACCTACATCAATTATTTTATCATTTTTTTTAATATATGAATTAAAAAAATCATCTTGTGCATTCCAATAATTTGGTTCAATCCACAATGTTCTACTAAATGGTGTTGGAAAGAAACGTAAAACATATTGTTCTCTATATATTTTAAAGAACTTTGATAATCTCATTTTCATCAAAAATACTGCAAACATAAATTTTAAAGGATGTTTTTGAAAAATTATATTTTCTCTTGATGTTTTAATGATATTTTTAATATTCATTAGTTAATTTCTAATGTCCTATTAATGACTTAAAAATTATACTTAACTTTTTATTCATAAATAATCTATGTTAAATTATTGAAACCAAATATTTTATTCATAGTTCTTGATGGATTGCGATCAGATAAATTTTATGGACCTGATAAATCATCAATAACCCCCAACATTGATTCATTAATTGAAAAAGGAGTATACTTTGATCAAACTATTTGTCATGGATCATGTAGCGTACCCTCAGTAGCAAGTATTATGACTTCATTACATCCATTTGAATCACTTATTCAAGATGATAATATTTTTACAATTAATTCAAATAAAAAAAATAACATCCAAAATTTTATTGATAACGGATATACTACTTATGCACTTTATCAAGAAGTTTTAAATTTTTTAGGTTTAAAAAAAATTTTTCATAATGTTGAAACCTATCATGATTCTTTAAAATTATGGAATGGGTTAGCTGATAAAATTATTGATTTTTTAAAATCAGATAATTTAAAAAAACCTTGGTTATATTATGTTCAAATATATGATTTACATTTACTAGCATCTCCAATTAAAACTAGATTAGAAGAAGGTCCTTTACAAATACATGATTCAAAATTTGGAAAAAATTATCATGAAAGATTGGTATCTGCTATGGATGAATGGATTGGTAAAATTATTGAAAATGTAGATTTAGAAAAAACCCTTGTAATAATTACATCTGATCATGGTTCTGAAGCTGGTAACTATACCCAAGAAATGGAAGAATATAATGATCAAAATATTCAAGCAAGAGAATATGAACATGGAAAAATTTACAAATTAAGCCATAAAATTATTCTATCTTTTCCACATTTTTTACTTCCACTTAGAAAAAAATTATCTCGAGTTTATTCAAAAAGAGCATTTGATATTACAAATAAAAGAATGGAACCTGAATTTGAAAAAGTAGATAAAATTAATCTTCGACCCTATGAAAAGCGCATTAAGATAGCATCAGTTAAAGGATTAACTGGACTTCATGATGAACGTTATAAAGTCCCATTACTTTTTGTTGGACTTGATGTTCCATTAAATAAAAAAATTAAACAACAAGTTAGAAGTATAGATATTTTTCCAACAATTATGAATTTAACTCAATTAGATTATCCAAAAAGTCAAAAACAAGGTGTAAGCTTACTTCCTTTAATACGTGGTGAATTGATGGAAGAACTTCCTGCATTTTTAGATGGTTCTAAAAATGCTCCAAAATTTATTCCTACTGATTTGATTGGAGTTAGAACTTCTGAATACAAATATTTTAAAAATAAATATCATGATAAAAATACTCATCTTTATGATTTGAAAAATGATCCATTAGAAGAATATAACATAGCAAAGGAAAAACCTGACATCGCAAAAAAAATGAATGAATTACTACTAGATTTACAGGTTGAAAATAGCTTTAATCCTGAAAAAACTGATCAACTTTTTGATGCAGAAGAAGAAAAAAGAATTGAAGCAAAACTACGCAAATTAGGTTATATTTGATTTTTAATTTGCCTAGTTTAATTTTTTTAACATATGTTTGTAATTAATATTAAAAATTTTATAGTCTAAAAATCTGAATACTATGTGAAACTAAATATTCTTTTATCTGTATTATTTGCTTTTTTTATTACATTTACATCATTTTACTTAATCTACATTCAAACTCCCAATCCTGATTCTAAAGAAAATATGTATGAATTTTTCAGTAAAAATTTTGAAGATAAAAATAAGATTATACTTATTGGTTCAAGTTATGTTGGTGAAATGAATTCTACATATGTCAATGAAAAAATTTCTAAAAAATATCCTGATTTTGTAGTTTATAACTTATCATATAATGGCGATAATCCTAATAAAAGAATTCAATTCATAGATGAGATCATAGAATTAGATCCTACTATTGTTTTCTATGGAATATCATATGCCGATTTTAAAGTTGAAGATATTTCTGATAAAAAAGATTTACTTCCAAATATTAAAGAATTTTTTTATTCTATAAAAAAAGATAATATTGATTCAACCCCAGTTAATCCAAAATTAATTACTCTTCAAAATATAAGAAATCAATTTGAAAACACTGATCTATTTCCAAACTCTGAAATTTTCTTTTTACCATATTCACCATTCATGACTTTTCAATCTTATCATACAATTATTGATACAGATTTACATTATTTATCAAATCTAAAACCATTTGATAATTTAAAAATGAAAAATTTTTATAATTTAATTAAGGAATTACATGAGAGCAAAATACCTGTAGTTATATTTACTGCACCTCACCATAAATCCTTTTTAGACAACATCTCTGTTTTAGAAAAACAACATTTAACATACTTAATTTCAAATACTACAAACGATTTTGAATTAAATTTCTATAATTTTACTCATAAATATCAAGATTTAGAAATATGGAGAAATCCATCGCATGTTGCATATAACCTAGATTCATTAATTTATAGTGATGACGTTGTGTCTATGATTAATTTGGAGATTGATCAATAATGTTGTTTAATTCTATTGATTTCATAATTTTCTTTGTAATTATATTAGCAATAATTTCAGCAATTAGATATAGAAAATTTCAGCATGTATTTTTGCTCACTGCAAGTTATTTCTTTTTTTATTATTCAAGTAATTATTTAATCACACTTTTAATTGCATCAACAATTTTAGATTTTTATATTGGAAAAGCTATTTGGTCCTCTACAAATATTACTAGAAAGAAAATATTGTTATCTGTTAGTTTAGCTGGTAATTTGGGATTATTGGGATTTTTCAAATATGCTGATTTTGCTGTAACACAATTCAATTTATTTGGAAACCATTTCAATTTAACTTCACAAATTCCATTACTTGAATTAGCACTTCCAATAGGAATTTCATTTTATACTTTTCAAACTATTAGTTATACTGTTGATATCTATCGAGGACATTTAACACCAAGTAAAACACTAAAAGAATTTGCATTATTTGTGGCATTTTTCCCACAATTGGTTGCAGGTCCAATTGTAAGAGCAAAAGATTTTTTGCCTCAACTTCGAGAAAAAATTGATAAATTTGAAACTGGTACAAAGATTCGTCAAATAATCATTAATGAGTCTAATCTCAAATTTGGGATTACTTTAATGGCATTTGGATTTCTTAAAAAAATGTTTTTTGCAGATAATATTGGTCTTCTTGCAAATGAAGTATTTGCATATCCTATTGGCTTAGATTCTTTTTCAATAATGATGGGAACATTAGCATTTGGAATCCAAATTTATGGTGATTTTTCAGGCTATACTGATATTGCAATAGGTGCTGCACTAATTCTTGGTTTTAAAATCCCAAGAAATTTTAATAAACCATATTTTGCTACTTCTCCATCTGATTTTTGGAATAGATGGCATATTTCTTTATCAAGTTGGTTAAGAGATTATCTTTACATTCCTCTTGGAGGAAATAAAAAATCACACTATCGTACATATTTCAACTTATTTGCAGTAATGTTTCTTGGTGGATTATGGCATGGTGCATCGTGGAATTTTGTGATTTGGGGATTACTTCATGGATCCTATCTTGCAATTCATAGATCTATTTTAAATAAATTTCCACATTTAAAAATTCATCCATTTTTTAAAAGTAAATTCGGTAAAATTATTTCAATTTTAATTACTCAATACTTTGTATTTTTAGCATGGATTCCATTTAGAGTTAGTAATACAGATCATATGTTATACTCTATACAAAAATATGTTTTATTTGATTTTCAAACATCAAATATAATACCTTTCTTATCTTCTCATAAACTTCCTGCTGTTTTAATGATATTATTTTTTATATTGCATTTTCTGGTTTACTTAAAACCTAATACTTTAACAAAAATATCTTCATCAAAATTATCTTATTGGATAGTATTTTTAACAATAATTTTTGTTTCTATTGTTTTCTTTTATGATGGAAATCCTAATGATTTTATATATTTTAGATTTTAATAAATTTTTAATTTAAACAACTTTTTTATCGTTTATGTCTTTTAATAATGAAATAATTTCATTTTTTGTAATATCTACTGGATTGTTATCTAAATGTTTTCTATCTATT
>Ga0315321_10001488_pt1 | contig 18032 bp, 11 predicted proteins | sample M180m21515metaG_FD_203464 | JGI IMG/M metagenome (GOLD analysis project Ga0315321, IMG submission 203464) | Ammonia-oxidizing marine archaeal communities from Monterey Bay, California, United States - M1 80m 21515 | ecosystem: Environmental > Aquatic > Marine > Intertidal zone | place: USA... | reverse complement strand
AGGTTTCCTCCAGAAGATCCCACATTTGTACTCACCTGTTGTAATAAAAAAGCAATGCCATCTGCTCCTCCATCATTATTCCCAAAAAACAAATCAACATCAAAACTAAATGGCTGTGTTAGATCTAATGTAACACTATTCCACGCAGAACCTGATTGAGAATTAATAGCTGGAGTTAATTGATAAGTATTAGGAATAGTCTGTAAGGCATTACCATTCAAGATGAAACTTCCTGTTAATGATGGTGTCGGATTTACAATTAAAGTTGTTATACCTGAAGAGTGTGGATAATTTCCGGTTACTGTTTCCCAATTATTGTAAATATAAGCACTGTCTCCATTACAAATATTTAAGGTGTCAAATATTTGTGCATTTATATTTTGTAAGAATAGGAATAAAGATAAAATTAAAAGCAATTTACTTTTCATGAAACAAAGATAGTATATATTTTTAATAATGTAAATAATACACTAAGTATTCGTATTTAATAGAAACGGGTCAAAATAAGAAACATATCTAAATTAATACTCTCTGATTTTAGTTAGGTTTTCTTATCTTATATTTTATCTCCATATGTATATAAGTACGCTGGTTTATGGGGCACTCCTTCTTGTTTCTCACTTGTCTTTTTAATAATATTAATCTTAGATATATTCTTTCTGAAATTACGTTTGTCTAATTTTTCGTCTAACAAAATTTCATATAATTTTTGTAATTGAGAAAGTGTGAATTTAGATGGTAAGAGATTTGAAATTAATTGATGATCAATTTGATCTCTCAAATATCTAATCCCTTCATTTAATATTTCATTATGATCAAAAGCTAAGTCTTTGGAAACTTTACTTAATTCAATCCATTCTGCATCAACAGCAAATGAAGAAGCATGAGGAATATATTCTTCCATTTTAACAAGAGCAATATACCCTACCGTTACAACTCTTTCGTTTGGTTTTTTTCTATACATCTTTAACCAAGATTGATCTTTCTTTTGTTTAGTTCGATCTGGATCTCCAAATGTATAAAACTGTTTTAAGTATATCTTTTCTAAAGAAGTAAGGCTTTTTAGGATTCTTTTTCCACCTGACAATAAATCTTCTTTAGGTTTTACCAGATCTCCTGGCAAAGCAAATTGAAAATCATTTTTATCATTAATAAACTTTTTTATTAATAGTACTTTTAGTTTTTGATCTTCATCAAAACCTAAAATAACACAATCAATAGATAAATTTAATGGAGTCATATTACTTTATTTTAATGGTTAGGTATTCAGTTTGCAAATTAAAGATTAAACTTTTGAAAAAAATATTTTTCTTGAATAAATATCTATTTAACATAAAAAGGAATGTTTGCTGTAGCTATATTTTTATTACCATCACGAATATAGATAAAAAATCGGTAAGCACCTGGTTTTTTAGGAGATTTTATTGTTATTTTATGATTTGAATTTTCAACAACTTTAAAAGAAATTGGCTCTGGTGTTTTTTCAAAATCTCCACCAGATTTCTTATCTGTACTCTCAGGCATTAATTGAAACTCATACTTTAGACTATCATTATCAGGGTCAGTAACTTCATATGTAAAAACACAATCCTTGCCTCTTTTTATTTTTACGCTTTCTTTCTTATCCTTATTATTTAATAAAAAAGAATGCAGAATTGGAGCTCTATTTCTATGATTATTACCCCAACAACTATTTAGCACATCTATACTTTGAGTTGCATTTCCTTCCTTTGTAAAAAGGCCATACCATGTTGGTGTTTGTTCTTGTTTATGCCCCCATAAAAAAGCATAGCTCCCTAAACATAAGTCTACATCCTTACTAATAGACTTATATGCTATCTCTCTAAAATTCGCCTTCTCTTTACTGGTTGCCTCAACAGCAACTCCCCATGTGGTCATTGGTGACTCCCAGTGCCCATAGGGGCCCCATTCCGTTACCATATATGGTTTGTCCCATCCGTACATTCTTACTGCATCAGAAAGATGTTGTATTCCTCCATAAGTATTAACACCCAAAATATCAATACTTGGACAATAAGTTTTTATCATAAAAACTTCAGCCGGATCTATTCCTGCAGTTACTGTCATTGTTGGATGATTTTGATCTATCTCTTTTATCATCTTTGCAATGTCTTCAATTGCATCCCAGACTCTGAAATTTTTATAAAACAGATCTACTTCATTTCCAACTGCCCACATCAACAATGCAGGGTGATCTTTATATTTTAAAATATCCTGCTCAAATGCTTTTAATTGTGCAGTAACAGCATATTCATCATTATAATCAAAGCCATGTCTCTCATGTCCAACCCATAATCCAAGACAAACGCTTATTCCATTATCATATGCATCATCTAGAACTTTCTTAGCATCACCCGTACTCCATGTTCTTATTGAATTTCCTCCTATCGATTTAAGCACATCAAGATATTCTGTACCCCCAGCTCCATTAACATAATATGGATTTCCATTTCTTAATAACTGGAACCCATTATTAGTTTTAATAATCTCTGTTTTCTGTTCAGAAACAATTTGTGAGAAACAGACATTACAAATAAATACTAATATGAAAAGAGCTTTGAAATTCATTATTTAATAATTTGGATTTTCTGATATTGTATCTCGTTTTTGGATTGAATCTTTAATACATAAATGCCAGATTTAAGTTCTGAAACATCTAAAGTTAATCTGTTATTAGAAGGATTCTTACCAAGATCCTTAGATAATATTAATTCCCCTTTAATATCAAACAAATATAGAATACCCTTATTGTTCGATACTGATGAAATTTCAATTGTAATTTCATTTTTAGCTGGCTGCGGAAATACAACTATATTATTTGTTGGTTTTATATCTTGAACATTTAATGGTATAGAAGATAAATTAAAATCATCTAAGTAATAAGTATCCCAATTAACTACACTTTGATCAAGAAACAAAACAAAACGTGTAATACTCTGTGAAGCTACACTACTTAAATCAACGGAAAATTGTTCCCATTGATTATTAGATGTGAGTGCAGAATTATATGCATAAACTTCATTATTATTTGCATCCTGGAAAGACAAATAAATTGGTCTTGGAGGTCCATAAATCTTAAAGTTAAAAGATTTATTCGTACTAAGATCCAAGGCTCCGTTTCTAAAATAAGCAATTAATAAATCTTCTCCATTTCCATCAGGATTTCGTGTATATTGGCCGCTATACTTACTCGTATTAATAGTTGAATTGTCAGGATTATAAGATTGATCAAGCCATCCACTTACAAAATCAAAAGATGAACAGAAAGTAACAGAAGGACACATTCCTAAGTTCCAATTACAATCCCAATCAGCAAAATCTATTGATGGATTACTAGTAATCCCATCACACTGATTGTCAAATTCAGGACCATATAGATTGTCAAAATAATAAGTATCATTTGTATTTGTATTACCATTAAATAATAGAATAACAGAATTTAATCCAATATCTGACATAGCAGGATCAGGCTTTGAATCAAAGGTAAGTTCTATAGTTTCCCATTCATTAACAACTGTAGTTACCCCTAAATAAATACTGTGCCTACCAGTAGGATAATTAGTTGCTCCTGCAAGACTTGAATCCTCTAAAGTAATTTGTACAGGAATACCTGCTGCTGGACTAAATACGTCAATACTCATCTTTTTATTACTATTAACATAATCAGAAACATCATACATTGGACCATTGGCAACAATAACCAGAACGTCCCATAATTCACCTGCATTTCTGACATATTCAGAGCATAATTCTGAATTGTTAACAGAACTTGATGGATCTGGATTTGCAAATCTAGTTGTCATTCCTCCATGTGTAAATTCATAATACCCTATTCGATTTTGTTCAAAATCATCCCATAGGATTTGTGATGAGCAGAATAGTGGAATTGTCAAAATTAATAATGTGAAAAATTTAGTTTTCATAATTGATAGTTTTAATTGGTTAATTTAATATTGTCTAATTTTAGTTTTGTTTTATCTCCGAAAGAAAATATTATATTCTTAATTTTCTTAAAATCAAGACCTGACCTTCTTATAGGGAAATGTCTCATAGGAATTCGGATCCTCTGCCATTTATCATTCTTTGATGTGTTAATGTATTTAGATAAATCTGTATTCATCTTCTTACCATTATAATCTTCAATTGCAATTTTAATGCCTTGATATTCAACTAATTTAACATCAAACTCAAGATATACTCCTTGTATACTACTACTTAAATCAGTATATAGCCAATCATTCCAACTAATGCCAAATTCCTTCCAATTACATTCTTCTTCATTTACATCAATATCTAGATAATTACCATCATCATAACTTTCTTCTGAATTTAGAATAATATTTTTGCAATATTTTTCATTAATCCCAAAGCTAGACTTTAAATTCTCAGAAAAAATATCAATTGGTAGAACAGAGTCTTTCACTGTAAGGTTTGGATTCATTCTTTTATATTTATGAACATGTGGAATGATTCTGATATTATCTATATAAATATCAACCTTAGCATAACACTGCATCATCAATTGTTTTATATTAGTAAGGTCGATATTATGAGTTTGATAAGAAAAAGTAGATAAAGGAACAATAACTTTAGTCCAATTGTTTGTGATTTCCCCTCCATCAATACCTAAATAATTTGCCGTTGTGTAGCATTGATTAGCTCCGTAATCTTCTAAAATAAACACTATCGGAATATTATAAATTGGGGATCCATCAACTCTAGCCATAAATTCAATTGCAGCATTATCTAGAATAGTACTTATATCTTTTCCTTGCCATCCATCCCATCCAATCCCCATACCAATCCATTCACAATGTGAATCCATATCTGTTTTAATATGAAGTGAATTCTTTTTAATACTTTTCTTTTCTGAAATTTCAACTTCATTAATAGATAGTGAAATATTTACATCTTCATCTTCTATATCTAGTTGTGATTTATCTATTGTGTTTTCATTATAATTCATTGAAGCATCTAAAGATGAAAAGCTAAATGGATTACAGCGTTCTTCCTTATTTCCCCAGACCTCATCTGTACCCCCTTTACTGAAAATCTCAGTAGAAGTAAATCCATTTAAGGAATTAACATCACAAATAGCAGGAGGATTCTCATATAAAGTAATTTCTTTCATGTTTGAACATGAAAAGAAGAATATCAATATGATTAAAAACTTATACATCAATTAATTTAAAATTGGTGAACCAAAACTCCAAATTAAAAAATCTACGTCTGCTTTAGCAAAACCAGATGCTGGATTTGCAAGAAGTAAAGTCCGAACATTAGATATCTTTGATGGATTTCTAACAGCATTTCCTCCACTAGTGGCCAGAACTAATTTATCTACATCATTATAACAAAATGAAACCATTCTCCATCCATTCCAGTCTACATCAAACTCATAATCGTACCTGTCTTCAGTATTTGCATCATAATATCCATCTCCATTTTCATCCTCATAAAATTCTAGCTTAAATAATGAATTTGGCACATTAGATGCTTGAGAAATAGTGCTATCACCATTTATCATTATATTAAAATATACCTGACTTGGATTGTTTACTAGCTCATTTTGATCATACCAGTATGTTGAGTAGTAATCAACATATCCAATTAACCAATCCCAATCACATGTTCCAAACTGTTGTAAAAATTTAACACCTTGACCTGCACCACCATTTGTTAAAGCCTTAGTACATCCCGCATTAAAAAATCCAGTAAAATTAGGATTAAATCCATTTTCAAAGTCAGTAATTAATACTGTGTTTTCATTATTATATTCTTTTTCTCCTTGAATATTTAACTGTCTATAAATAGTGTCATCATACATCTCAAAAGTCAACTGAATATCACAATCTTCAGATATAAAGAAAGGTAAATGTGTAGAGCCTCCATCCCATGTAGAGTTTAATTGATTAATAGCATTTGATTTTCCGGAAATAATCTTTACAGATCCGGAATTTAATCCCTCTATTTTTATCTTCCAATCAACTTGCTTTGAGAAAGATGCTGTGAAATACATGTTGTCACCAACACTAAAATCAGCACTATCGCCAATTACATTTAAAGATTCAATAATAGTTAATTCTCCGTACATATCATTTAAATTAGGTCCTTCTATCTTATCTTTCTCACAAGAGGTGAAAAAGAAAGGTAGAGTAAGTAAAAGGAATTTTAAGTTTTTCATAATATTATAAATTCATATTAAACATAAAGATTAGTCTACCTAAAGAAAATTCATCATAGGTATTTGTTTTGTCTAAAACATTAAATTGATTGTACTGCATAGTAAAATAAATATCTTCTGTGAAATGATGTTGGATCCCAGCTATTAATATAGTCTCTTTACTATCGTAATTAATATCCTCAAAATCATTAATCTGATCATATATATCTCTTTCAGCAATAAACTCATTCCCTTCTGCATAAAACATTTTAGCTCCAGCAATTATTTTAAGATTCTTTATCAACTCATATGAAATTGATCCACTATACAAAATACTGTTAAGATTAATCTTCTCAAAATCATCACCACCTCTTTTTACAGTTTCAATATTTATACTTCCTTCAATATCAAAACTGTTTTTAAGAGACAATAATTTATCTAAAGAAAGTAAAGAATGTAAAGTAGATTTATTAAAACTTCTCTTATTAGTTGTACCTTGACCGATAATCTCTGAAAAATATTGTGTTTGAACTTTAGCACTTAGATAGTCCGTTAAATTAAAATTATCAATATCAGCTGTTAGTCCAATTCTGTTTGGAGTAGCGTTACCATAAGGAGAAATTGAACTATACATTGGATTATAGTTCATTAGTGAAGTAGATAAATTCTGATTATAGATATTTGGGTCAGACATCATATCTATTAAGCTCACTTTTCTTTGAGTATAATTATTAGAATAATAAGGATAAGTTGTAGTTGAGTTATTATAATTAATCCTTCTAGTTTGAGCTCCTGTACTTCTAAAATCAGTGTCAACATATCGGAATCCTAGATTAATCTCTCCTTTTTTACTTTTTGAGTGTATTGACGCTTCCATAAAATTACCTTTTATCTCAGGAGCTAATGAATCTCCATCCCATCCTCTTTTTGAAAACCCTCCTTCCAATAACACCTTATATGGTTTATCTTTTAATGTCCCAGAATAGGAAAGTTGAGTATTTAGAACTGGATTATAGTAAGTAACTAAGCTATTACTAGAAGATAATATTTCAAAGGTATTTACATAATGTGACCCTAAATTTAAGTTATTGCTTGACTTAATAACTGCTGAGCCTCCAATCATTAATAATTCTGGTTTTCCCATCCACTCTTGACCCCTAACTCTTGCAGCAAAACCATCAAAATCTAGCTGCTCAATAAAATTATACATATTATAAGAAAAATTAGTTTGAACTCCTTGTAATCTCCAATAATTAGACTGATAATAATTTTCATAATTTACAAAATCTCTGTAAAATCTAAAGACGGAAGGTTCATATTCTGATAATTCTTGCTCATAATTATATAAAGTAAACTTAGTTTGTTTTAAATATATATCTCCAACACTAAATGCAATCTTATTATTTACAACTCCTTTTGCAGACAATCTTCTTAATTCAACAACACTCTTATTTCCCCACATTCCTCCAAAATCATTTTTTAATCTTATTTCAGAGGCAATTTCAATGTCGTCGACTGGAGTAAAATGAAACCCTAAATCTAGAATAGTAAAACCTCCTCCATTACTTCTTGTTGATACAGTATCCGTTTCTTTTAGAGTTCCTTCTAATGCATCCCTATTATACATAACTCTAGCATTACCATCATACCAAAGTTTTGATTTAACTTGTGATTGCCCTAGTATTGGAAATAACATAAAGAAAGACAGGTAGTATAAATATATTTTTTTCATCAGAAATTAATTTTTAGTTCTAAAGTAGTTTCAGTTCCCTTAATATTGGTTGCCGAAAAATTCTTATCATAATAATGGAAGGCAGCATGCCTTAAAAATAAATATGCTGCATCATTTAATTTAATATCAAATCCAAAACCAAGAAGATCACCAAATTGATTTCTAGGTTTATAAGAAGGAATATAATCTTCAGTAACTCCCCAAGTATTGTCAGTAGGATATGGATCAGTATCATCAATATCTGTATACTTATTTCCTAAAACTCTTTCTAATCCGTATTTACAAACAAATGTTGTTGTCTTATTTAATTCATAACACAAATCGAATTGTTGATTAAAATGTCTAATAAATGCTGATGAATTTGTAACAGGCAATATACTGAAGAAATCCTGTGCTGTATTGTAATTTGTCAGAGAAAATAAATATAAATTCTTCCCAAATACTCTTGTTTTATATTTTAAATGTAAGTCTGAGGAGCAGTAGAATTTATCAAAAAGAGGTAACCCATTTGTATCAAGATATCCACTTGAAATTAATGTGCTATCATTTACATATATACTATCAGAAACACTAACATTTTCGAAAACTCCTCTATAGTATGAATTGAATTGTTTGTATGGTCCGTATCCTGAACTAAAATAGGATATCCTAGATAACATGAGTCCATTTGTATTATGACTATAAGAGAAGTTAGCATTTATTCTTTCTAGTTCAGAATAAAACCCAAATCCGCCAGAGACAAACAAATCTCCAATTTTAAATTCTGTATTTAAACTAAATCCTTCTCTATTATTAGCTAAATATCCTAAATTATTTATTGGTCCTCCAAAAGATGACATTATAGTTGCATCTGCGCCTTCTTCTACTATTGCAGAATGCACAAGCTCAACTACAGAAGTGTTTTTAAATGAGGAATTTACATTCACTGCTTCAGGAGCAATTCTAGAATATTGTAACTTAAAAGGAATCCAAGAATATTCTTTTGGTATATCTAAATTTATTACCAACATCTCCCCTGATTCTTTTTCAGTAATATGACTTTCGTAACTTCCTATTCCTCCTTCACCTGTAAATCTTAATTTTTTTAGTTTAAAGTTAAACTCTAATGATTGAATAGAAAATTTTCTGAAATTATTTTTTACTGAGTCTGTTGCTGTTATAGAAGTAAAATAATTAAGTGCAAAATTTGAGCCATTACCTATATCATTATTTATTCTTAATCCTGTACAATAATCATCTTTCCCAAAAGAAACTATCTCCCCAATATTATGTTGAGTTTTTCCTATAATAGATTGAAAAGAAAATGTAGAAGATGAAGGACCTTCAATTCCTGATCCTGTGAGAGTAACCCCTTGAAAAGCAACATTTCCAAATCGTAAATCCTGTGAAATAGATCCTTTATCGTAATATTTACTGTATCTCTCTGATACTTCTTTACTTAATGGATCATATGGAGCACGTTCAAAAAGACTATACCTTAAATATCCTTCTTCCGCCCAAACAGTAAGTTTACTTTGCCTATACCATTTTATACCTCCAGCATGTACTCCAAATTTTCCATAATCAGAGTTAATTGTTGAGTATAAATTTGTCCCAAGATACATTGCTACGCTATTATTATCAAAGGTTCCATTAAAAGGACTATTTAACATTAAGTCAGTACCAATGTTAACGTTCTTATTTGCTTTTCCAGAAATTGAGAGCATCATCATTGGCTCACGATATCCAGTACCTATACCAATTGTTGTAGATTGGGGATATTCTCCAGAATAATAAGTAGGAACATCCAAATCATACATCTCTTGAAAATTACGTATATATCCTAAAAATCTAAAATAGCCACCCATCCTTATATTTGAAATTGGATCTTTAATAGTAATTGGTGTACTCTGGAAGTTAGTACTACTAGAATCGATTTGTGAAAAAGAGAGAAAAGGAACAGATATAATGAAAAATATCATTAAGAAAATTACTTTATACATTCCTAATGAACCCATTATTTTTCAAAATTAAAGTCTTTGGAAAGACTATTAATTATTAAACTAAATTTTCCTTCCTCTACTATCCATTTATTTTCCTTACCATAAAATTTTAAATCATCAATACCAATAGTAAATTCAATAGTTCTTTTTTCTGATGGTTCTAATTCAATCTTTGTAAATCTTTTTAACTTTTTTAGTGAAGGAGAAATGCTTGCAAAATGATCTCTAACATATAACTGTACAACTTCTTTGCCTTTCATTTTACCAGTATTTGTTACATCTACTGAAACTAATAATTCTTTTTCAGCAGATATTGTCTTACTACTTATCTGCATATTAGAATATTCAAATGTGGTATAACTCAAACCAAAACCAAAATCCCATTGTGGATTATAAAAATCGTTCTTCCAAGTATTTGCATTTATTAATTCTGATTGTTTATGATCATAATGCATTATAACTCCATTATATCGAGGATATGTATAAGGCAATTTACCAGATGGATTTATATCTCCACACAATATATCAACAATAGCAGAAGCTCCTTGATCCCCTGGAAGATATGCCTGCACTATAGCGTTTGATAATGGTTCAATATCTCTGATGATCTTAGGCCGTCCTTCTACAAGAACTAAAATTATAGGTATACCTGTTTTACTTAGTTCTTCAACAATTAATTGCTGCTCTTTTGGCAGGTCTAATGTATAAATATCACCTGGCCTTTCAGTAGAAGGAAGCTCTCCTACACAAATAATTGCAACATCTGAAGACTTTGCCGTCTGTACAGCATCTTGAAGGTCTGAAGATGGAATATCTGCCTCATCCCCATCTTTCATTATCATTTTTGATCCTTCAAAGTAATTTACTCTACTAAACCTTTCTTCAATTACATCTTTAATTGTTGGATAATCATTATTATATGTTTCATCCAATCCTTGCCATGTATGTGTCCATGCTCCATTTAAACAATTTAAGCTGTTTGCTGTTGGGCCAATAAGCAATATTGAATTATTAATAGATAATGGAAGAATGTCTGTTTCATTTTTTAATAATGTTATTGATTCTGATGCAGCATTGTAAGCTGATACTCTATGTTCTTCTGATCCAAATTTTGGATAATCATTATCAATTGGAATTCGAACCTCATTTAATAATCCTAATTGATGTTTTACTCTAAGGATTCTTCTAACTGCATCATCTAAACGGACCTCACTAACCCTTCCTTCTTTTACTAATTCAATTAATAATTTGCAATAGTTCTTATATTCTGGATTATTAGGAACCATGCTCATATCAACACCAGCATTAATAGCTGTTGCAATAGCGTCTTTTAATGTAGAATCTGTTTGTGCTACTTTATGTAAATTGATAAAATCTTCCCAATCTGAAACTGTAAATCCAGAAAATCCCCATTTATCTTTTAGAATATCTGTAAGTAAATATTTATTGGCATGACCAGGAATTCCATTTACCTCACCGCTATTTATCATAACAGTTAAAGCTCCAGCATCAACAGCTTCTTTAAAAGGTGGAAGATAATATTCCTCCATTGTTCTTTCTGGGATAATAGCAGGAGTTCTGTCTCTACCGCTTGATGGATAGCTATAACCTACATAGTGTTTTAGACAAGCAGCTACATGATATTTATCAATTATTCCGTTTCCTTGATACCCATTAATTATGGATTTACCCATTGTCTTTGATAAATATACATCTTCACCTAATGTTTCAAAAAATCTGGACCAAATGGGCTGCCTACCCAAATCTAAAACAGGAGAAAAATTCCAAGGAACTCCAGAAGCTCTTGTTTCATAGGCAGTTATTTCTCCCATCACTCTAGCATGAGAAGTATCCCAAGTTGCTGCTAAACCAATTTCCTGAGGGAACAGAGTACTGTTCTGAATATATGTCGCACCATGAATAGCATCTACACCATATATAATTGGAATTTTATGATTTGTTGTTGATGCAGTAGTTTGAATATCATCAATTATACTATGCCATGTTTCTAAACTAAAAGTATGGTTAGATACATTCAGTACCGATCCTATATTATATTCTAATATCGCTTGATCTAATTTTTTTTGATCTATTTGATGAGGTTCTAATAAAACTCCTGATGAGTCTTTCTTTAATATTGCATCTAAAGTAATCTGGCAAGTTTGCCCAACCTTCTCTTCTATTGTCATGTTCTCAATAAGATTTTCAATTTTCTTATCATCCTCACTATTAAGAACAAAAGAAGATGTCTTTTCAACAGAATCATTACTACTATTTCGGAAAATTAATACTATATTAAAGAATATTATAATAAAAATTAGAGTAAGAAAAGCTTTTGTTTTTTGAATTTTCATTTACTGTTTTCTAAGATTTTTGAAATATTTTTTTTGTTTTCTGTGCAAATATCACCAAATACAAGAAACAGAAAACAGTCACCCAATAAGATTGATGAATACCAATAATATCAGCAAGTTTTCCTTGTATTGGTGGAATTATTGCACCACCAAGAATCATCATAACTAAAAATGCTGAACCTTGGGAAGTAAATTTTCCTAGTCCTTTAATACTTAAAGAAAATATTGATGGCCACATAATTGAACAAAATAAACCTCCACTTAAAAATGCAAAAATAGATGTAGTACCAGTTGTATACAATCCAATAAGCATGGCTAATACTCCAAGCAGACCAAACACCATAAGTGTAGCTGCTGGTTTATCCTTTCCAATAAAAAACCCAGCTATTTGAATTGCAACACAAATTGCGAATGCAAATAAATGTTTCACTTCAAATCCAGATATTGCATTAACAGATAGGACTACACCAAAAGCAATATATGGAACAATTATATACAACCATTTTTTTAATGTATTTGAAGGATTAAAAACAGAAATAGCACCAGTCCATCTTCCAATCATAAGTCCTCCCCAATACATTGAAATATATGGAGCAATCTCATCAGGACTTAAAGATCCAAAAGCGGGAGTTTGTAGTAAATCACCTAAATTACTTTGTATTGAAACTTCAACACCAACATAAGTAAAAATTGCAAGCATACCAAGAACTAATTGTGGGTATTGCATTGCGCCCCAACCATTAGAATTTTTTCTTGCGAAAAAATTTGATAATAATAATCCACCCACAACAACGACTAAACCAAATAATGATAAATTAAGTATTAATGTATCAGACGCTTCACTTAAAGACTGACCATCTTCAAGACCTATATATTGATTAAATACTTGATAAAATATAATTATAAGTAATATTGTAATAGTAATTAAAGCGGACATAGCTTTAGGAGCTCCAAGAAAACTTGAATCTTCTTTTCCATCAGGAAGTTTTTTAGAAAAATAAAATAAGCCTGCTGCTGCTATAAATAAAATACCTACTCCAATGTAAAGTAACTGAACAACTGATAATGTAATTTCATCTGCAGCTATCTGAGCATCTAAATCAATATCTGCACTAGCTGCAGTTCCAAAAAGAGCTAAAGAGACTACGATAGGACCGATTGAAGTACCAAAAGAATTTACCCCTCCAGCTAAGTTAAGTCTATGGGACCCTTTCTCTGGATCTCCTAATGATATGGCAAAAGGGTTTGCTGCAGTTTGTTGTAATGAAAAACCTAAACCAACAATAAATAAGGATCCAAGAATATAAGTAAATGCTGATGATTCTCCAGGACTAGCTCCATTGACAGCAATAACCATGGCTGCAGCACCAACTGCTGATAATAATAATCCCTTTACAATACTACTTTTAAAACCCCATGAATTCATTATATCAGTGTTTTTTATACTAGAGAAAACAAACAAAAATAAAGCACCAATATAATACGCACCATAAAAAGCAAAGTCAATTAATTGACTTTGAAATTGATCTAAACTAAAATAAGTTTTGCAAAAAGGAATAAAGACTCCATTACTTGCTGCAATAAATCCCCAAAAGAAAAATACCGTTACTAATGTGTAAAGCGCTTGTTTATGATTTTTGTTTTCAGTCATTATTTTGTTATTTAATTAGTTTTATTTTATTAACAAATGTGATGTCGTCTTTTATATATTGTAACAAATACATTCCATCTGATAAATGATTTATGTCAATTTGTTGATTATCTAATGGAGTTTTAACTTCTAATACTCTAGATCCATAAATATCCAATAACGTCATTGAACTAATATCTTTTTCATTAATAGTTATTTTTCCATCTGTTGGATTAGGGTAAATTATATTTGAAATATCTGAAATACTCTCTGAAACAGAAGTAACATTAGATTGATAAACCCTAACATAATCAACCTCTATCTGATTAGGAAAAACTGTGTTAGAATTTGGCCCAGAAGAAGTAATTCCTAAATTAATCATCAAATACCATTGATTAGAGTTGAAGGGCCAAAAACTTTGAGAAGGAATAGAAGTATAGCTCTCTGGTGTTACAGAAAAAAGTTCAATGTCATCAACATACCAGCTTATAGTATCAGTTTTCCATATAATTGAATATATATGAAAATCATCAGCAAAGGAACCAGAGGAAATGTAATTTGAGAAACTCTGATAAAAATGTGTAGATTGTGAATGCGGACAATCTCCTAAATGAGCAGCTCCTGTTGTATTATTAGTAAGATAATTATTACCCCACTGTTCCATAATATCTATTTCTCCATCACAAGGCCAACTTCCGCCTGTAGGTAACATCCAGAAAGCAGGCCAGAATCCTTCACCATCAATTGTTTTTATTCTAGATTCTACCTTACCATATCTAAAATCAAAGATGCCTTTTGTGGTAATCTTAGAAGAAGAATAATAAGATGTATTACCCCAATTATCTACTAATCCAGCAGGCTCTTCTTTAACAGTTATTGTTGCAATTCCATTGTTTAATGTAGTGTTTTGTGATTGATAATATTGAAGCTCTCCATTTCCCCATCCCCATAAACCGTATTGAGTACCTGTTCCTAACTCATGAGTCCATTTGGTGTTATCTAAAACATTTCCTCCAAAATCATCCTCCCAAACAAGAGTCCAATTTTGAGAATTTGAATGAAAATAAAAACACAATAAAAAGATAATGATCAGGTTTTTCACGTTTAATAATTTTTTACAAATATAATAAAATACTTAGTGTATTTTATACAATTATCTAACATAATACTATCTTTTTATTAATTACTCCATTATCTGTAGTAATCTCTAAGAAATAAACTCCTTTTGTATAAGTAGATAAATCAACTTGTTTAGTGTATTCACCAACAAACTTATTCAAGTTTTCAGTGTAAACAACTTCTCCAATTACATTGATGATTCTAACATCAAGATCTTGAACATCTTCTGACGTGAAACTCACGTTAAAGATATCTCTTGATGGGTTAGGATAAACATCTAAATTAGATATTGTTGTGCCACCGCCTACTCTAATTGAAGTTGGTTGAGTCCATAATACTGGACCATCCCATACTGGTGATCTGTAAGGACCACCTGCTGGGTTACACCATGTTCTCCACATTACTCTGTAATCTAACCCTGGAGTAATTCCATTCTTATCTTTACAATTAGCTGGATTCATTACTCCGAATCCTCCAATATTACTAAATGAAGAACCTGGAACATCTTCTCTATACTTCAATCTTACGAAAGCGTGAGAAGCAGGGTTTGTCCAACAGAAATATGTTTTAGTTGAATTCACCGGCGCTGCAGTTAAATTTGTTGCGTTATCACAAACTGTATCAGTTATAAACATTCCTCCTGCATGCCAGTTTTCAATAGTTCCATCTTGATACCAAATCTTAAAGTCATACTCATATTGAGTAGATGGAGTTAAGTTAAGTACACGTTTGGAAGTATTCAAAACCGGAGCATTGTTTCCAACTGGAGGACCCATTGTCTTGTTAGAGTAAGAAGAAGTACCTATTTCTCTATATCTAATTCTGATTTGATCTACATCACAAGTAGCGCTGTTCATATCATCCCAGTTAAATGTAGCTCTATCATGGATAACATCACTCATATTAACACCTGTAATTGCACCACAAGTACTAGTAGGACATAATGAACATGATTCCCAACAAACCACTGGTAAGATAGTGTCTGATGTAACATTAATCAACCTATTGGTATAAATACCAGTAGTTAATGTACAAAAACTACCCATAGTTAAATTCTCAGCAATATTCCATCCATCTGCAGCATATTTATACTCATATAATCCTGAAGGAATAGATGTAGTATAATTCCATATATTATCTCCATCTGCATCTGACATAGGCCAACAACTCCCACACCATCCATTGAATGTTCCATTAACTTCTGGAATTGTAAAAGAGGATGTAATATTATTCATGTCTAGTTGAAAAGTTATATTAAAGTTAGAGTTATAGATGCAAGATCCATCATCATAACCTGCATTTGAATTATAATTTGTTGCTGTTGGATCAGTACATCCTGATACACATTGTCCACAAGAACCCCAAACATTAGATATAATTGTATCACTAAAAATATTAATTAATCTATTTGCATAAGTAGAATAATCTGTATTTGTAGCGCATGTCCCACCATTCTGCATTGATGTAATTAATCCGCTACTTTCAGAATTTGACCATCCATCAGTACAATATATATATTCAAAAAATCCATTTTGCAATATTATGTTTCCAGTCCATATGCCGTCAGAATTAGAATCGTTTAAAGCATAAGTATTACAATCCCAATTAATAGCTGAACTAGTCACATAAACCACAGATGGTGGATTCAGATTAGTTGAGCAATTTAAATCTACACTAAAAGAAACAATATATTCGCAACTACCATTATCAATTGTAGCATTTACATCATAATTATTTGCTGTAGAATCTGTACATCCTAAAATCCCATTTTGTTCATATACTCTTACATAATCAATCTCAATCTGGCTTGGGAATATAGTATTTGAATTTGGGGCAGGAGCCCATGTGCTATTAGATATAGCTAAATTAATCATCAAATACCAATCATTAGAATTAAATGGCCATGTATAATTCGAAGGATATGAAGAAGGTGTTACTTGAAAAAATTGCACATTATCAACATACCAAGCAATATAATCAGGCTGCCATTGTACAGAATAAACATGAAAATTATCCGCATAAGATCCGCTAGATATCACATTTGAAAAACTCTGATAGAAACTACTTCCTGGACAAATTCCTACATGAGCTGCTCCTGTTGTAGTATTTGTAGGTCCATCACTTCCCCATTGTTCCATTATATCAATCTCTCCATTACAAGGCCAGCTTCCTCCTGAAGGCAGCATCCAAAATGCTGGCCAGAATCCTTGCCCATCAATAGTTTTAATTTTAGCTTCCACTTTCCCATATTTAAAATCAAAAATTCCTTTTGTTGTAATTTTAGATGAAGAATAATACATTGTATTACCCCATGAGTCAACTATTCCATTTGGCTCTACCTTTGCAATTATTTTTGCTGTACCATTATAAACCTCAGTATTTGAAGGTTGATAATACTGTAATTCACTATTTCCCCATCCATACAAACCGTACTGGGAACCAGTTCCAATATCATGTATCCATTTTGTGCTGTCTAAATGATTGAAACTAAATTCATCATTCCAAATTAAATTCCATGATTGAGAAAAAAGTGAATTTGTTGAAAAATAAATTAAAAATAGTATTATAGAAAAAACTCTCATAAATCTATTATTGTTTTAATGCAAATATAAGTTAATGATCTCATATTATTACTCATAAGTGTTTTATACTCTATTTAATTATTGCTTAAAAAAAACCCGAACATAATGTCCGGGCTTTTTGATATTAAGATTAACTTAACTTCCTATTGAAGGATGAGTTTCTTGTTAATTACTCGATTATCTTTAGTAATCTCAAAGACTAAAAGTAACTTAATATTCTTATTGAAGGATTAGTTTCTTATTAATTACTCCATTATCTGTAGTAATTTCTAAGAAGTAAATTCCTTTTGTATAATTAGCTAAATCAACTTGTTTAGTGTACTCACCAACAAACTTATTCAAGTTTTCAGTGTAAACAACTTCTCCAATTACATTGATGATTCTAACATCAAGATCTTGAACATCTTCTGACGTGAAACTCACGTTAAAGATATCTCTTGATGGGTTAG
>Ga0315321_10001487_pt1 | contig 18038 bp, 16 predicted proteins | sample M180m21515metaG_FD_203464 | JGI IMG/M metagenome (GOLD analysis project Ga0315321, IMG submission 203464) | Ammonia-oxidizing marine archaeal communities from Monterey Bay, California, United States - M1 80m 21515 | ecosystem: Environmental > Aquatic > Marine > Intertidal zone | place: USA... | reverse complement strand
GCGTGCTCGCGCTTCACCATCGCCATCATGCAGCAAGCTCTGAGCTTCGAGCAGCGCCAGTTTCGAGGTTGCGATCGCATCCTCGTCGACCTCAGAGAGCGCCGAGTTGAGCGCTTTCCTTGCTCGCTTGACGGCGCCAAAACTGCCGTCATTTTCTAAGACCTCAATGGCCTCTTTGATCTGAACTTGGGCAGCCTCGAAACGCTGCAGCTTGTTCCACTGCATAAAGACTAAACCGCCACCGAGGCCTCCGATGAGGATCACCGAGCCAAGGAAGGTCCCGGCGCCAACGCCAGACTCCTTGCGGCTACCCCATGCTTCCGTCTCTTCGGAAAGGGTTTGTTCTTGATCGAGGATCGGGTCTTCGTTGCTCATACAAGATCCTTAGTGTTTGGGGGCCAACGGCGGCCCTAAGGCCGTCGGTCCTTAGCGAGCCGGAAGGTCAAGGTCAACGTTCCCAAGACGGTCAAATGTCTTAGCCATTGCAGTGATCAAGATCATGGCTATTGTGTCGATGTAGGGAACAGCCGAAACAAATCCGAAAAACCTTGGAACCAAAACGGTTTGAACTTATGGCTTCCAAGGTGGCGTATTGTTTGAGGAGACGGTCGACTTGAGTGCAAAGACGCAGAGCAAAGAACTCACGTGTAGTTTCTGTGGAGCGCCTCAAAGCGAGGTCAAGCGATTGATCGCTGGCCCCGGCGTCTACATCTGCGACCGCTGCATTCACGATTGCCTGGGGATCATCGAAGACAGCGCTCGAGTTGAGCTGGTGCCCCCCTCACCTCGAGCGATCAAGACTCATTTAGACAACTACGTCATTGGCCAAGATAGGGCCAAAGTGGCGCTGTCGGTTGGAGTCTACAATCATTACAAGCGCATCACTCAAGACCGTAACGCCGAGACCGAAATCGAGAAATCGAACATCATGATGGTGGGGCCAACTGGGACCGGCAAAACCTTACTGGTTCGCTCGCTCGCTCGATTCTTAGATGTCCCTTATACCATCGCCGACGCCACGACGCTCACCGAAGCCGGTTATGTCGGTGAAGACGTTGAATCGATTATTTCGAACTTGCTCAACGCTGCCGAAGGTGACGCCAGCATGGCCGAGCGCGGGATCGTCTACATCGATGAGATCGATAAAGTCGCCCGACGAGGTGGAAGCCACGGCGAGTCACGAGACGTGTCCGGCGAAGGCGTCCAACAAGGTCTACTCAAGCTGGTCGAGGGGACGCGTGTCCAGGTGACGAACCGAGGACGCAGCGGCGCGCCGAGCGAGAGCACAGCGGTAGACACCACCAACATCTTGTTCATCGTCGGCGGTTCATTCACCGGCCTTGAACAGATCATTGGGGGTCGCTTAGGGAAGCGCGTGATCGGCTTTCGTGCCGACACCGAGGAGCAGCAATCGGACCGAGATTCGCTCACGGAAATGCTTCGACAGACCCAAGTTAGCGACATCATCAAGTTTGGTCTGATCCCTGAGTTCGCGGGCAGGATCCCGATTCTTTGCACCCTTGATGAACTGACCGAAGACGATCTGGTTCACATCCTGACCGAGCCGAAGAACGCGCTGGTTCGCCAGTACAAGAAGCTGTTTCGGGCGAAGGGCGTTGAGCTCGACTTTGAAGAGGCAGCGCTCAAGCGCATCGCTGCGATCGCAGTCGAGCGTAAGGGCGGAGCACGAAGCCTGCGCAGCATCGTCGAATCCGCTCTACTCGATATCGAATACGAGGTGCCCTACAAAGCTGGCATTCGTCAGTGCCTGATCACCGACCAGGTCATCGATGGCGAAGGTGAGCCCAAGCTCGAGTTTGAGAAGCGCAAGACGGCTTAGTCGAGCCAAGCCGCCCAGGCGCTCCTACATATGCAACCCGCCGTTCACACCGAGCACTTGACCGGTGATGTAACCGCCGCCTGCGCTCGCTAGGAAGACCACGGTCGCTGCGATCTCACTAGCGAAAGCCATCCGCCCCATCGGCACTTCAGCTAAAATCGCCTCTTTACGTGCCTCGGGCAGCGCTTGAGTCATATCCGTATCCACAAAGCCCGGAGCGACACAGTTGACCGTGATCCCCCGACTCGCCAGCTCCTTTGCGCTGCTGCGGGTCAAACCCTCGAGCCCGGCTTTCGCTGCGCAATAAGCCGGCTGACCGGCGCTCCCCGCAGCGGCCACGACCGAACCGATGTTGATGATTCGACCGCTTCGAGCTTTGAGCATCGGTCGCGCCACCGCTTTGGTGGTCAAGAACGCGCCGCGAAGATTGGTCGCTAAAACCTTGTCCCAGTCATCCGCCTTGAAGCGCATCAGCAAGCCATCGATTGAGATCCCAGCGTTGTTCACCAACACATCGATCTGCCCATGCTCGCTAAGAATGCTCTTCATCGCTCCCGAAACGGCGGCGTCATCACCGACGTCAAAGCGCAACGTTTGGCCGGAGCCACCGGCGGCTTGAACGGCCGCTAACGTCTCGTCTGCGGCTGCCTCATTGCCGGCATAGTTAATGATCACATGATGACCGGCTTGGGCCATCGCAAGGGCGATCGCTCGGCCGATCCCGCGGCTTGCGCCGGTGACTAAAGCAACACTCATGATTGAGCCTCCAAATAGGCGGTGATCTGATCTGCAGTCCCTAGACTGGTTGTCGGGAGTTCTTTGTCGATGCGGCGCACCATCCCGGCGAGCGCTCTTCCTGGACCCAATTCGAGCAGCTCATCCGCTCCTTCAGCGCGCAGCGTCTCGACACAATCCACCCAACGAACCGGCGCGCACACCTGCTCTACGAGTAAACCCTGAATCCTGCTGCCGTCACGATTGGCGACGGCGTCGACATTAGCGACCACCGGAATCGAGGGTTCACTCACACTGACCTTGCCGAGCACTTCATCAAGGCGTGGCTGAACGGGCGCCATCAAAGGGCAATGAAAGGGAGCCGAAACCGGCAAGGGAAGCACGCGCCGAGCGCCCGCTTCTTTGAGCGCTGGCATCGCCGACTCAACGCCTGCCTTATGACCTGCGATCACCGTCTGCGTGGGGTCGTTGAAGTTCGCCGCACACACGAGGCTTTGGTCGCTCGACAACCCTGCGCACACTTTGGTCACCGTGGCGGCGTCGAGTCCGATCACAGCCGCCATGGCGCCCACCCCAGCCGGAACAGCGTCTTGCATGAACTGACCTCGAGCGCGCACCGAACGCAACGCGTCCGACAACGCCAAAGCCCCAGACGCAACCAACGCGCTGTATTCGCCGAGGCTATGACCTGCGACCGCAATCGGCTCATCGACGCCAGCGGCTCGTAAGACCCGCACGACAGCGACCGAATGCGCTACAATAGCTGGCTGGGTGTTTGCGGTCAGGGTCAATGTCTCCATTGGCCCCTCCGCCATAAGCTGGCTAAGGTCAAAGCCGAGCGCATCATCCGCTTCGGCCAAGGTGTCACGAGCCTCAGAAAAGCGCTCTGCGAGGTCGGCTGCCATGCCCACGATCTGTGCGCCTTGACCGGGGAAAATCCATGCTCGAGTCATCTGCTGTCTCCTTTAGAGCGTGCAGGTCCCGCCGGACCACACGATGCCGCCACCTAAGGCGAGGAAGAGCAATTTATCGCCGGATTTGAGGCGCCCTTCACGGCGCGCTTCATCCAAAGCGATCGGAAGACTTGCTGCCGAGGTGTTGCCATAGCGGTCTAGGTTCACGAACAGCTTATCGCTGGGCATACCGCAGCGCTTCAAACAGGCATCTAGAATCCTCAGATTGGCCTGGTGAGCGATCACGTGGTCCACATCGTCTGCGGTCCACCCTGCCGACTCAAGCGCCTCTTGAGCCACCGAGGCGAGGTTGCGCGTGGCGTGCTTGAAGATGACGTTTCCGGTCATGTGCACTTTGTTCTTCTTTTGAGCCAGCAGCTCGGGGGTCAACTCGGTGCGACTACCACCTGCTGGGATGCACAACTCCTCCGCTAACGAGCCATCCGAATGCAGATGAATCGGGCCGAGCCCTTTAGGGTCGTTGGCATCGGTGCAGCCGATGATCGCCGCCCCGGCGCCATCACCAAACAAGATGCAGGTTCCTCGGTCTTCCCAATTGACGATAGTGGTGAGCGCCTCAGCGCCGATCACTAGCGCCTTTTTGATCATGCCAGTGCGCACCGCATTGTCCGCCATGGCGAGCGCATGCATGAAGCCAGAACAGGCAGCCGAGAGATCAAATGCGCAGCATTTCAAACCCAGCGCCTGCGCCACCAACACGGCGGTCGATGGGAAGGGCATATCGCTCGTGACGGTTCCGATCACGACCATCTCGATCTCACTCGCGTCGATGCCCGCATCAGCGATCGCTCGTCGCGAAGCTTCAAGGGCTAAATCAGAGCAAGCCTGCCCGTCGCCGACCTGGCGACGTTCGCGGATCCCTGTACGAGAGGTAATCCATTCGTCGTTGGTCTCAACGAGCTTCTCAAGATCATGGTTCGTGATCACACGTTCGGGCAGGTAGGACCCTGTCCCTAGAATACGGCTACGGTGCATAACGATGCTCCTGTCCAATGCGAGGCATCGAACGTGGACCAAGGTTTGTGTCAACTGCGCGTTGATTACGCAGTTAATTGGCTCAGGGCGGACTCAATTTGCACGGTCAGGTCCTGCTCAGCGCAGCGCTGGGCGACCCGAATAGCAGAGCGGATAGCGAGCGCATCAGAAGAGCCATGGGCGATGATCGCTGGGCCGTTGAGCCCAAGCAAAGGGGCGCCACCGTACTGGCTGGGATCAAGCGTCTCCTTGAGCCCCTCAAAGGCACCCTTAGCCAGCATCGCGCCAGCCATAGCGAGTAAGGACCCGCCGATCTCAACTTTGAGTTGAGCCACAATAAAGCGGGCTGTGCCCTCGAGCGTTTTAAGCGCTACGTTGCCGGTAAAGCCGTCGGTGACGATCACATCGACCGCATCGGTAAACAGATCCCGCCCCTCACAGTAGCCCACAAAATTGAGCGGTGTTTGGCTGATGTGCTCAAACGCGGCCTTAGTGAGCTCCGTCCCCTTGCCCTCTTCTTCGCCGTTGGAGAGTACGGCGACGCGCGGAGAATCCATAGCAAAGACCGCTCGAGCGTAGCAATCGGCCATCAACGCAAACTGCGCTAACATCTCCGCAGTGCACGATGCGTTAGCGCCTGCATCAAGAAGCAGACGAGGGCCGCCAATACCAGGCATGGTCAGGCAGATAGCCGGTCGTGTCACACCACTGATCCGGCCCAGATAGCGCAACGCTAGCGCCATCGTCGCGCCGCTGTTGCCAGCGGAGACACCGGCCACCGCATCGCCTTCTTTAACCGCTTTGAAGCAGCGCGCCATCGACGACTCGCTTTGCCGCATCGCACGCGCTGGCTTGGCGTTCATCGGCACCAGGTCGGGACAATGAACGACCTTGAGGCGGTCCACTGGATAGTCGACGCCTTTGAGTAAGGGCTCAAGGCTTTCGCGACGCCCAAAAAGCAGCACAGCGCGCCCGTCAAGGCGCACCGCATCCAAAGCACCTTGAACCATAGGTTCCGGTGCGTGGTCACCACCCATCGCATCAAGTGCGATGAACGCTGTATTTTGAGTCACTTTAGAGCACTCCGGCAAGACCGGGACTGACCGCTTTACTCAGCGGCAGCCTCTGCTTCTTCCTCGGCGCTGGCGTTTCCGCCAACACCGATGATCTGCTCACCTTTATAGAAACCACATGAGCGGCATACGTGATGCGGCAATACAGGGTCTCCACAGTTCGAACAGATGGTCGAACCCACTGCCTTCAAGGCATCGTGGGAGCGGCGCATACGCGCACGAGAAGCTGATTTGCGACGGTAAGGTACGGGCATATCACTCACCTCCGGGTAAAGTATCACGTAAAGCTGCAAGTCCAGCCCAGCGGGGATCCACCGGCGCTTTCTGGCCTGAAGCGGCGGCTTCCCTACACACCTCGCCGGGGCAACGCAAGGCCAGAGGAAGACCGAGGCGCCACTCATCGCGTAACCAAGACGCTAAATCGACGACATCACCCTCAAACCGTTCTTCTTCCATGACCTCGGCATCGAGCAAACAACCCTGCACTCCATCGTCATCGCGTAGATCATCATCAACGGCTGCCAAATCACTCGAACGCATAAACGTTGCGCTGACCAAAATCTCGTGAGTCTGCTCGACTTGGGCACCACAAACAGCACAATCGCTGAGCAACTCCGATCGCAGGGCTCCAGTGATCCTCAGACCCGTTCCTTGACGCTGATAATCGAGTTCTGCAGCACCCTTTCCGCTAGGGCGCACCTCACTCGACTCCGACCAGTCAGCCAGAGTGGATACGTCTAAAATGATATTTTGAGCGCCCTTTTGAGCTATCTGCCGTAAATCGATCTGCACGCTCACCTCCAAAAGTCACGAGTGAACAAAACCAGAACGGTGAGCAACTCTAAACGCCCTAGGATCATCAACCCCGACAGCATCACCTTACCTAAATCCGAGACCTTATTGTAGTTTCCAGCCGGCCCAAACTCACCCAAGGCCGGGCCGACATTGGCCAGTGTAGCCAGCGACGCCGAAAGACTCTCAATCGGCGTAAACCCCTCGGCCGCCAGCCAGAGCGCACCAAAAAGTCCTAAGACAAAGAACACCACCAGGAAACTCGCGACTCCATCAACCACGGTATAGTCGACCCGCTGTTCAGCTAAGCGGACAGGGCGCACCCCGCGCGGGTGGATCAAACGATAGAACTCACGCGCAGCAAGGCGCGTCCCGAGGGCGAGCCGGATCACCTTCACGCCACCCGAAGTCGAGCCCACGCAGCCGCCCAAGGTTGAGATCGCCAAAAACGCGATGGCGAGGACCGGCAAGCCTGGCACCCAGAGCATGTAGTCGTAACTGGCGTAGCCGGTGGTGGTCACCAGGCTGACCACCGTGAACACGCTGTGGCGAAAAGCGGTCAAACCCTCGCTCGTGCCAGATGCCGCCAAGGCGGCGTAGGTGAGTAATGAAACCCCCACGACGACGGCCATAAAGACGCGGAACTCAGGGTCTCGCCAATGGACAAACCGGCGCTCACTCACCGCCCGGTGATGCAGCGCAAAATTAGCGCCGCAGAACAACATAAAGGCGATGATCACATACTCGGAAAACGCAGAGTTCAAGCCACCAACCGATTCGGCTAAGGGGGAAAACCCAGCGGTAGCGACGGTGGATAAGGCGTGGGTTAGACTTAAAAACCAGCCCGCGCCTGAGCACATCAGCAACGCGGTCACCACCACGGTGATCACACCATAAACAGTCCACAACGTTCGCGCCGTCTCACTGACGCGCGGCACCAATTTTGCGGCGGTCGGCCCGGGCACTTCAGCGCGAAACAGCTGCATGCCACCAATCCCCAGCAAGGGCAGCAAGGCCACCGCTAGAACAATAATCCCCATACCACCAAGCCACTGAGTGACGTTTCGCCAAAGCAACAAACCATGAGGCAAATCCTCGGACGACTTGCGCTCTTTTTGGCGCCACAGGCCGCGCTCAAGAATCGTCGCACCTGTGGTCGTAAAACCACTTGCAGACTCGAACAGGCAATTGGTGATGCTGCAAAACTCTGAGCCTGCTCCTCCAGCCCCCTCAAGGTGACAACGCCCGTGAACGGCGCGTCCTGTCGGGGAAGGATAGCTCGCCACGATCGCTTGATCGGTTGCACCGAGCGTGACCCGTTGAGCGTACAAATAAAAGGGCATCGAGCCGACCAGGATCGAGATCAACCAGGCGACGCTGACCAGCAACAGACCTTCGCGCCTCGCGAGATCATCGCGTGCGCCGCGACCGTAACGAAAGCAGAGCCAACCCAAGGGGGCGATGATGATGATGGTCGCGGCGAATGCGCCTCGATCGAGCTCGCCCATCCAAAAGGCGATCGCCAAAGAGGGCAGCATCGAAACCGACAGCAGAAGCAGAAGACCGCCAATCAGGCGGATCAAAAGACGCCGGCGAACGTGTTCGGCTGCGTGTTCTAACCCTCGTCCTAATGACATCGAAATCCGCCGCTGCTAGATGAATTCAAAACCGACAGCGACAAGCTTTTGAACATCGGTAATCCGCCGCTGCGGAGCAAAAATGACCACACGATCATCCGGTTGGATTTGAAACCCACCGGTTGGCACTAACACATGATCGTTACGCAATACGGCACCAATGACCACGTCTCGCGGCAAATGAAGCTCTGCGATCGGCGCACTGACCAAGGGTGATGTTTCACGGGCTCGAACCTCAAGCGCTTCGCCTTCAGTCGTACCAAAAGGCTGCGCAGCGAGCACATCGCCTCGACGGGCGTAGCGCAAGATGGATCCAACCGCCGCGTGACGAACTGAGACCGCAGCATCGACCCCAATACTCTCCGTCAGCGTGGTGTAATGAGAGGTGTTCTCACGGACTAAGGCAGCTTTAGCGCCTAGCTTCTTCGCCAGTAAAGCGGTGAGAATATTGACCTCATCATCGATGGTACACGCGATAAAACAATCTGCGTGAGCGATGCGCTCTTCGATCAAAAAGTCTTGGTCGGTGCAGTCGCCATTCAGGACGTCCGCCTTGGGCAGTCGTTCCGCAATCTCATGGCAACGTCTCAAATCGCCCTCAGCGATCCGAACATGCAGACCACGCTCCAGGAGAACCTTTGCCAAGTGGACACCCACGCGACCACCGCCGGCGACCATGACGTTCTTAACTCGCCGCGGCAAATGCCCGCACAGCGACGGCAGGCGATCTGGCGCTTCACCGCGCCCAACCGCAAACAAAACATCGGAGACGCGCAGCGTCGTGTTGCCCTTAGGCGGAACAAAATAGCCATCACGTTCCACCCCGACGATGGTCAGATCATCGAGTTGACCCGTTTGTCGAAGCGTCGCCAAATCCTTATCGATCAAGTCCGAGGTTGAACGCAGCCGGCTCGCCACCAAGCGCACAGCACCCGCAAGGAACTCTTTGACCTGTACGGCGCCGGGCAGAAGGGCCAGATCGGCGAGCTCTTTGGCTGCGACTTGCCTCGGGCTGATCCAACCATCCACCCGCACTCCACCGGCTTCGAGGAGCTCTCGATGCGCATGAAAGTCAAGGTCACGAACACGAGCGACCAAGGTGCAGCCAGGCGCTAAACTACCCCCAACGAGACAAGCGAGAAGATTGACCTCGTCTTCATCGGTCACCGCGACCAACAAATCGGTCGTGTCGATCCCCGCATCCTTGAGCAGGGCAGGACTCGCTGCATTTCCTGTAAAATGGCTCACATCCAAGTGCTCGGTCACCTGGTCAAGGCGCTGGCGATCTTGATCAACGAGCGTCACATCACTGGCTTCACCGACCAAGCGCTGCGCGAGCGTTTCGCCAACTTGACCCGCTCCGAGAATCAAAACCTTCACGGTGTGATCTCATTCGTAGGCTTATATTGCCTTAGGGCTACGCGACAAAAGCGTTGAACCAGCAGCGCCGCAAGCGGTCGAGCCTGGACACCATCGTCGACCCAAGAAAACGCGATCACGATCTGATCCGTCAAAGGAAGCAGCACCACAAGTGGGGGTCGGCCCAACAGCTCTTCGTAAGCCTCACCGCATGGAGCGAAGACATCCATCATCCCCTTTTGACGAGCCGACTCGAGTCTCTGAGTGACGCCGAGCAGAGCACCTCGAGGTCCAACCCAACCGGATTGACCGCCTCGTTGCAGCATCACCGTCGATGGAAACAGATCGCTGCAAGCCGCAACGCATGAGTCAATGACCTGACTGACCGAACCCGCCTGAACCAAAGCAGCGCTCAAACGATCCAGACTATCGAGGGCTCGAAGGGTACTCGGAGTGGACTGGACCATATCCGGGAGCTCACCAAAAGAACCCTCAGCATGCTGATCTAAATTCTTTGCAAGCTGGGAGGCGCTCATCCATCGCATCTGTGCTTTGCCCTGGGTAAAGCGCTCGCGCCGGACGCTGAGCCCTTCGACCGAGCACAGCATTGCGAGCTCTTGAGCCAGCTCGCTGCCGACCGTGCCCTCGCCGCCTACGCCCATCAACGGGCCAACGCGCCCATCAACCACAGGCAGATCCCAACGGTCAGAGCCGACGGCTAGCACCACTTTGTGTGAGCCGCCGCAAATCGCTAAAGCAACCAACTCTTGAACCAACTGCTTTTGGATACTCATAGTCCCACCAGTCTTTCCCCAGCGGCACGCAACCATTGAGGAGCCGCAGCGCGCCAGCCTTTAGGAGCTAAATCGGGATCAAGCCAAACGCGCTGCCCGCCACCGAGCGAGCGGACCTGAGCAAGACTCGATGAGAACGCTTCAGGGTCTAGCTCTTGACCAAAACCCAACAACACCACGACCGGCCAGGGATGCTCCGGCAACAAAAGCAGGAGACGCTCTCCACTTTGCCCCGTGAATCGCTCGGCAGCGACGCGCTGAGCAATACGTCCACCCAAACGCCAATCAAGCGCCGAGGCAAGAGTCGGCATCCTACCGAGCAAGCGCCCGGTCGGAACCACCATCGTATGACCCGCAACCGAATCGACGGTTCGAAGCGCTAGACCACCGGCTTCCGCTGGCCATGGCGTGGACACGGGGGCACGAACGCTCACCCCGACAAGACCTCAGCAAGACGTCCAAGGGTGCCACGTACAAAACTTGAACTGCGATCCGAGCCGTAACGCTCTGCGAGTAATCCCGCCTCGGCTAAAACGACCTTCAAAGGAGCGGTGCCCTCGACCAATTCAAAGGCACTCAACAACAGAAGGTTTCGGTCCACAACATCTTGGCGATCTTGCCGCCATTCAGGATTAACCGCACCTAAGCGCTCCGACAACTCGTCACGCCGGGACGCCACGCCATCGAGCAATCTTCTAAGGTATCCATTATCGAGTGGTGGCGTTCCGAAGTGAGTCATCACGTGCTCGAAAGCTTCTTCTTCACTAGCCCCTAGATCCATCTGATAAAGGATTTGAAGGGCTGCTCCACGCGCCCGACTGCGCAGCTTAGGTTTCAAAGACCCAAAGCTCCGAGTTGACTGTTGAGATCGGCCATTTCAATGGCGGCCTGAGCTGCTTCGTAGCCTTTGTTTGAAGCCCCTTCACCGGCACGCTCAACCGCTTGATCGACGGTATCGCAGGTGAGAATACCAAAGGCGACCGGCAAGCCGGTCTGCATCGCCACTTCAGCGGTTCCCTTAGCAGCCTCGCCGGCGACGTAATCGAAGTGAGGCGTTCCGCCTCGAATGACCGCGCCAATGGCGATGATCGCGTCAAAACGACCCGACCGAGCTAACCGAGCCGCCACTGGAGGCAACTCAAAGGTTCCCGGTACTCGCGCAACGGTGATGTCCTCTTTGCGCACGCCATAATCGCTGAGCGCAGCGAGCGCTCCTTCGAGTAAAGGCTCGGTCACAAAGTGATTGAAGCGAGCGACGACAATCCCAAAACGCTTACCAGAACCCACTGACACACCCGATTCACTGACGATGGCAGTCTGGCCTTCAACAATTTTCATTCGCTTTTCCTATGAACTGACCGGAGCCCGTTCCCTAGTGCGTCAACCACTCGCCAGGCGCCTCTTCAAGCAGCTCGCGAGGGTCAACAATATTGACCACATCAATTCCAAACCCTGACACGCCGCGCACCGGCAACTGACGACGAGAGACCAACTCAATCTGGCTCAAACCCAGATCACGTAAAACCTGAGCGCCGATGCCGATCGTGTGCAGATTCTCTGCGGTGGGCGGACGCTCACCTTGAGCCATAGCATCAAGCAGAGCGACCTGGTTCTGCCGGGCTAAATACAACAAGACACCGCTACCCCTCGCTGCGATCGCCTGAAATCCGAGGTCTAAGTCCGGCATGGCGCCGGGCAAACCACCACCAAAGGTGTCAGCCCATGGTCGCGCAGCGTGAACTCGAACGAGCGCCGTGTCGTCATGTTCCGGTTGGCCGAGCACAAAGGCAACCATCTCAAGCCCGCCGACTTTTGAAGCATAAGAAACCGCTCGATAGGTACCCCAGCGCGTCTCCACCTCTTGGTCGCTTGCGCGGGTGATCAAACTCTCGTTTTGCAATCGATAGTGAACCAAATCTGCCACTTGGACGATCGGCATATCATGCTCTTTGGCGAAGATCTCAAGCTGAGGCATCCGCGCCATGGTTCCGTCTTCGTTCATGATCTCAACGATCACCGCCGCCGGGATTAAGCCCGATAGGCGCGCCAAATCGACGCTTCCTTCGGTCTGCCCAGTCCGAACCAAAACCCCGCCTGGTTCCGCCCGCAGAGGAAAGATATGCCCAGGCTTAACCAAATCAGCTGGACCGGCTTCAGGGTTGCAACACACTGAAACAGTCTGGGCTCGATCAGCAGCGCTAATACCCGTGGTCACACCGACCGCTGCCTCTACAGAGACGGTGAAGTTCGTACCAAAGACCGAACCATTTTCATCGGTGACCATCATCGGCAGCTCAAGCTCTTTGCAGCGCTCAGCCGTCAAGGTCACACAGATCAAACCGCGCGCCTCTTTAGCCATGAGATTGATCGCCTCAGGCGTCACAAACTGAGCAGCCATGCACAGATCACCCTCATTCTCGCGATCTTCGTCATCGACCATAATCACAATCTGACCACGGCGCATCGCTTCAATAGCGGTCTCTACCCGTGCGATTCGATCATCTATCATGTCTCGCTCCCTGCAGCGTTGAGCACGCCAGTTCTGGCTAACCAGTGCGCCGCGTATCGGGCCATGGGGTCGACTTCAACATGAACCGAGTCCCCAGCAACCAATCGCGTCAACTCCGTCGCTTCAAGAGTCTCAGGAATCAATTCAACGGTAAAACCTGACCGCTCATCTGCGGCGATGGTCAAACTGATCCCGTCAACACAAACAGAGCCCTTTTCAGGCAGCATTCGAGCAAGCTCTGGGGTGACGCCAAAGCGAAGACGACGACCACCGGGTACCTCAACACGCTCGAGCAACTGGCCAAGCCCATCGACATGCCCCGTGACCATATGACCATCCATACGGTCACCCACACGCAGAGCCTGTTCCACGTGCATCTGTTGCCCAATAGCGAGCTGCTCAAATAGGGTTCGCGCCAGCGTCTCGCTGCCCGCCTCAAAACTCATCGACTCATGATCAAAAGTTGTGATCGTGAGACAACACCCGTTAACCGCAATGGAGTCGCCGACTCGCAAATCGTCCCAACCCTCAGGCCGATTTAAGCGCAGCGCTAAACTCCCTGCGCGACCATCAACGTTACGGTCCAGGAGGGTTGCGCGATGGCGCACCAAACCCGTGAACATCGGAGACCTCGGAGACTAGGCTTTACTTAGCCGCAACGGGCTTAGCCGCCGCGGCTTTCTTCTCGTCTTTAGGCGCTTCGTCGATCAAGAAGCGCTCCCAGCGACTGGCGTCCTCTGCCCCAAAGTAACTCCACGCTCCGTAAACAGCGCTAACGCCTGCTAATCCGAGCGAAACGTAAGAACCGGTCAGCATCGTATTTTGCTGATCCAAAGAGTTCGTATAGCTGGCTTTAGCCTCTTCAAGATTGGGCGCAGCGGGGTTGAGCTTGAGCGAGCCTTTACTGATGCTCGCAGTCCAAGCGAGATCGAAGTCGGTTCCATCAAGGCAGGACCCATCACAACCCGTACGCATCACATCTTGTCCTTGGTCAAAGTGGCCCTGAGCTTGCGTTTGAAGCACCGCAGCAGCGGCTCCAAGCGCGACCGCCATGCCCCCACCGATCAGACCCATGGTCCGGCGACCATTGGATTTGGCGATACGAGCTCGAATGAAATCTTGAGAAGGTAGCATTTCAACCGTGAGTTTCTGTTCGGACTCTGCGGTTACGTCGATGTCCTTCGCCCAGGTAACAAAGCCTTCCTTCTTACCTTCAACCCGGTGGGTACCACCCGAGATCTGGGTCTTAAACATCCGGCCGGTAGCCGTCGTGACCAAGTCACCATCGACATAAATCGACGTGCCGATCTCTTCGCATCCAATCAGGATGGTTCCACCCTGCGTCGCTAAGATCGAGTTGAACAGTTTCTTCGCCATGCCCGGCACGTCGTTCTCAATCGCGTCCAAGCTCATGTCACGCGCATCACGTGCTATCGCCTTGGCTTCATAGACATCGAGCAAGGTCATCGTAATACGTGCGCCCGACTTGGACTTGCTCGCCTTACCGTTGATCATATAGCGCGCATCAAGGGCGCCGCCGAGTTCGGCCAGGCATGAGCTCGAATCGCAGCTCAGGGCATCCTTGAGTTGTTGCTGGTCGAGCATCGCTTGAACGTCATCGCCGCTGATCACATCAAAGAGCTTGAGCTTATCCACGCCGAGCACCGTGGCGTCAGACAGACGGCCACGCACGGCGTCATCAAGGTCGGTCACGGCAAAGCCCATGACGGCGACGCTGTCTTTCTCTGAGTCGGATCCGGCCGCAGCCTTGTTCGACTCGGCAGCTGCAGCCGCTGCGACTTTGCGGACACCGGTCAGCATGCGCGTCGCCTGAGCGCCCGCATCGCTAGCAGTTCCCGAAAACTTATCGACTTCGGTGCCATCAGCTTTGACCAGGACCATCACCAGCTTTTGAGACTTGCCTCGGCCGATCACTAAACTCGCCAAAGCGTGGCCCGCATTAAAACCTGCGGCTAACTTACCAAAGCAAGGCGACTCACCCTTACAAGCGATGGTCTTTGCACCGAGCTTTTTGTCCTTCCCAGTCGCGGCGGAAATCGTCACCAAATCGGCGTCGGTACCCAACGCCGCTTCCAAACCCTTTTCAACCGCACCAGCGGCTTTCCAGTCTGCCTTTTTGCCAAGCGCAATAGGCGGCAAAACCACCGCAATTGATGCTTGAGCTACAGGAGCGATAACAAGGGCTAAACCGAAAACTAAGAGTCGCATGGAGAATCTCACACCAGTTCTTGCGGGAGACGGTACACAATGGCCGCGGGACTGCCCAGCCCTTTAGACCTGCAAAAAAAGAGAAACCGAGGACCTGATGTCCCCGGCTCTCTTCGACCTAAGCGTTGAGCTATGCGTCAGCGAACACAGATGTGTAGCTGATCGAAGTCACCGCAGGTGCGACCCTGACGAATCGTCTCGATACTCGGCTGACCACACCAGCCGCCGTTCCACTTGCAGTTGCAGCCGCCGACAGAGATCGCCACATCACGGTAGTAACCAAAGCGGTTGTTATCGGAAGCCGTCACGCAAGGCTGCACGACGTTCCACTCGTTACGATTCGGCATACGCCAGCCAGCCGGGCAGCTCCAGTTCGCATTGCCACGTTTCCAGCCTTGTCGCTGACAGCGCGTTCCTGCGCCGCCACCACCGCCGTTGTTGCCGCCGGTACCGCCTGCACGTTCACGCACCCAGATCTGCCACGACGCGTTGCTGCTGCCATACGTCGAGCCGCATTTCTTCGAGCTGTCATCTTCACCCCAGTCGGTGCCGTCAGTCTGGTTCGAATCCATACCGCGGTTATCGAAGTCGATGGTGAAGTCACCGGTGTCACCACAGTAATCTTCGCCCTCAAGGTAACCGTAATCCCAGTTGTCACCGCGAGCACGAGTCTGATTGTTGAGGTTGTTCTTACGTTGCGGCGCCGGTCGAGTGTAACCGCTGCCATTGGACTCTTCAAAGCAACTGTTGTTGTCCGAGCCCGTAGTGATCTCCCGATACCAGTGGATGTTGTAGAAACTCATATCCACATTGTTGCTGTTGCTCGTCTTATCAAGCTTACAGGTAAAGCGAACGTCAGCGTTTCCGGTGATCCAGTCGCGCATGCCGTTCCAGACACCGTAATGACGTCCACCCGGGACCTTGCTCGAGATGCTGGTGTAGTATCCCTGACCTTGGTCATTGAGTGTATAGTCGTAGGTGTTTGCGACCTGGGTCCAACCACCGCCATCGGTGGTCATGTCACAGTAGACCGCACGGGAGTCTGTGTTGGTTCCGGCGTTCGGATCCACAAAGTACGTTCCCGTGTTTGCCGTTTGGTTGTTGGTCGCACGCGAGTCCTTAATGGCTTTGCACGAGCGCCCTGGGTTGGTCGGGCTGTTGCCTAAGCCGACATCACCAGAGACCGCACCGATCGCATTGATCGGCGTCGTTTGGTTGTTGCCGGACGTGCCGGCACCCATCTGACCATAGTTGTTACGACCCCAGCAGCTGACCGATCCACCGGTGCGAGAAGCGCACGAATGCATCCCCGTGCCACCCTGTGACAGCGTCACCGCGTCGGTCATGGTGCTCACCTGAACCGGCGAGCTGCGTTGGGTGGTCGAGCCGTCGCCGAGCTGACCGTAGCTGTTGTAGCCCCAGCACTTCACGTTGCCGTCGCCGTCACGAGCGCACATGTGGTAGTAACCACCGCCGAGCTCGACTGCGTTGCTCAAGTTCGAGACCGTACGATTGCCATAGTTGTAGCAGCTCGTCGCTCCGTTACCCATTTGACCGTGGCAACCATAACCGAAGCAACCCACGGTTCCATTGGCGCGGCGGTAGCAGCTACCATAGCCGTAAGCCTTCAGCTCGCTCACACCGCTGACGCCGCCAACATTGACCGGCGTCTGGTAGTAGAAGCTACGGTTCGAGGTGTTGGTGACGTTATGGTAGTAACCGTAACCCCAGCACTTCGCTGAACCATTGTTCAACACAGCGCATGAGTGATTCACACCAGCCGTCACGTTGCGAACGCCCGTGAGGCTGCGAGTTTGAACCGGCGTGCTGCGGTTCGACCTCGAGCCATCACCGATCTGACCGTATCCATTGTAACCCCAGCAGTAGACGGTGCCGTCTGATTTGCGGGCGCAGTGGTGGATTCGACCCGCAGCGATTTCGGTCACGCCGGTCAAGCCTCGCACCTGAACGGGCGTCGAGCGAGTGCTCGTCGTTCCGTCACCGATCTGTCCATAGTTGTTATTACCCCAGCAAAAGACGGTGCCATTGAGCTTCAAGGCGCAGCTTGAATAGGTGCTCGTGATCACCTGACTGACCTGAGTCAGGTTGCGAACCTGAACCGCTGAAGTGCGGCTTGTGCCCGTACCGTCACCGAGCTGTCGGTAGGTGTTGTTACCGGCACAGTAGACGACCTCTGACTTGACGTAGCAGGTGTGCATTTCACTGGTCGCCATCGTCACTGCGTTGGTGCGGCAGGTGTTCGAGCAGGAGTTGGTGTTGTTGTCATCACCATCATCGCACTGCTCGGTTCCCTGAACGATGCCATCGCCACAACGAGCCGAACGGCATTCGTTGCTGCAGTTGTCATCGTTGACCTGGTTCCCATCGTCACACTCTTCAGAGCCAGTCCGGACAATGCTGTCACCGCAACGAGCGACCAAGCAGGTGTTGGTGCAGGCGTCGGTGTTGGTTCGGTTGCCGTCGTCGCAGGCCTCACGCCCACGATACAAGGTTCCGTCACCGCATACATTGTTCTGGCAATCGGTGGTGCAACCGTCGGTGTCGGTAAAGTTACCATCATCGCATTGCTCACCCTCTTCGACCCGACTGTTACCGCACACACGGGCGCAAGCGTCCGTGCCGTCGATGACCGGATTACCGGGTCCTGCCCAGTAGCGGTTGTACAAGTTGATGATACGGCATTCGTTGTTGATGTAACGCTGGAGGGCAACTTTGACGTTACCACCACGCAGATCCGACAAACCCGAACGGTATTCGCTGATACCGGTCTGAGCTTCTTCATCCTCGTCAACACCTTCTTGAGTGACCAGGGAGTTGGTGGAGTGATTGATCGAGATATCAAGCATACCATAGACACCGATTCCGAGCAGCGCTCGCCAGGTGTAGGTATCCACCAATGCGCCTTGAACTTCGCGCAGTTTCTTCACGATCTTGACCACTTCGATGTAGCACTCGGTGAAGTCATGATCGCTCAGACCCTGGCTCTGTAGAGCAGCCATACAGGTCGACACTTGATTGATCGAGGTGAGCACGGCGTCGAGCTGAGTACGACCGGCGGTGCTGGTTTCCCGAGCCGCTTTAATCTCATACTTAAGACCAT
>Ga0315321_10001486_pt1 | contig 18039 bp, 30 predicted proteins | sample M180m21515metaG_FD_203464 | JGI IMG/M metagenome (GOLD analysis project Ga0315321, IMG submission 203464) | Ammonia-oxidizing marine archaeal communities from Monterey Bay, California, United States - M1 80m 21515 | ecosystem: Environmental > Aquatic > Marine > Intertidal zone | place: USA... | reverse complement strand
ATATGGTGGGTCATAAGCTGGGCGAGTTCGCCCCGACCCGCACGTTCCATGGTCACGCCGCGGACAAGCGTCGGTAGGAGTAGGTCATGGCTATCGAAAAGACTGAAGGTCGCCGTGTGAAGAAGAGCGAACGCGCTCGGATTCGCAAAGAGGCTAAGAAGACTCATCCTCAAGCAACGCTGAGGGACTACCGCTCGAGCGCGAGCAAGATGCGCCTGGTTGTGGACTTGATCCGCGGCAAGGACGTGCAAGAAGCTGTTCGGGTTCTTCACTTCTCGAATAAGCGCGCCAGCGAGGCGCTGCTCAAGCTGCTTCGCAGCGCGATGGCGAACGCCGACGAACTCGGCTTCGACGTTGAGCGTTTGACGGTGAGTCAGGCGTTCGTCAACGAGGGTCGTACCCTCAACCGGTGGCGTCCGCGTGCTCAGGGTCGAGCGACCCGCATTCGTAAGCGCAGCTGCCACACCACTATCGTGCTCGGTGAAGTCGAGGCGGGAGAGTAATCATGGGTCAAAAAGTTCAACCTACTGGATTCCGTCTCGGTTACATTCGTAGCCATGACTCGCGCTGGTTCGCCGGTCGTCAATACGCCGAGTGGCTTCACGAAGACATCAAGATCCGTAACTTCATCAAGAAGGAACTGGATTCGGCGATGGTGAGCCGCGTGGAGATCGAGCGTCTTCGCGAGACGATGACGATCTCGATTCACGCGGGTCGTCCGGGTACCGTCATCGGTAAAGGCGGCGCAGGCATCGAGCGTCTTGAGAAGCGCCTTCAGGCGAAGACCAAGAACCGCATCAGCCTGAAGATCATCGAGATCCGCCGTCCGGAGCTTGATGCGCAGCTTGTCGCTGAGGCGGTCTGCCGCCAGCTTGAAAATCGCGTGGCTTTTCGTCGTGCGATGAAGCGTACGGTTCAGACCACAATGAAGTTTGGTGCTCGCGGTATCCGCCTTGAGTGCTCGGGTCGTCTCGGCGGTGCTGAGATGGGTCGCTTCGAACGTTACCTTGAGGGGCGCGTGCCGTTGCACACCCTGCGTGCTGATATCGATTACGGCCACGCTGAAGCGCTCACCACCTATGGGATCATCGGCTGCAAGGCTTGGATCTACAAAGGTGAGATTCTGCCGCAGCGTAACGCTACGGCTCGTCGGTAATCCGGCGGTTTAGAAAGGACTCAAAGCCATGTTGCTTCCCAACAGAGTCAAGTTCCGTAAAATGCATCGCCTGCCGCTGCGCGGTAAAGCGACGCGTGGTACGCACATTGCGTTTGGCGATTTCGCCATGCAGGCCACCAGCGCAGGTCGCGTGACCAGTCGTCAGATCGAGGCAGCTCGTATCGCGATGACCCGTCACATCAAGCGTGGTGGTAACATTTGGATTCGTATCTTCCCGCAGCGCTCCATCACCAAGAAGCCACTCGAAGTTCGAATGGGTAAAGGTAAGGGCGGCGTGGACCACTGGGTCGCTCAGGTTCGCCCCGGTACGATCCTTTACGAGATGGACGGAGTCGACGTTGAGACGGCCAAAGAGGCCATGCGCCTTGCGGGCCGTAAGCTGGCGATCAACACCCGTTTCGTCACCCGTGACCAGGAGATTTAGCCATGCAAAGCCGTGAACTAGACGCCATGAACTCGGAAGAGATCACCGGCTTTATCAAGGACATGGAGCGCAAGCTCTTTGAGGATCGTCTGAATCATGCCTCGGCATCTTTGCAAGACACTGATGGGTTGCGTCGGACTCGGCGTGCCATCGCTCGAGCAAGAACGATTCTGGCGCAAAAGGAAGCCGCTAACTAGCGGCGCTTTAGATTGACACAGTGGGTTGCTGTCCCTAGGAGAGCGCCCCTCTGGGAGTGGAGTGAATAATGAACGAGCGAGCGAATCCTCGAACCCGTGTCGGGATCGTACGCAGCAACAAGATGGACAAAACCGCCGTGGTAGAGGTGGTTCGTTATGTCCGTCATCCGCTGTACAAAAAGTACATTCGTCGTCGGGTGAAATACCTGGCGCACGATGCTGAGAACACCTGCGGCATTGGTGATGAGGTCAAGATCATTGAGACTCGTCCGATGAGCCGTCGCAAGCGCTGGCGGGTCCTTGAGACTCTGCGCGCGGTCCAGTAGCGGTCAGGAAAGGCACTAGCCATGATTCAAATGCAAACCATCCTCGATGTCGCCGACAACAGCGGCGCTCGTAAGGTGATGTGCCTCAAGGTGCTTGGCGGCTCAAAGCGTCGCTATGCTTCCGTTGGCGACATCATCGTCGTTTCGGTTCGTGAGGCTCAGCCTCACAGCCGCGTGAAGAAGGGTCAGGTCAGTCGCGCTGTGGTGGTGCGTACGGCTTATCCTTTGAACCGAGCCGACGGCTCCCGTATTCGATTTGATACCAACTCTGCTGTGCTCCTCAATAAGGCGCACGAGCCCATCGGCACCCGAATCTTTGGTCCTGTTGCTCGCGAACTTCGCGGCAAGCGGTTCATGAAGATTGTGTCCTTGGCTCCTGAGGTTCTGTGAGGTCATGATGAGCAAGCGTAAGATTCGTAAGGGTGATACCGTCAAAGTGATCTCTGGTTCTGACCGGGGTCACGTGGGCGAGGTGCTCGAGGTGCTTCCTGCTGAAGGCAAGTTGCGTGTCGAGGGTGCCCGGATTCAAAAGAAGCACATTAAACCAGGGCGTTCCGCTCTGCACCCAGACGGCGGCATCGTCGAGCGGGTCGGTTTGATGGATATCAGTAATGTAATGTTCTACACCGAAGAGCTCGGTGCGGTCCGCCTTGGGCGTCAACACGCCGAAGACGGAAAGCGTCAGCGGGTTGCTCGGGGTTCTAAGCACGGCGGCGCAGTCATCGACTGAGCCTCCACTTGAGGTCGGCGCCTTATTGCGGGCGGGTAAGCGACCGAAGGAGTTATCATGGCAGCACGGCTGCACGAGAAATACAAAAGCGAGGTTTGCGCTAAGCTGCAGGAGGAGTTCACGTACTCCAATCCCATGCAGATGCCGCGTCTGACCAAGGTCGTGATCAACATGGGCCTCGGTCGCGACGTCGCTACCAACAAGAACACCAAGGTGCTCGACAGCGCTCAAGAAGAGTTGGCTTCGATCACGGGTCAAAAGGCTGTGGTGACTCGGGCTCGGCGCTCGATCGCTGGTTTCAAGCTTCGTGAGGGGATGCCGATCGGTGTTTGCGTGACTTTGCGTGCCCAGAACATGTGGGAGTTCGTCGATCGCTTGTGCAACGTTGCGTTGCCCCGAGTTCGTGACTTTCGCGGGGTCAGCCCCAAGGCCTTTGATGGTCGTGGGAACTACACCCTAGGAATCCGCGAGCAGATTATCTTCCCTGAGATCGACTACGATAAGATCGACAAGATCAAGGGCATGAACGTCACTTTTGTGACCACGGCATCGAGTGATGAAGAGGGCCGCGCCCTGCTTCGTCATCTCGGTATGCCCTTCCGTAAGTAAGGACTGACCAATGTCTAAAAAAGTCGACCTCGTCACGATTGATAAGAAGCCGAAATTTGCCGTTCGGCAAAAGAATCGTTGCCGCCTTTGCGGTCGCTCGCGCGCTTACTTGCGCAAGTTTGCCATGTGCCGGATCTGCTTCCGGGAACGCGCCCTTCGAGGCGAGATCCCAGGTGTGGTCAAGGCGAGCTGGTAAAGGAGAACATCATGTTAGTCACTGATCCTATCGCTGATATGTTGGCACGCATCCGTAACGCGATGCTTGCACGGCATGAGCACGTCTCCATTCCTGGAAGCGGCATCAAGCGCCGCATCGCAGAGATCCTTGAAGCCGAGGGTTTTGTGAGCACGGCTGTTTGGGTTGAGCCGGCTAAGGGTTCGCCCCAAGGTCGTATTGATATTAAACTTAAGTGGGATGGTCGCGACCCCGTCATTGACGGTCTCAAGCGCATCTCAAGGCCTGGGTGTCGTGTCTACGCTGGGCGTGACGATATCCCGGAAGTTCGAAGTGGTCTGGGTGTCGCCGTCGTCTCGACGTCGCGCGGTATCATGACCAACAAGGACGCTCGCCGAGCCGGTGTCGGCGGCGAAGTCCTCTTCGCGGTCTGGTAGAGGAGTAGATTATGTCCCGCATCGGTAGAGCTCCAGTTAGCTTTGGAAAAGATGTCAAGGTGTCGGTTGATGGCGGCATGCTCGCAGTCAGGGGTCCGAAAGGGCATCTTGAGATGAGTATGAACGCTGATATTGGTGTTGAGATTGGCGAAGGTGAAATGGTTTTCACCCGTCCAAGCGATCACCGCCAGCATCGATCGCTTCATGGCATGGTTCGCAGCATCGCTTCGAACATGGTCGAAGGCGTTACCAACGGCTTTAAGAAGGATCTCGAGATTCGTGGGGTTGGTTTTCGTGCGATCCTCAAGGGTTCGAACCTTGAGTTGAGCTTGGGTAAGTCGCATCCGATCAACTTGGAGATCCCCTCCGAGATCAAAGTCGAGATCGCTAAAGATCAGCGTGCCGTCACCATCTCGGGGATCGACAAGCAAAAGGTTGGCGCCTTTGCTGCAAAGATTCGTTCATTTTACCCACCGGAGCCCTACAAGGGTAAGGGTGTGCGCTACGTCGGCGAGTATGTCCGTAGCAAAGAAGGTAAATCCGGCTGATTCAGAGCTATTAGGTGGGTACCCGGTTCGGCCGGACTCCTCACCGCTGAAAGGAAAAGATCATGGCTCAAAAGACCAAACAACAGGTGCGTGCGCGCCGCAAGCAAGGCTTGCGCAAGCGCATCAGTGGAACCTCCGAGCGCCCTCGGCTCTCGGTCTTTCGCTCCGCAAAACATATTTACGCTCAACTGATCGACGACACCGCTGGTGTGACGCTCGGTTCAGCCTCCTCTCAGAAGATCTCGGGCGCGGACGATAAGACCGCAACCTCGATCGAGGTGGGTAAGGCGATCGCAGCCGCAGCTAAAGAAGCGGGCATCAACAAGGTCGTCTTCGACCGCAACGGATTTATCTATCACGGCCGGGTGGCTGCGGTGGCTAAGGGAGCCCGCGAAGCCGGGCTCGAATTCTAGGAGTATCGCCATGGCTCGCGAACCTCAAAACAACTTCGGTGGCGACGCTGAATTTGAAGATAAGGTCGTCAACCTCAACCGCGTGGCCAAAGTGGTCAAAGGCGGTCGACGGTTTGCTTTCTCGGCATTGGTCGTTGTGGGTAACCGCAACGGTCGCGTCGGCATTGGCACGGGTAAAGCTCGTGAGGTGCCGGATGCCATCCGCAAGGCAACCGAGCGTGCTCGGCAGAATCTGGTCACCGTACCGATTGTCGATGGCACGTTGCCGCACGAAGTGCTCGGTCACACCGGCGCTGGTCGTGTGATGTTGCGTCCCGCTGGCGCTGGTACTGGTGTGATCGCCGGTTCGAGCATCAAAGCTGTTATGGAGCTCGCTGGTGTGAACAATGTGATCACCAAGTGTATCGGTAGCAACAATCCTCACAACATGATGCGCGCCACCTTCGACGCCATTGCTCAGCTGCGCTCGATCGAAGAGGTCGCTCGCCGCCGTGGCAAGACGGTCGAAGAGATTCGCGGATAGGAAGCCAGATGCTGCGTGTAACTCAAAAACGAAGCCTGATCGGACGTCCTCAGAACCAGCGCCAGAGCGTCAAAGCTCTGGGACTGCGTCGTATCGGTCATACCGTCGATGTGGTGGACAACGACTCCACCCGTGGTCTGGTGATGAAAGTACAACATTTAATCGACGTCGAGGTGGTCGCAGACTAAAGCGATCACTAACACGTTGGTTCCGAGTCGGCTGGCGATCAACGCCGCCGGCGCAAGGAGAAGCAAAATGCTCAACGATCTTACATATCCTGAAGGTGCTCGCACCGACCGTAAGCGCAAGGGACAAGGTCCCGGCACCGGTAACGGCAAGACCGCTGGTCGCGGTCACAAAGGCCAAAAGGCTCGCAAGAGCGGTCATGTGCGTCGTGGTTTTGAAGGTGGTCAGATGCCCATTATTCAGCGTCTGGCGAAGCGTGGGTTCACGAACATCTTTCGAACTGAGTACCAGGTTGTGAACATCGGCGACCTCAATGAGTTCGCTGCGAATTCAAAAGTCGACAAAGAAGCGCTGGTTGCGGTTGGCTTGGTTCGTCACAGCCAGCGCCCTGTGAAACTGCTGGGTGCAGGTGAGCTCAAGATCGCTTTGACCATTACCATCGAAAAGGCATCAAAGTCTGCTGTAGCTGCGGTTGAAGCAGCCGGCGGCCAGGTCCACACCGCCGGATAAATAAGCATGTCCCATCAACTCGATTTCAAACGCATTCCGAAAGTACCGGAACTGCGCAATAGGCTGCTCTTCACGCTTGCCATGCTCGCGGTGTACCGGATCGGTGTGTACATCTCGATCCCGGGTATGGATCGTGCTGCGATGGCTGAATACTTGGGTCAAAACACCCAGGGCGCAGGCGGCTTTCTTAATATGTTCAACTTCCTCGCGGGCGGCGCCCTTGAGCAGTTGTCCATCTTTGCGCTCGGCATCATGCCATACATTACCGCATCGATTATCCTGCAGATCGCCGGCGTTCTTTATCCGCCGCTCGAGCGCATCAAGAAAGAGGGGGAAGCGGGTCGGAAAAAGATCAACCAGCTGACCCGTTACTTTACGTTGGTGCTCGCTCTGGTTCAGGGCACTGCGCTGGCTCGGGGTTTGAATGCGCTGACCAATCAAGAGGTGGTTCGTGATACCGGTATGAGCTCGGTCTTCTTGATCGTGCTCACGCTGACTGCGGGCACCGCGTTCCTGATGTGGCTTGGTGAGGAAATCACCGCCAAGGGTGTCGGTAATGGTATCTCGCTGTTGATTATGGCGGGTATCGTGGCGGGCTTGCCCTCTGCGACCTACACGACCGTTGAAGCGGCGTTTATGACCCAAAACAATGCCTTCGGTCCGGTCAACTTGCTGGTCCTGCTGCTGATCATGCTCGCGATCGTGGCGGCGATTGTTTACGTGGAACGTGGACAACGTCGCTTGCCGGTTCAGTATGCACGGCGCGCAGTCGGTGGCGGAATGGTGAGCTCCCAGAGCTCGCACCTTCCGCTCAAGGTCAACACCTCGGGTGTGATTCCGCCGATCTTTGCGAGCTCGCTGCTGATGTTCCCGGGTATGTTTGCCAGTTATCTCGGGCCTGAGATGCAGAGCGCTGTGCAAGCGGCGACCGCTCCGGGGACCTGGATTTACAATTTGATCTACACCGTGATGGTGATCTTCTTTGCCTTCTTCTACACCGACATCATGTTCAATCCTGTGGACATGTCGGATAACCTGAAGAAGCAAGGTGGTTTTGTGCCGGGCGTTCGCCCTGGCGCACCGACTGCGATTCACATCAATTGGGTGCTCAAGCGTGTCACCACTGGCGGTGCGCTGTACCTCGCTGTCGTCTGCTTGGTTCCCTTCGCGGTGACTGAGTGGTTCCCTGGCGTGAACTTCTACTTCGGCGGCACCGGCTTGCTGATTGTGGTTGGCGTCGCCTTGGACACCGTGACCAAGATTCAAGCGTACCTCATCTCAGCGCATTACGATGACTTCAGCGTTGATTCTCCAGACCGACCCCGCCTTTCGGCTCGCACAGACGAGTTCGACGGTGCGAACAGTCCGTCTTAGGGGGATCAGATGATGTTGGTGCTGATGGGACCGCCCGGCGTGGGTAAGGGGACTCAAGCTGCTCGCTTAGAAGCGGCCTTGGGGTTGCCTCAGGTTAGCACTGGCGCCTTGCTGCGTGCCGCTCGTCGAGATGGTTCAGCTTTAGGTGTTGAGGCTGCTAAGTTTATGGACGCTGGTAACTTAGTGCCTGACGAAGTGGTGGTCGCATTGATCAGCCGCCGTTTGGCTGAGTCGGACGCACAAGCTGGCGCTATTTTAGATGGCTTCCCACGCACCGTGAGCCAAGCCGAGTCTCTCGATTCGATGCTCAAGGCTAAGAACCGGTCGGTTGATCGGGCTTTGCTTTTGACGGTCGATGAGACCGCGGTGATTGATCGTATTTTAGGTCGCCGGACGTGCATGCAATGCAACAGCGTGTTTCATATTCGCTCGAAACCTCCTCGGGTCGCGGGCACATGCGATGCGTGCGGCAGTGAGCTGATTAGTCGTAAAGATGACAACGAAGAGGCGATTCGCACCCGGTTGGCCACGTACAGGGCCAGCACTGAGCCGGTGGTGGGTTTTTATCGTAGTCATGGGGTGTTGCGTGAGGTCGACGGCGGCCAAACGGTGGATAAGGTTTTCGAAGGGCTCCAAGGGGCCCTTAATCACTAAGGTTTTCATTTGCTCGCTCTAGGGGTGCGTGCTAGGCGCCGCCGCCTTGGTTAGTGGGCAAATAAAGGGATTAACAAAGGGTATGGCGAAAGAAGATACCATCGAGATGGAAGGGAAGGTCGTTGAAGCGCTCCCGAACGCAATGTTTCGGGTCGAGCTCGACAACGGTCATAAGCTTCTCTGTCACATCTCGGGAAAGATGCGGAAGTTCTATATCCGCATCCTTCCGGGCGATCGAGTGACTTGTGCGGTTTCTCCGTATGATCTCACCCGTGGTCGAATCGTCTACCGCTGGAAATAAGGGGAGCAAGTTCGATGAAAGTCAGAGCTTCCGTGAAGAAGATGTGTGAGAAGTGTAAAGTGATTCGTCGCGCAGGCGTGGTTCGAGTCATTTGCCAAAATCCGCGGCATAAGCAGCGGCAGGGGTAAGAGAAAATGGCACGTATCGCCGGTATTGACCTTCCGCGTTCCAAGCGGATCGACATCGCCCTCACCTATATCTACGGGATCGGTCGCGTCACTGCGGTCGACATCCTGAAGAAGGCTAAGGTCGATGGAACTACTCGAGTGCACGCACTGACCGATCAGGACGTTGTGGATATCCGCAAGGCTATTCAAGACGGCTATAAGGTCGAAGGTGACCTTCGCCGTGAGGTCCAGTTGTCGCTCAAGCGTCTTATGGATTTGGGTTGCTACCGCGGGCTTCGGCACCGTCGTGGTCTGCCCGCTCGTGGACAACGCACCAGCACCAACGCGCGGACCCGCAAGGGCCCCCGCAAGTCTGCAGCGAGGAAGTAAATCATGGCTTATCAAAAAGGTCGCAAGCGCTCGAAGCGCGTGGTCCAAAGCGGCGTGGCACATATCCACTCCACTTTTAACAACACCATTATCACCATTACCGACGTGCAGGGTCATGTCGTGTGTTGGGCAAGCGGTGGATCGAAGCAGTTCAAGGGCTCGCGCAAGTCGACTCCTTTTGCCGCTCAGATGGCCGCCGAGGACTGCATCTCACGCGCTGTAGACATGGGTCTGCGCCAGCTTGAGGTTGAGGTTCGTGGTCCTGGTGCAGGTCGTGAAGCAGCGCTTCGTGCCCTCGCCGCCTCGGGTGTCAAGATCACCACTATTCGTGATGTAACCCCTATTCCTCACAACGGTTGCCGGCCGCCCAAGCGCCGCCGCGTCTGAACCGGGAGACACAATGATTCAGCGAAGTCTTCGCAATCTAGTCAAGCCGCGCGGCCTCGTCGTCGATCGCGACAGCTTGAACGAAAAGTACGGCAAGTTCACTGCCGAGCCGCTCGAACGCGGTTATGGTCACACCTTAGGCAATGCTTTGCGTCGTATCCTTTTAGGGTCGCTGCATGGCTATGCCATCACCAGCGCTCGCATTAAAGGTGCGCTGCATGAGTTCACCGCTCTTGAGAACGTTGTGGAAGATGTCACCGACATCGTCCTCAACCTCAAAGAAGTCTGCCTGCGCCTCGAAGGAAACCACGAGAGCCGGACGCTGCGCGTTCGTGCCGAAGGTCCTTGCGTGGTCACAGCCGCTGACTTTGAAACCGATTCGTCGGTCAAGGTGCTCAATCCTGACCATGTGATCTGCCATGTCGCCGAAGGTGGCGTCTTTGATGGTGAGTTCCAGGTCACAGTGGGTAAGGGCTATGTCCCTGCGAAAGAGCTGGCTGCTGAAAAGGCTCCCGTTGGCACCATCTGGATCGACGCTCTGTACAGCCCGGTCAACAAGGTGAACTTTCGCGTGAGCCATGCTCGTGTGGGTCAACGGACCGACTACGACAAGCTTGTCCTTGAAGTCTGGACCGACGGAACCGTCAGCCCAGAAGATGGTGTGGGCATCGCTGCGAAGATCCTCAAGGAGTACTCGCAGCTGTTCATCAACTTCGAAGAGCCCGAGACCCTCGAGTTCGAGATCGAAGAGGACAGCCAAGAAGAGATCAACGCCAACTTGCTTCGCTCGGTTGATGAGCTTGAGTTGAGCGTGCGCTCGATGAACTGCTTGCAGACCGCCAACATCAAGTTGATCGGCGATCTCGTGCAGCGCAGTGAAGCCGAAATGCTTCGCACCAAGAACTTTGGGCGTAAGTCGCTCAAAGAGATCAAAAACGTACTCGCCGAAATGGGCTTGGGTCTTGGTATGAGACTCGAGAACTGGCCCCCGGCGAATCACCCCTCGCTTCAGCCTAGCGCTGATAGCTGAGTTAGGGTTCGGAGGAAGACATGCGTCATCGTAAATCTGGCGTGAAGCTCGGTCGTACTTCGTCGCATCGCAAAGCGATGTTTCGGAACATGACCACAAGCCTGCTTCGGCATGAGGCGATTGTGACCACTGAGGCAAAGGCGAAGGCGTTGCGCGGCTATGTTGAGCCGCTCATCACTTTGGCTCGCTCCGGTGGGCTGACCAACCTGCGTAAAGCAGAGCGCGACGTGAAGGACAAAGAGGTCCTGTCGAAACTCTTCGACGAGATCGGTCCGCGCTACGCAGAGCGTCCCGGTGGATACACCCGTATCCACAAGCTCGGTGAGCGCAAGGGCGACCGCGCCTCGATGGCACGTATCAGCCTGGTTTAGTCGGTCGAACCCACGGCGCTTGCGCCTGGTCGAGATCGCCAAGTTTCAACCTCGCCGTGGAATCCCCGGCGAGGTTGATCGTTTTTGGGCTCATCGACAGTTTGTGGAATCAGATCTCGGGTCGCTCTCCGAGCAGCGCTGCTCCTACGCGAACCCAGTGGGCGCCGCTGTCTAGCGCCTCGAGATAGTCTCCACTTGTTCCCATGCTCAACTCGCCGCCATCGGTCGCTAAGAGCCCTTTGGTCATCAAGTCATCACGCAATCGCGCAAGCTGTGTGAAGGGTTGTATGTCCCCCCAGTTCGCTCGAGGGGGCGGCAACGCCATCAGACCTTTGATCTGGACCTGACTTGACGACTTGAGCTCGTCGAGAAGCGCCTCTAGATCGCCTGGGTCCACTCCGGCTTTGCTATGCTCTCCACCCAGACGAACTTGAATCAGTACCTCAGCCTGCTCGAGTCGGCGCGCTGTTTTGAGTCGCTCAACGCTGTGAATACGGTGCCAGCCTTCTGTTAGGTGCCGTGTTTTGTTGCTCTGAATACGGCCGATAAAATGCCAGCGCGCGTCTGGCATGTGTGGCTCGAGCAGTGTGCGCGAATCGATGGCCTCTTGGATGTAGCTGTGGGCGAAGTCTCTGAGCCCCAAAGCGTAAGCAGCCAAGATGCGCTCGGGAGGCTGCTTTTTGATCACCGCGATCAAGCGCCCTCCGAGCGCGCTGCATTCAGCTTCGATCCGCTCGATAGTCGGTCGCATGGATTCGACGAGTTGTTGCTGATTCATTGAGGCTTAACTCCAAGGTTCAAGAGGGCTTGAAGGGTCTCATCCAAAGGCAAGCCAACCACTGCGGTATGGGAGCCCTCAACCTGAGTGATCAAGCCAGCGCCCAGCCCTTGGATGCCATAGGCACCTGCTTTGTCCATCGGCTCACCACTGGCGACATAACGCTGAATTTCCTCATCTGAAAGCGCTCGAAAGTGAACCGTGCTGGTCACGTAGAAACTGACCACTCCTCCTGCGTGCCTGATCGCAACTCCGCTGGTCACGTGATGAGGTTGCCCGGACAGCTCACGCAGCATCGCACAGGCATCCGAATGGCTTCGGGGCTTACCCAGGCAGCGTTGCCCGATATGGACGACGGTATCGGCGCTTAGAGTGACGAGTTCAGGGCTGGATTCAGGGAGCTTGGCCAGCGCTGATCTCAACGCCTGTTGTGCGCCGTGGCCTTCTTCTTTGAGGAAGGGTTCAGGCCTTGCGGTTACTGGGGTCAGGTCAAACCCGGCGCCCTGGAGAAGGCTGTGTCGGCGGGGCGATTGAGAGGCTAGTCCCAAACGGTTTGTAAGGCTCATGACGTCGCTCCAAAAAGACTAGCGCTGAACGCGCCTTCGCGTTGACGCCACTAGCGTAGTGTGGCTAGATGGTTAAGTACGGTTGCTTCGAGGAGGCAGGGATGCCGAATAGTTTGATCCTTTCAGCTCTTGGGCTGGTCTTAGCTCAGACGCCTGGGGCTGTGCAGCCGTCGCCGAGCGCTGGCGCCCGAATTCCAGCGATGGTCGCAGAGGCACAAGAGGCTCAACTGAGCATGAACCAGGGCATGCGACGCACGGTCGACATCCTCCGGGAAGCTCGTCAGGGCTCGGACATCGTGCGCATGAGCTGTGTCAACGAGAAGCTGACCGTCATCAAAGGGATCATTCGAATCTCTGAAGATGCGTTTCGTGGCCTGACCCAGGCTTCGTCCCGCAACGACGAAGACCAAGCATCCTACGAGCACAATAAGATCATGATCAGCCGCGATCGGGTGAACAGCCTGACGGTTCAGGCGGTCAACTGTGTGGGTTCTTCGGCGACCGCAACCGGTGAAACGGAGACCCAAGTCGATGAGGCGCGAGCGATTCAGAACCGTGACGTTCTGGCGACCAAGCCGGTCTTTGGCGATAGCCGCAGCTGGCAAGACACTGAGGTGGTCCAAACCGAGACCGAAGAGCCTGGCTCTGGCGACGGTGAAGAAGGAGAAGGCGGCGAGGCTGGCTCTGCTGGCGTCGACTCAACCGGTGGTGGTTTGAGTGCAGGTGGTAACATCGGCGCTGCGCCAAGCACTGGTGGCGACGGCTCGGGCGGAGGCAGTTCGGGCGGTGGAAGCACCGAGCCCCCGCGTCCGCCCGCCTCAGCTCGCAACTAAACTCCTAGCGCTTGCTCAATGGGCAAGAGGACGAGTCAACAGACGAAAGCTCTGTGGCTATTCCGGCTGTTCTTAGTTTTGGGTTTACTCATCATTCCATCGGTTCTTCCTCTGACGTGGATGCGCGCTTCCCTAAGCGCCGATGACCGAGTTGATGAACAGCGAATCAAGGCTTTGGAGTTGCGGATTGCGCAACTTGAGCGTGCACAAATGCAAGAGCCTAAACCCATCAAAATTCCTAGCGCCCTGGTGAAAGAGTCGGCGGCGCCTGCGGTGGCTCAGGCACAAGGCAACGCTGACCCGAATCGAGGCGAACTCGGCCTGCCGAAGTCCGCAGCACCCCTTGATCCTTTGGTCACGCGGATTCAACGGCGCCTCGCTTTAGTCGAGACGATTATCCGGTGGCGTCGAAGTGAAGAGACGCGTGAGGAGTTGGTTCATCATCGCGCCGGGATGGGCGTAGTGCATGGCCCGGCAGGTGATCTTTTGGTTGCTCGGGCGATCGCCGATCCCTGGTCTGACTTGAGCATGCGCAGTCAGCGTGAGGCGGCTCAACGCAAAGGCGGCTCGGCTGAGGTGCTCTATCGAATTTGGGGTAGTGGGCTTCAGGTGCTTGGTGAGGGAGGCAAGGTCAACGCTCAAAACGCTATGGTTTTTGATCAGGCCTTGCGCTCACAGCCGCTGGGACAAGATTTGATTCGACTCCAAAATGTCGGTTTTCCTGGAGAAGACGATGAGCTGACCTTGGCGCCTCGTGGTGAAGAGTCGGTCTTAGGCTTCAAGTGGCCTTCACCCTTGCGTGCTGGTTTGCCAGCTCAAACGAGCCCTCAACAAACCGAGCTCGCCTTTGGCATTTTGAGTCCAAGCTGTACCGGCTGCGTTTTGTTCGACGGCAGAGGACATTTGATCGGTCATGTGGACGCTATCGGCGAACATCAGGTGTTGCCGGGGATGGGGACGCCCTGATGTGGATCGATCAACAAGAGCAGCTACTCGAGCTGGTTGCGTCAGTCGATTTGTGGATCGACACCGAGTACGATAATCAGCGATATTTTGCGCCTCGACTCGCCTTAGTTCAGGTCGCGTGGTCGGACGGTTCGGCTGTGATCGATCCGCTTGAGGTCGACTTGGCCGCGCTCAATGGCTGGGGGAAGCGCTGGTTTAGTCACGACGGGACCCATGACTGGTTGCTTCTGGATCAGGCGAATTGGCGGCCTCCAGACGCTTGTCTCGACACCCAAATCGCCGCTCGATTGCTGGGCTACGAACGATTTGGCTTAGCCTCTTTGGTCGAATCTGTCCTCGGTCTAGAGCTCGATAAATCAGAACAGCGCAGCGATTGGCTGCGTCGCCCGCTCTCTGCTGAGCAGCAGGCCTATGCTGTTGGCGACGTAGTCCACCTTAGAGATTTGACCGCTGTGTTCTCGACGGAGATCACCGCGCGAGGTTTAGAGCGGGCGTTGCTCGAAGAGTCGGCGTTGGTTCTTGAGCGCGGCTTGAGTTTGTCCGAGCGGCAGCCCAAGCCGTTTTGGAAAGTTAAGGATTTGCGCAAGCAGCGGCCTTTGGTGCTCGGGCGAGCGAAGACAATTTTGGACTGGCGCTTTGCTCAAGCTCAAGAGCGGAACCAGCCTGAGTTTCGTGTGCTTAATGATCACCTCGTTGTGCGCTTGGCGACAGGACAGATCCGCCCCCGAGAGCGAAGCCTAGCCCAGTTACTCAAAGCCTCTGAGCCCTGCGATTGGCCTGAGCGTAAACGACCCGCTCCAAGCTCATCATCGCTCGAGAAAAAACTCAAAGCCTGGCGTGTTGAGCAGGTAGCGAAGTTGCCGATGGAGACGAGTATGGTGCTGCCATCACGCTGTATTTCGCAGCTTGCTCAGGGGCAGAGCCCATCCGATATTCCTGAGTTGCAAGGCTGGCGCCAGGCGATGTTCGGCGATCAGATCAATGCGCTGATCAGTTGAGCCATTGATCGTCTTTGGTCTTACCGCCTTTGATCACATCAAGCTTCGGTTGCCGCTTTTTCTTCATCTGTCGACGCAGCGAGGCGAGCCGCGCCTTTTGCCGCCATCTTTTGGGATTAATCCCGCCAGTGATCAGCGCCCAACCGGTCACCATACCGCCTAGATGAGCCGCTGAGCTGCTTGCGCCGCCTGGACTGACCGCCAATAGAATCTCAAAACCCACCGAAAGATAGAGCAGCTGCTTTCCGGTAAGCGGTATAATCCCAAACAAGCGAATGGTTCGCCGTGCGTGGATGAGCGACCAGCAAACCAGCAAGCCAAGCCCGCCGGCGCTTGCACCGATGACTGGATTTGATGGTGATAATCCGACCAGAGCCGATAAGGTAGCGAGCACGCCGCCGCCGACGATGCAGAGCGCCGTTAGGGTCAAGAGGCGCTTGCCTCCAAACTGTTGCTCGATGTCCAAGCCAAAGAAATAGAACAAGAGCAGGTTGCCGATCAGATGGCCGACCCCTTCGTGCAGCAGACCGTAGCTGAACAAACGCCAGAGCTCGCCGCCGACGACCGCGCTGGGCTGCAGATCAAGGTGGGTGATGAACACCCCTGCGCCCATACGAGCACCCAGCATAGAGACGATGTAGCCTCCGCACAGTCCGATCAGGATCTTACGCAGCATCGGCGTTGGAGGCGGGAAAACCATCGCTATTTAGAGCGCACGCAACCGCTGCTGGCTGCATCGAGCCATTGCTTTGCGGGCGCTTTGACTGGCGCCTCGACCCAAGCCAGGCACCGGCCGACCTGTCTCCAGGTGAGCACGTAGCCATCACTCACCGTCGAGCCTGAAGCGTTGATGGTTGGGGGCTTGGAGTACCGATGGGCAAAACTCGTCTGCAGGAGCTCTCGGTAGCGTTTGGCGGCTGCCGCATCGTCTGTAGCCACTGCGGCGACAAACGCAGAGGATTTACCTTTGATCAAAAAGGCGTAGCGATCTCCGCCCCAACCGTTGGCGAGCTTCTTGGCGAGCTGGTCACGCTGCCCCAATGGAGACACGAGGAATCGCATCCCGAGCTCACCAAGGCGGTTGCGTAGAGCCACTTTATAGCCGCCCAAGTCTGAACCTTTGAGCGCAAACTCAACCCGGACCGGTTTGTCGTTCGGGTAACGCTCAGGGTGCAGCAACTGCTCCGTACTCACCGGCGGCTTGCGATGCAGTTTATCGACATCGCTAAAGCCTGACTTTGCCATCGCTTGCATGAGCAGCTTGAGCGCTCCGACATAGGGAAAGGTCAGCCCTTGACGCATGTAATGCGGCACATGTCGCGCCGTGAGTGTGGGGCCGTTGGTGATTTTATCAGCCATATCGTCGACCGTTTTTTGCAGCGCCTTCATATCGAGACCTTGCATCATATGAACGACCATCGTGATGGTTGCGTCGCCCTCGATCACGGCGCTGCGCGCGATGGTCGCGTCATCATTGTCTGGAATTCTTTTGAGCGCCGAGCGCAGCCCGAAGTGCTGATGCTGGAGCGCGTGAGTGAGCTCATGGGCAATAATCGGTCGCTGCATGATGGTGGCGAGCCATGAGGCCAGTACAAAGCGATCTTTGTGTGGGTCAAAATACCCAGCGACTTGAGCGGTCACGAAGTCTTGCAGAGTGCCGCGGTAGTCGAGTTGTTGAGGAATCAAGCCGAGATGTTTGAGCAGCGAAGCCTCGCGCTCAAGCGCCTGGCCTGGGTATTCCTCGGCTATGCGCTTACCGACATAGGCCAAAATCTGTTCTCGGCTGTGGCTAACCGCTGGCACTTTTCGCAGGACCTTCAGGTTGCGCAGAGCGCTCACCTCTTCAAGAATCCCATCGACGAGTTGCTGGTCGGCGCTACCAGCAACTTGTGCTGGTGACCCGATAAGCAATTGCAAAGCTAGGCTAAGTGGCAGTAAAAAGGTCATGATGATGCAGCGCCTTTCCCGACTAGCTCTTTCTTCGGCACAGTCGTGGGTTAGGATAAGACGCTTGCTGCGTGAAAGGGATTTCAATGCGCGCGATTTTAATTGCCTCTTGTTTGATGACGGCATGTGCGTCAGCGCCGATCGCAGGGCCTGACCTAGCCGGGATTCGTATCTATCCGAAATCGAGCATCGAGATCGGAAAGAGCAGCTTTAAAGCTGGCTCCGGCACCTTGAATCTGCAGATCGACAACCGCAGTGATGAAGAGGTTAAAGTCGGCGCATTCACGGTGACGATCAGTGATACCGAGGGCTCTGCCTTTGCGCCGATCCAAGGCTCGGGTGATGGCGAGGGCGAAGTTTTGGGTGCCTCCGAAGGGATGGTCGTGCCGATTGCGATTAAGTGGGAGTGGCCAGCCGGGGAAGCTGAGATGCTCTCTGTGGTCGAGCGAAAGTTGATTAAGCTGCGTGTCGAAGGGTCGGCCAAAATTGGTGGCCAGGATGCGGCGATTGGTGCGCCGACCAGCGTCGGCACACCCGTGTTACCGATCATCACGGTCCGTCACGTAGAAGCGACGCGCGAAGGCGATCTTTCGAGCGCCGATCTAGGGTTTCGATTTGAAGTACGAAACGACAACTTTTTCTCGGTCAAAATAAGCGGGCTCTCGGTGACCTTAACTGTCGAGGGTGTTGAGATGGCGGCTGATCAGGTGCTGACGAATGGGGACCGCGTGGGCGCCAACCAAAGCATCATCCTTGAATTGCCAGTGACTATGGATCGAGAGACGCACCCGAAGACTCTGCGTCAGCTGCTGCGGCGTGGTAACTTGAGCTACACCGTCAAAGGTAAGGTCAAGTTCCATGGTATTGAGCAACCCGTCGATATTGCTTCTGAGATTCAGTTTCCGGAGTTGTAGGTTATCCTCACGCTGCTGGCTGCTGTTGGTCTGACGCTGCTCCCGGACCCGCCTCAGGCGGGACGCCAACTCGAAGTTCGGGTTCCGCTTGGTGTCGGCAACTTTCAGAGCGCTTCTCTACGCATCTGTCATGAAGTCGGCGTGCCGATCGCCGAGGTGCTCTTGGTC
>Ga0315321_10001479_pt1 | contig 18098 bp, 11 predicted proteins | sample M180m21515metaG_FD_203464 | JGI IMG/M metagenome (GOLD analysis project Ga0315321, IMG submission 203464) | Ammonia-oxidizing marine archaeal communities from Monterey Bay, California, United States - M1 80m 21515 | ecosystem: Environmental > Aquatic > Marine > Intertidal zone | place: USA... | reverse complement strand
GACCGCCGGCAGTCAAAGCAGCTTTTTTCTGCTGTTTAATTTGTTCGCCGGCCCAATGCCAGGTAACAAGGCTGATCGAAAAATATTATTGCCACTGACGCCGGAGTATATCGGTTACGCTGATCTGGGTATTGAAGACAATATGCTGCGTTCGTACCAGCCAGAGATCGAACTTTTGGATGATCGACTGTTTAAGTACAGAGTCGATTTTGATGCATTGGCCGAAGACAACCCCGGCGACTTAGGTGCGGCATGTGTATCGCGCCCGACCAACCCGACGGGCAACGTACTTACCGATAATGAAATGGATCACCTGACCCGGTTTGCCCGCGCCCGTGATATACCGCTTATTGTCGATAATGCCTATGGCGCACCATTCCCCGGCATTATATTCTCGGACATTACCCCTGTCTGGAATTCGGAGACAGTGCTCTGCCTGAGTCTGTCGAAGATCGGCCTTCCCGGGGTACGAACCGGCATTGTTGTGGCTAATGAAGATGTAATTGATGCGCTGACGAGCATGAACGCTGTATTGAGTTTGGCCGTTGGCAGTGTAGGGCCGGTTCTGGCGCAGAGTTTGGTAGAGACCGGCGCAATTATGGAGCTGAGTCGTAATGTGATACGCCCATACTATGAGACGAAGGCGCTGCAGGCGTTGGAGTGGTGCCGTGAAGCACTTGACGGCGTTGACTTCCATGTTCATAAGCCAGAGGGGGCGCTGTTCCTCTGGTTGTGGTTTCCGGACTTGCCGATCAGTTCAGAAGCGCTATACCAGCGCTTAAAACAGCGGGGCGTCCTGGTGATCGCCGGTCAGCATTTTTTTCCAGGTTTACAGCAGGATTGGCCGCACAGCCGTGAATGCATCCGCGTTGCTTACTCTCAGGATGATCAGGTGGTGCGTGAGGGCATAGAAATTATCGGTGATGAGCTGCGCCGTATTTGGGCCGAAGTCTAGTTCGTCGCAGTGCATTGCCAGTTGCCGTTGAAACAGACACAATTCGTTACCGAGACGGATTATTTATCTGCATATTGCAGGGGCGTTAATTTAAAAAAATCGGCTGGCATTGGTTTAATACCATAGGCGCCGATGGAGCATTTTATGCCAAGTAACATCATGTTTGTTTTTCCCGGTCAGGGTGGTCAGTACGCTGGCATGGGCAGCGATCTTTGTGCGGAGTTTGCAGTAGCCCGTGATATCTATGCCAAAGCCAACGATATTCTCGGCTTTGACATTACGGGGCTTTCTCATGAAGGCCCGGAAGAAGAGCTTGGCCTTACGCGCAATACTCAGCCTGCGTTGTTAACGCATGAAATTGCTTGTTTAGAAGTATTTCGTGACCTCACTGGTGGCAAGATATCTGCGGCATCGGCTGCCGGGCATAGTCTTGGTGAATATTCTGCGCTGGTCGCTGCCGGTGTTTTAAGCTTTGAGGACGGCTTGGGCTTGGTGCGCCGGCGCGGCGAACTGATGGGTGAGCATGGTGAGGGCGGCATGGTGGCGTTGGGGCTTACTTTAGAAGAGGCTCAACCGTTGGCAGATCGCTTCTATTGTCAGATCGCTAGTTGCAATCTGCCACAGCAAACCGTGGTTGGCGGTACAGATGCCGACCTCGATGCGCTGGAAGCGGCGCTGCCTGATATCTATCCACGCAAACGTGCTACACGGCTTAAAACCGAGGGCGCATTTCATACTTACCTGATGGTGCAGGCAGCGCGTGAGTTCCGCAAAGAGCTTGATGCCGTAGCATTTAATACCGCGAACTGTGATGTGTTGTCGAACTATACCGGCATTGCTCATGAAGAAACGCCGGATAGCATCCGCACCCGTTTGTTCTTTCAATTGTTTGCTCCGGTGAACTGGGTGGGCTGTGTTGCATCTGCCGTTGGTGCGGGTGCCGATACTTTTATTGAGTTCGGCGGAGGCATTGGCAGTGGTGAAAGTCCGGCGGAAAAGAAGCCAAATCTGCAAAGCATTATTAAAAAGAATCTGCGTGCGCTTGAGTACGAAGCAGCGTATTTTGCGGCAATCAACGTAGAAAGTATTAAGGCTGCAGCTGCTGAATTGAACTGAGCACCACACAGAAACAAAAAGGCCTGCCGATCATAAAGATCGGCAGGCCTTTTTTTTTGCATTCTGTAGTGCTTAAACCTGTTCTATTTCGATCAGAGTGCCCACAAAATCTTTCGGATGCAGGAACAGTACCGGCTTGTTGTGCGCGCCAATCCTAGGCTCGCCATCACCAAGCACTCTGGCGCCAGAGGCAATCAGCTTATCCCGCGCGGCAATAATATCATCCACCTCATAACAGATATGATGCATTCCACCGCTTGGGTTTTTCTCCAGAAACTTCGCAATAGGCGAGTTTTCACCTAATGGCATCAATAGCTCTATTTTGGTGTTGGGCAGTTTTACAAATACGGTGGTAACGCCATGCTCAGGCATATCCGTTGCTTCGGATACTTCCGCGCCCAGTGTGTCTCGATACACGGACGCCGATGCTTCAAGGTCCGGTGTGACGATAGCCACATGGTTCAATCTTCCAATCATATTCATTCCTTTTCGAGATGGTTGGCAGCTGATTCCTGCCGTGGCATGAGCCGGATTAATTTTTTTCTAAAAAGGTGTCGATTAGCTTTTGTGCGGCGGCAACCGGTGAGGTTTCGCCAGCAGTGACAGCCTTTTCGAGTTTCTTTAGTTGCTGCCTTACAGTCTTGTCATGTTTTAGCATATCAACTAGGGCATCGGTGACTTCGGACCACATCCATGCGTGTGCTTGAGCGGCCCTTTGCGCACTGAGTTCACCGCTCTTTGCCATTGTGTTACGGAAGCGACAAATGATTTCCCAAATTTCAGGTGTACGGTTACCCTCAATTGCCGAGTAGCTTTCCACTGGAACCTGCCAATTTGCACTGCGCGGATGGAGCAAGTGAAGCGCATTTCGGTAGTCAGCGGCGGTGCGTTGTGCGGGTACTTTGGTGTCACCATCCGCTTTATTCACGATGACCATGTCGGCGAGCTCAACAATGCCACGCTTAATACCCTGAAGTTCATCGCCACCGCCGGGTAACAGCATTAGCAAAAACATATCAGTCATGCGCGAGACTTCAGTCTCGCTCTGGCCAACACCAACAGTTTCAACCAACACCACGTCGAAGCCAGCAGCTTCGACAATTTGCATGGTTTCTCTGGTGTGGCGTGCAACACCGCCTAAAGTATCTCCGGAAGGTGACGGGCGGATAAAAGCTTCGGTACGCCGCGACAAAATTTCCATGCGGGTTTTATCACCGAGAATGGAGCCGCCGGTAAGCGTTGATGAAGGGTCAACCGCTAACACTGCAACCCGATAACCCTGGTCGATCAGATGATTGCCCAGCGATTCGATAAAGGTTGATTTGCCTGCTCCAGGAGCTCCCGATATGCCAATGCGGATAGACTCGCCCGCGTGGGGCGTGAGCAGATCAAGAAGCTCACGAGCAAGCTGCCGGTCACCGGGTCGAGCTGACTCAATTAACGTGATCGCCCGCCCCAGCGCCCTGCGATCGCCTTGTAAAATAGCTGCCGAGAGGTTTGCGACGTCAATATTGGGCATCATTTACGCTCTATTCAAACTCGAGTATCGGTTGATCAACAGCCAGTGTTTCCCCTTGCCCCGCCATAACCTTGGAGACAACGCTGTCTTCAGTAGCGCGCAGACTGTTTTCCATCTTCATGGCCTCAACCACGGCCAGTTCTTCGCCGGCTTTGACTTCGTCGCCAACACTGACTTCTAGTTTAACCAGTAGGCCGGGCATGGGTGACAGCAGGAATTTAGATAGATCCGGGGGAACTTTCTTGATCATGAATCGGTTTAACTCTGCCGCACGGGGAGTCAATGTTAAGGCGCGTACTTCGGCACCACGATGGAACAGTTTGTAAGCAGGACCATCGTTATCAATCTGCATTGTGATATCGCGACCACCTACATTTGCATGAATCAGCGATTCGCCAATTCGCCAGTTGGTGCTGATGTCATATACATCGTCGCTCTGAATAACAGTATAGCCACCTTCTTTGCGCACAACGTTTACCGGATTGTATACGTCATCGATAACAACAACCCAGTCATCACCGACGACACGCTCATGACTCTTAAGCTGGCCACTGAGTTTTGTAGCACGGTCCATCTGCGCACAATTAATAATCGCAGCAATACTTACAGCCAGGCTCGGGTCATTCTGCGGCACATCTGCAGCGGAGAATCCATCAGGATATTCTTCGGCGATAAAATTAGTGGTTAGCTCACCGCGACCAAATCTCGGGTGTGCAATCAGCGCGTTCAAGAAGCTGATGTTGTGTGATACGCCTCGGATATAATAGTTATCAAGCGCGTTGCCCATGGTATCAATCGCAGTTTGCCGGTCTTTGCCATAGGTGATTAGCTTGGCGATCATTGGGTCGTAATACATCGATACTTCACCGCCTTCTTTGATGCCGGTATCAACACGCACAGATTCGCTTTCCTTTGGTGGGCTGTACTTATGCAGACGGCCGATTGAGGGCATAAAGTTGCGGAAAGGGTCTTCTGCGTACACGCGTGCTTCAAGGGCCCAGCCTGTGAGTTTTACATCGGCCTGAGTCATTGGAAGCTTTTCGCCTGCAGCAACACGAATCATCAGTTCGACTAGATCGAGCCCTGTGACGAATTCGGTAACCGGGTGCTCAACCTGCAGGCGTGTGTTCATCTCCAAGAAGTAGAAGTTGCGTTCGGCATCAACGATAAATTCAACCGTACCGGCAGACTGGTAATCAACAGCTTTCGCGAGCGCTACAGATTGTTCGCCCATTGACCGGCGCGTTTCTTCATCGAGAAAGGGCGACGGCGCTTCTTCAATAACTTTTTGATGGCGGCGTTGAATTGAACATTCACGTTCACCAAGATACACAGTATTGCCATGACTGTCGGCCAGTACCTGAATCTCGATATGCCGAGGTTCCTGAACAAATTTTTCGGCAAATACCCGATCATCCCCAAAGCTTGATTTTGCTTCATTCGTGGCGCGAAGGAAGCCATCACGGCACTCATCATCGTTACTTACGACGCGCATGCCTTTTCCGCCGCCACCAGCGCTGGCTTTTAGCATCACGGGATAGCCAATTTCTCGGGAAATCTCTACCGCATGCTCAGCATCTTTAATTATGCCGGTATAGCCCGGTACGGTATTCACCCCGGCTTTAGCGGCGATTTTCTTCGAGGTGATTTTATCGCCCATACTCTCGATAGCTTTTTTGCCCGGGCCGATGAAGGCTATACCCTCTTTCGCGAGTGATTCTGAAAAGCCGGAATTCTCGGAAAGGAAGCCATAGCCTGGATGCACTGCCTGAGCACCGGTTTTTTTGCAGGCTGCCAATATCTTGTCCGCAATTAAGTAGCTTTCGGCGGAAGGCGCAGGGCCAATATGCACAGCCTCATCGGCCATCTGCACATGCAGCGCTTCCTTATCTGCATCGGAATAAACAGCAACAGTTTTAATACCCATCTTCTGCGCCGTCTTAATGACGCGACAGGCAATTTCACCACGGTTAGCTATAAGGATTTTGTCAAACATCGTTTTGGGTCTGCCTGTACTGAATTAAAGAGGAATGTTTCCATGCTTGCGCCACGGATTCTCGAGTTTCTTTTCGCGCAGCATGTTAAGCGAACGGCATATGCGTGAACGAGTATTCCGCGGCATAATGACATCGTCGATGTAACCGCGGGCTCCAGCAATAAACGGGTTGGCGAATTTTTTTCTGTACTCTTCGGTGCGTTCTGCGATTGCGTCAGCATTGCCAATGTCAGATCGGAAAATGATTTCTACAGCACCTTTCGGCCCCATTACTGCGATCTCGGCACTTGGCCACGCATAGTTCACGTCGCCGCGTAAGTGCTTTGAGCTCATCACATCGTAAGCGCCACCATAGGCTTTGCGTGTGATCAGCGTAACTTTGGGCACAGTGGCTTCAGCGTATGCGTACAGCAGTTTCGCACCATGCTTAATAATGCCGCCATACTCTTGCGAGGTGCCGGGCATAAAGCCGGGAACATCGATAAGTGTCAGCAGTGGGATATTAAATGCATCGCAGAAGCGCACAAAGCGTGCTGACTTGGTTGAAGAGTTGATGTCGAGACAGCCTGCCAAAACCATCGGTTGGTTTGCGATAACGCCAACGGTTGAGCCTTCCATACGAATGAAGCCCACAATAATGTTCTTCGCATACTCTGACTGAATTTCAAAGAAGCTGCCTTCATCGGCAAGTTTGTGGACAACCTCTTTCATGTCATAAGGTTTCGCAGGATCATCGGGGATAATTGTATCCAGTGACGGTTCAGCACGTTTTGCTGGATCACTGGTTGGCCAGACCGGCGGCTTTTCCCGATTGTTAGGCGGCAGATACGAGACGAAACGACGTGTCATCAGCAGCGTCTCAACATCATTGTCAAAAGCGGCATGACAAACACCGGACTTGCTGCTGTGAGTTGATGCGCCACCGAGCTCCTCAGCGGTTACTGTCTCGTGGGTGACTGTCTTTACAACGTCAGGCCCGGTGACAAACATGTACGAACTGTCGCGAACCATAAAGATGAAATCGGTAATAGCCGGTGAATATACGGCGCCACCTGCAGACGGACCCATAATTACCGAGATCTGAGGTATTACACCTGAGGCCAACACATTCTGTTGGAATACATCGGCATAACCACCGAGGGATGCAACGCCCTCCTGAATGCGCGCGCCGCCAGAGTCGGCAAGACCAACAACCGGAGCACCGGCTTTCATGGCCTGCTCCATAATTTTGCATATTTTTTTCGCGTGAGTTTCGGAGAGTGAGCCACCAAATACCGTAAAGTCCTGACTGAAAACAAAAATTAGACGACCATTGACTGTGCCATACCCAATAACAACACCATCGCCGGGGATCTTATTATCTTCCATGCCAAAGTCGACACAGCGATGTTCTACGAACATGTCCCATTCTTCAAAGCTGTCGTCATCAAGGAACAGTTCGACACGCTCGCGAGCGGTCAGCTTGCCTTTGGCGTGTTGTTTTTCGATGCGCTTTTTGCCGCCACCAAGTCTTGCCTTGGCGCGCTTTTTTTCCAGCTGCTGGATAATGTCCTGCATTAAAATCTCCGATTTCTAAATCGTGCGCCGCAGACCGTCTGCGGCCATGTAATACAGCTGTTAAGCTGCTTTAGTTTGTTTCCGGATTAATGCGAGCACCTGCCTTGCAGCTTCCGGAATGTTGGTGCCAGGCCCATACACTGCGGCAACACCTTCTTTGTGTAGGTCGTCGTAATCTTGTGGCGGAATAACACCGCCACATACTACCAGCACGTCGTTTGCACCTTGCTCACGGAGCGCTGCGATGAGTTGCGGCACAAGTGTTTTGTGTCCGGCAGCCTGAGAGGATACCCCAACCACGTGCACATCATTCTCAATTGCATGTCGTGCTGCTTCTTCGGGGGTCTGGAACAGCGGGCCTATATCAACGTCGAAACCGATGTCGGCAAATGCCGTAGCAATAACCTTTGCTCCTCGATCGTGACCGTCCTGACCCAGTTTTACCACCAGCATTCGCGGGCGGCGACCTTGTTCTTCGGCAAAATCTTCAATGTCATTCTGGATATTCATATAGTTCTGATCTCCCTCGTAGGCGGCACCATAGACGCCGGAGATAGATTGAATGACTGCTCCGTGCCGTTTGTACACGGTTTCCAGCGCATCTGATATTTCACCGACACTGGCACGGGCCCGCGCGGCATCAATGGCCAGTGTCAACAGGTTGCCACTGCCATCTTTTGCAGCAGCGATAAGCGCATCAAGCGCAGCGCTGCAGGCAGAAGAATCGCGCTCCAGACGTATTTTCTGCAGACGGGCAATCTGAGATTCGCGAACAGCCGTATTGTCTATATTAAGTACGTCAATTTCAGATTCGCTGGCTTGCTGGTATTTGTTGACACCAACAATAACCTCTTCGCCGCGATCGATCCCTGCCTGACGAACCGCTGCAGCCTGCTCGATCTTCAGCTTTGGCATGCCAGATTCAACAGCCTTAGTCATGCCGCCGAGATCATCTACTTCAGCGATAATTTTGCGTGCTTCGGCAACTAAAGAGGCTGTCAGGCTTTCAACATAGTAAGAGCCGGCCAGAGGGTCCACAACGTTGGTAATACCCGTTTCTTCCTGCAGCACCAACTGAGTATTGCGGGCAATGCGTGAAGAAAACTCGGTGGGTAGGCCTAGAGCCTCGTCGAATGAATTGGTGTGCAAGGATTGGGTTCCACCAAGTGCAGCAGCCATTGCTTCAACTGTGGTGCGCATGATGTTGTTGTATGGGTCAAGACTGGTCAGGCTAACACCTGAGGTCTGGCAATGGGTTCTCAGCATCAGAGACTTGGGGTCTTTCGGCGCAAAGCGCTCCTGTATTAGCTCAGCCCACAGCAAACGGGCAGCGCGCAGCTTGGCAATTTCCATGAAGAAGTTCATGCCGATAGCGAAAAAGAATGACAAGCGTGGCGCAAATTTATCCACTTCAAGACCACTATCTATAGCCGCCTGAACGTATTCAATACCATCGGCCAGCGTGAAGGCTAACTCCTGAACGCACGTCGCTCCAGCTTCCTGCATGTGATAACCCGAGATCGAAATCGAATTGTAGCGGGGCATGTTGGCAGCGGTGTAGGCAATGATATCGGCGACAATGCGCATTGATGGAGCGGGTGGGTAGATGTAGGTGTTACGAACCATGAATTCTTTAAGGATGTCATTCTGAAGTGTGCCAGCGAGCTGCTCGGGTGTGATGCCTTGTTCTTCGGCAGCAACAATGTACATGGCCATTACCGGCAGTACCGCACCGTTCATGGTCATTGAAACAGTCATTTTGTCGAGCGGAATCGAGTCGAATAGAATCTTCATGTCTTCGACGGTATCGATAGCAACGCCAGCCTTACCAACGTCACCAACAACGCGCTCATGATCAGAGTCGTAGCCGCGATGTGTTGCCAGATCGAAAGCAACGGATAGACCGGTTTGACCGGCCGCTAGATTCTTGCGGTAAAAAGCATTGGATTCTTCTGCGGTTGAGAAGCCTGCGTATTGACGCACCGTCCATGGGCGACCCGCGTACATAGTTGCTTTGGGACCGCGGACAAACGGAGCAAACCCCGGCAAGTTATTTACATGAGCAAGACCTTCAGTGTCGGCAACGGTATAGAGTGGCTTAACCGGAATCCCTTCGGGAGTGTTCCAGGTTAAGTCTTCTAAAGGCTTGCCGCGCAATTCTTTAGTGGCGAGTTTCTGCCAATCCGCAACGGATGGCTTCTTGCTGTCGATCACTGTGTTGACTCCTAAACTATTTGGACGCTGTGTAAAACAGGGCCAGAATTCGTTTCGCTTCATCGATATGAAGCTCTTCAATAAGTTTGCCTTCATGCACGGCAATACCTTCACCGGCATCGCGCGCCTTCTGCCACGATTTCAGCATGGCTTCGGCGTGTATGGCTTGTGCTTCGGAAATACCAAAGATCTCGTTGGCAATAGCAATTTGAAGCGGATGAATCAGAGTTTTGCCATCAAAGCCGAGGGCTGCTCCCTGCTCACATGAGCCCCTGAAATCTGCATCAGCGGCAACCCTTGGGTATACGCCGTCTAGTATATCAAGACCGTGCGCTCGGGCGACTAGAATGCTGTTGCTCAATGTCCCCAGCAACCCAGTTCTTGGCTGGGCGGTGCTGACGCGCAGTTCTTTGCCCAGATCGGAGGTGCCCATAACCACAGCATCTAGCCCCGGCGCAGCGCAGATATCATCCAGATTCAGAATTCCCCGCGGTGTCTCGGCCATCATCCACAATTTCTGCTGGCGGTTGCCTCCAGCAGCAATTAAGCGGTCACGAGCATCGATGAGTTGATGGCGAGTTTCGACCTTGGGTAACAGCACTGCATCGGGGCGCGCGGCGGCGGCGGCCTCTAGGTCGGCAGGTCCCCATTGGGTATCCAGCGCGTTAATCCGGATAATAAGCTCGCGATGACCGAATATTTTAGCCCCAGCGGCTTCGCTAACTTGTTGTCTTGCAATGTCTTTTGACTCGGGCGCTACCGAATCCTCAAGATCAAGGATGAGTGCATCGGCATCCAGCGTGCGAGCTTTTTCGAGTGCGCGGGCGTTGGAGCCCGGCATGTATAGCACCGAGCGGCGTAGTTTTGGGGTCTGATTCAACGGCTTCCCTTCTTATTATTGGATACCGGGACTCAATTATAGTCAATTTCGCCTGAATTGAATCGTACTTTATGGCTGTATGAGCCTAAAACCAGCGAAATACGGCGAACTGGGCTTACTTGGCGCTGCTTAAAGCGCTTGTTTTAAGACTTTGGCGCGGTTCATGGTCCGAGAGTTTCTCTGGCAGTGATGTCGCGGGTCTATCAGCTGTGTGGCAATGGTTTCCTGCTGGGTTAGAGCTTACACTCAGGAGAGTTGCAAAAGTTTGCTAGTTTTTAGATCAACGGATCTGTTATGACCAGAAAAATTTTGTTGTTGTTTGTCTGCAGCATCGCCATTGTATTGCTTGCGACCGGTGGTTGGCTTTATCAGGTAAATAACCATCAAACCGAGGGTGATTTAAAGCTTCCTGGGCTGGTTGAACCGGTCCGGGTGGTTCGTGATGGTCTGGGTATTCCCTACGTTTACGCTAATTCGTTAGATGATGCCTATCGTACCCAGGGCTTTCTGATTGCTCAGGATCGCTTGTTTCAGATGGAAGTTGTTCGACACCTTTCGCAGGGTCGTTTAGCTGAACTGCTCGGCCGACCAGGGTTGCAGTCGGATATTAAAATGCGTGTCGTTGGCGTGCCACAAATGGGGCGGCGACATGCTGGCGTGCTGTCACCCGAAGCGCGCCATGTTATGGCGCTTTATGCTGCGGGCATTAACAGCTATATCGACAATAACGAGTCCGAATTTCAGCTCGGACTCAGAGTGCTTGGTATTGAGCCGGTGGCATGGACTGTAGAAGATCTGATGATTATAGCTGCATTCACAAACTGGAGCAGCAGTTCGAATATGGACATCGAGCTTATTGCTCAAGCAATAATCGATAAAATCGGACCTGCATTGGCTGACGAAATCAGTATCGTGAGTATTAATCCTGATGATGGCGGCTACAAAGAACCTGCGCCGGCTGTTTCTATTGAGCAGCTTGGTCTTGATCTTAGCAATTTTATTGCTTCTCCAGCCAAGGGAGAGGCAGCGCTTGGCAGCAACCATTGGGCGATATCCGGCGCTCGAAATGCCTCTGGTGGCGCAATGCTTGTTAACAACCCGCATATTGATAGCCGCACCTTGCCCGGTATCTGGTACCCCATGGCACTTATTACACCTGAACTCAGAGTGGTGGGTGCAGCGGGGCCGGGCGCACCCGGGTTTGCGGTGGCGCGGTCCGAGAACATTGCATATGGGGTCACCAATTCCTACGGCGATGTTATAGATCTCTATATTGAAACAGTCGACCCGCTTAACCCGGATAACTATCTGGAAGGGGGTACGTCGGTACCCTTCGATGTTGTTGATGAGACATTCTTGGTGCGGCACAGGAAGAGCGGCAGCTTCTATGCGCATGCGGTGCAGATTAGGTATACCCGCCGTGGCCCGGTTGTTTCTGATCATGGCTTAATTCCCGATGAGTCGCGTGTCGTCACAATGCGCTGGGCCGCGCCTGAGCATTTGTCTGGCAGCTATGGTTTGGCATCCTTGATGTTGGCGAAGAACCTTACGGAGGTAGAGCAGGCTGTAGCCCAGATTGATGTGCCCTATAACTACACAGTAGTAACCGCTGCCGGCGACATAGCGCAATTCACCGCAGGGCGCGTTCCAAATCGCATTAAGGGTGATGGTTCCCGACCGTTCGTAGTTACTGATGACAAGGACAATTGGAATGGCGTGATTCCAGCAGAAGATATGCCGAGGTTGATTAATCCCGATCGGGGTTGGGTGGGCAATGCCAATCACCGCACACTGCCGGATGACTACCCTTATTTATATTCCACCCACTTCGCCCATTCCTGGCGCTATCAGCGAATGCGCCAATTGCTCGATGTCGAAGGTAAGACAACAGCGGAAGAGCAATGGGGCTATATGCGCGATGTAAAAAATGTGATGGCAGAACAAGTTACGCCATACCTGATTCGTGCTTTAGCATTGCATCGCGATACCGGTTGGGTTGTCTCACATTTGCGCCAATGGGATTACAATGATGATGCAGACGCGATTGCCCCCTTGTTGTTTCAGGCGATTTACCGGAGCTTTGTTACCCGCGTTTTTAAAGATGATTTGGGCGATGATCTGGCCACAGCGATGCTCGATGCACAGTACTACTGGCAGGAACGCATGTTGTTAATGCTGAAAGACAATGAATCTATATGGTTCGACGATCACAATACCTTTGTGATAGAAAGTCGCGATGACCTGATCTATCTTGCCGCTAAAGAGGCGCTTGCTGATTTGAAGAAACGCACAGGCAAAGAGCCGAAAGAATTAACTTGGGGTGATCTGCATACTGTGACTTTCGCCAGTCCGGTTGTTCCAGGCAAGATTGCTGCAGCTGTTATCGGTGGTGGCACTTTTCCCAAAGAGGGGTCGGGTGAAACGATGAATCGTGGCAAATACAAGCTATCGAAGGCCTACGATACCGTGGTTATTGATTCAATGCGTTTTGTGGCTGATATGGCTGACCCTGACAAGGTTATGGGGGTTGTGGCGGGTGGCGTGAGCGGCCGCTTGTTTGATAAGCATTTAAAGGATCAGATGGAATTGTGGCGAACCGGCGAACCTGTGTACTGGTGGTATAGCGACCGGGCTATCCAGCAAAATACAAAGTCTGAGTTAATGCTGTTGCCAGAGTAACGCTCTTTTGGTACCAAGTCCTTTTATAAATTAATGCACTGGCAAAATTGCCAGGCGCTAGAGTTGCGCGCGACTTTATATTGACGCATGTGGAGTAGTTATGGGTTTTTTCGATAGATTTTTTCATCCAAACACAACTAATGAGCCTTTTGTAGATAGCCCAATGCGAGATAACTGGTATCAGGCGAGTTCGTATTGGCCCTCATCATTTGCGCTGATTACCACAGTTGATGAAGCGGGCAACACCAATATTGGTCCGTATCAGCTAACCTTCCCGTTTGAAGTTATTGGTGGCCGCTCGTTTATTGTTTGTAGTCGACAAAACTCTAATACTGAAACGAATATTCATCGGGTAAAAAAATGCGCACTTAATTTTGTTGAGTTCGATAAAAGCTGGATCAAGAAGATTGTGCGCCTGGGTTACCCCGGGCAGACCACGCTTGAGAAAATGGAAGACAACCCGTTTACTCTAATTGATAGCCCTACCGAGGGAAGGGCTGAAGACCCGCTGTTTCCAAAGATCCTCAAAGAGGCATTTCAGGTTTACGAATGCACGTTTGATTCAGAGCAGGCAATCCGTGACGATGGCAAGACACCCGAGTATATGGTCTTGCGGATCGACAACACCCTGCTGAAAAAAACCTGGCAAGAAAACATCGAGAACGGCACCACCCGCATGCCAAGAATGCCGATTGCTTATGGGTTTCGCGATGGCCACAAGTTTTGGTTTGCGGAGCATAAAAAACCGTTCTGGGTTCCTACGCCTACCGACAAAGGCCCTAAAGAAGAGTCTGTTCTGTATGAGGCCAACCGTCTCGAGCCGGATAGCGTGAAATTTACCCGTGCGGCTTGTAAGCAGCTTACGGGAGTGCCGAAGCCGTTTATTAAGACGGTGCTCAAGGGCATTATCAAGCAGGCAAAGGCCGACGGCGTTGCTCTGGTGGACGAGGATTACGTAAAGAAAATTAACGAGGAGCGAAACAGCTAAATTATTCTCGCGCCCCTAAAAAAAGTCCTGGTTTCGCAGGGCTTTTTTATGTCCGGAGTTTTACTCATCAGGTCCCCGGTATGAGCGCGCATTATTTCGGAGAGTTGATTCTTGATGGACTTGCAAGTGCGGGGTCAGGCTTGTCACTGTCAATGTTCAGTTTGCCCGCAATTGTGTTGAGGTCTTCGAGCGCAACCTTGCCTTGTTTATGCAATGCTACAACGGCGGCATAAGCTATGTATTCTGCACTTACTTCGAAGTGAGTGCGGAGGTCAGGGCGTGATTCACTCAGCCCATAGCCATCAGTGCCAAGCACGGTGTAGTCGCCCGGAACCCACTTCTGGATACTCATAGGCATAGCTTTCATGTAGTCACTGGCCGCTATGAAAATACCATGTTCTTCGGTGAGTAACTCCTCAACATAAGATTGTTTTTCGGGGCCTTCCGGATGCAGTAGGTTGTAACGGGCAATTTGCTGAGCTTCACGGCTGAGTTGGTTGTAGCTAGTGACGCTCCAGATATCGGCAGAGATGCCTTCGGCTTCGAGTATGTCCGCAGCGCGCAGAACCTCAGTCATAATCGATCCGCTGCCAAACAGGTGCGCTTTGCGTTCGCCCGATACAGGCGTTGTTGATGCTTTGAACCGATACATGCCTTTAATAATGCCTTCTTCGCACCCTGCTGGCATTTTGGGCATTAAGTAGTTTTCATTGTAGATAGTGATGTAGTAGAAAATTTCTTGTTGCTGGTGATACATTTGGTCGATGCCATCGCGGAGAATAATCGCCAGTTCGTGAGCAAAGGCTGGATCGTAGCTGCGCATGTTGGGCACTGTACTTGCGACCAATGGGGAATGGCCATCCTGATGCTGGAGGCCTTCGCCGTTCAGCGTGGTGCGCCCGGCAGTGCCGCCCAGTAAAAAGCCCCGAGCAAGCATGTCGCCGCAGGCCCAGATCATGTCGCCGACTCGTTGGAAACCGAAAATCGAATAAAATACATAGAATGGGATTGTGGGTATTTCATGCACGGCGTACGCAGTGCCGGCAGCAAGGAATGATGCCATTGCCCCAACCTCGCAGATGCCCTCCTGCAGAATTTGCCCATCTTTAGATTCCCGGTAGGGCATTAGTGTGCTGCTGTCCACTGGCTTGTACTTCTGCCCTTCAAATGAATAGATACCCGCTTTACGGAATAGGGCTTCCATGCCAAAGGTTCGGGCTTCATCCGGAACGATCGGCACAATGTATTTGCCGATATCCGGATGCTGCAACAGTTTGGCGAGTATGCGCACGAACGCCATAGTGGTTGAAATCGACCGTTCGCCAGACCCATTTAATTGCTCTTTAAAATACTCCAGCTCCGGAACCGGAAGTTGTGGGCAATTCACCGTGCGCTTGGGCAGCACGCCCCCTAGGGCAGTGCGATGTCGTTTCATGTACTCAACGATGATGCTGTCATCTTCCGGCTTGTAAAACTGCGCTGCCTTAATGTCATCTTCCGGCATAGTAATGCCCAGCCGTTTGGCCGACTCGATGCGCTCTTCGGCATTGAGGTTCTTCTTCTGATGCACGACATTTGAGCCTTCATGGCCTTCCATACCATAGCCTTTAATCGTTTTAATCAGAATTGCCGTGGGCTTGCCTTTGGTATTTATCGCCCGTTGGAATGCCGCATAGATTTTACGTTGGTCATGGCCGCCGCGACGAATGGCACGGATCTCTTCATCAGACAGTGTATGCATAATCTCAGCCAGGCGTTCATCACCATTGACCCAGTGTTCGCGCACTTCATCACCACTGGAAACCGAGTACATCTGATAGTCACCATCCACCACTTCATCCATTCGGTTTTGCATGACGTTGTTGCGGTCGCGGGCAAATAGGGCATCCCATTCACCGCTCCAGATCACTTTAATAACATTCCAGCCAGCACCGCGGAAACTGCGTTCAAGTTCCTGAATGATCTTGCCGTTACCCCGGACCGGGCCATCGAGCCGTTGCAGGTTGCAGTTGGCCACCAGAATCAGGTTGTCGAGGTTTTCGCGCGCAGCAATGTTGATACTGCCGATTACCTCGGGTTCATCCGACTCGCCATCGCCGATAAATGCCCAAACCTTGCCGCCATTGTGCGGTTTGAGGCCGCGGTTTTCGAGGTAGCGTGCAAATCGGGCCTGATAGATAGCGCTGGGCGTTGAAAGACCCATCGATGCCGATGGCATCTGCCAGAGCTGTGGCATGTTGCGCGGATGCGGGTATGACGAGAGCCCACCGCCCGGCTGCAGTTCACGCCGGAAATTTTTGAGTTGAGTTTCGCTCAGCCGGCCTTCAAGGAAAGCGCGTGCATAGATGCCCGGTGCCGCATGTGCCTGAATGGCGATCAGGTCACCCCCGTAGTCTTCAGTGCGGGCACGGAATACGTGATTCATGCCAACCTCCAACATGGTGGCCGCAGAAGCGTACGTGCCAATATGGCCGCCGACACCGGAGCCACTGTCATAACCCTGCAGTACCATTGCCATGGCATTCCAGCGCAGGACGTTCTCCAGTTTTTCTTCTGTTTCGATATCGCCGGGGTATTGGGGTTGCTCGTCTAGCGATATTGTATTGCGGTAAGGGGTGTTTAGCGTCGCGTCATCCATTGCCACATTGGCATTGTTAAGGTGATCGCGCAGTGCGCGAAAGATTTCTCTGGCGCGGTCCGGTCCTTCGTTGCGCAGCAGCGATTCGATAGACTCTAACCATTCATGCAGTTCCACATCGTTGCCTGGAGTATGCGTGGTGTTTATTTGCTTAGGGTCTGTTGCCATGGGGTCTGCCTGTTTTGTGTGGTGGGCCGAACTGAGCGGATTTCTTGCTTAACCAAGCTGATAGGATTGTTTACGGACCATTTTTGCGGCAATTCTAGCACCGGTTTCTTGCTGGTCGAAGCCTGATAGTGGCTTTGCCCTAGCTGCGGTGGGAGAGAATCCGTTGTTGACCTCCGCAGCGGGCGTTAGCTGCTATATAATCCCAGCAAGAACTGGTTGCACCACGGGTTGAAACATAACGGGCTTTGGTGCTGTCTCATATCCTATAGTAAGAGTCTCGGGTAGTTATTATCGTGGTTGGAACCGTTACACAGTACCAAATTCCTGAATTTACGCCGGAAATTGCCAAGGCAACCGAGCCGGCCTGGGAGCGGCTAAAGGGCCTTGTCCCTGAGGTCGAGTGGGCGGTGTATGCCCCTTATATCGCTGAAATCAATCGGCTCAAGATGGAAAAAAATGCTGTTTTATTGGTGCACAACTATCAAACACCGGAAATCTTTCATGGTGTGGCCGATATTGCGGGTGACTCTTTGGCATTAGCGCGTGAAGCCGCAAATGTCGATGCCGATGTCATTGTCCTGTGCGGTGTGCACTTTATGGCCGAAACCGCAAAAATTCTGAATCCGGGTAAAACAGTATTGATTCCCGATATGGCTGCAGGCTGTTCTCTGGCGGAGTCTATAACCGGTGCGGATGTGCGTCGGCTGAAGGCGCAGCATCCCGGCGTGCCTGTGGTGACTTATGTAAATACCAGTGCCGACGTGAAGGCGGAATCAGATGTTTGTTGCACTTCCGGAAATGCTGTTCAGGTGGTGGAGTCTTTGGGCGTCGATAAAGTTATCTTTATTCCTGATGAATACCTCGGCCGTTATGTTGCCGAGCAAACTGACGTTGAAATTATTTTATATGCCGGTTGCTGTGAAGTTCACGAAAAATTTACAGCGCCTGAGTTGCGTGAATATCGAAACGCACATCCCGGTATTCATGTCATTGCACACCCCGAGTGTCCTCCGGATGTATTGCATGAGGCTGACTTCGTGGGTTCTACCTCGGGAATGATTAACCATTTGGATGAGACTCGTCCTAATGAAGTCGTGATGATTACCGAGTGCTCTATGAGCGACAATGTTTCTGTGCAATTTCCCGATGTTAGTTTTGTGCGACCATGTAACCTATGTGATCACATGAAGCGGATTACATTGCCTAAAATCCTTCATTCTCTTCAGACCTTGCAACCGGAGGTATTGGTTGACCCGGACATAGCGGCTCGCGCCAGACGCAGTGTTGAGAGAATGTTGGAAATTGGTCCGCGCTAGTTTCAGTCCCTATGACCTTGTCTAAAAGTACGCCAGTAATTGTCCTCGGTGGTGGCTTGGCAGGTCTGACTG
>Ga0315321_10001474_pt1 | contig 18112 bp, 15 predicted proteins | sample M180m21515metaG_FD_203464 | JGI IMG/M metagenome (GOLD analysis project Ga0315321, IMG submission 203464) | Ammonia-oxidizing marine archaeal communities from Monterey Bay, California, United States - M1 80m 21515 | ecosystem: Environmental > Aquatic > Marine > Intertidal zone | place: USA... | reverse complement strand
TAAAACTGGCGACCAAGATCAGATCCAGATCAGAGGGCTGAAGCGCTGCGCGTTCAAGCGCCTCTTTGCTCGCCTCATAAGCTAAATCTGAGGTGTTGGTTCCTTCATCGACAAAACGACGAGTCACGATGCCTGAGCGCTGTTGAATCCACTCATCAGAGGTGTCCATAATCTGAGCCAGATCATGGTTGCTCACCTCTCGTTCGGGGTGATGCATGCCGGTTCCGAGAATTTTTGAGCCATAGGCCATCGGGTGTGCTCCCTTGTCAGCTTGGTGGGGCTGCCATAACGCCTGCGATGTGCTTTTGACCACCGAGGCTGAGCGTGAACGCGAACGAACCGATCAGCGAGCTGGCTTCACAGATCCCCTGGGGCAAACTTTTAGCCCTGTGGATTGGCTTGTTTGCAGCCGCAGCGCTGGCTTCTTACCTGGGCCGCGAACAGATCAGCGCAGTCGGCGGCGTGCTCTATGCGCAGTATGGTTTAATCGGCTTAGGCGTCACCGTGCTGCTGATCGATACGTACACGCCTGGCTTTCCTTTTGAGACGGTTCTCTTTCTGGCCCTAGCTGCCGGCGGACATTGGTTTGAATTAGCGATCGTGAGCGGCACCGCGAGCTCGCTGGCCGGGCCTTTTGGCTACGCGCACGGCGCGCTGCTCGATCGTCGCTTTAAGATCTACGAGCGCGTCGCCAACAAACCCTGGATGGCCAAGCTCAATCGATTCGGGGCACTCTTTGTCGCCTTTGGCGCGCTGACGCCCTTTCCTTATTCGGCGATCAACTGGAGCTCGGGCGCGCTCAGGCTACCATTTTGGCATTGCTTTGCGGCGAGCTGGGTGCGCCTACTCAGGACCCTATTTTTCGCCTATTTGATGCATCTAGGATGGAGTCTATTTTGAGCCATTTAGAGGTGACCCCTGTCCCCTGCCTCAACGACAACTACGCCTATCGACTGGTCTGCCCCAACACCGGATTTTGTGCGGTTGTGGACCCAAGCGAGGCGGCGCCGGTCCTTAAGGTGCTCGATGGTCGGCTCGATGCTATTTTATCCACCCACCACCACTGGGATCACACGGGAGGAAACGAAGGCCTGCTCAAGGTCTTTCCCGATGTCCAAGTGTACGGACACGCGTCCGACCGCGGCAGAATTCCTGGGCAAACGCAGTGGTTAGAAGACGGTGATGTGGTTCATGTGGGGAACCATAAAGCGAGAATCCTCTTTGTTCCTGGTCACACGACAGGCGGTATCGCTTATCACTTTCGAGACGATGTCTTTACCGGTGACACGCTCTTTATTGCCGGCTGTGGTCGGCTCTTTGAAGGCAACCCAGAGATGATGCACCAGAGCATCCAGAGGCTCGCCGCATTGCCCGACCAGACCCGAGTGTGGGTCGGGCATGAATACACGCTCTCGAATCTGCGCTTTGCCGCCGAGGTCGAGCCCGACAACGCAGACATTGATGTGGCGATTCGGCGCAGCCGACAAGCTCGAGAAGAGGGCTTAGCTACGGTCCCTTCGAGCATTGAACTCGAGCGCAAAATTAACCCGTTCATGCGCGCTCGATCGATCGAGCAGCTCGCCGAACTCAGAGCATGGAAAGATCGCTTCTAAGCGCTGTCTTCGGAGTCTTCGACCGCTCGTAAAACCGCGCGGCTGTAGCGCCTCAACAAGCCGCGCACCCGGGCTTCAAGCTGGCGGCTGTCCATCTGCTCGTGACCGGCGATCACCTGAGGCAAACTCGAATACGCGAGCTCCTCGTAGGTTCGATGATTCAGCTCGACGACATGGCGCAGACCGCGCCGCACCTGGCTGAGCCTAAAATCAGCAACCCCCAACTCAACCTCATCTTCAAGCGCTTCGACTCGTCGCTGAGAGGTCGGCCGACAGCCGACCAGTAAGGCATCAAGGTCGAGATAAGTTGTCGCTTCGCGCAGGTTATCGAGCGCCTGCTGAGGCGAGCCAATATCGATCACTAAAAGGCGCTGATCACCCAGATCAGAGACGTCTAGCCACGCCGACGCTGCGCCCGTTGCCAGCACCAACGCATCGAGCGAACCTGCAAGCTTGGTTAGATCATCAAGCCCATGGATGCCGGGACCTATTGGCGTTCGATTAAAGCACTCCACTTGGTGCCCTCGCTGACGAAACAGCTCAGCGCAACGCTGACCGATTTCGCCCATACCGACCACGCCCACTAGCGCTTCCTCGTCGAGGTGCTCATGAACCGCTTCGAGCGCCAGCAGCTGAACGCCTGCGCTCGGCGTTGCGTGCGCGCCACGGCGCTGAAGTTTACGCACCACTCGACCCGACCACGAGCCCAAGATATTGAGCAATGCGCAACTTCGCTCGGCCGCTCGAGCCGACTCAAAGGCGCGCTGCAGCTGTCCCGCGATCTGACGCTCGCCCAGGACAAAGGACTCCAGCCCTGAAGCCACCCGAAACAAATGCCGAGCGCATTCTTCACCCTCGTAATGATAGGGCTTGGGAGTGGTTCCGGTAAAACCTGCTTCATGCCAACAATGGATCATATGGGCTTCGAGAAGTTGGGCTACCCACGCCGGTCGCTCCGACGCGACCAACCACTCGGTTCGGTTGCAGGTCTCAAGCACGACGAGCCCAGTAGCTCCGTGCTCACGCAAGGTCGACACCAGCTCATCTCGCGCAGGCTCACTGAGCGCTAGCGCCGCTCGGTACCGGGTGGGAGCGCGACGAAAGTCGACGCCGATGAGCACTAAGGGGAGCTGGTTCACGCAACCCGCCTTGTCGTTTGCTTTGCCATGATCACTTCAGCTGCCAAACGTCCGCTCTCGAGACTCGATTCGACGCTGATACCCCTGAGGTAGTTCCCCGCGAGTTGCAAGCCAGGAAGTGCAAGAAGCTGATCTTGGACCTGAGCGCGCAACCGATCATGCTGCGCGTTGTAAAGAGGCAAGCCCGACGGATAATCAGTTTGAAGGACCATATCGGGCTCAGCGGTCCAGCCGAGCGCTTGCTCGAGCGTTGCCCGAGCTGAGGCGACCGGATCTGAGCTCACACCGACCATACAGCCGACCAAAGACGATCCTTTGGGCGCAGCATCTGAGCTGATCTGTGAGGCAAACAAGCAACCTAAGGTCTCTCCTCCAGCGCTCGGATGCACTAAGAACCCGAAACTCTCGGGGAGCTGTTGACCATGAAACCCCAGCTGAACGCTGGTCAACTCGCTGCGCTGCATCGCATCGAGCGTTTGGCTCAATTGCGGGGCAGCTTGAGCTAAGAGCGTAGCGGCGATTGGCGCTGGCGTCGCCACGACCAGATCGTTCGCCGTCAATCGACCTTGGGCGCTGGTCACGCTCCAGCCTTGGGCGTTGCGCTCAATCGACACTGCAGGGGTTTCCAGTGCGATCCGGTCCGACAGCTGGTGAGCATAGCCCTGAGCCAAGGCACCGAGTCCGCCGGGCAGCGAAATAATTCCTGCGCGGGTTTGGCTGGTCATACCTCGAATCAAGCCTTTGTTCTGATCCATCGCGTAGAGCCGCGGAAAAGCGGTTCGGACGCAAAGTTGCGATGCTGGGGCTGCATAGACCCCGCGAGCGAGCAGAGGCGCCATCAGCTGACCCGTTTGAGACCCAAGCCGCCGAACCATAAACTGCTCAAGCGATTCGTCATCATTGGAGCTGGACCCCTGCAGAGGCTCAAGCAGCGCTCGAGCTTTACCGCGGGCGCTGAGCAGGCGACTGCGCATCAGGTCACCAGGACCGCCGACGTAGGTCAAACCCGCGCCCGTTAGGATGCCTTTGCGGCGCGCACCTCCGCCAAGGGCGCGCAAGGCAATACCAAACTCGTCGCAACGCTCGTTGAGAATGGCGCCGTCAGCACGCAAGGTCGCCGCCCCGAGCTCGCAGCGAAAACCATCGACTGTTTCCGTGGTCACTGAGCCACCAACCCGAGTCGATGCCTCGAGCAACTCGACAGCGAAACCCTGCTGACTCAAGCCGAGCGCAGCTTCGAGACCTGCAACCCCGCCGCCGAGCACCAAAACATCGATCATCAGCCGAGTTCCTTGACCGCCTCGACAAAGGCTTCAATGCCAGTCAGCGGTGTGTTCGGATGCAAACCATGCCCGAGATTCATGATGTGCGCGATGCGACCATCGACCGTTGCGTGCAAGCGACGCACTCGCTCTCGGATCTGTTCGGGCGGCGCAAAGAGTGCCGCAGGGTCTAAGTTTCCTTGAAGTACGTTTGGCGCGGAGCCGTCCTGGTGTTCAGCTAAGCGTTGAATGATCGTGTCTACATCCATGCGCCAATCAAGCGCCAGCCCACTTGCGCCCGATTCGATCGCCGCATCCATCAGGTGCGCTCCGTTGCGTAAGAACAGCATAATCGTTCCACCCGCTTGACGAACTCGAGCGATAATTCGGCGGTTGTAGGGCATCGCAAAGCGCTCATAATCCTCGGCGCTTAGTTCACCAGCCCAGGTGTCAAAGAGCTGGACGGCGTCGGCGCCGGCGGCGAGCTGAGCCAAGAGCAAATCACCGACGGCGTCAGCGAGTTTGTCAAAGAGTTCGGCGGCCGCCTCTGGCTGCCCAAAAAGAAACGATTTGAGTTCGGTGAAGGTGCGGGTTGAGCCCCCCTCGATCATGTAGGACGCCAAGGTCAGCGGCGCGCCTGCGAACCCGAGCAGGGCGGTCTGACCCGCCAGCTCTTCTTTGGTCCGGGCTAATGCCTCGAGCAGGTAAGCGTAGTCGCGCTCAGCGACCGGTGTCTTGAGCGCTGCGACATCCGCAGCGTCTCTCAGCACCGGACCGAGGACCGGGCCAGTGCCTTTGATAAACTCTAAGTTTAGCCCCATCGCCGCCGGAACAATCAAAATATCGCAAAAGATGATCGCCGCATCCAAACCAAAACGCCGCACCGGCTGCAAGGTCACCTCAGAGGCGATCGCCGGGTCATGCATGACCTCTAAAAACGACCGACCTGCACGAATCGCCCGGTATTCAGGTAGGGTTCGCCCAGCCTGGCGCATCATCCAAACCGGTGGGCGATCGACGGTCTTACCCTTCAAAGCGGCAAGCATACGTTCTCGACCATTCATAGATGCACTCTCCAAGTATCGGGGTTGTGCCAGGCCAAAGGTGCGTTCTGTCATCACTGCGTCATACCTTGAAAAGAGGACCAAAGGACTGCCAAAGGGTGCTCATGGAACTGTTCTTTATTACGCCTAGTGACCCTTTATATGCCTCGGAGCTCGAGCTGCGGTTTAGAATCTTGCGTGACCCGATCGGGCATACGCGAGCAGATGTACGCTTTGCCTTTGAGGACGAGAGCTTGCATTTGGTCGCCGTGGATCGCCAGCGCGTCCTTGGATGCGTCTTGTATTATCCGGACGATCAAGGCGGCGGCCGTTTGTTTCAAATGGCGGTTCACGGGTCGCTGCAAGGACAGGGAATTGGGACCCGCCTGGTCGAGCATCTCGAGATCGAGTTGATTCAGCGCGGTTTCGAGCGCGTCAGTCTCCATGCTCGAGACTATGCGACCCCATTTTACGAAAAACTGGGCTACCGATGCGTGGGAGAACCCTTCGATGAGGTCGGACTCGTCCACCGCATCATGGAGAAGGAGCTCGCAACCTAGGGCATGTCACCTTGACACGCGGTGAGCTCTTCTTCGCAGTGTTCCTGCAGACACTCCGGCGCGCTCGTGCAGCCATTTTCGTTGTCACAACGAATCACAGCCTGAGCCAACCCGCGTGCGCGGTCGGTTCCGTTGGTCAAGCATTCAGCTTGGCACTGCTCGTCTGGGCACGACTGCAAGCACATCACGACGTCCATGCAAGGCATCCCTTCAGGACCACCGCCGCCGCAGGATTGATCACCTTCGCATAGGGGGTCCTGGCAATCGACTAAATTGTCGCCGTTGTTGTCCTGACCGTCCGAGCAATCCTCTGGTCCTCGCGGGCAATCGCCCACTCCAAAGCAGTCCTCATCAGCACAATCGACCATCAAGTCACCATCATTGTCGATGGTATCGTCGCAGATTTCATCACCCTGCGGCGTCGAGCCGCCGTCGCCAGATGAGGCAGTGCCGGCATCGGGCACGCTCGAAGGCGAGCCCGCATCGGTTGAAGGTGTCGCTCCCGAATCCGCCGCAGCAGGTCCTGAATCCACAGCGGGCCCTGCGTCGACTGGTGGGTTCTTACACTCAAAGAGGTTGGCACATTCGGAATCCGCACAATCGATTTGACCATCAGCGTCGTTGTCGATGGAGTCGCCGCAGACCTCTTCGGTCGCATTGCCACCGGTTCCTTCGTCATCTCCACCGCAACCGATGAAGGCGACCCCAAAACACATCGCTACCGAGAGTACCACATACCGCATGTTGAACGTCCTTGCTTAACTGAGCGCTAGGGTACGCGCCGCCGCCAGTTTGCGCAAATCACGTCGACGCTAGGCTTGGGCGCTCGATTCCTCTTGGAGGTAAGTCTTGGGCTTGTACCAAAGCGCCACGAAGACAAAGAGGATGGCGGTAAAGAGCATGGTCCAAGTCCAGAACCAGAAGTACGCCGCGCCTTCAAGCTTGGTCTCGCCGCCCACACTGACGGTTGCGTCAAAGGTCATCGTCGGCACGCCACCGCGCTCTTTATCAACCTGCGCTTGCCCCTTCGCACCGAGGAGCTCGATCATCCGTTTTTCGCGCCAGCTCAGTGGTTCATCCATCGCCTCGCTGTTCGTGGCGGGTCGAGCGATCGAGACTTTATGGACCACGTCATCCTTGGTCATAAAGGTTTTATCCGGCCCGAGAGATGTCAACTTGAAGTTGTTTCGGTTGATCAGACGGTACTGAATGACCGAGCCCCACTCATCCTTGCTCTGCGCCAAAATCTCGTTGCCATTTTGCGTTAGAGGGAGCGCGTCATCAGCCTTTTCGAAGGCCGAGCGAAGGCTCAGATCGAGCGTATTCATCTGCGCTTTGAGCGGCGCACTCACCGTCTTTGCATCGCCACCTTCAACCAAGATGAACTTGTTGACCCCGGCGGTGAAATAATTCCCTAACGACACCGAGAACAAGAACACCGCCATGATCACGGACTTCATGTTCTTGGGTGCTTGCGTATACGCAAACTCAAGGCAGGTGATCGAGACCATCACCTCAGACGCCGTCAAAATCGCATACGCAAAGAGCTGCCAGGCGATGCTCGGGGTCTGTCCAGCATCGATCCAGCTTTGAACCACCGAGACGATGGCAAATCCAGGGACCATGATGAAGAGACCAATAGCGATCTTACGCAGCGGCGTGAGCGGAAAGACTTTATCGATCGCCGGGTAAACCACGTACCCGAATAAGGGTACGAGGGTGACGATCATGATCGGGTTGATCGCTTGGATCTGAGACGACAGCCAGTTGACGCCTAACCAGTTCCGGTCGAGATCTTCAGCCTGCAAGACCCACGACGATCCGGTCTGATCAAACAGCGCCCAAAATACAGCGACGAAGAGGAAGATGATGAACAGCTTTCCAACCGCTAGGTAACCCTCTGGCGAGAACACCTCTTTGATGAATTCGTTACCCCGGGGCGGGATGTGAACGAACACCTTTCGTCCCTGCCAAAACACGAAGGTTGCCAGCGCCATCAGGACGCCCGGCACACCAAATGCCCAGTGCGGACCGTACCACTCGAGCAAGAGCGGCGTCGCCAAGGTCGACAGCGCTGCGCCCACATTGATCGAGATGTAAAACCAACCAAACACCTTGGTCAGCCAGTGGCTGTTACTCTGACCGAACTGATCGCCGACATGGGCTGAGACGCACGGTTTGATACCGCCTGAGCCCAAGGCGATCAGGTAGAGCCCGGTGAGCATCCAGTTCTCGGCAGAGAGTCCACCGCTGCCCATGAACGCCAGCGCGAAGTGACCTAAGCAATAGACGATCGATAGACTCAGGATCGTGCGGTATTTACCCAGCAACCAGTCGGCGAGAAACGCACCAAGGACAGGGGTCAAATACACCCAAAATGTGAAGTCATGATAGCGAGCGATCGCCTCGGCTTTCGCCATCGGAGTACCCGCCGTATCCGAGAGCAAAAACAGATACTTGGTCATGAAGATCGTTAAGATCCCCTTCATGCCATAAAAGCTAAAGCGCTCGGCAGCTTCATTACCGATAATGTACGGTATTCCCTTGGGGAGGCTTTTCGTCGCTACAGGCGCTGTTAAGTAGGTATCTGTGCTCATCCTTGTACCCTCTTTGGTCTGGACTAATATGACGTATGATCTACCGACTCATGAAAGGATTCACCAGCGTTGTTCTGTGATCGACTGGGCTGTCTCATCGTTATGCAGACCAAGTCGCCAAGGGGCGTTGGCATCGGCGCATAGAGCAGGCTAAGATAACGTCGCTCAGGGGAAACTTTATGCGTCTGCTCTCACTCTTCGTCTTGCTCTCGTTTGGAGCCTGTGCGGTCAACGCACCGGCAGGACCTGACCCCTTCGGAGATGGTGGCATCATCTCCGACGCAGGCGTCGATCCAGGTGACCCGACTCAAGATGCTGCCCAACCGAGTCCTGAGTGCGCGGATGATCGGATGGAGGCGAACGACAACCGGGAGGCAGCGGCAGCCATCGCTCAAACCGAAGATGTCAACCTCGTCGCCTGTCCGGGCAACGAAGACTGGTACTGGATCCAAACCGCAAACGACGAGCGCGCTCGCGTCCGTCTCGAACACGACGGCGCTGGGGACGTGGATCTGCAGATCCTCAACCAAGACGGAGAATTTGCGGTCTCGGTAGAACGTGGCGGGCGCGACATCGTTTCGGAGTGGATTGGACGAGGCTCAAAGTTCTTTGTGCTGGTCACCAACCCCTCTCGTCGTGCCTCAGCATACACTCTATCGGTGGAACGTCAGGCGGTGCGCTGTCGAGATGACCGCTACGAGAGCAACAACAACGCCAACGGTGCGGAGCGAATCACCGGCGGTGACCACCCCGACCTAACCTTCTGCGGTGACCCCGATTATTATCGGTTCACGGCGCCTGCTGACAGCCAAATCCGAGCCACGGTTGAAGGGTCTGAGCGCCTCGTCCTTGAGCTGCTCAATGACAGCGGCGATCAAGTGATTGCGGCGGCGCAAAGCAGCGATGAGGGGCTAACTCTAGTCCACCAAAGCACCCGAGACGGGGTCTACTTCTTGCGTGTCAGCGGACCTGAAGAGCTGCAAACTGATTACGGCATGCAGCTCGAGCGACAGGTTGAGGGCAACAACTCGTGCGATCAAGCGGAGACGATCGAGCTGGCGCGCAACGAACGTGTGGTCGTTGAAGGCAGCACTCGCGGTAAAGACAACACCTATGAGCCAAGCTGTGGTCATCGCAACAACGAGCCGCGCAGCGCCGGAGCCGACGCCGTCTACGCGCTCGTTGTCCCCGAAGGCGGTGGAACGATCGTCGCCGACATGGTCGCTCGAACCGAGGGGTTTGATCCCGTGTTGTCGATCCGCAGCGCGTGCGATGACGTCGAGACCGAACTCAACTGCAACGACGACCATCGAGGCGGCAATGATATGGGTCGCACCGACGCAAGGATCGAAGAAGGGGTCGAAGCCGGCACTTACTATCTGATCGCTGACGGGTTCAGAACGACGAGCGGCAACTTTGAGCTGCGCGTCACCCTTGAGTACGAGGAACCCGATCCAGGACCTGCCTGCGAAACCGCCCAGAGTATTGACGTCCCTCGAGAAGGGCGGGTTGAAATTCCCATCGAAAACGAAGATGCGCGTCGGCAGTATGCGCCGCTCACCTGCGCCGACCGCTCGGGCGCTCAAGGGCGAGAGCGAGCCTACACCTTTACGCTCCAAAACCCTGCTCAGTTGACCGCATACACCGCATTTTCTGACCGCGGCGAGAGCTACGATACCGTACTCTATCTGCTGCGCGGCTGTGGCGGATTAGATGAAATCGCCTGTCATGATGACATCTCGGGCGACAACAAGCTGAGCCGGATCGAGGACCTCGAACTAGCAGCTGGAGCTTACACCATCGTCGCCGACGCCTTTTATGAGCGTAACGTGGGGGCTGTGAACCTGGTGATGGACTTCTCAGCGCCATAAACAGCGTTCCCCAGAACGGGTAAGCACTTCGATCAAAAGTGGCGATATCTCGAGCAGGCCGCTATGGTCTGCGCCTGACCCCGAAGGGAATCCTCATGCGATTTGCAGTTCTCACCCTATTTTGTGCCGCGCTAGCCGGCTGTCCTACAGCGATTGAAGACATCGATGACGCCGGGCAGGCTGTCGCTGATACCGGTCAAGTCGCTGCGGACAGTGGCTCGACACCAGCCGATGATGCAGGAGTTACTCCCGCAACCGATTCAGGCCCAACGCCTGCGACGGATACAGGTCCGGTGAGTCCTGACGATGCGGGACCCGTCCCCTCCTCGGATGCAGGAGCACCCTTGGGCGATGCCGGCCTTCCGGTGGGTATTTGTGGCACACGAGGCGGCATCGAAGACTGCGGTCCTGGTGCTTTTTGCCTGTTCCCGATCGAGCACATGTGCGGCAGCACGGACATGGGCGGTCAGTGCGAGTTGATTCCCGAGTCGTGCACTCGTGACTACCGTCCGGTCTGTGGCTGCGATGGCAACACCTACAGCAACGCATGCCAGGCTCATGTCGAAGGCGTCTCCGTGGAGCACAACGGGAGCTGCGAAGCAGGCTGCGGAATCCCCGATGGACGCCAATGCGACAACGGTGAATTCTGCCTCGATCGCGGGCCTGCCTGCGGTCAGCAACGACCAGAGGGCGGAACCTGCGAGACGATCCGCCGCAGCTGCGGTGAGATCTATCAACCCGTCTGTGGTTGCGACGACCAAACCTATTCGAACCTGTGCGAGCTTGTCGGTGTCCGGGTCCAACTCAAAGCAGAAGGCGAATGCCAGGTGCTCCCTCCTCGCCCCAATGACGGGGCTTGCGGTCCCGCCCGAGCGCCCGTCATGTGCGCGCCGACCCACTTCTGCGATCGCCCCGAAGGCTCATGCCCTGTCGGCAACGAGAGCACCGGCGGAACCTGTGAGCAACGTCCGGGAATCTGCAACCGGATGCTCGCGCCGGTCTGCGGCTGCGACAACCAAGAATATGGAAACGCTTGCCAAGCGAACGCTGCCGGTACCAGCGTTCGGAATCAGGGCGCCTGCCGCTAGCCTTTATGCGGCGGGGTAGCCTATCCCCCAGCGGTACCGGGACTCAAGACTGGCTCACGCCGGTCTTTTGTTCTTTTTGAGCAGGCTTGGGCGTTGCTCTTCTTCGCGACGCAGGCCACACAGCCCCATCATGACCCACGCCGATGAGCCTTCACACACCAAATCACGTCGTCGAAGGATTTTGACACTAGCCCTGCCTATTATCGGTGGGATGTTGTCTCAAAACTTACTCAACCTGGTCGACACCGCCATGGTCGGTGTTCTGGGCGATGCCTCGCTCGCCGCAACGGGTATTGGCGGTTTCGCCTTCTTTATGGCGATCGCTACGATGATGGGGCTCAGCGCTGCCGTTCAGTCGATGGCTTCGAGACGAGTTGGCGAAGGGCGCTCAGGCGAAGCAGCCCATCCGCTTAATGGAGCGCTCGGCGTGGCCTTAGTGTTCGGTATCCCCTTGTCAGTCGTCTTGGTGGTCGCAACCCCTTGGTTCTTTCCTTTGCTCAATGGCGACCCGGCGGTTCACACCCTCGGCATACCGTATCTACAAGCCCGTCTATCGACCCTAGTCTTCGGTGGGGTAAGCTTCGCCTTTCGCGGGTTCTTTAACGGCATCGGTCGTCCGGTCGTCTACATGCGCACTTTGATCGTTACTCATCTGATCAACATTTCGCTGAACTTCATTTTGATCTTCGGTATGTTTGGCGCCCCGGAGCTCGGCGTCTTAGGTGCAGGTATTGGCAGCGCCATTGCGACGTGTGTCGCAGCTTTACTTTATGCCGGACAAGCTTGGCTAGAGGCTCGCGATAAAGGCTTTTTGGGCGGTGTTCCGACCGTTTCGGGGCTGCGTGTTTTGATCAAGCTTTGGGTTCCAGCGAGCGCTCAACAGTTCTTATTCGCCGCCGGCTTGACGGTGATGTTCTGGATCATCGGCTTGGTCGGTACGCAGTCGACAGCGGCGGCGAGTGTCTTAGTCAATATTATGCTGGTCGCCATTTTGCCCGGCGTCGGCATGGGACTCGCGGCAGCCACCTTAGTGGGTCAAGCGCTCGGGCGTGGCGACCCCGACGACGCTGAAGCTTGGGGCTGGGATGTAGCTCGATTAGCGATGTTCATGCTCGGCACACTGGGTATTTTGGGGGTTGTCTTTGCCCGCCCACTGATCGGCTTATTTCTACACGATCCGACCACCCTCGAGCTGGCCGTTCTCCCCTTGCAGATCTTTTGTGCGATCATCGCTTTCGACAGCGTCGGCTTGGTGCTGATGAATGCGCTTCTGGGCGCCGGCGCCAGCCGACAAACCTTGGTGGTCAGTGTGATCACGCAGTGGGGATTCTTTCTCCCGATCGCCTATGGACTGGTCGCCTTTGCTGGGCTGGGTTTGCTCGAGATCTGGATCGCTAATGGCAGCTACCGACTCGTTCAGGCGGCGCTCTTTGCGCTGATGTGGAAACGCGGAGCTTGGCGAAGCATCCGGGTCTAGAAGCGACAAAACCGGGTTTTTGCGCAGATCGTTGAGGGCTCGCAGTAGGGCTCATTGGCGGCGCAAGGGTAATCGGTTGCGACCCCTCGGCTGCATTCCGGTATCGAGTCGCACGAGGGACCCTCTCGACACCATACGGTCGCACCGCATTCCGACGCTCGGAGGCATTGCGTTTCATTGAGTCCGCACGGGGTGCGCGACGCTTCGTCGTCGTCTTCGCAGGAGGGCGCCGCAGCGCAGTTCACCAAGGGGCGGCAAAATAAGGAGATGCCGCACATCGTTTGAATCGAGCAATCCGACTCATTCGGACCGCAGGGATAATCGGTTTGTTGTGCCCCAAGCGGACAACTTGGCGCAGCCAAACAGCCCCCAGCAGGCCGGCACCAGTGCACGGAACGATCGCTGCACAGCTGGCGGCGCTCGCAATCCTCTTCCCAAGGCATGCACGGCTGGCTCTGGCTTCCCATTTGTTCATCGCTGCAGGCTTGATCGCCGGATACGCAGTCCGATCCAGCGTCCAGACTCGAGGCATCAAGCGCCACGCTCGCGTCGAGGACAGCGCCACCATCCACAGGCTCGCTCGGACCATCAGTTGGCATGTTGCGACCCGAACAAGCGACAGACAAAGCACAAAGCGCCAACAAACGAATGATCACGAAAGACTCCTTAAAAATGCTCAACAATCATCGCCAGCACGCGCTGCCGGAGGGTTGGCGACTCACCTTGTAGATGATGTTTACCATTTTTGAAAAAGTGAAACGAGGCACGTGGAAAGACGCTCTGAATTAGGCGATAATTTGCTCGCCAATCGACCACACCATCGCGACGCCCTTGGAGAACTTTTGGTCGGTGATGCAGAGCCGTTTGCTGCTCAAAGCTACGAGACCAGCGCCTCAGCGAGCGGGTCCAATTTAACGGCACACGGTCAAAGCGCAGAGGATCATCTCTGCGCAGCTCTTGGAACGCCTGATCGTGGCTGGTGGCGTGAACACCTCGGGGGACCGAGTTGATCGCCCAGCCCAAGATAAACTGTCCAATCGCGCTGATTCGCCAGCCCTTCCAGCGAACCAAGGGCGCGATCAGCACGATCTGATCACTCGGGGTGATCAGCCCTTGACGCATCGCCTCCATGACCACCGCGCCGCCCATCGAATGGGCAACGATCCGCAGCGGTCGAGGTTGGTCTTTGATCCAAACCTGCAAGGCTTCGATGTAGTGCTCCATGCTGTTGACCTGAGCGCGAGGGCCTTGCGAAATCCCGTGACCGGGCAGATCGATCGAGCGAACGGCAAACCCCTGATCGGTCAACGCTTTGATGATGGGCTGTTGAATCCCGGTGTGGTCAAGATATCCATGAACTACATGGACGACACCGCGCGCAGTACCTACCGGCTCAAAGCGTTGACTCACCAGCTGGTGCTCACGAGCTTTGAACCACTCGACCCTATGCCTTTGAGCGTAGTCGGCGAAGCCAAACATAAGCCGGTAGCTGGTCCATGAGCTGTGCTCCGCAGGCAGCTGATGCTCACGCAGCTCAGAGATCTGCAAAAGACTGAAAGAAAGCGCTAAAATCAAGACACTCACAACAACAAACGGTTGCGGTTGCCGAGGCTTCGATCAGCAGCTAAAACAGGTCGACGGAGTATGATCATGCGGCTTTCATTATTCTTAGCTTTGTTCGCTCTAGCTTCTGGAGCTTGTACAGCACAACCCGATGCGCCCGACCTTTCGAGCGATGCCGGCGTGGTGACGCCCCCCACTGATTTGGATTCTGGTGTCATGGCTTGGGACAGCGGTCCCGACTTGCTCGCCGATGCGGGCAGCACCGATGTCCCGGCGCTTGGTCAGGATGTGGGCGAAATGGAGCCAGGAGATTACGACGCAGGTTTTGAACCGCCTGAGCCGCCCGAGCCGCCGCCGGAAGAAGACGTCTGCGCCGAAGCGTGCTTAGGGATGCCCTGCGGGCGTGAGTGCCGTGCGCAGTGCCGGGTGGCTTTGCCGGGTGTGCCGGTACCTGAGCGCGAAGAGTACTTAGAATGCATTCACGAGACCTCGTGTGAGGCGTGGCGCTGTCTTCCGGATCGAGAGATCTCTCAGGCTTGCCAAGATGTCTGTGACAACCGCTCGCTGCGTCAGTGCAGCGTCGAGTTGAACGGAGATCCAATGATCTGCGGTCACGAATGCGAAGGTCTTCTCGCCATGATGGCGCCGCCCGCACGTCAAGCCTGGCTTCAATGCGCCGTGAACCAATGCGGCGCTCAGCGCGGCCGGCGATACAACTGCTCACCCACCGATTACCTAGGACCTGCCCCTACTCAAGCTTGCATCAACCGCGGCCTGACGGTCGCAGAATGTGAGCGAGACCGTGACCGCTCGGCTTGGGCCGCAGCCTGGGAATGTGAAGGCTGGCGCACACCGAACGACCAAACCGGTCTGGGCGGAAACGCCTTGGTCGAATGCCTCTCGGACGCAAGCTGCGATGGCGGCGACTGGTACCGTTGCCTAATCGGCAGCCAGGAGCATACCGGCAGAGCAGAGACCATCGGTGAAGTCTGCCGCCAAGCTGAGCGCTGCGAAGGCTTGGGGATGTACTGCCAAATGATGGCGAACGGTCTGACCCGCGCGGTTGGGCAGACCGGCGTTGAGAACATTCACAACTGCCTGCGCGCTGCTCAGGACAGCTGCCAAGATATTCGAACCTGTCTGCAAGGCATCTGGGACCCGAACGCGGTTGAGGTTCACCCGCTGTGTCGTCAGGCCTGCATCGCCTGCGAAGACCCGACCGAACAGTGCATCCACAACTGCTCTCGGATGCGCAACTCGATGGGTATCGAGCAGACCGCAACCTACGACACCTGCATCCGGAACCGAGCAGCGGCTCGCGAGTGCGGTGAGTTCCTTCCGAGCACTTGCTTAGCGCCTGCGCTGCCGACGGTCGCTCAGACCTGCCAGCGGTACGTCTCGCACATGATCGATCGTTGCCCAGGGACGCGTTTCTACAACCCTGTGGTGCTCGAAGGATGGTGCGCTTTGAGTGGCGTCCGCAGCGGACTGACGAACTTAGACTCGCTCACCGAGTGCATCAACCGAACCGGCTGCGGCGCGGTCAACTTGTGGGAAACCTGCACTCGGTAAAGCAGCGCGCTAGTCGTGGATCCAGTATTGGGGTTGGCGTCGACCAAACCCGTCGGCGACGTGACCGTTGTTGAAGTTGCGTGAGCCAGCTTGAGCCATAGCTGGGCCTCGATCAGTCAGCTGACCGGGGCGAACCATCCCGATGTGACCGATCCCGCCGGGGTTTTTCCAGGACACGACCGACGGTGCGCCGGTGTTGGCGTGGGCTTGGGCTTGCGCTGCGCTGACTCGACGCCATCCGGCGCTTGCGCCTTGGTTGTTGAGCCAGCGGTTGGTGTCGTTGGCGTCCATTTCCCAAGCGCCAGGTGCTCCTACCCGAGCGGGACGACCGCTCTGGTCGACCCAGTGTGGAATTTCAGCCCCCATCGCTCGGGTCGCATCCCAGACGAAGATGTTGCAGTAGGTGTTCCCCCCCCGCGGTCGATAGCGGGGGTTTGAACCCACCCCAAATTGATTGAGTACCTGATCGTAGCGGTTTGCGTTGCGATCACTCGACTGGTTTTGTAGCGGCGCATCCACTGGAATCCATGCTCTTGTGTTGGTGGTTCCCGTCGCCGGACGCCTCCCGTCATAAGTTCCTGGCTGCGGCTGATGCACCGAGGGGCGGCCCGATCGGGGAGCAGGAACAACCGCCTCGCGGCGCGCCGGGCGAGAGTTCTGCGACAAGGCTCGCCCAAGCGCCGCTCGAGTTTGAGGACCAGCGACTCCATCGACGCTCAGACCTTGGGCACGCTGGAACCGCTCAACACTGTTTTGAGTGATCGGACCAAAGATACCTGGACCGTTCGCAGCATCACGCTGCGTCATATGACCCGTAGCGACTAGAGCCTCTTGCAGCTGGCGAACGTCATCACCCGCATGACCTCGCCTGAGCGTACGGCCTGCATTAATGCCACGAAATGCGCTCCACCGAGCCCCGCTTGCGCCTTCATCAGACCACCTATTCGCCATACGATCGGTGCCCGCGCCGCAGGGTAAATCCAAGACCTGACCTGCTCGGATCAGGCTTGGATTGGTGATCTGTGGATTGGCTCGCATGAGCGCATCCACCGGGCAGCCATGACGAGCAGCGATCGCATTCAAGCTGTCTCCAGAGCGCACGGTATAGGTGCGACCTGAGGCAGGTTCACCAGGTACATCGTTCGCAGGCGCAATGGCGCCACCGGGCAGATTGATCGACTGACCGACCCGAATCGAATTGGGATCATTGATCTGGGGATTCGCTGCGATCAAGGCTTGCAGAGAAACGCCGTGGCGCCCTGCAATCGCAGTGAGTGAATCACCCGAGCGAACCCGTGTGGTGTTCGGCAAAGGTTGGTTTGTAGGTGTTGAGACGGTTGAGCGAATCCTTGGCACAGCGACCTCCTTGATGTCCTGAACACATGGTCGGGCATGAGGCCTCGAAAACAGGTCAGACAAAACACCGAGCAACCTTTAAAATAATCAGACGATAAGGGGGCGCACAAAACTGTACAGACCATGGACCTAGAGGCTGATTTAACCCAAGCTAAGACCCATGGCAGACTACGATTTCATCGTCATAGGCCTTGGAGGTTTGGGCAGCGTTGTCGCCCATGACCTTGCGGCTTCAGGAGCTCGGACCCTGGGGTTAGACCGGCACGTTCCGGGTCATGCCCACGGGAGCTCACACGGGCGCTCACGCGTGATCCGGAAAGCCTATTTCGAGCACTCAGATTACGTCCCCTTGCTCAAGCGCAGCTATCAACGATGGCGCGAACTTGAAGGCCTCAGCGATCGACCCCTAATGGACTTATGCGGCGTTCTTGAGATCGGTCCAAAGGATGGCCTCGTGGTGCCTGGTGTTTTGCATGCTGCCGCTCAGCACCAACTTTTCGTCGAACACTTAAACGCCAACGAGCTGCGTCAAAGGTTCCCCCAAATTAGCCATATCGACGATCACGAAGAGGGCGTCTTTGAGCCGGATGGTGGTATCCTCAATGTTGAAGAATGCGTGATGGCTTGGGCGCAACGAGCCGAGCGAGCCGGTGCCCAATTAAGGACCGGTACAACGGTGCTTGGCTACAGCCATGAAGGCACCCGCTGGCGGGTCGTCACCGACAGCGGTGATCACCTGACCAAGCGCCTCATTTTATGTCCCGGTGCTTGGGCTCCGCAGCTTCTCCCTACAGCGCTGAGCGAGCACCTTCAGATTAAGCGCAAGGCGCTGTTTTGGTACGCATCGGATCTCCGCTTGAGCCGGTCAGAAGATTTTCCTGTCTGGTTGTTCGAAGAGCCAGATGGTGTATTTTACGGTTTTCCTAATCGAGCGAGCGAAGGCTTTAAGGCTGCTGAGCATTCGGGCGGGC
>Ga0315321_10001471_pt1 | contig 18126 bp, 16 predicted proteins | sample M180m21515metaG_FD_203464 | JGI IMG/M metagenome (GOLD analysis project Ga0315321, IMG submission 203464) | Ammonia-oxidizing marine archaeal communities from Monterey Bay, California, United States - M1 80m 21515 | ecosystem: Environmental > Aquatic > Marine > Intertidal zone | place: USA... | reverse complement strand
CACTCACGAAAACAATCACGAAAACAATCAGGAAAACAATCAGGAAAACAAAGGCGGCTGGAAATCCACAGCGTGCATCCTTTGCACTTTAAATTGTGGCGTCAAAGTTCAATTGAATGCAGAAGGTACGGAGATTGTGCGTACTAAGGGAGATGAGAATCACCCTGCGTCGCAGGGTTATCTCTGTAACAAAGCGTCCCGTTTGAATTTCTACCAGAATCGTGATGATCGCCTGTTGTCGCCTATGAAGCGTAATGCTGATGGCGGGTACGATGCCATTGATTGGGACACAGCGATCGCAGAGATCGCATCCAAGCTTAGCGGGATTCGTGAGGAGTTTGGTGGAGATAAGATTTTTTATTATGGCGGTGGCGGCCAAGGGAACCACTTACCCGGTGCTTATAGCGGCGCAACCCAGTCGACATTAGGCGTTATATATCGGTCGAACGCCCTGGCACAAGAAAAGACTGGCGAGTTCTGGGTGGCCGATCGCATGTTGGGCGGCTACAACCATGCCGATTTTGAGAACGCCCAGGTGGTGATTTTTTTGGGTAAAAATCCGTGGCAATCTCATGGCTTACATCGGGCACGCGCCGAGATTCGTGAAATGTCAAAGGATCCCAATCGAACCTTGATCGTTGTCGACCCGAAAAGAACAGAGACCGCAGATCTTGCGGACATCCACCTACCGGTAAAGATGGGTCGCGATGCCTGGCTACTCGCGGGCTTGGTTGCAACAATCGTGCAGGAAAACTTGCAGGATGACCAATGGATTGCAGATCATACCAATGGTGTGGAAGCCGTTATGAGCGTATTCGACAAGGTTGATGTTGTCGACTGTGCACGAAAGTCTGGCATAGATGAAACCATCATTCGGTCTACTGCAAGAACTATAGCGCTCGCTGATAGCGTCGCGGTTCTTGAGGACCTAGGTACTCAAATGAACCGGCACTCAACGCTCGTGAGCTACTTGCAACGCCTCACGTGGATGTTGACCGGAAACTTCGCCAAGCCTGGAACTGCCTACACATCGAATGGCCTGGGCAATGTGGGAAGCGGCAAAGAGAGAGGCAAAAGCCCTGTTTTAGGCGGGCGCATCATCGCTGGCATCATTCCAGCGAACATCATACCGGATGAAGTTCTGGCCGAGCATCCAAATCGTTATCGCGCAATGATCATCGAATCCGCCAACCCCGTCCACTCGTTGCCAGATAGCGCCAAGTGGCGCAAAGCCATGCGCGCGCTTAAGTGCAGTGTCGTTATCGACATTGCAATGACTGAGTCCGCACGCCAGGCAGACTATGTACTTCCTGCAACCACACAATACGAAAAGGCCGAGGCGACTTTCTTTAATTTTGAGTTCCCTGAAAATTACTTTCACGTGAGAGCGCCGCTTTTCGCCCGACCTGAAGGTGTCTTGGATGAAGCGGAAATACATGCACGCCTTGCAATAGCACTTGGCGCTATTCCAGAAGATATCGAAGAAGAACTTAACACCGCCCTGGCGGAAGGCGGCCGTGAAGGCTTTCGAAATTTGGTTTTCACTAAGCTCCAGGAAAACCCTGCTCTGGGCAAAGTCGCTCCGGCACTCCTCTACCGGACGCTTGGTAGGACCCTGCCGGAAGGCATGCAAAACGCTGCTGCGTTGTGGGCGGTATGTCACCAACACGCCATCGCTAACAGAATATCCGTCGAAGCCGCTGGGGTCGCTGGCGAAGGCATGGCGCTGGGAGACAAATTGTTTGATACGATCCTGGCTGGACCCAGTGCAGTGATCATGAGCAAAGAAGATTGGCCCGATGTCTGGCAAAGAACGCCCGGGGGCAGGGTTAATTTCGATCTCCCGGAAATGTTGGAGGCTGCAGCCCAGCTCAATTCAGAAAATCCTCAAGAAACAACGGCGGAATTTCCATTTCTTCTCTCAGCAGGTGAGCGACGCGATTTCACCGCCAACACGATTTTACGTAACCCGGCATGGCGTAGAAAAGATAAAGAAGGGGCGTTATACATTAACCCCGATGATGCAGCACGACTGAATTTAGGCGACGGCTCAAACGCTCGCATCACGACTGCGCGTGGTGCTTTGGATGTCATTGTGGCGGTTAACGATCGCATGCAGCGCGGACATGTATCGATCCCAAACGGTTTGGGGCTGGACTATCCTGATGAACACGGCAACATGAAAACCACGGGAGCGGCGCCGAACGAACTCACTTCTACTGATTTTGCCGACGAGTTCTTTGGGACCCCATGGCATAAGTCCGTACCTGTACGTGTGGAGGCGACAGGATAGAGATCACCATCAGCGAATGTGCTGGTACTGCTCGATCGGAACGAACTCCATTCCGCAAACCAATGCCTGTTTCTGGAACAGCCGTAACTGGCTTTTCTTCGAATACGCTGATAGTTTTTGTATCTTACTAGGGAAACCTGACAGGTGAATAACATGGTGGGTCGTCCGAATATTCTTATCTTTATGCCCGATCAACAACGGGCAGATTGTCTTGGTTGTTACGGCAACCCTTATGTTCATACACCGAATATTGATCAGTTAGCAGCAAGAGGCATGCGATTCGAAAATGCCTACTCCAATCATCCTGTATGTGGTCCTTCGCGAATTAACCTGATGACAGGTTGGTATCCACACACCCACGGTCATCGCACCTTAACTAATTTGTTGAAACCAGAAGATCCCAATCTTCTCAGATACCTAAAACAGGCTGGATATAACGTTGCTTTTGCAGGTGCCCGAGGAGATGTCTTCGCGCCTGGTGTGACGGAAGACTCAACAAATTTTTGTGGCTGGACGACGCGCCCTCGAAAGATGTCCATGGGCCCCCAGTATGCAGAAGGCTCTGCTTTGTATGATGCCTTCTATCATGGTAAACGTCCTTCTGATGATTCCTGGCTCGATTTTGACGAGGCCGCCATTCAAACGGCGCTTGATTGGATCGGCGAGAGTCCGAAGGAACCCTGGTGCCTTTGGATACCTTTGATATTTCCGCATCTGCCGTTCGAAGTGGAAGACCCATGGTACGACATGTATGCGGGGCAGGAAGTTAAAACCCGATTCGCCGGGTTTGGCTCCGGAAAGCCTGCGTTCCATCAGGCTATACGAGAAAAACTCGGTACTGATCGTTTATCGGAGTCAGAGTGGCAGGATATTCAGCGGGTCTACTACGGCATGATAAGTCGTGTGGATTCTCAATTGGGTCGTGTCATGGAAGCGCTGAAAGCAACTAATCAAATTGATTCAACTCTGACGCTCTATTTCACGGACCATGGTGAGTATGCCGGGGATTTTGGGCTGGTCGAAAAGTGGCCCTCCGGGATGGATAGATGTCTGCTGCAAAATCCGTTGATTGTGGCAGGCCCGGGTGTGCAGGCAGGAACAGTCGCGTCAACTTACACTGAAATGGTAGATATTCTTCCGACTCTGCTGGAGGTTGCTGAAACGGAGGCTTCACACACACACTTCGGCAAGTCATTGGTGCCTGTTCTCACAAACGCCAATGAAAAGATCAGAGACACGGCTTTCAGTGAAGGCGGTTTTGCCACTAGCGAATTGAATCTGCTGGAGCAGGCATCGGGCGAATATGCGAAGAAGGCTCAATTGCAGCATGAAAAGCCTGAGTTGGTAGGAAAGGCAATCTGTATGCGCAATGACGCGTACACCTATGTTTATCGTTTGTACGAAGATGATGAACTGTACGACCGGGATGCTGATCCGAATGAAACCTGTAACCTCGCAGGTCAATCAAAGCTGGAGTCGGTTGAACAGGAGATGAAATCCCAGGTAGTCGAGTGGTTGTTTGGTACAGCAGATGTGATTCCTTGGGTACCTGACCCCAGGTTCCCGCGGATTCCGCATGGGTACCATTCCCCGACCGCCTAGCAACTAACCGTATCAGCGCTGTTCGGAGTAGAGCGCTAGAAAAATGGTAATTACTCCTAAGAACATCTGTGGGAAGCTACAAATCCTGGCAGAGTATGCGATTATCCGTGAAGCGGGTTCGGTTGCTCAGGAAACAAAAGCCAATGGATGCTGTTTTGATATTCGGAATATCGGTTGAATTTCCCTGATAAAATTTCTGTTCTTAACACCCAGAAGATGTGATGTCCTATATTACTCAATTGCGAACAACCGACCTCGAGCAGGCGCTCAACTTTTACACTAATACACTGGGCTACAAAACCGCCTTTCGTTATGAGGATTTCTATGCCGGCATTGATATTGATGATCAGGTTTTGCATCTGAAACTTGTTGACGAGACTGATCCCTCTATTGAATTTGTCGCCCAGGGTGATCATTTCCATCTGTATATCGAAGTCGCAGATCTGGCAGCTCGGCACGAAGACCTTGATGGCGGAGGCGCGCATGTTAGCGTAATTAAGGCGCAACCCTGGGGGCGAGAATTTGTCGTTATCGACCCAGACGGACACAGGATCTACTATGCCGAAAAAGATTCTGGATAATCCAGTTAGAAACCCAAAATGTAGTCGCCTCGACCGCTAAAACGCTTATTTTTGGACGCCAGCGGTGTATTATTTGCCGAGCTAAAACAATAAGAAGGTGATGCTAGTGTCTGAATACAATCCTTACACCCGGGGCCCACACCCCGTTGGAACGCGTCAATTTAGCTGGACAGATACCGAGCGGAATCACAGCCTGCCTGTTGATGTGTGGTACCCGGCCACTAAGGCATATGAGGGCAAAGATCTTGATCCGGAGACCCAGGACCGTTACGAAATGGTGCCAGGTATGGGCGAAGCTGTTCAGCAGGCAGTTAAAGATGCAGAGGCAGAATCGGGCCAACGTGCCCTGGTAGTGTTCTCGCATGGATTCGGCGGCGAGCGACGCCAAACGACCTTTTTGTGCTGTCATCTCGCTAGCCACGGTTATGTGGTCGCGGCAATGGACCACGTCGGCAATACTACAGCCGATATGTTTTCGGGAGAAGGCGCTGCCGGCGACCCTGAGGTGATCGAGCGTTTTGTTCAAAGCCGTCCTTGCGATGTCAGTTTTGTCATAGATCAAATGTTAGCGGGCCAATCAGGCCTGGAAATTATTCCCGAACAGATCGGCATGTCGGGCCATAGCTTTGGTGGCTGGACAACCCTCAAAACCCTGGAAACCGATGAGCGTATTAGGGCGGCTTTGCCACTAGCGCCCGCGGGTGGTTTTACAGCGCTGGATGCGGATAACGTCATGGCGAAGTCGTTGGACTTTACTTGGAGGCGCGAAGTACCCGTGCTTTATATCGTCGCCGAGTTGGATTCGATTCTGCCATTGGAAGGCATGCAGGACATGTTCGATCGCAACCCGGAGCCTAAAACTACAGTCGTCCTGCTAAATGCGGATCACTTTCATTTTAACGATGCTATTGAACAAACCCACGACGGTTACAAGTTAATGCTGGGTATGCTCACGGAAGGTATGGATGAAGACGCGCGCCATAGTACGGAAACGATGATTGCTGGTATGAAACCGTCGTCCGAACTCGTTGCCGGAGCCGATGCTTATGCGCTTATCAACGGGTTGGGGTTGGCACATTTTGATCGTGAACTAAGGGGCAACCAGGATGCGGCCAGTTTTCTCAGTGGCGACCTGGTCGCGACGCTGGCTGAACGCGATATCAACGTGAAGACGTTTTAATCGCGACCTGAGTGATGGCGGCGGGGTAGAATATGGGGGTAAGCAGTTCTTACGAAATCCACTTTGATCTTTGTTGTTTTTTCGGTGTTTGCCCTGACGCAACGATTTTTTTCAGATTTGGAGGCTTCGTCGACGGTGTTTACTCGGGGCCTTTTACTATCGTCGAATTATCTGGCTGCGACGGTGTGTTCAGGAAAGTCGCTACAAAATGAACCAAAACCAATAAAGCTAAATCACCAGAATTTTCTAGCAGCCTGCTGAGGCCCATGCCTCCTAAAAAGACAAGCACGCAGTTTTTCCATTTCCAGCGAAGAGTAAAATAGTGGAGCAACGCGAAAAGAAAATTGCTCAACACAATTGCAGGCAAAAATCCTGTTGATGGCTCTAAAGCGAGAGGCAGAAGCAGCCTAAAGGCTATTTCTTCTACCATCGATATATAAAGTAGATAGACAATCCACAGGCATTGAGTTCGGCTCAGCGGCACGCCTTTGCTGACTAAAAAAGCGCAGAAAAAGCCTATTGCCGATAGTGTAGCCAAGATATAAGTTGAAGGTCTCGCTGAAAAATCTGAAACAACTGTCTGGAAAGGGTCCGGTGTGGACTGTAGACAAATCAAAGTGACGGCAATAAATCCCATTGTGCAGCCGTGGCGATATAGGACCTGCACAAATGTAGAGACTGGTAAAGTAGCTCCTGAGTAATCTCTTTGTAACCTCCCCATGTTTGCTGTTCCGTAGATCGATTAAAAAATGATTGTAGTGGCCAAGTAAACTCCGCCAAAAGTTCCAGAGATACGATTGAGCGGAATTAGATACGTTCATTGATTGATGTGCAATCTAAATGGGCTATTACGCTATTTCTCTCAAGCTATTTATTGAATCCAGCCACCCTTTGCAGCTACCTGGGTGAAACATCAATGGATGTGAAGTCACTATCAAGCGGCAAAGCCCCGTCGACCACTGATCGGTCACGTGACCAGGTCAATGGCTGGTTGCAGCCCCAGATTCGAATCTCTCGACAAGATATGCCTTTCAGCGGTAGCCTGTAGGCAAAATAGGCGTAAATCGAGGAGAATGAATATGTCGGAATATCAGGAAATTCTATATGTTGTCGATGGTCCTGTTGCCACCATCACTATGAACCGGCCGGACCAATTGAACGCTCTGACCGACCTGACTCAGGCAGAGATTCGGCATGCTTTGGACCAGTCGGAAACAAACCCTAACGTGATCGGCACGATTCTGACGGGCGCGGGTCGTGGCTTTTGTGCTGGCGTAGACATGAATGCTCTAGGGACGATGAGTGATGCCGGCGAGCGCCCCACGGCTAACTTTGAACATCTGCAAGCGCAACCTGGCAATCCAGATAATGACCCTAACTATCATGGGTCGCCGACCTACTTTTTGGGGCTGCGCAAGCCGTTGATCGCCGCCATTAATGGTGCGGCTGCGGGACTTGGCTTCAGTTACGCGACATTCTGTGACATGCGTTTTATGGACCGTACCGCCAAACTGGTTACTTCTTTTGGTCCCCGTGGACTGATCGCCGAGCACGGTACTAGTTGGATGTTGCCGCGCATTGTTGGTCCCGCCAATGCCCTTGATATGTATTGGAGCTCGCGGCGTATTGATGGCGAAGAAGCGTTCCGTATGGGTTACGCCAATCGACTCTGTGAATCTGGCTCCTGTTGCAACGAGGCACAGCAATTTTTGCGCGACATAGCAAAGACGTCAGCACCCGCGTCGATTATGATGATGAAGCGTCAGGTCTACAAACATTTGAATCGTGAGTTGGGAGAGGCAATGACGGAGTCCACACGCTGGATGGACGAGAGTCTGGCGCGGGATGACTTTAAGGAAGGCGTAGCATCGTTCGTAGAAAGGCGTGCCCCTAATTTTTCCAGGCTGGAGAATTAGGCCAGAGTGCATTTCGATGGAATGCATTAAGATTGATCAACATAACTCTATGTTAGCCCAGGCCAAAGGGGTTAGCATTTCGTCGGCCAAATTTTGGCAACTGGTCTGGATCGACTTCTGCCCAGTTTGCCGAACGCTTTTCCAGGAACGCAGCATTGCCTTCTGAAGAATCAGGCCCGGTGAACGCCCAGGCAATTGCATCATCGTCTTCATAGATAGCTCGATAGAGCTCTCCTTCATCCATCATTCGCCCCCAGGTCATCTGTTTTACCAGCGACACGGCGGAAGGCGATGAGCCTTCTGCTATCTCGGTGGCAAGGGCAACTGCTTCATTCAAAACCTGGTCGCGAGGTACGGCACGGAATACCAGCCCCATTTCTGCGGCCTCGGCGCCTGTAATCTTGCGGCCGGTCAACATCAAATGTGCTGCCTTCTCAATACCGATTAAGCGAGGCAAGGTCCAGGTTGCACCCATTTCAGGGATCAGCCCCCACTTCACAAAAGAAAAGGCGATGTTGGCGTCTTCAGCTGCAATACGTATATCGCAGGTTAGTGGATAGGCAGCGCCGAAGCCTCCGGCAGAACCATTGATGGCACAGATAACGGGCTTTGATATCTGGAACGGATAGGTCCTGAGCACTCGCTGGGTTGGGTGGCCACTTGGGTCAGATGTTTCAGATGAACTGGGCTTCTCACCGCGTTTTTTTACATCGTTCATGTCAAGCCCGACGCAAAAGGCATCACCCGCACCGGTAATAATGACGGCACGTACGTCCGGGTCACGATCGCAGTCTCTCAAATACTGAGTGAGCTTCACGGCCATCTCAGGGCTGTAAGCATTGCGCTTTTCGGGCCGGTTAAAGGTGATCGTGGCAATGTGGTTTTTCTTGTCCAGTAACAAATGGCTCATAGATTGTGCTCTCGTTGATCGTTACAAGAATCGGTGCCGCAAAATCGGCTCCAATTTTGGTCTTTAATAGTTAGTTGGGAGTAATTATCCCGTTGTTACAACCCTGCTGTTACAACCCTGCTGTTACAACCGCGTTGTTAGGGTGCAATCGAGTTAATAGAGATATTCGATCTCGTCGTTGACGAAGGTATAACGAGGATGTTTATACCATCCGTATAGTAGAGACGAGCGAGGTTCTTTGTGCACCTTGGTGTCGTAAACCTTCAGTTCGCCGCTTGAGCCGTCCATCCAGAAGTCGATGTCGTAGATTTTCTCTGGTTCTCCCTGCACATGAAAATCGGTACAGGCAAAATAGATGTCGTCTCTAATTTGACGAACCGGGTCGTGCACCATCACGAACTTCAGTGCCAGATTTTCACCTGTCTTATCATCCTTTAAGTGAAACAGGTTGTTGGCGTCAAGCTGGCTGGCCACATAAGCCCGCATGGTGGACTTGATGTCCTCCACATAAAATTTTTTTGCTGCCGTCTCGGATGATGTCTTGGCTGTTGGTTCCGCGGCGAGCCAGGGGCTAAATAAAATCAACAGCCCGGCAAGCAGGCTGTTGATCAAAGTAGCATTGATTCGCCTATCAAGAAGATGGCGATTCACTCACGATCGCTCACTACTACTACTGTGAAGACGCAGGCTTACCGGCGTGCTCTTTTGCTTCAGCAGCCTCACCCGCGTGCTCTTTAGCATGTGCAGCTTCGCCCGCATGTTCTTTGTGATCCGCAGCTTCGCCCGCATGTTCTTTTGTTTTAGCAGCTTCGCCTGCATGTTCTTTTGCTTCTGCAGCTTTGCCAGCATGTTCCGCTGATTGAATATGTCCGTCAGCGAAGGCGAATAGAGGGAGTAATAGAATAAAAGTTAGTAGAGTTTTCATTAGCTACTGTGCTCATGATTAAGGTGTTGGCATTATCAGCCCTTGGGACGCTGCGGTCACGACATTTCAGTCGGATGGGGCTGTTTTTCTGTTATTGACGTTCAAATTGTTGGATTGAAAGGGCTCAACGAGCCATGCGCTGGGTGAGAAGGCCAGGTCTCGCGCCTCGGGTAGGCCCAGGCCATATTCCGTATTGATGGCTGCGTCGCCGCTCTCTGGACGTTGGTAGCTGCGAAATAGGCGATCCCACAGGCTAAAAATAGTAGAAAAATTAGCGTCGCCGTAATGGCGATCGACGGCGTGATGGCTGACATGGAAGCGGGGTGTGACGATCAGCGCCGAGATGCCCCTTTCAATATGGTCAGGGAAATCGACATTACTATGATGGAACTGTGCGCACAGGCTCACCGTGGCTTCAAACAGAAACCATGCAATGGCTGTGGGCCCCCATATGGCAATCCAAATAGCCTTGGCTAGCGCTGATATCAGCAGTTCCCCCGGATGAAAGCGCAGGCCAGTGGTCACATCCACCGCGGTATCTGCGTGATGTGCTTTGTGAAAGCGCCATAAGAAGGTGACTCTGTGATTCGCGCGATGCCAGAAGTAGTCAAACAAGTCGAGTACGACGAGAGCAGCTACAACTTCGACCCAGTCTGTTAAGCCCAACCACCTTGAAATGCCCCAACCTTGTTGTTCGACGTAGACGATCCATAGTAGGAGTGGCACATAAATGAGCAGCCGGATCAGTATGGTGTTAAGTGCTGCTATGCCACCATGGAAGAGTAAGCGTTTGAACCTGCTCTCACGCCATGGTCTTTTTGGCGCAAGGGTTTCGACGCCCAGGAAAAATAGCAGGCCGCCGAGAAAAACAATCAGTTTGCCCGTATCTAGGTCGATATTCATCGGAGCAGTATGCGTGCAGGAACTTTCAAGTCAAACTATTAGCAGTAGCGGGATTAACTTGTCGGGTGAGAACTGACCCCGGTTGATTTATACGCGCTTGGAATCAGGTGACTAGAAAGTATTCGGGTTTCCTGGGCACTTTTGGATGATATCGACGAGCATCGTTCTGGATTGCCGATTTTGTTAGTATCTAAAGGGTGAGCGCGTCACCATCAAAGTTCTCCTGGTATTTGGCTGGTGTCGTCGGCCAGTTCCTTCCGTGGGGTATCAATAGCGTCTTGTTTACCTGGATGGTCGCGGTTTATCTAGGAGAAGGAGGGGTTCGACTGGGCATCGCACAGATGTGTATTCAATTGCCGGGCCTGGTTTTTATCCTGTTCGGTGGACTCCTTGCCGACAGGGTCGATCGGCGTACGATACTCATCGTTTTCCAGTGTCTTGCAGCGCTGCCGGTATTTACGCTGGTGCTACTGATCGAAATCTCCACGCTTAGCTATCTAATGTTAATCGTATTCGCGGTCGGTGCCGGGAGTTTCAATGCCTTCATTCAACCGGCCAGAGACAGTATCCTAAATCAGGTGTCTGGTCCCAACATCCAGCAGGCCGTGACGATGACGATGGGCTTATCATTTTTCGCTCAGATTGTTGGGTTCGGGTTTGCCGGCCAGGCAGATAATACTGGTCCCGTTCCGTTGTTGCTCATACAAGGAACAGTGTTACTTTTCGGTGCGCTGGTTGCTGTAAAGCTGCCTTCGTCGATGCCCAGGAGCGCATCGCTTGCTGAGACCCGGGAAAAAAATCGTCAAAGCGTGTTTGGCGAGATTAGGGATGGACTATCTCTAATCTTTCATTCGCCGCGTATGTTCCCCGTGATGATCCTGATGTTTTCTGTCGGTGTGTTTTATATGGGTGCCTTTTCCGTGTTGAACCCACTTGCCGTGAGGGATGTGTACGGTGGTGCTGCCTTCGATATAGCGCTGTCGTATATGTGCTTTATGGTTGGCACCATTGTAATGACGATTATCCTGGTGGCGATCGGCGGGATTAGGCGACAGGGGTTGGGTTTGATGATCGCACTGGTGGTTGGTGGTGTGTTTTTGATTGTAATAAATCTCAGATTACCATTTTACGGCTATGTTCTTTGTATTGGACTGTGGGGAATGTGCGGCGGCGTTGCAATGAGCCTGGGGCGAGCGATTGTTCAGGAAGCAGCGCCAGAGAATTATCGGGCAAGAGCATTGTCTATCTATTCGCTGGGCACGCTGGGCGGCGGTCCGATTGGCGCTGTATCTATGGGTTACTTTGCGTCAGTTATGAATCCGTTGTTGGGATTTATTGTTGCCGCCGCGGGCGTCTTTTTCACGGTAGTGGTTGTCTGGTCAATGACAAATCTTTCGAATGTAGATCGACTTGCAGAGTAATGCTTTACGCGCTTGCCGCCCAGTGATCAATTGCCCTGGACGGAAACCGCTTTTATCTCTCCAGCCTTAATCCTCCAGTCGATATACCCTTGCGGCTGTGCCGCGGAAGAGAGAGGCTTTTTCGTCTGCGGAAAGCCCGGCTTTAGCCGCGATTCTTTTAAACATATTCCAGAGCGTTCGGTAGGAAATACACTCCCTGTCAACGGGAAAGTTACTCTCAAACATGCAGCGGTCAGGACCAAACGCCTCGATGGCGGCGATGTAGTAAGGGTATAGCAAATCACAGAACGCCTCGGAACTGAGCGGTGTATCTTGTTTGTGCATATGAAAAGAAGGTTCCCAGGCGCCTGCTCGCATCTGGGCTCCACCCAGTTTCACGACCGTATTGGGGCTTGCCGCAACGATATCGATACACTCTCGCCATCGTGCGAATGTTTCTGCATCAGCATCCGGGTCAACAGTACCGCCGAAGTGATTGACGATTACTGGGACTTCAGGATGGGCAGCGGCCAATTTGGCAAGTGTAGGTAGGCGTTCGAAATCTGGCGAATAGTGGTCAAAGGAGAGATTGTATTTTGCCAAAAGCGCGAAGCCATCAAGATAGGTTTGATTCAGATCAGATGGGAAGGCGGTACGTATGCCTCGAAAATTAGCTGAAGCGGCCAGATGGGCTTCCAGCACAGGTTCTACGCCGGCGCCTGCCCTCAGGTCGGCTGATCCGAAAATACCGGTACACAGTCGTGTTGAACCGTAAATCCCTGAGCGACTCATGGCGGCAATCCCTTGAACGAATTCCGTTTCGCCAACGCAACGCATGTCTTTTGGGCCGTCTGCGCGAAAAAAAGCACCACATTGAGCAAACACTGTTTGGGTGATGTTATGACCGCTTTCGTTGATATCCGCCATGATCTCCTCGCACAGATAAACCGTTTGTTCAAAGATTGAAGTCGCGACCCGGTTGTCCCAAAGGTGATGGTGTGGGTCTATGATTGGCAGGTCGGGCTCCAGAACCGCCTCCGGTTCTTCGCTACTAATGAATCTCTCTATGTTGCTGTTTTCAGGGTAGGTCATTTTAAAACTCCATAGGTAACGAAAGGTGCTTTTTAAAAAGGCGTGAGGTTATTCGATTTCGCCTGGTTTTTGTTAACCCCAGTGCTTGTTCACTGAACTGGATTGTCCGTTTATACTGCGCTGCTATTATTGAATCATCAAGCCTGCATAGGACGTTTCATGCTTAATCACCAAACCGCACAGTCAGTCATTGACCATGGCATTTCACTCGGCGCCGACTTTGCCGAACTATTTGTCGAAAGAAGCCAGACGAATACCATCAGCACCTTGAGTAACCAGGTGCAATCAGTGGAGTCGGGAATAGACTTCGGCATAGGCCTGCGCCTGGTCTATGGCACTAAAGTCCTCTATGGCTATACCAACAAACCTGAAGGAGATGAGCTGAAAAGGATTCTGTCTGAATTGGCTGCGAAGGATTTGCGAGACCCAGGGGTTTCAGCGTTCAACTTTGACTATAGACAGATTACGGATTTGCATCCTGCGGTGCGTACGTTAACTAATGATTCTGAGGTTGAAAGCAAGGTGGCGTACCTGCTGGCCGCTGATGTTGCGGCTCGCGCGGCCAGCAATATGATCTCGCAAACCCGGGGTTCGTGTCGTCAAAAAGAACAGCACGTCGAACTTTTTAACAGTGAAGGCCTGCACACAGGGGATACCCGTAACTATATTCGCACCTCACTTACTTCCATCGCGTCGGATGGCTCTGAGCAGGCGACAGGGAGTTGGAATGACGGTGGCTTGATGGGCTGGGAACTCGAACATGATATCAGCGCTGAAAAAACCGGAACAGAAGCGACAAGGCAAGCGCTGGTTAATCTTGGTGCAAAACCTTGCCCCTCTGGTCGCATGCCTGTGGTCATTGGTAATGGTTTCGGTGGCGTGATTTTTCATGAGGCCTGCGGCCATTTGCTGGAAACGACGTCGGTCGCGAAAAAGGCGTCCGTATTCCACGACCAAATGGGTCAAATGATTGCAAATACAGCGGTGAGCGCGGTGGATGACGGCACGATGACGAAGCAGTGGGGTTCGATCAACATTGACGACGAAGGCCTCGATACGCAACGAACGCAATTGATCAAAGACGGCAAGCTAACCAGCTTTCTTGTCGATAAGATTGGTGCAGAGCAAACTGGCTTCGAAAGAACCGGTTCCGGCCGACGTGAGTCCTATAAATATGCCCCGGCGTCCAGGATGAGAAATACTTTTATCGAGCCTGGCGATGCGAACCTGGATGAGATGATCAGCTCTATTGATAAAGGTATTTATGCTTCGCATATGGGGGGTGGTTCTGTGCAACCGGGTACTGGTGAGTTCAACTTTGCAGTAACGGAAGGGTACTTCGTAGAGGACGGTAAGGTTAAATATCCTGTTAAGGCAGCAACGCTCATCAGCACCGGACCTGCGGTACTTAAAGAGATCTCAATGGTTGGTAATGATTTTTCTTTGGCTTGTGGCATGTGTGGTTCAGTCTCGGGTGCGGTGCCGACATCTGTGGGTCAGGCAACACTTAAGGTAGATGACATCCTTGTCGGGGGTAACGCCTGATGACTATTTCCGATCAGGCGAATCAGGTGATTGATCTTGTTAAGGCTGCCGGTGCCAGCGGCGATCTGATCATCGACCAGGGAGAGTCCGTGTCCCTGAAAGCAAGAGACGGTGAGCTTGAAGAATACAAGGTCAGTTCAAGCCAGATTTTTGGCTTGAGGGTGATTAAAGATGGCAAAGTGGGAACCGCCCATAGCGAGGCAGCGGATAGCGACGCCTTGAGTTCGCTGGTTGAGCAGGCGCTGACTAACGCGAGCTTTACGGCGATAGAAGTTCATGAAAATATCCTGGCTAATGAGGCCAGTTTGAAAACAGATGACTCTGTTTTGTGTCCGGTCGAGAATGTAAGCATTGATGAGAAGGTTAACTTTGCTTTACAGATGGAAAGTGACCTTGCCGCCAGGGACAGGGTGAAAAATGTGCCCTATAACGGCGTTCAGGACAATACAAATCAACGCCATATTTTTTCAAGTGCAGGTCTTAGTGCTTATTCTAAAAGCAGAATGTGCGCCGCGTATGCTTATGCGCTGGTTGAACAGGGTGATAAGAATGCGATGGAAGGTATCGGTCAGGCATCGCGATTGTTTGCAGATCTAAATGCCAACGATATCGTTGACAGAGCATATACTCAGACTATTGATATTCTTGACGGCTCCCCTGTGCCCAGTGGTCACTATGACGTGATATTTGATGAAGAAGTTCAGGCCTCTTTGTTTGGGGTTTTTACCCTGATGTTTTCCGGGAAATCAGCCAAGGATGGGGTGAACCCCATGCGGGAAAAGTTAGGCGAATCTATTGCCGATACCCGCTTGAACATTACTGACAAGCCGCTCAGTGTTGACGGATTTGGTTATCAATTGTTCGATGCAGAAGGTACCGCGACCCAATCAACACCCTTAATCGTTGATGGCACCCTTAACACGCTTATTCACAATAGTGCCACAGCCTCTTTTTTTGATATGAAGACTACAGGACATGCCGCACGAGGACCTAAATCGACGTTGGGTGTGGGGCTGCACCAACTCGAAATCGCTGCAGGTAGCAGCTCGCAGGCAGATTTGTTTTCAGGAAAATATTTGATGCTAACGGACCTGACAGGGATGCATTCGGGTGCCAATGCTATCTCCGGTGATTTCAGTTTCGGCGCTTCAGGGTTCCTTTATGAAGATGGCCAAAGGCTCCAACCGGTGCGAGGTATTACGGTGGCAGGAAACTTCTATGACATGCTTAATAAAATTGCACTGATTGGAGATAAGCAGTTTTGGAACTGGGAAAAGTCCGCGCTGATGCCTCATATACGCTTTGCCGATATGGCTGTTTCCGGTTAGGGCTTCCTTCTGTTTTTTTAACGGCCGTGAAATTCAGGTGGCCGCTTACTCTTAAATGCGGCTCTGCCCTCGGCGCCATCCTCGCTGTCTCGAACGGCGAGCAATTGGTCCCGGGTGATTGCCGCTGTTTCGGCGGGTCCACGGGGTACGGTCTCTGCGACCAGTGACTTGATGGTCTCAACGACCAGGGGCGCGCTCTCGGCAAAAATGTCAGCGTATTCCTGAGCCGCGGCCAACTGTTTGCCCAGAGGGACGACCTTGTTGACCATGCCGACTTCATAGGCACGCTGCGCCGTTAAGTCCTGACCCAGAAGCATAAATTCCATCGCGATTTTATGGGGGATCTTCGCCGCACAACCTGCAATTAATCCACCTGTGAAACCCACCTGAGCTTCGGGGTATTTGAATATTGTGTTGTCAGCTGCAACGACCAGGTCACACATCTGAACCAGAATATAGGCGCCACCCACGCAGTAGCCTTGCACGCAAGCGATGATAGGTTTGTTGGTGATGACACCAACACCGGGTACTCCCTGCCACATTTCCATTGGCGGGTCTTTGATATCGGCCCCCACTGAAAATGCCCGGTCACCATCTGCGCATAAGATGGCTGAGCGAGCATCGGAATCGCGAAACTGTCGAAGTGCGGTTCGCAGGCCCTGAATCAACGCTTCGTTAAGAGCATTTAGCTTGGCTGCGCGATTAAGTGTAATGACGGCAGTCTTGCCGTTCTGTTCGTACAAAACATCAGACATTTCGGTCATCCTCTCCATGTGAACGATATATTCGTTCCGCCTTATTATAGAACATCGCGTGTTTCTCTTCCCCTGAGAAATTTACCACGATCTGCTAAGAACGTTGGTCGCAATTACGCTGAGAAAAACAATCAGCTTTGGTGCGGCAAAGATTCACGCATTTGGGTAGGTGCTGATAGCGAGGCGTACAAGAAGCATCTTTTATCTTTAGGTACTGAACGTTTACAAACCGGGAGCGACTCGTCATGTTTTCGCGCGAATGGGTGGTACAGTTGCCTGATAATAACCGGGTATACTTTCACGTGGAGAGAAAGACGATAGAAGCTAATCGGTGGAGTTTGGCAAAACGATGAATTTGAAAAATGCTGAAGAAAATGATGTGGATCTATTGGGTTCGGAAGAGCTTCGAGATCCGTCGATAACGGCCTCGAAGCTTCTTGGTAGGGAAAGGGCGTATTTTTACGACAAATTCGATCCACCGTTCTTCATTTTGTCCAGATATGAAGACGTCAACGATGCGTTACTAGATGCAGAAACCTATGTTGAAGGGTTCGGCAACGGGCCTAACTTTCAGCCAGCCCAGGGTATCTTGTCAGACGCGCCGCATCACACCTTCACCAGAGGCCTTATTCAGCATGATTTCCTGATTAAGCAAATTAATGACCTGCAACCGCGGCTGGAAGAAATCGTGCAGGAGTTGTTGGATGCGGTTAGGTCGAAAACAACATGGGATCTACACGATGAGCTCTCCTTTCCGCTGCCAGTCATCATCATTTGTGAAATCCTGGGGATACCTACTGATGACATTAAAAAATTCAAAAGGTGGGCGGATGCTTCGGTGGCAAACATGTGTACGGAAGACCCGTCTGAATACGCCGATGAGCTAGCAGAGATGGGAGCCTATATTCTGGAACAGATTCATCTCAAGAGGAAAGCAGGGAAATCTGGCGATCTGTTATCCGTTATGGCGCTTGCCAAAGAAGATGGAAAATATATGTCAGACGACGAGCTGGTTGCCTTCGCCGGTCAAATATTTGTTGCTGGGAATGAAACAACCACCTCTTTGATCTCAAATCTGGTTTGGAGATTGTTGACAATCGATGATATGTGGAATGAGTTTTGTCGGGAGGAAATTGACGTCGACGATGCGATCAACGAAAGCTTGCGATTTGATCCACCGCTGTTGGGTTTGTTCAAGACGACATCACGGGACGTGTTCGTCGACGGCGTGACGATACCGTCCAACACCAAGGTTATGATGCATTACGGCGCGGCAAATAGAGACCCACTGGCATTTTCGGAACCGAACACTTTTAAGTTGAAGCGCTCCGGAAAGAAAATGTTGAGCTTTAGTGTAGGTTTGCATGTCTGCATTGGAAGAGAGTTGGCTAAACTTGAGGCAAGGGTCACATTAAAGGCGCTGCGTAAGCGTTATCCAAAGTTGCGGTTAGTCAGCGAGGGTGAGAGAGTTGGACCGTTTCTATTCTGGGGGCGATCTAAGTTGCCAGTGACGCACAATTAAGCAAAGTTAGCGGCTTTTAGTCACAACTTAGCCTGTTCGCTGAGCCTTTCCTTGGCTAACCAGGTTCGTTCTCTTCAAGGTTCAATAGCTGAATTGACTAGTGCATCATGCTGCCGGGAAGTCATCCGCGTCGTTCAAAAGTGCCCGAATTTCGCTGACCAGTTCGTCGCCCCG
>Ga0315321_10001470_pt1 | contig 18138 bp, 11 predicted proteins | sample M180m21515metaG_FD_203464 | JGI IMG/M metagenome (GOLD analysis project Ga0315321, IMG submission 203464) | Ammonia-oxidizing marine archaeal communities from Monterey Bay, California, United States - M1 80m 21515 | ecosystem: Environmental > Aquatic > Marine > Intertidal zone | place: USA... | reverse complement strand
CCCACGCCGGTGAGGATCAATTGAATGCCCTTGAATACAACGGGCGTTGATTCTCGGCGGAAACCGGCGTTGACCAGTTTTTCTCGCAATTGGCCCATTGCTTTTTCATTGCCGCTGACAGTCTCTGCCAAAGGTTGTGTCGCTCGTTCCAGTACGGCAGCAAGCGCCTCGTTTTTGCGAGACGTTTTGTCGTCAGGTTCTTCATCAAGTTGCGGACCGCCACGCCGGTTACGCATCATGTCCAGACGCGCTTCCGCTCTCGGTTTGTCTTCACCACTGAGGCGGCCAATCACCACCCACGCGATCGCAGTGACAGAAATGAAAATTGCAATTGAAGTGATGGTAACCGGATCAAGCATGGCAAAGATCATGGGAGACATAGCAAATATTCCTGAGTCAACCTGCGTGGTAGCAACGGTGATGTGTGCGTTGAATGTGTTGGTGGTGTCGCTGTGGATTTATACTTTGATTGTGATGATTTTCTTAATCACCATCGCTCCAATGACCTGAGTTATCAGAGCCGCCGTGAGCATGTAGCGACCAATTTGGTCGGTGAAGAGCGTAAGCACATAGTCATAATTCAGTTTCAGCATCACCAAGAACAGGACAGGAGGTAATGCCAGTAGTACTGCTCCACTCATTCGTCCTTCACCGGTCAATGCCTGGACTTGCCCAAGGATCATCAGTCGCTCACGAATCAAGTGACTGATTTTGTCGAGGATCTCTGCGAGGTCACCACCTGTTTGACGCTGCAAAACGATAGCGGTGGCAAAGAACCGGAGGTCCATGTTGGGAATCCGGTCTGCCATGTCCTCGATGGCTTCATCCAGAGGAACGCCAAAGTTCTGTTCTTCGAATGCTCGCGAGAACTCGGTGGCAAGAGGAGCCTCGAGTTCAGAGGCGACGAGTCCAAATCCTGCATTGAGTGAGTGTCCGGCACGCAATGAACGACTTAGCAGGTCAAGTGCTTCCGGCATTTGTCGACCAAATTTGGCAAGCCGTTTTTTTCGTTTCATGACCAGCCAACTGATTGGCAACGCGGCAAATAAGATGCCTGCGATGGGGGCTAGCAGAATGGGAACCGGGGTCAGAATACAGCTCATCACTCCACCCACGAATGCTGCACCGCAAAGCAGGGTGAATTTGGCAGGCTGCATCGGGATGTCAGCCTGATCAAGGTAATCCGTGAATGCTGGAAGGTTTTCCAGGATGCGAGTGACTGGTGAGTACTGATCGTCCATGCCGGTAAGCAAAGAGGATTTCTCTTTCTCTTCGCTGCCGCTGCGACGACTCGCCATCGCTGACAGTCGATCTTCGGTTGACGTAGTATCGCCTCCCGGCACCATGACATTGATAGCGAAGGCGACGAGGCACGTGACGACGATACCGACCAGTACGACGATAATGTATCCACTCATAGCTGAACTGTAGATCAAATGAGGTTTTGAAATTGGGAATGAGGTGCGGTCTCTCGCATCTCAATGGCAGCCTGATTCAGGCCTGCATCATGACTCTTTCTCGGAATGCACTGGCAGGCAGGCGAACGCCTGCGGCTTCCAGGCGATTCATGAAACTGGGACGAACTCCTGTGCATTCGAAATGGCCGAACGCTTTTCCTTCTTCATCGATGCCCTTTTGCGTGTACTTGTAGATGTCTTGCATCACGATTGTGTCCTGCTCCATTCCAACGATCTCTGTGATCGCCGTAATGCGGCGTGGGCCGCCTTGCAGGCGATTGGCTTGAATCAGGATGTCGACGGCTCCGGATACCTGCTGGCGAATGGCTTTGACCGGTAATTCAAACCCGGACATCATCACCAGGGTTTCGAGTCGGGCAACGGCATCACGGGGCGTGTTGGCGTGGATCGTTGTCATGGATCCATCGTGGCCCGTGTTCATGGCCTGAAGCATGTCCAATGTTTCGCCACCTCGACATTCGCCAATGATGATTCGTTCAGGACGCATACGAAGAGCATTTTTAACCAGATCGGTTGCTGTGATCGCACCGTTCCCCTCAATGTTCGCTGGACGTGTCTCCAAGCGGACAATGTGGTCCTGTTGCAATTGAAGTTCTGCCGCGTCTTCAATCGTTACGATTCGGTCTTCCTGTCCAATGAAAGATGACAACGTGTTGAGCAGTGTTGTTTTTCCAGATCCCGTACCACCCGCAATGATGATGTTGCATCTGGCTTTGATGCAGCCCTCTAAAAGCATCACCATCTCCGGTGTGAATGCTTTGAAGTTAAGGAGATCCTCGAGACGCAAAGGATTACTACCAAAGCGTCTGATGCTGACGGCTGCTCCATCAAGTGCAAGTGGGGGAATGATCGCATTAACACGCGATCCGTCTTCGAGCCTTGCGTCGACCATCGGGGAAGTTTCATCGATGCGACGACCCACTTTACTGACAATTCTGTCAATGATCTGAAGCAGATGTTTGCTGTCCCGGAATTCTACGTCCGACTTCTCCATCTGCCCGCCACGCTCGATGTAGATGTTCTTCGGCCCGTTGATCAAAATATCACTGACCGTAGGATCCTTCAGAATCAACTCGAGTGGCCCGAGCCCCAGAACCTCGTCGATCACTTCTTCGACAATGCGTTCGCGTTCCTGACGATTCAGGAGTGTGTCTTCGGCATCACAAAGGTGTTCGACAACCAGACGGATTTCACGTTTGAGTGTGTCGCCTTTGAGATCTCCCACCCGTGCGAGGTCCAACTTGTCCACCAACTTGCTGTGGATGCGTGTTTTGACCTCTTCGAACTGATGCTGTCGGCTGGGGCGGCTGATTGGAGTTCCTGTTCGCATTGCTGCTGCTTTCTGGTTTCTTACGCGTGGAGTCCCGTGCGGTTCCTGCTGTTCAACTCAATGAATGAACGCCCAACACACGGCTGAGCGGTTGGGAGCGGAACGCGATTGTGCGGTTTGTGACATCTGTAGGGCCGAAGTTGAGCCGGTCGGTGCCCAGTTTCCCTCTCTGATATCTCATTCCACCCAAAGATAGGCCGCAAATAAGCGTTTAGTAAGAAAACGCTTTAGAGTTTCACCAAAGTGCGGGGGTGTCTTGGGCTGCCTTCAAGATCGCTGCAGTTTCAGTCTGAAGATGATATTTCTCCGCGGCCTCGGGTTGTCGGTCAGAGTGACCAACCCCGGGTGGTAACACACAACGCTGCTGATGGTGGCAAGGCTATTGGCTGCACTGATTGGCTGCACTGATTGGCTGCACTGATTGGCTGCACACCGAAGAGTAAAGCAGACGGCTTTGGCGTAAAGCAGGCTGGCTTCTATGTAAAGCAGACCGGCGCCTCTAATTAGAAGCACCGGCCTGTCGCAATGAGCGTGTTGCCAGTCGCTACTGGCTAGCTAGTCTGGGATGCAGGGAAACAGTGGTTCGGTTTTTGCCTGCGATTCGCTTTCGTACTACCAAGGGCCTCGGACGTAGTAGGTGCCGAACTGATCCGTGTGGCTGGGCCACTTGGGCGTGCCGTAGAATCGACCACGCGCTGCACCGGGTGAATTGGCACTACGACCAAACTGATGATGAATGGGGTACATCAGGTTCTGGCTAACGCCCCACGAATAGGTTTGCCGCATGTGGGCGGTGGGGGGAACAATCAATGCCAAAGGTTGCCCGTACATTTGGTTGTAGTAATTTCCATGCCAAGGTCGGTTCATGGAAAAGTTGTGGGACCATACCTGGGCCATTCCGTAGGGATCGCCAGCAGTCGCGCTTGTTTGCGAGGCTGCGATTGAAGCGGTCACCAGGCCAACGGCGAGGATGATTCGGTGGATCATGGTAGGCTCATTCATCTGGGAGTGATGGATTGGGTTTCAGCGGTCAGAGAACTGACCTGTTGTTGGTCTCGGTGAGCTAGGGGAAACTAGCGGGGGATACGCAGGAAGTTCCAGTAAACGTTGCTCGCTGTCTGGCGAACAGGCGGATAATAGTAGGAAGCTCGTGTCCGATTCATACCACGCCCGCAGTCATAATGACGGTGAAACCGGTTTTGATGCGGGTACAACATGTGGTGTGGGTAGAATGGCTGGTAGGTGTAAAAGGTATGTCCCACATTTGGCGGAATGGGCATGGGAGACAAATACATCTGGGCGTTTGCTCGGTTAGCCGCGCCTTGGGTGTAGAAGTTGTAGAACAGATCAGGCTGGCCGTAGCCCCGCTGGATCCCTGGTGCGACGTCACCAACGTAACTGTCGGCGACTACCACGGCGGGTACATTCTCTTCGACTTGTGCGGCAGATTCGTCTGCGGAAGCGGTGGCTGCGAGGGTGACGCAGAGGGTCAAGGCGACCAAAGCGTAGGAAAGCATTCTGATTTTCATAGGTTCGGCTCCACCGTGAACGTCGCCCGAGCGTGTCGACGGCTGAAATGGGTCGGAATCCAGCCGGTTGGCTGGCGATCGATCCCCGCTGCTTTCGTGCCTCGCAGATAAAAATCCGTGTAACGGCAGCAAAATGGGAACAGATCCTGTTTCAAAGAGTTTTCGGACCAAATACCGCCGATAGTTGACCTGCGAGTCGTTTGCCGCTCTGCTCGGCATGATCATTGGGTTCGTTTTCACGGTTTCGATCGGTATAACCCGCTTGTGCAACAGTGCCGGTTGAGGACACCGTAATCGACTCGGATAGCATTAACGGTATAAATTGCCTAGCTTCTGCAGTGTTGATTTAGCTGGTAGACCGCTAATCGCACGAAAAATTTCGCACCACTGGCAAGAAAAGGACCTTCTGGCGTGGCAAAACGTCGAACTCGCAGCAATACCGGGGCTTCCAAAGCTTCTGGCAAACGAAAGTCGTCGGCCGGTAACACGGATGAAACCGAATCGCTCTTTGATGCTCAGGATCCATCGCTGGTTGTGATTCCTCTGCGGCAGGCAGCGCAGGAGAAATATCTCAATTATTCACTGTCGGTGATCACCAGCCGTGCGTTGCCTGATGTCAGAGATGGCCTGAAGCCTGTTCAACGCCGAATTCTTTACACCATGAGTCAGCAGGGACTGAATTTCAGTTCCAAGCATGTCAAATGTGCCAAGGTGGTTGGTGACGTCATGGGACGTTTTCATCCGCACGGTGACAGCTCGATCTACGATGCCTTGGTAAGGATGGCTCAGCCGTTTTCTTTGCGAATGCCGTTGGTCGACGGAAGTGGCAACTTCGGTAGTGTCGATGGCGATAATGCCGCGGCAATGCGTTATACCGAGTGTCGAATGACGGCACTTGCGTCCGAGATGCTCAAAGACCTCGCAACTCGCACCGTCGCATTCAAACCGAACTATGACGGAAGCCGGGAAGAACCCGTGGTCCTGCCAAGTCTTGTTCCAAACTTGCTGCTCAATGGGGCAACCGGAATCGCCGTGGGAATGGCGACCAATATTCCACCCCACAACTTGCGAGAAATTTGTAACGCACTGCTCAAGCTGTTACACAATCCGGAAATCAAGGGTTATCAGCTCGTCGCCAACGATGCAATTCAGGGACCCGACTTTCCAACCGGTGGACAAGTCATCAATACAAAGGATGAGTTGCGAGAAATTTACGCCACTGGCCAAGGCACGATCAAGCTGCGGGGAACCACCAAGTTGGTCACTCAGAAGGGGGCCAAGGTTTTGCAAGTCACCTCGATTCCTTTCGGCGTGAACAAGGCTGCGATGGTCGAGCGGATTGCGGAGATCATTTTCAGTGGGAAGTTACCACTGGTCACTGAGGTTCGAGATCTTTCGACGGATGAAATTCGTGTTGACCTGCTGCTCAAGAAAGGTGCGGATGAGAAGAAGGTGCTGGCCTATCTGTATAAGCACACGCAGCTGCAAAATAATTTCAATGTGAATTTGACGTGTCTTGTACCCACTGAGAATCCCGAGGTCGGGGCCCCGAATCGCCTGAGCTTGAAGGAAATGCTTTGGCACTTTCTGCACTTTCGTCTGGAAGTGATCACTGAGCGTTTGACGAATGAATTGAAAGCGCTTGAAAAACGCATTCACATTCTGAATGGTTTTGCTCTGATCTTTGATGCCCTTGATGAAATCATCCGTATCATCCGGAAGAGTGATGGTAAGGCTGATGCTGCCAGAAAAATCATGCGAAAGTTTCCCGCTGATGCACGCGGTGGTGGCCTCGATGATGAGCAGACGGATGCCATTCTGGAATTGAAACTCTATCGACTCGCTCGGTTGGAAATCAATCTGATCCTTGATGAGCTGAAAGAGAAAAACAAGCGTGCCCGCCAAATACGAAAGTTGCTAGCCGAGGATACCAACGACACAAATTCTTCAGGTCGATGGCAGATCGTCCGCAAGGAAATCGAGGCGCTCGTTACCGATTACGGAAAAGATAGCGTCGGTAAACGACGCAGCCTGATAACGACAGTGGAGGAAGAGCCGGAGTACACAGCTGAAGATTTTATTGTGGCCGAAGACTGCCATGTCTTGGTTACCAAAGATGGTTGGGTGAAGCGACAGAAACAAATTGCTGATCCGGGCAAGAGTCGTTTGCGCAAGGGGGACAGTGTGTTGGATTGTGTCGCCGGAAGCACTCGGTCAACGATCGGGTTTTTCTCGTCACTCGGCGTTTGCTATACCGCTCGTATGATTGATGTGCCGGCGTCAACAGGTTTTGGTGAGCCGATTCAGAAATTATTCAAGATGAAGGATGGAGAGACAATCGTGACCGCGATTTCCTTTGATTCCAGAGTCATCGGTGACTTTCGTGAAGATCCCAAAAATCCGGACTATTGTCCCGAGTGCCATGCGCTCGCTGTCTCAACTAACGGCTTTGCACTTCGTTTCAGCTTTGAGCCGTTTGCCGAAACATCGACACGCACCGGTCGCAGATTTGCCAGAGTTGCAGCTAATTCCTCAATTGTGAGTGTTGTGCCCGTTGATGGCACTGAGAACCTGCTCGCTGTTTCCCGTGCTTGCAGGGCAATGATCTGCACTGTCGAAGAAATCAATTATCTCTCGGGTGCGGGTAAGGGGGTGACGCTCATTCGCCTTGCCGCCGGAGATGAATTGCTTGGCTTCAAAGCTTCGACAGGTGACCGTGATTTGTTGACGGTGATGACCAACCGTGGTGCCAAGAAGACGATCTCTACCGCCAAGTATCGCGTGACGTCGCGTGGCGGACGAGGAAATGAGATACAAAAGAATGGGAAAATATCCGAGATTGTGACGCTGCCGACCAAGGCTCCGCCGACACTCAGTGAATCATCCTGACTGTTCGTTTATCTTTTTATTTATCCTGCATCAGCCCTTGGGCTGAATCATTACCCAGCTGACGGAACGACATCGAGATGGCTGCAAATAAACGATATGAAGGCGAAGACATCGTCGTGCTCGAGGGGCTTGAGCCTGTTCGAAAACGACCTGGCATGTACATCGGTGGTGTCGGTATGGCTGGGTTGCACCACCTGATCTGGGAAGTGGTGGACAATTCAATTGACGAGGCGATGAATGGACACGCCACGGAAATTTCTGTCACGCTTCATAAAGATGGACGCAAAATTACCGTCTCGGATAATGGTCGTGGTATCCCAGTTGATAAACATCCGAAAACGAAAAAATCAGCACTGGAAACCGTTCTGACCGTACTCCACGCGGGTGGTAAGTTTGATGGCAACAACTACAAGACTGCTGGTGGACTGCATGGGGTGGGTGCGTCGGTTGTTAACGCGCTGAGTAAAGAACTGACGGCCGTTGTGCGGCGTGGTGGTGTGCAGTATCGAATGGCGTTTGCAAAGGGAAAAGCCACATCCAAGCTGCAGAAATTGAAGGGCGCAGTGCGGGGAACAGGAACCACAATCAGCTTCACCCCCGACCCCACTATCTTTCCCAAAACGGAATTTGATACCAAGGTGATTCGAGCTCGCCTAGAAACAGCAAGCTTTCTGCATCGCGGCGTGAAAGTCATTTACAACGATGAAGTGAACAAGAGTAAGGAATCTTTTTTTCACGAGCAGGGGATCGTTGACTATCTGGTCAAGGTAATCAAAGAGCGAAATGCCAGACCTATCCATGAAGCTCCATTCACACTTCGTAAAGAAGATGATTTTCGCATGGAGTTGACATTGCAGTGGACCGAGTCGACTGATGAACATGTGCGAAGTTATGTCAACGGAATTCCAACAGGAAGCGGTGGTACACATGAAAATGGATGCCGCGGTGCCATCAACAAGGCAGTTCGGAATTATGTTGATACCCACAGCCTGACGCCGCGCGGAGTCAAGCTGACCTTGGAGGATATTCGCGAGGGAATGATCGTGATCCTGTCGGTGTTCATCGAGGATCCTCAATTCCAGGGACAAACCAAGGATCGACTTAATAATCCTGATGTTCAATCGGTTGTCGAGGCTGCGATCAGGCCTGCTATGGAACAGTGGATGAACAACAATCGCAGTGTTGCGGATTCCATCGTTGCAAGGATCATCGCCGCTGCTCGGGCACGTGCCGCCTCACGAGCAGCATCGGCAGCTGTGTCAAGAAAAGGTGGTGCCAAACGCACTCTGCTGCCAGGGAAACTCAGTGATTGTGTTTCCGGTGGAAAGGGAGATTCCGAGATCTTCATCGTGGAAGGTGATTCAGCGGGAGGCAGTGCCAAGCAGGGACGCAATCGTAATTATCAGGCGATTCTTCCGCTGCGTGGAAAGGTCCTGAACACTGAAAGTGCAACGCTCAAGAAGATCCTCGAGAACAAAGAAATTCAGGACCTCGTTGCAGCTCTCGGCTGCGGAATCGGGGCTAGTCTGAATCTCGCGGATTTACGATACGAGCGAGTGATCCTGTTGGCCGATGCCGATTCGGACGGACATCACATCACGACTTTGCTGCTCACCTTTTTCTATCGTCATATGCCCGCTTTGATTGCTGCGGGGCGACTGTACATCGGTGTTCCGCCGCTCTATCGAATTGATTTGGGTAAGGAAACTTTTTGGGCAGCTGATGAAGCTGCCCGAGAGGAGGTGATGCAGCAGTACACCGGGCGGGCCAAGCCAGAAATCACTCGCTTCAAAGGACTGGGTGAAATGATGCCCAAGGTGCTGTGGGATACTACGTTGAATCCGGAAAAACGCCGAATTCAGAAAGTAGAAATTGATGATCAATTAGAAACAGATCGAATTATCAGCGACTTGATGGGGCGTGATGCCTCAGCGAGATTCCGCTTTATCATGGACCGTGCAGAGGATGCTGAGGCGATCGACGTCTAAGCAGTCGGCCGTGTTCACATCTGTTCACGCCGCCCTGTTAAGGAGTTTGGGCGGACCGTTCGCCTGGCATTTCGTAGACTTACCGTATGCCGTGGCCAGTACAAGTTGCCCGCTGGATTGTATTCTGCCCTGCTTCCCCTTCATTGAGGATCCGTTGGGCGACTACGGTCAACGTCATTCTTTTTGGGTGGTGCATTCACGCTCTGGCCAACGGTGTAGGCCAGACGACCCATCATTCCGAAGTACGTGAATGTGGTGAAGATGGTAAGAGTGATGGAGGCCACGATGCCCAAACTTCCTGCCATTGACCAAGCCATGGCAATGAAAAGAAACAGTGCGGTGAAGAGCAGGCCGGACGAAAAGTAAAAACCGCCCCACTCTTCTTGGCACTTCGAAACACTGCGGGCAAGCTCAGGTGAGAACGGTGTAAAGACGCTTCCCATATCGAGCATGGACAGCAGGATGAAAGGCAATAGGAGATAAATCGAAAACATGACGAGTGCGATCCCTAACAGGCCTGTAGAATTTGTGAGATAACAAATTGTCCACATGGGAATGGCAACCAAGCCAGCCGCGCTCAACACCAAGGCTACTTGGTCGAGCCATTGGAAAATGTCCATGCTGGGCCAATCTTCAACGTGCTCATTGTCATTGGCGACTGACAGTAAAATTGCAAAAGCACAACTGACGGTTATTGCACCCAGTAGAAGGCCGCCGACCATCATCCCGACGGTCAGAAGCAATTGCAGCGATTCCTGCTCGATCGAAAGTAGCAAAGCGGTTGGGATCGCGGCAGCCACTGACAGGACGACCCAGTGCATGATGACACCGGGGTCCTTGAAAATACCAAATACGGTTTTGGTCCATTCCAGAACATTTGGGGTGTCCTCATAGATCGGCGGCGATGCGTCTTCCTCTTCCCGAGAGGCCTCGGCCAGCAGCGCATCAGCCGACTTTTTAAAGGGGTCCGCTGTGCTTTTTGCCTCCGAAGTGTTTTGACCAAGACTGAACGTTTCGGCGTTTGCGATGTCAATTTCCGTTTTCTTCCGGATCTTGGGAGCCTTGGGAATAATGATGTCGGAGTAACAGTCACTGCACTTGACCGTCTTACCGCTGTTGACTGCCTTTGCGTACATGATGGTTCCGCATGTTTTGCACGTCACACGAAACTCAGATTCGTATTCAACGGGGGCAGCTTGCGGAGCGGCAGAAGGATTGGGATCGCTGCCCATGGTTGTTGCGGAAGCCCCCAATGCTCGAATTGCATCTAATGCATTCTTGTTGACAGGTGGCGTGGGATCCGACGCTGGCATGGAGGTGTCGGTGAATTGGGCAAGCAGTTGTTCCTCTGCGGCTGAAATGTCAGGACCGAGGTTTTTTGCACTCGATTGTGATGCAACGCCACCAGCATTGGGATGATTCGCTGCAGCGGCATCAGGCGTCTCTATGGGAGGCAGTGACGATTCAGAGAAAAAGGATTCGTCATCATCAGGCAACGGGGCATCATTTTGTGGCTTCGTTGCCGAAGGAACTGTTGAGCTAGGTGGTTTGGAATGGGGGGACGTTGGGCCTTCTGGTGATGGGGTTGCTGGTGCAGGCGAGTCGCTCAGCGTTAGCCAATCATCCTCATCTTCCTTGTTGTTGCTGTCGGCAGCGATTCCTGGGGCAAGGAAGTTCTGCTCGCAGTGAGGGCATTTAACGCGTTTTCCCGCTGCACTGTCAGTAATTGATACTGAACCGTTGCATCGGGGACATTGGAGCGATTTCGGCACGGCGATCCCCGGGAGACATGTCAGAATCGTGACAAGAGAAGACTAATCGAAAGCCACATTCTATCCAACAACTTGGTGATGACGGCAGTCGCCTAATGGATGATCGGAAAAAAGTTTTCGATCGTGGCTGATCTACCGATCAGGATGATTGTTTGGCAGGGATGTGTGCCTGGTTTTCTTGCTTTCAGGATCTGCCGTCATTTGTGATCCAGACTTTTGCTTACTGAATGTGCTGCTGAAGGAATTTTTCCAACTCCCACATCGTCCATTGGAAATATTGATTTCTTTCCCTGCCGTAGTTGAAGAACCCATGCCCAGCTTCAGGGTATTCGATAAAGCGGGACTTTCCGCCGACAGCGGTAAGACGCTTCTGGAAGTCACGGATTAGCTTGGGAGGAATCAATGAGTCCTCGGAACCGCTGAGAATGAGCATGGGTGGCAGGCCTGGCCGAAGATGGTGAGCAGGTGAAAAGTCGCGAGGTTCGATGCCTGCTTGTAAGCACTTCTTGCGACCATTGGACCAGCCGTCAACCAAGTCAATCACAGGGTTGAATAGGATCAGCCCTGCTGGTTCTGGTTGGTCGAAACCGTTTCCGGTGACGTCAATGGTTCGTGATGCCAGTGAAAGGTGCCCACCAGCGGATCCTCCAGAAATGAAAATTTGATTTGCGTCAATGTGATGTTCGTCTGCATGATCGATGATCCATCGATAGGCCAGCCTTGCGTCGGCAAGAGTGTCTCGGGGAGTCAGGTTTTTTACAGGACTTCGGAAATGAATGGAGACTGCGTTAAATCCGCGTCGTTGCAGATAAAGGCATTGTGCGGCTAGTGATTCGGGGGCACCTCCCCAGCCCCCACCATGAATGAAAAAAACGCACGGACGCTTTTCATCCTCAGCAATCTCAAGTGGATTGAAAATCCAAAGACGCTGTTGGGGAATGTTGTGGTCACCGTAGGTAAACTCTTTTCCGGTCGCCAGCATGCGGCGAGTCACTTCACTGGTTTCCTGTTTGTTGGCGGGGAGGTAGAGCAGGTCAAATTCAGGCTCTCCGTAGGCATTTACCAACTCGGGCTCCTGGGCGTTGCCGAGGTTTTTTTCAATGTACGCAGCTAATTCCTGTTGTGCCTTCGTTTCCGCCTTGTTCATCTGCAGCGGGTTGACTTCGATTTCTTCGAGTGGTTTATCCGTTAGCCGAAACAGTCGGCCATTCCGGTAGAGCTTGAAATCCTTGTTCAACGCAAACACTTCACGACGAAATCTCTCCTTGTCCCAGCCCGGACGTGAGTCGTACCAGAAGAAAGCTGAATCCCGCTTTGGGCCTGGTTGGTCAAACAGGCGATGCGCGAAGCTGATGCCATCGGTAACAGATTGCTCTGGCAGATCTCGTTCCGCCAATTCCATCAATGTGGGAAGGAAATCGGAAGCATCGACAAGGTCATGGTCTGTACCGGGTTTGATTTTTTTGGGCCAGTAGGCAATCAATGGGACATGGATACCCGTCTGTCGAGTGCTCGCTTTTCCACCTTGAATCTGTCTGCCATCTTGCATTTGGGAGACAACTTTGGCGTGGGTGCCATTGTCACTGTAGAAAAGTACGATCGTGTTATCCAGTAAGTTTTTGGCCTCCAGTTTGTCGATGAGTGATCCAACTGACTTATCCATGTATTGGATCATGTCCACAATGTACTCAGACGCCTCGGGTTGCTCGCTGTTAGGGTTCCACCCAGAAGTGTCTGGGGTTGGGACAAAAGGCCAGTGCGGCAAAGCCATTGGATAGTAGGCAAAGGTCGGTTTGTCTTTGGTGGCATCAAAGAAGTCAACGATTTGATCGACCCAGATATCTTCGCCGAATTGTCCTTGATAGGTTTTCAGCTCTCCCTCTGAGCCAGCTGCACCTTCAAGCATGGTGGGGTTTGTGTAGCGGGATCCTTTGGCTTCCGTGTGGAGAGCATGAAAGAGTGAGTAACGGTCAAAACCTGCATCCTTGGCATGCATCCCAGTTCCACGTCGGTTGGACGCACCTGGCAGATCAGGTGGATCATAGGATTGCAACTGCCACTTCCCGAAGATCCCCGTCGTGTAACCCGAATCTTTCAAGTAATGACCGAATGTTTTCTGGTTGGGATCAAGGATTCCAAAGTACTTCCAGTTCCGGTGGTTGTACTGTCCCGTCATGATTTCAACACGAGTCGGGGTGCATAACGGTTGCGAGTAGGCGCGAGTAAATCGAAGACCGGCAGTGGCCATTCGATCCAAGTTGGGTGTTTTGTAGGAGACGCCGCCGTAGCAGCCCAGTCCCTCAATCCCGACATCGTCCGCCATGATCAGCAAAATGTTGGGTCGTTCCCCAGACAGTGACGGTGAACTCGAAAAAGCTGGGAAAAACACGGGAAGCAGGAGGATGAGGCGTCTAAACATCTGGATTTCACGGCTGGAAAAAGGGGGAGAGGGCTGCGAACGTCATTCTAGCTCAGTTTGTCTTTCTCTTTGGCAGAGTGTTCCGAGGTATTGTGTTTTCCTGCATTTCGATAGATTGTGGGTCGGATTCATCATTTCTCCCACCAATCAACCCGTTTTCCATGCTTGTATCTCTGAAATGGCTTACGAAGTACGTTGACCTGCCGATGAGTCACGAAGAATTGGCTCAACGCCTCAGCCTGTCCGGACTGAATCACGAGGGCACCGATCTCATCAATGAGGATGTGGTGATTGACCTCGAAGTGACAAGCAATCGTGGTGATTGTTTGGGACACATTGGCGTCGCACGTGAAGTAGGTGTGTTGTATGGGCTGCCGACGTGCAAGCCTCAGCCAAGCCTGAAGTGTTCGGAGCAGAAGATTGAGTCCTTGCTGACCGTTGAAAACCAGTTTGAAGAAGCTTGTCCACGGTATACCGCTCGGGTAATTCAGGGAGTTAAGGTTGGAGCCAGTCCGGACTGGTTAGTTGAAGCACTGCAGTCAGTTTTTTGGAAACGCAAACTCGATGGCAGTATCGAGCAGTATCAGAGTATCAACAACGTCGTCGATGCGACCAATTATGTATTGATGGAGTGCGGCCAGCCTCTACATGCTTTTGATTATGCCAAGGTCGACGGTTCGCAGATCATTGTCAGGGCGGGGCACAAAGGCGAGAAGATCGATGCGATTGATCATCGTCAGTACGAGTTGGACGAGACAACTTGCGTCATTGCTGATGCGAAGCAAGCCTCCGCTGTGGCCGGCGTCATGGGCGGAGCAGTATCAGAGGTGAGTGATTCAACGCGTGATCTGGTGATTGAGTCTGCCGTCTTCACGCCGCTGTCGGTGAGACGCACTGCAAGAAGATTGAAGTTGCATAGCCCGTCATCCTACCGATTCGAACGGAAAGTGGATCCGCTGGGTGTCGAGTGGGCCAGTCAACGAGTGTGTGAAATGATCGTCGACCTTGCGGGTGGGGAGGTTGTCAGTGGAGTCATTGACACCGCAGCAGACATCAAACCGCGCCAACCTGTTGTGTTGAGATCAAGTCAGTTGGAGCGAATTCTGGGGATCAACATTGATACTGAGGAGGTGACACGAATCCTTGTTGCACTTGGATGTGAAGCCCAAGCAGGTGATCTTGATTCGACGTCCGGGAAATTGTACACGCCGCCCACTTGGCGGCATGATTTGACACGTGAAGCTGACTTGATTGAAGAAGTCGCACGTATTCACGGCTATGAAAAAATTCCTGAGGATGCCCCGATCCCAGTGGCACCCAGTTCCAAGCGGGATTTTGATACTGCGATGGAACGTATTCGTCAGGTGATGACCGCAGCAGGTCTTAGCGAAGCGATGACACCGAGTATCGTTACACAAAGACTTGATGAATCCCTGAGCCCATGGACAGATCGTCCTGCTTTGGAAAGTGAAACACCGATGCTAAAGGGAGCACGACGGCTTCGCCGAACCCTGCTGCCGAGCTTGGTCGAAGGTCGGGCTAAGAACTGGGCTGCGGCTAGCTTGGAGGCTGACCTGTTCGAAATCGCTCATATCTATCTGCCCAGCGATGCCGATAGTGCGTTGCCTGCCGAGCAGTACTCGTTGGGGCTCATTGCCGGTCGTGAATTTTTTGAATTCAAGGGCGTTGTTGAAACGTTGTGTCTGCGTTTGGGGATCGAGCACTCGCTACAGGTGTCAGTCGTGGAACGTGCTGGATTTGTGCCGGGGCAATGTGTTCAATTAGTTCTGGACGAAACTGCTGTCGGTTATTTGGGCACCGTTGATGAAAAGACACTCAAGCAGTGGAAGATATCTGGCCCGGTCGTGGTCGCTGAACTTGATTTGCCACAATTGCTCGAGAAATCACAACTTGTGCCGCAGCAAAAATCTGTCAGCCCTTTTCCGTCGATTCAGCGAGATTTGAATTTTGTCGTTGCTGAGTCAGTTCGGTGGAGTGACATGGAGCATGTTGTTCGTGCCGCGGTTGGATCTGAGCTTGCCGGAGTGACTTATCGCGAAACCTACCGGGACGCAAAGAAAGATGGCAAGGATCGCAAACGCGTTCTGATGAGTGTGGAACTGCAAAGTCACGAAGCGACTTTGAGTGGACAGCAAGCTGATGACTTGGTGGGGCAGGTGATTGGCGCTTGCCGGGAACAATTGTCTGCCGAGTTGCTCTCATAAAAAACTGGCCGGTATGAGCCGGCCAGTCGAAAGTGCGTAGTGCAGTGTGACCGCTGATTAAATCAGTCCTCGATCGGCGTTTCTTTCTTGCCGTCACGAATGAATGGCTTGCGGACCTGCTCACCCGCAGCAGGTGTGAATTTTCTCACCCAAATGTTTCGGAAGCCAACAGGGTTTCCGTGATCCTGAATCGAGATCGGCCCCGTGGGTGGATGCTGCTTGTAGGCGGGGGGGCGATTGTAAGGTGTGTCTCCTTTGAGCTCAAAGTGATTCAGGATCAGGACACCGTTGTGTATCGCCGTGATGTAAGCGGGCGACACTAGTTTGCCATCATCGTCGAAGCGCGGCGCGGTCCAGAAAATGTCATAGGTGTTCCATTCCCCCGGAGGACGCATTGCGTTGACAGCGGGCGGCGTTTGCTTGTAGATCGCGCCGGCTTGCCCATCAAAGTAAGTAGGGTTGTCGTAGGAATCGAGTACCTGAATCTCGTAGCGATCCATCAGGAAAATGCCACTGTTGCCGCGACCTTGGCCACTGCCTTTGACAGGGACAGGAGCTGTCCACTCAAGGTGAAGTTGGCAATCACCAAATGCCTCATTGGATACGATTTTCCCTTTTCCGGAATAAGCGACTCCGTCTTTGACTTCCCAACGCTCACCATTTTTCCAGTCTTTAAGACTTTTGCCATCAAATAGGACAATGGCATCCGAGGGGGGCGCTGAGTCTGTCTTGCCGGGGGTGACGACGCCAGGTTTCTTCCATTTGATACCATTGAGGTATTCACCCGCGTTCGCCGATACGCTGGTCAAGACAATGCTAGCGGCAATGACAAGTGAGAGCCGGTGGGGGAATTTAAGATTGCGTTGTCGGAAAGACATCGATGTTTGTGACATGAGTTGCTATCGGAATGATGGAGGCAGATCGGTTCCCGACACCAATGCTGGAACCTGAGACGACAGAAGTATGATTCCTTGTGTGTTGGCAATCAATCACTCCGTTTGGGAATGAGGTCAAAAGCAACAACACTTTGTGGACAAATTTTGGTTACCTGTAAGCTCCAACTTGAACGGCAACTTTGTCCGTGTTTTGGCTTGGTTTATCGGCAAAAGCCAGCATTGACGCCGAATTGGAAAAACTGCTATTCCCACCACCATGCACATCGTTTCACCTTCCCACGTCGCCGCCGTCATTCTTTTGACTGTTTCATGCTGCCCATTTGCGGATGGGCAGGATTTACTGCAGTCCGGTCTTCAATTGGCGGATGAAGGTGTCTCGTTGCGGCAGGTTCCAGCAAATGCTGGCAGGATTGGAACGAAGACCAACGCAGTGGATCACGCAAAAGTGCAAGCTTGCGTACTGCTGAAAAATGATAACGTGCTATTTGGTCAAGCAAGGCAGTTGGGTGAGTTTGTGATGGTCACCACTGCGGCAGGTGGAGAAGTCCGGTTGCCACGGGCCAGTGTTTCTTGCTGGGCCGAGAACATTCGAGACTTGTACCAGTTTCGCGTTGACCAAAGAGGGAAACCCAATCTGCGGAGCCACCTGCGTGATGCACGTTGGTGTGTGCGATACGATCTTTATGACTTGGCAGCCAAAGAATTAATTGCTGCTCGTCGTATCGATCCTGACAACAAAGAAGCAATCATTCTGGAGAATCGGCTCCGTAATCTTGTGGCTCCCCGGCCTGTGACCAAGTCCGCAGCTACCAGAATCGGATTAGGACAAACTGCGGCTTCTGTCGATGGAGAGAATGAAATCAGGCCGGCAGCTTTCGGTGCTGATCATTCCGACGCAATTGAATTCGACCCCGATACGGTTCGACGCTTTGCAAGCCACATTCAACCGATGCTGATTAATCGATGCGGTGTCTGTCACCAGACGATGGCACGGACTGTTAATAATCAAGTCCCCGAGACCAAGTGGCATTTGCTTCTTCCCAGTGTAGGGTCTCGAGCATCTGCAGCGATTACCCGCAGTAACCTGCAGGGAATGATTCAGTACATTGATGCACAATCACCACAGACCAGCCCTTTAGTGGTGATGGCCACCACCGACCATGGGGGCAGCACAGCTCCTCTAAGTCAACGCAACACCAAGGCGATTCAATCACTTGAGTACTGGGTGAAGATAGCAGCCGATTCTCTTCGAAACGGGAAGCAACTGTCTCGGGAACAGGGACGAGAATCTGGAGCCGATGTTCAGGGAAATGTCAGCCGTGAACGCGACGCTGTCTCTTCATCTGGCAGTTCCGCACTCGCCCCAATGCATTCTGCGCTGGACAGAGCGTTAAAGGAAAGCAAGGGGCCATCTACCGCTGAATCGGTGGTACCACCAGTGAAAAACGTCCCCGAGCATGGTGTTAAATCCTCGCCGCACCGTTTGCCACCCGTGTCAAATCCCTTCGATCCAGATCTTTTCAATCGCCGTTTTCATGCGGCCAAATCAGACTGATTGACCGAGCTAGAATTTCTGTGGGCGGCGTGCCGACGAAATCGCCCCAAGCTTGGA
>Ga0315321_10001469_pt1 | contig 18141 bp, 12 predicted proteins | sample M180m21515metaG_FD_203464 | JGI IMG/M metagenome (GOLD analysis project Ga0315321, IMG submission 203464) | Ammonia-oxidizing marine archaeal communities from Monterey Bay, California, United States - M1 80m 21515 | ecosystem: Environmental > Aquatic > Marine > Intertidal zone | place: USA... | reverse complement strand
AGTGCAGGTGTTAAAAGAAGAAGCGGTCGGGATGTATGAAGTAGCAGTTCTCTCAGCCGGTTCGGCGGAAGCTCTCAAGAAATGGATGGACAAAAATAGCTATAAGTATCCAGAAGGGATGGACGCTGTCACGGCTGATTACATTTCCGAAGGTTGGTGCTTTGTCGCGGTCAAAACAAAGGTAGGCGATCGCGGTGCAGTTAACCCTCAACCTGGACAGCGTCGAGTAAAGCCAGATTTGCCCGACGGTAGTGTTTTCGATGGGAACGTTCAGGGGATGGGGTTTCGTTTCAAATCGGAGGAGTTAGTCGTGCCGATGAGATTGTCAGCATTCAACAAAGGCGAGTTGCGGAATGTGGTCTATTTGTTGACCGATGGTCCGCGGAAGATTCGAGCAATTCCCGAGGAGTATGTCGTTCGGCAGGTCAGCGGTGTCGATTTGTTCAATAACGTCACGCGTCCGTTGCCACTTCGGATTATTGGTGGAACGGAGAAAGATATTCCGGAATATCGTCGAAATCGACTTGTGAAGGAGCGGGATCCGGAGGCGAAAAACGGAATTGCGAAAGAGTTGTTTGCGTCTGATCTTCTCGCGGTTGCCGATGGTACGCTTTCTCTTGGCCATGAAGAACAAGAGAAAGAACTGTTAAGCATTGGAGAGTATTTTGGGCTCCGCGGACCGGCCATTGATCGTAAGAACGATACAGCTTTGAAGAGTGATCGTGAGAAAACGGTCGCCTCGGGACTCGAGCTTTTGAAATCGATGACTCTCACGGTTGTGGATGGTGATTTTCCAAGAGAGGTTCTAGCGAAAGAGAATTTGACGTTTGCCAATTATCGAATGCCTCGCAACCTAAATAATACGCTGAATTATGATGCCAACCGTTTCGGTCCGGGTTCCAAGAAAGAGGGCACGCTAAAAGTTGGCTCGATTGATTGGAGTGAGGTTGATTCGCAGTTGGTGAATACGCGAAATGAAGGAGATTCCGAGCCGACAGTCGAGAATGGCTTGAGTGCGACCTCTTATACTTCTGGCATTTTGTTTTTGGGATTTTTGGGAATGTTGGTTTTACGGCGATCCCGGGCGACGATGGTTGTGGTTGTCCTGATGATAGGCGCCTTGGCTATCCCGGCCTTGGCTGTTGAACCAAACGGTCTTGAATCGCAGGACGAGATGATCGCGCAACTGGAGACATCAAAAACAGCTCAGTCGGCGATCAAGTCGATCGTAGCCAATACGAAAGAGAGTGATGCCAATCGCGAGGCGATGATCAAAAAGCTCTTGGCGGTGATAAGCATAGACGAGAATATTCCTAAACGAGGCTGGGCCATTGCGGCGCTAGCTGAAATTGGAGGGCAGGATGTTGATGAATATCTTCTAAATGTTCATGCCAATAATGCACAAAATGCAGTCGTTCGAACTTGGGCTGCCGCAGCGAGAGTCTCGATGACAAAGACGACCAATGGGTTAATTGAAAAGGCAAATTTGATTCCTCAATTCCCAAGTTTAGGTCGTCCAATCGGAATGCGTATTGTCGAGGAAATGAAGGCAAATTCTGGGGATGTTAGTGCGAATCAGGTTTTAGAAGTCGCTTTTAAAGTGCCTCAAATTGCAGCGGCGCTCGCTCCGGTTATCACAAGATTTACTCCCGGGGAATTGGTCGAAGTCATGGTCGATGGGGATGTTGCTCAGGTGCGTCGCATGGCGGCTGGATATTTGGGTGCCATTGCTAATCAAGGAAAGCAGGAAGAGGTAGCAACGTCGGTGGTAGAGTCGCTGGCGTTTGATGCCATGGCGAAGGAAGTTCCCTGGAACGGAGGAGCCTTGTTTCTCCCGGGGATCTCTTGGGATAAGCCAAATGCGAATAAGCTTGTGGGCGAATTAGTGAGATGGATGCTGTGGTGTGATGTAAATAACAAGCAGGAGGAGAAAAGACAAATTCATAACAACTTGCGTAGTTTGGCGTTGGCCAAAGCCGCAGGTTACAAGTCTCCAGGATGGCAGGAAATTAATACGAATGCGTGGTTAGCCGCTTGGGGGGGCGTGGTAGGCCGGAAGGGAATCGCCGAAATTTTGGAAGAGCAGGATCTCGATGCAAGTGGGAAATATGGAGTTGTGTTGAAGGGTTTAAAGTAGAGCCACGCCGAAGAGTGTTTGGTTTCTGTGGCTTGGGGTAGATCTGTTAGCATTTAGAAGTTCAATAAAAGCGGGGTTTGTCGCTGAGCTAGAAATATATTTTTGGAGTTTTTGCCCGTGAAATAAGTCGTTATCGCCCGCGGACTTAAATTCTGTAAACCGAAGCTGTTTTTTGCCGGTATACTTATTAGGAGTGAATAAAACTTTCGACGGGGAACCGGATCCAAATGGACTCACCTTCTGAATTTGAGCCTTCCGAATCTGAGCCTTCTAATTTAGAGGGTTTACCGGTCGATCATCAACTCAATCGCCGCCCTGACCCCGGGCGGCCACGGGTCGTCTTCACGAGCGAATCGGACTCTTCTGCTGAGCAGAGCCCTGCTGAACAATTTCTACTTCGAGCACCGGGTCAAGGATCTCAAGCTGAACGCTTCCCTGGCAGTGCAATTGTGGGGACGAGCGTCCCTCCAGACCAGATTCAGAGATCGGAGCGACCTCTCGGAACCGACGCTTCGAGTTCAAGCACTTCGAGCAGTTCAGGCAGTTCGAGCAGTTCAGGCATTGGCTTTTTTGTTTTTAGCATTGTGTTCGTGCTGGGAATGTTTTTCCTTGGGCCGGAAATGGTTGAGAGATATCAATACTCTTCCACGCGTGGGAAAATGTTGGCGGAATATGATTTTGCTGTTGAGAACCTTGGCAAGCGACCGCTTACCGATGTGTCCAATGCGTACCAGATGGTTGCCCTCAGTGTCCGGCCGAGCGTGGTTAGCATAAACGCGATCAAGGACGGAAGTGGGAGGGTTGAGGAAAACGGCATGGGGTCAGGGGTGATCATGTCGACCGACGGATTTATTCTTACCAATCAGCACGTCGTTCGTGGAGCCGATTCGATCCTAATTCAATTGCATGATCGGCGGCAATTCGTAGCGACGCTAGTTGGAGAGGATGAGTCGAGTGATTTGGCACTGTTGAAGATCGAAGCTCCGGATTTGATTCCTGCCAGCTGGGGAGACAGCGAGCAAGTGAATGTTGGCTCGATTGTTTGGGCGATTGGAAGTCCCTACGGTTTTCAGCACACCGTAACCTCAGGAATTATCAGTGGAAAGAATCGTCCCGGCGATAAATACCACCCAACGCAAAGTTTGCTGCAAACCGATGCTGCGGTGAATCCTGGGAACAGTGGTGGCCCATTAGTTGACGCTCAGGGACGCGTAATTGGGATCAATACTTCAATTTTTGGGGACTCGTTCCAAGGGATCAGTTTTGCGGTTCCTAGTGAAACGGCCAAGTTTATTTATCGAGAACTTAGCAGTAAGGGTACCGTGACTCGCGGGTACCTGGGTGTGAAACCTGTCGAGGTAAAACATCGAGACGCAATGAGGCTGCAGCTTCCAGATCTTGATGGGGCGATGTTGTCCCAGGTTGTCGAGGGGGCTCCCGCTTTCGCTGCGGGAATCCGTTCCTTTGACATTATTCGTCAGTGGAATGACGTTGAAGTAAAAAATTTCAAACACCTTTATCGTTTAGCTGAAATGACGCGTCCACAGACACTTGTTCAGGTCAAATTAATTCGTGACGGAAAAGAACGGGTGACGCAGGTTGTTGTCGGGAAACGACCGGAAAACATGCGGTAGGCTATCCCGCGTGATCTAATTTTTGTCCCACAAACTCATGTTTGCGGTTCTTTATCGCGAGGAGCCATTGCCTTATTCGGGTTTCCGTTAAGGTCTGCCTAGCTGTTAAGGTTTGTAGTTACGATACTTCTTCGCAGACCCGAGTTGTCGCTTCGGTTGCGTGATGTAAATGGCTTGAATACGTAGTTCGGGTGGGTGGGAGTGTAGGTTCGGTTCGATAAATAGATAGGTAGAGGCTGCAGGTAAAAGCACCGCAAAAAGCTGTTACGTTTTGTATCGCTTTTAAAACCTGCAACACCAGTTTTATTGATCTTTTTATTTGACCTTACAAGGAAGTAACGTCATCCATGCCTAGGCAGCACTCTACTGGCGAAAAACCAAACACCGCCCGTAAGACCTCGTTAAATCGTCGGGGGATTTTGAAATCAGCAGTGGCGGTTGGCGCAGCGTTGACGGGCAATCAGTCCCTGCAGGCAGACGGTCCTCTGGGCAAGCTCGTGAAAATTGGTCAGCGAGCAAGATCTGGCCCATCTGCCTTAAAGCAGCGTGCCGCGAGTGATTACGCGCGAAGCTTACAAGCCTACGGAGGTAGGTTGGCGAATCCTATCCGTGATTTATTTCGCACTAGCCAGAATCCAGATTCTGTCCATTTTGGCGTCGTCGTGATTGGTTCGGGGTATGGAGCGTCGATTGCCGCGGCGCGAATCTCCCAAAGGTTAGGGGATCAATATCGAATGTGTATCCTCGAACGCGGGAAGGAGTGGGTTCCCGGGACTTTTCCGGATACATTTTCTGCCGTATCAGCGAATGCGAGCAATGTTTTCACCGGGCCTACGAAGGGGCAGCGAGCGAGGCCATTGGGCGTTTTTAATTTGATGATGAATGATGAGGTGAACATCCTCTCCGGAAATGGCCTTGGGGGAGGATCGTTAATCAACGCGAGCATCGCCTTGCGACCTAATTCAAAGGTATTTCAACAACAGCGTTGGCCTACCGCATTAAACAACGCGGAGGTTTTGCACCCTTATTACGATCGCGTCGCTTCGGCATTAAGCTTGAGCCGAACCCCGTTTGATCAAACACCGAAGGTCCGTGTCAGGCGTCAAGCAGCGGAACAAATAAGTCGACAACCTGGTTTTTTTGACCGATCAAATATTTCAGTCATGTATGACTATCGTTATCTGGATGAGGAGTTTAGGAATTCTTTTGGGATGATTCAGCGAGCGTGTACATTGTGTGGAGATTGCACCAATGGGTGTAATGTCGGTGCGAAAAATACACTTGCCATGAATTATCTGCCAGTTGCGAAACACAATGGCACTGAGATTTATACTCAGGTAGAAGTGAATTCGATTGAAAAATGTGAAGGTTATTACCGGGTTCACATGACGCATATCGAAGAACGGAATGGCCAGGTCTCCCGTACTCCGCTGCAAGTCAATTCAGAGTTGGTCGTGGTTGGCGCCGGGAGTCCGGCAAGTGCTGCAATTTTATTGGATTCACAAGATGAAAAATTGCAGTTCTCGCCAAGTCTTGGAAGGCATTGGTCTGGTAACGGTGATGCGATTGGTTTCGTGACGGGGCTACCAGGAGGAAACAATATCGGGGGTTTTGGAGCGTTTCAAGGACAAGGCAAGCGGGTTGGCCCGACGGTGCAGACGTCCCTTAATTTTTGCGATGATGAAGATTTTCGAAAACATTTGTTGATTCAGGATTCATCGATCCCGCGGGGAGCGATGAATTTATTTTCGGCTTTGCTGCGAGATCCCGAATTGGATCACTCGATGGTGATGCTGGGGATGGGGCATGACGAAAGTGCAGGACGCCTAGTCAAGAAAATGGGGCGTTGGCAAATCAAATGGGAGGGGCTGAAATCGAGTGCCTATCGACAGCGAGTTTTCCGCCACTTTGAAAAACTGGCCAAGGCGCATGGAGGCCGTTATAAACGTCTGAAAGCATTCGGCGACAACCTCGTCACGGTTCACCCGCTCGGTGGTTGCGGGATGTCAGACGATCCGACTGAAGGAGCTGTTAATCATCTCGGACAGGTCTTTGACTATCAGCAGGGTGGAGATGTGGACGCAGGCACTGGCGAGTTGGCCGTCCACCAAGGGTTGTATGTGTCTGACGGTTCAGTGATTCCCACGGCTCTCGGGGTGAACCCTTACATGACCATCGGTGCAATTTCTGAGCGAATTGCGAATCATATCGTTAACAATCCGGAGCATTCGCATTTGTTTTCTGATTCGTCATTTTCCGGTTCGTGAGAGCCGCTTGAAAAAACTGCGGGGAAACATCGGGATGAATCAGTTTTCGGACTTCTGGAATGAATAAATCAGACATGTTGGCCAAGTAAATTTGTTTTACGGTTTGACGAAAGCTCGTGCTGTGAGTAAAAAATAGGTAAATCTGTTGATGAGTGAGCTCCGCGAGGGGGAGCCGTGAATTGGGTCAGGCCTGAAATATGGAGCAGCCCTAAGCGGGGTACTCTTGTGCGGGGCTCTCTCATCCGCAGATTTTTTCGTAGATAGCGTTACGAACTTGAATTTTGCGGAAATTTTATCTGCGCCCCACGCGTGTTTTTTCGGCCTCACCACCAAGAGTCGCTTTTCCGCCAAGGCGGGACCTACTCGTTGGCTTGGTGAATCGGTTAGAATCGGGTTTCGCCAATGATGCGCGTTCAATTCTATGGCCAATGGTTTTGTGATGAATTCACCTTCGCCCACTGATGACGGACAATATAAAGTTGTCGCACTTAAATACCGCCCCCAGTTGTTTGGGGAGTTGGTTGGGCAAAGTCACATCGCGACTGCATTATCTAATGCGATTGATAAGAATCGTGTCGGTCACGCGTATCTGTTCACAGGGGCTCGAGGAGTTGGGAAGACCTCGTCTGCGCGTATTTTTGCTAAGTGTCTTAATTGCGTTGAAGGCCCAACAAAAACCCCGTGTGGAAAATGTAGTATCTGCGAAGCCGTTTCAGCCGGTGACGATGTTGATGTGTTAGAAATCGACGGCGCGAGTAATCGAGGAATTGATGAGATTCGATTGTTGCGGTCCAATGCGTCCGTTCGTCCAAGTCGCTGCAAATATAAAATCTATATCATCGACGAAGTGCACATGCTAACGATGCAGGCCTTCAATGCACTGCTAAAAACGCTGGAGGAGCCGCCGCCGCACGTCAAATTTATTTTTTGCACGACGGACCCACAGAAAATACCGATCACGGTCTTGTCACGTTGCCAGCGATTTGATTTCTCCCCCGTTCAGACAAATGAAATTTCCAAGCGTCTCGGCGAGATCGCAGCCAATGAAGGAGTGACTGCCGACGAGCAGGCACTGGCTTTGCTTGCTCGACGTGCCAATGGATCGATGCGAGACAGTCAGTCATTGCTTGAGCAACTGTTCTCGTTTTGTGGAAACTCAATTTCAGTTCAGGAAGTCCATGAACTTCTGGGGACTGCAGATATGGGCAGGATCGCCGATATCTCGACTGCAATGGTAAACGCTGATCCGATGGCAGCACTTAATTTAATTCATCACGGAATTACCGATGGTGTCGACGCCGGGCAAATGGCAGATCAACTGTTGGGCTATTTCAGAGACATGATGGTCGCGAGTGTCGATTGCGGTCCGGATACTTTTCTCAACTGTAGCGAGGGCGACCTTGAGCATTTGAAAACACTTTCCGATGCCATTGGCTTGGAAACGATACTCACGATTGTTCAGTTGCTTGACTCTGCCGTCGTTCGGATGCAGTCGAGCCTGCACGGGAGAACGTTATTGGAGGCTGCGGTTGTTCGAGTTTGCAATCTCGAGAAATTGGAAACAATTTCCGAGTTGATTTCTCAGTTATCAGACCCCAAAGCCAGCAAGCCAAGTGGAAGGGCGGTGCCACGTCAGCGCGTCGAAATGAGGCGAGTCGATGTTGCCGGTACTGCAGATCAGGCTGCGTTAAAAAAAAACGGAATAGCTCCTAGTCAGGAACCTCAGCAGTCTGCGAATGTTGCCGTCGAAACAGAGGCTCAAGTTGCTTCTGTAACAACATCACAACCGGGGGACGCGAAGGAACGCCAAGGGAGTTCGGAAGTAGTTGCTGTCGACGTTCCGGTCAAACCAGCGGCTACGGTTGTTTCAGCGTCGGCTGGTGAAAGTCCGGCAACCGGGGATTTTCAACCAGCTGGCGAGGCTATTCCCCTTTCAGATTCTCGTTCGACGCCGTCAGATTCTCGTTCGACGCCGTTAGATTCTCGTTCGATCGAAGCTCATTGGAAAACGGTTCTCGAAACGATGGGTGATATGACGGCCGAAATGGCTGCCAATTATGAGTCGGTTGAGCTCAAAGGGGCGGATCAACTGCTCGTTACTTTGCGGGACAAGGTAAGTCGAGACCTGTGCATGAAGCCCGAACGGCGTGTTCGTTTTGAAGAGGCATTTGCAAAGGAAACCCGGCAGGCGGTTCGCGTTGAGTTTTTGGTTTCTCAAAAGACCATTGAGAGGCCGGCGCCGAAGCCTAAGCTTACCCGCGCACAGCAGGTACGGAAATTGCAGGATGTAGCCTTGGTAAAAGAGGCGATGGAATTGTTTGACGCCGAGATTACTGGTTTTCGTGAACCGATTCCATCAAAAAAGCGTTGAGTTGAGCCGGTTAAAACGGTTTGTCGATTAACCCGCAGTTGTTTAATTCTTGTTGGAGATTGAGATGTTAAAAGGAATCGGAAACATCGCTGCCTTGATGAAACAGGCGCGGACCATGGGCCCTCGGATGCAGGAGCAAATGGAGGAACTCAAAACAAAAACAGTTCATGGTGCATCCGGCGGCGGCATGATTAAGGTGCAAGCGAACGGGATTGGACAGATTCTGAGTGTCGTAATTGATCCTGCTCTTTCCCAGCAAAACGATGTCGAGATGATACAAGACTTACTCCCGGCGGCTATTAATGACGCGTTGGAAAAGCAGCAGCAATTGAGATTGGAGGTGATGCAAACGGTTACCGAAGATCTCCCCCTGCCTGGAAATATGGAAGACATGTTGAAGCAATTTATGGGGGGAGACGAAGGGAATGATTCTTCGGGATTGGCTCCACCGAAAATTTGATTGATAGGGTGTCCCTTAAACAAAACCGCTGAGGACTTTACATTCGACGGGATGGATGTTGGCAATCGGCAACTGTTCCGCACATAAACCAGGGAAGGTAGAGAACACGAGATCATGGCCGAACTATCTGATTCAGTCTCAAACATGATTGACCAACTCGCGCGATTGCCAGGAATTGGCCGTAAATCGGCGGAACGTCTGGCGTACCATATTTTGCGGGTTCCTGAATCGGAGGCCTTTGCGTTAGCCGATTCGATTCGTACCGTTCGAGAGAACGTTCGCTACTGTGGGATTTGTTTTAATCTTGCTGAAAGCGAAATGTGTAATATTTGTCGTGACCCGGCGCGTGATCAAAAGTTGATTTGCGTAGTCCAGCAACCGCGAGATCTAATGGCCCTCGAGCAGTCGGGGACTTATCGAGGACTGTATCATGTACTCCTTGGCCGGATCGCACCGCTTGAAAATGTCGGACCCGATCAACTCACTATCGATCAACTTATGGGGCGGGTTTCTCAGGGCACCTTCGAAGAAGTGATTATGGCGACCAATCCTACGGTTGAGGGTGACGGCACAGCGCTGCATATTTCGAATTTACTTTCTGAGTTCGACATTCGGTTGACCAAACTCGCTCGCGGGATAACGACCGGCAGCATTCTGGAATACACGAATAAAGAAATCTTGGCAGATGCCTTATCAGGGCGGCAACCGCTTTAGGGTGTCGAAGCGGCCTAGAAATTTGCGTAAGCAGCAAGGCTAGTTGGCATGGTCCTGTGTAAGTGCGTGGCCGATTTCTGGTAAGTGATGGGAGCCATTCTCGGAAAATGAATGGTTTTGCGGGCGACGACGACGGTGAATCCGTTTTTTTTGCCCGGGATTCGTCATTCGCCAGTTTTTAACGGTAAACTGGACAGTCTGAGTCGGGAGGCGAACAGCGTCCGCGAGGGGAACGCTTTGGTGCGGCCTGGCACCGGGCAATCCCGATTGCTTTTATACCGAGCACTTCAATTCCGAATACGTCTTAACGCGCTTCGGTAGATTCGGTAAAAGTAGAACGCATGCTGGCGTCGGTTTATTTCTTCAGAAAAGTTGTATGAAAATATCGTTTGGTCAAAATCTATCGCAAAAGCAAACCCAGAAACTGGCTCCCCGGATGATCCAGTCGATGGAGATTTTGCAGATGGCGCAAGCGGCGTTGGATGAAAAGATCGAACAAGAGTTAATTGAGAATCCCGCCCTTGAGCGAACGGATGAGTCGACGGCTACCGAGGATCCATCAAAAAATACGTTGGATGTTGAAAAGGAAACCAAGGATGTCGAACAGAAGGAATTGGTTGTCGATGAGGACAAAGGGGGCGAGGATGATTTCGAGCGATTATTAAATCTTGACAAGGACATTCCTGATCACTTTGATGAAAGCACACGTCCTTCTTCAAATCGAATTCAGGAGAGTGGAGACCGTCAGCATGATTTAATTGCGAACATTGTTGATCGCGGTGAAACGCTTCAAAATCACTTGAATTCACAGTTGCATGAGATGGACCTGGCCCCGGATCTTTTGAAGATGTGCGAGCGAATCGTTTCCTCGCTGTCGGCGAAAGACGGCGGTTATTTAAAAGTCTCGCTCAATGATCTTTTGCCGCCGAATAGCGGTCCCGACGATCTTGAGTTGGCCGAAGAAGCATTAGCTCATGTTCAGCAACTCGATCCTGCCGGAGTGGGCGCAAGAGATCTTTGTGAATGTTTGTTGCTTCAACTAACTTCAGATATCACCAATCTAAAAAATGTTAGAACGCTGATTGTGAACCACCTCGAAGATTTGCAGCACAATCGCATGCCGCAGATCGAGAAGGCTACTGGTTTGACGATTGAAGAAATCAAAGATGCGTGGAACGAATTAAAAAGGCTTGATCCAAGGCCGGCAAGCCGATTTGCTGATGACTTCGTGCCCACGGTGACACCGGACATGTGGCTTGAGGTAGGTGAAGACGGCGAGTACATCGTCAAGATGGAGGAGGGGCCGACCCGTAATCTCTACATTAGCAATTACTACAAGCAGCGATTGTCCAACGGGCAGGCGACAACTGAAGAAAAGGAATTTATCAAGCGGAAGGTGACGGCGGCGCACTGGTTGATCGAATCAATCGAACAGCGGCGAAATACGTTGACTCGGGTCGCCCAGGAAATTGTCAATCACCAAAAGGCTTTCTTCGATGATGGGCCTGAATTCTTGCGTCCTCTCAAGATGGAGCAAATTGCTGAAAAAGTGGGGGTTGCCGTTACGACGGTTAGTCGCGCCGTCGATCAAAAGTGGATCGAGACCCATCGTGGAATCCTGCCTTTACGGATGTTCTTTATGGGGGGGACGACCACCGATGACGGTGAAGATGTTGCTTGGAATAAGGTTCGGATTGAGCTTCAGAAATTGATTGACGGAGAAGATAAATCCAAGCCGTATAGTGATGAAGAAATTATGCAGCTTCTTAAAAATCAGGGTTTCGCGGTCGCACGTCGAACGGTGTCCAAGTATCGCGAAAAACTCTCGATTCCAAGTTCGCGACAGCGGCGAGATTGGTCCAAAAAGAAGAAAGATAAATGATGCTGTCCCCAGTGTTTCGTGCGTGAATGAATTAGATACTTCGCTTGTCAGATTTAGAACGTTATTGTTCAGTCTGCGAGGCTCTCAGTTTCCGTCGATTCAGGTGGAAAGTTTTTCCAAAAACTGATTGTAACTTGCTAATTTTTGGTCTCGAAGTGAGAATAAGAGATCGGCCAGATTGGTCTCGATATTTAAAATCACTGAACATTTCGAAAATCTTGAATGTCTTCTGATCGCACATTTTCGGCTGCTGAAACCGATTCCATGGTGAGGGGGATTGGTGGCTTGAATAGTCCTCAAGCGAATGATCAAAAGGGCGGCATCGATACGATGATGCAGGTGAAGACTCCGGAGAATATTTCGTTCCAGTATGAAATATCAGGTCCATTCTATCGATTCGTCGCTTATCTCGCGGATCTGATTTTCGCGTTCGGTGGTTATTTTGCTGTCGTTGCTTTGTTCTACTTTTTGCTGATGTTTTCCATTGTTTTTATCGGGAGTGCAGTTGGCAACATCCCTCCATTTTTTGATCTGTTTGCCGGGATCGCCTTTGGTTTGGTCATGGTCGGTTTCTTTCTTGTCTATTGGTTCTACGGAGCCTACATGGAAACCCGATTTAACGGGCAGACACTGGGAAAGCGATTGTGTGGGATACGTGTGATTTCAGTGGATGGACATGCGATTGACGGCGTTCAGGCAACTTTGCGAAACTTTTTTCGTTTCTTAGACATCATGCCAATCGTTCCGCTTCAAATGCTACTTGGTTTGGAATCGCAAGTGTTATTCGCGATTCCAACTTTTCTAATTGGCCTCGTTGTAATGGCCCTCAATCGCAAGTTTCAGCGGGTTGGAGATTTAGTTGCCGGGACTGTCGTCATTTTTGAGGAAAAAAAATATCGCCCGGATCTAATCGAATTTGAAGATGAGCGTGTTCCAAAATTGGCGGAATTAATTCCCGCGGATTTTGTTGCGTCACGAGGTCTCACTCAAGTCGTCGCAGAATTTGCGGAACAGCGGACGAATCTTGTTCCGCAACGTTCAGCAGATATTGCAAAACATGTTGCCGTTCCGCTCATGGATAGATTCGGAATTGCTGCTAATACTGATCCCGATTTGTTTATGTGTTCACTGTATCATCGGTTGTTCGTGACCCAAGAGGGAGATGAGCCTCAGGTGGGATCAGAGAAACAGCTTGTCGAGTTGAGTTTGCCCGCTCCAGTCGAAAACAGGATTGAACAATGAAAGTAGCGGAGCTGATTAAACTTCGATCGCCTTTTTGGAAGGAATTAGAAGACTTGTCGATTCAAATGGGGGGGCGTTTGAGTAAGGCTGCCCCTGACGATGTGAGTCGGTTCGCAACCTTGTATCGTGCTGCCTGTGCTGATTTAGCGTTGGCTGAGTCGTATCAACTTCCGCCGCAAACCGTAGAGTATCTCCATCGGCTTGTGGGGAGAGCTCACAATCAGCTTTACCGTAGCCAAAGCTATCAATTTAAGAGTTGGACCAAGCGTATTTTTAGCGACACGCCGCGTTTGATATTTAATGACCCGTACATCCAGATTGTGACGGTCATATTTTGGGGGTTGTTTTTAATTGCTGGCTATTTGTCGTATAACACGGACGTTTGGCCAGGATTTTCAGAAGCTGTCGTGGGTGCCGAAGGGCTCGATCAATTGCGAGGCAGCTACAGTCAGTTTGGTGGTAACCGCGGCATCGGCAGCGGAGCGTTTATGATGGGTTATTACATCCAAAACAATGCGACGATTGGACTGCAGTGTTTTGTGATGATGCTGATGGTGATTCCTGGATTTGTCGTGCTCTCTTACAACGCGATTTATCTTGGAGCCGTATTTGGGTTTATGTTTCGACATGATTCTGGTGCGGCAAGCGAAAATTTTCAAAACTTTGTAACGGCACACGGCCCGTTTGAGTTGACTGCGATTATTCTGGCAGCCGGTGCAGGTTTGAAAATTGGCCTTAGCTGGGTGATGTCGGGTGGGCTTAATCGAAAAGATTCACTCCTAAAAACAGCCCGGGAATCGTTGCCAATCGTTATGTGTGCGGTGGTGCTTTTTGTTTTGGCCGCCGTGATCGAAGGCTTCATTTCACCGCTCAGTGATTTTCCGTGGTGGGGCAAGGGAACCGTTGCGGTTGGTTCAAGTTGTCTGTTAATGATTTATTTTGTGGTGTTGGGGTATCCTGCTGCGTGGCCGGGAGGTGAAGAAGATGGATTTTAGCAAGACCTTTATCTCTATCCGCACACGTAGCGCTTTTCAGATTTATGACCTCGCTATCCTCGTGTGTGTTGAGTATTTCAAGCCACTGATTGGATTGTTGGCTATTGGGGCGTTTCCCTTCATTTTATTGGACTGCTGGCTCATTGGTTGGTTGGCGACGGACTATAAAGATTTTAGATTTTTTTACTGGGTGATGTTTTTGTTGGTCGTGAGTCAGGCTCAGATTGCGACGACATTCATGACTCATTATTTAGGGCAGGCGATGTTTTTCGGACGCCCAAAGATATCCACCACTGTGAAAGAGGTGTTGCGCGCCGGGTTTTATTTCCACTGGCTGCACGGTGGTGTGCGGATGGTAGTGCCCGTTTTGATTTGTTGTTTTTTTCTCTCTCGCTCGATCGAATTGGGTGCTGCAGATCGGTACCTCTACCTGTTTCTCTATCTGCCGGCCTTGGTCGCGTTCGGACTGGCTTTCCGCATGTTTCGACCTTTCGTCAGCGAAATTTTGCTCCTCGAGAAAACCCCACTACGATCAAAAGATGAAACGGTGGTCTGTTTCCACCGCCGTTCTACTTCGCTTCACTACCGGCAGGGTGCCGTTGACTGGCTTTTTGGGCAGGGGGTCGTTAGTTTGTTGCTTGGGCTTTTCCTGGGGCTGGCATTTTATGCTGGTCTATTGCAGCTAGATAAGATTTTAAACATTCAGGCAAACTCTGAGTGGAGCTATGCCGCTTGGTATTGGTTAGTTGCGCTTTGGCTGAGTGTGGGGTTTCTGTGTGTCGCTCGATTTCTGTTTTATATTGATACGCGAATTCGGCAGGAGGGGTGGGGGGTTGAATTGAGGATGCGATCGGAGAGTCGACGAATTAGTGAAATGGTGACCTGAGAGTAAAATGTTTGGATGATATTGTTATTGCAAAAAGTTGATCTTATACCATTGAGCTGGGGTATCCCTGCGATCAACGGGCGATCTTTGTTTCTGGCGGTTTGCGTGGGATGTTGTTTCGTTCTTGGCCTCAGCGGTACGTTGTGCGCTCAAGTTACCTCCGGATTGTCCCCTGATGATGCGCCCTGGTTGGATTCTAAGGCGGGAGAGATATTGCCAATAGATTTTGGTGACCGTGAATCAGCAAGGTCCGCATCAAGGGCTGAAATTCCAGAGGCGGCACCTGCGGCACCTGCGGTACCAGCAGGCACTGGCAGGACATGGAACTGGGATTGGGTCCTAAGTGTATTTGAGATTTTGTATTATGTTTTTCTGGCTTTGGTGGTTGGGCTGGTGGCTTATTTAGGCTACCGATATTACCGCCGATGGCGAAAGCTAAATTCGGACGGAGGGTATGACGAGAGACCCGCATCGAGAACGGTTGAGCAGAGCATGCGGCAACTCTCATTTGATGTGGATTTTTCTGGGAGTGATTTTTGCGACGAGGCAGAGAAGGCCTATCGGAGTGGTGATTTAAGAAGTGCAATTATTTATCTGTTTAGCTACGTTTTGGTTTCCCTTGACCAAAAGGGGCACATTCGCTTACGAAAGGGAAAGACCAACAGAGAGTATTTGCGGGAGATTCGAGGACAGCGTGGGCTGGTGAAATTTTACCAACGAGTGATGGTCCCTTTTGAAGAAACCTTCTTTGGAGATTATCAACTTGAGCGGGAGGAATTTGAAAATTGTTGGAGCCAACTCGGCCAATTTCAGAAGGACGTTGTTCAAGATTCAAAGGTGCCGCATGGGTAAGTTAAGTATAACGGTCCGGCTTAGCATTGCAGTTATCTTAGTGTTTGCCGTAATTTTCGTAGTGGGTTGCGAGCAGGCAAATACCCTGAACACTGAATACGGAACGATTTTCGGAACTCGAGGAGCTGACAGTCTTAACGGCACGAAGTATTTTTCGGAATTGTTTGAAGCACAGGGGGCGACGGTCAAGCGAAGCACAGTCATTGACCCCAAGCTTGATCGATATGACACGGTGGTTTGGTTTCCCGATAGTACCACCGTCCCTTCGGCTAAAGCGGTTCAGAGTCTTAGTGAGTGGCTTGGCAGCGGTTACGACAGGACATTGATTTTTGTTGCTGGAGGAAACAACGCAACGGAGGACTACTTGAGGGTTGCGATCGACAAAGTTTCCGTGGAGCAGAAAGAAGAATATCTGCGGAGAATTTCCGAAGAAATGATCGAAAACAAGCCCGCCGGTTCGAGCGCCATGCAAGCATTTATTTTCAATGGTTCATCGGGGTGTGATTGGTATGAGTTGACTAAGAAACGGATAGGCAAGAAGAGGTTTGTTTCCGGTAAGTTGCTGGAAGATGGTGAGGATTTTCCAGACATGGAACTCGATTTCTCATATGAAATCCGACCCCGGCCAAAATGGAATCCAGAGGTGCTCCTCCAAGCTGGTGATGAAGCGTTTGTTTACAAGTTGAGCACCCCTGTGGCACGCGATAATCAGAATGAATTGATTTTAGTAAGCCAAGGTAGCATTTTGTTAAACTATTCATTGATTGATGAAGATAAGCAAGCCTTGGCTTCGGCGTTGGTGGATCGGTGTGACACCACTCAGGGAGTTTTGTTTTTGGAGAGTGGTTCCGAAGGAATCGCAGTCCGAGAGTCAGCCATTTCGAACCACAGCAATTGGAGTTGGATCGCCCAACCTCCGTTGTGCTACATCGTGCCGCACGTGTTGTTGCTTGGCGTGTTGTTTTGCTTTGTTTATTTTCCAATTTTTGGGAGACCCAAACGGGTCAAGCCTCGAAATATTTCGACTTTTAGGAATCATATCAACGCGACGGCAGAGTTGTTGTCGCGAAGTAATCAGCCGAACAGGGCTGTTAATTCAATTAGGGATTACCAACGGGCGGTTTCCAGTGATGCCAATCGAAAAAAGACTGATTGACTGTGTCTGTAAACCGTGACCAATTAAAGAAATAATTATGAGTACATCAAACGAAACGGATGAGTCGCTTGTCAAATTCCGATGTGGAAAGTGCGATAAAGTCCTGAAGGTAAAGGCAGAGTCCCGCGGTGGTAAGGCGAAATGCCCTAGTTGCGGCGAGATCGTTCAGGTACCGGAAGCTCACCCTTCAGATTTGAAGGGGGCCGGTGGTGTCGAGGTGATTGAAGCAGGTCAAGTTGTGTCACCGCCTGATCCAATGAACAAGGGAGTGTCTCTGAAGAACGAGGAAGGCGGAACTGCGGCCCAGGGCATTTATCGTCGAATTACCAAAGAAATTGAAAAGGTTTTCATTGGGCAGGATGAGCTTGTACAAGGGGCGCTTGTAGCGCTGTTTTCAAACGGCCACGTCCTGATTGAAAGCGTACCGGGTCTCGGCAAAACGTTGTTTGTGCGAACTCTTGGGAAAGTGTTGGGATGTGACTTTGGGCGTATTCAATTCACTGCCGATTTGATGCCGTCGGATATAACTGGTGCACCTGTGTTTAATATGAAGTCACAGGAATTTGAGTTTCGACCTGGACCAGTTTTTACGCAACTTTTGCTGGCGGACGAAATCAATCGCTCACCGGCCAAAACACATGCCGCACTTTTAGAAATCATGCAAGAGCGGAGGGTCACAATTGACGGAAATACTTACTCGCTGGAGTTGCCATTCCTCGTGGTTGCGACACAGAATCCGATTGAGTCTGAGGGGACCTACAATTTGCCGGAAGCTCAGTTGGACCGTTTCATGTTTAAGCTCTCTGCCAAGTATCCAACCGAAAAACAAGAGGCTGAAATTCTTGTCCGCCATGGTGGTCAGGAAGATCTGACTCTGCAGTTAGCAGAAAATATTAATCAGGTAACGACTCCCGAAGAAATTTTGAGTTTGACCGCTGAAAGCGGTACAGTTCGGGTTGATGAATTGCTGGTGAATTACATTAATAAAATTGTTCGTCTGACGCGAACTTGGCCACAGTTTTATTTAGGTGCTTCACCGCGGGCAGGGATAAGTTTGATGCAGGGTGCGCGAACTCTGGCTATGTTTCATGGTCGAGATTACGCCGTGCCTGATGATGTGATCGAAATTGCGTTGCCGGTTCTCCGCCACCGAGTTCAATTGACTGCCGAAGCGGAAGTCGAAGGCCAGAGTGTCGACCAGCTTTTAACTGACTTGATCCGCACCATCGAAGTTCCCCGAATCAAATAGATACATTATTGATCGGCGTTTGGGTCGACTTCGAAGATAAGTAAAGCCTGTGTTATTAACTCTCCAATTCGTGTGTGAATACCTGATCAACAGCCCTATCCTGCTGTTGCTAATCATGTCATTCCCTTTATGGTTGCTCGCGCGAAAATCGGGAGTTTACCCTACGAAGCGGATGTTGTTTCTATTTTTTGTGCCAGCTGCTGTTTCGTTTTTTCTTATTCCTATGACTGATGGAAGTGGTGCGTTTGAGGGGAATCAGGACCCATTGTTTTTCTCTATGGATGGGTCGCTCCGTA
>Ga0315321_10001468_pt1 | contig 18143 bp, 18 predicted proteins | sample M180m21515metaG_FD_203464 | JGI IMG/M metagenome (GOLD analysis project Ga0315321, IMG submission 203464) | Ammonia-oxidizing marine archaeal communities from Monterey Bay, California, United States - M1 80m 21515 | ecosystem: Environmental > Aquatic > Marine > Intertidal zone | place: USA... | reverse complement strand
ATCTTTGGTTGTTTTGCTTCTAATGTGTCCATTGTAAACTCCTACGTTTCTCAATTTATGTATATATTATACCGGAATTCGGGGTGTAAGTCAACCTTTTTCTACTCCAATTTAAATAAAAACCTCCCCCGAAGGGGAGGTAAAACTTGTCACTGCTTGTAGGAGTAACGATGTAGGATACAGCAACAGTTTTATTCTGGTTAAGCCGCCGGGAATAAGTACTTCCAGTAACGGTCTTTAAACTCCTTTTTGCCCTGTAATTTACGAGGCTTAATGTCAATGTCATGGTCACTAAGCACTGTCTTAGCACTAAAGATAACCAACTCAGGCTCAAAGTTTGCCATAATAAAGTCGAAGAAGTAATCAACTCCTTTATCAAACTTGTCAGCATCACCTTCTGCCAGCTCTGCTAGTTCATAGCATAGTCCAATAGCAAATGAATATTGAGCAGACTTCTCTTTGATTTCAAGTTTCTTAACTTGACCATTGAGTACATCTTCTGGGTTGGGCAGTTTGGATGCAATCTTTCTGTGTTCACAGAACTTAATTGCCATGCCTTCACCAATAGCACCTGCAATCTCTACTTTCTGTTCGTAGTCTGGTGCAGTTTCAAAGCCTGCCGTAGCAAGTATCTCGCTCACAAAGTTCCATGAACGAGGTGTAGCAAACGACTGACTTGATGTTTTAGGATCAAAGTCGAACAAGTCTGCTTTTGAATATGTTAAGTAACCAATAACATCCTGGTGTACCTTGTTATCGGTAGCCCAAATGCTCCAATCTTCAAAGTTCACTTCCATGTTAATGTGTCGGAATCTGTTAGCCAACGGAGCAGGCATTCTATAAGTAACACCTCTGTCCGTCTCACGGTTACCAGCCGCTACAATCCTAACGTTCTTAGGAAGTTCATACTGACCAATTCGACCATTCAGGATCAACTGGTAAGCCGCCGCCTGTACACTAGGAGGTGCTGAGTTCAACTCATCTAAGAACAATACAATTGTATCGTAAAGTTCTGCCTGCTCCATAGTAGGAAGGTCAGCCGCTGGTGCCCATTCCATTTGGTTTGTTTCTGGGTTACGGAACGGATAACCTCTAAGGTCAGTTGGTTCCATAAGTGCTAGACGCATGTCTATCATTAGATTGTCGCCTGGCATGTTATTAACAATGCCTTCAACTAATTCTGATTTACCAATGCCCGGTGCTCCCCAAAGGAAGATCGGACGTTTTGCCTGCATTGCACGTTCCACAATTGGTTGTACCGTGCTGGCTCTTGCTTGTAAAGTTTCCATATTTATTACTCCTACGTAATGTTTATTTCCTAACTATGTATACTATTATACTGATATTTTACTCAAAGTCAACCTTTTTCTGGCAACTTTGTGCAAATAAGTCGTAATTTATTGGTAATTTCCGTTAAAAGTACCAAATCATAGGCAAAATGTGCATCAAACATGGCTAGTTCGATTCGTTTGATAAACTCGAATGCTAAATCCTTTTTGGTCTCAACATCGCTCATCATTTTTGCCATGTCTTCCAAATTGACATCAATGTCAAGGTCTTCTATCACAGGAATTTCTTCTAGTTTGAAAGAGTCCTTGTCGTCGGTGAGACTAAATCTCAGTTCAAGATTAGTATTCATGTACCCTTCGAACTCTGATTTTTGTTCAGGAGTAAATGATTCAAATATCTCGTTGAACATATCACTCATTAAGGAAGGAACCTTTTCAGGCTCCTTCTTTTTACCCGGGAAGGGTAGAATCTTACCGTTATCGTCTGACATTACCAAACCCTATAATTAACGTAAATTGTAGATCCAATTGATGGGCTATGTGGTCTTTCAACAGTTACTTGAGTACCACTGTGAACATTACTAAATAGGTCACCTGTTACTTTATAACCAGTGATTATAGTTTCTTGATACGACTCACGCTTGTAAGTGGTACGAGTCTCACATTGCTGTGGGCTAGATGGTTTGTTGTTAGCAATGTTATTACCAATCTTGTTTCCAAGTATTGTGCCTAACACCTTAGCAATCTCATTACCTGAACCGCCACCTATTTCGTTACCAATACCGTAACCAATTGCTCCGCCTACTAGTCCTTCAGTAGAACCAAATCCACCGTCAACTACTTTTTCAAGTAAGCCGTCTGAGTTACGTTGCATTCTGTAACAAACTTGCTCGTTGTATGGTACGTCTTGGTACCTAGTTACAGTCTTTTGAATTGGCTGTACGTTAGTAACAACCATTTCAGTTGTACTTGCTACAGCATCTGTTACTGCGAATGTGCCTGCTAGGGCTAAAAATATTGCTGTTTTCTTCATAATACTCGTTCCTTTATTGTTTAATATGTATATATTATACCGGAATTCCTGGTAGAAGTCAACCTTTTTCTGCTCTAATCCCACAGATTTTGGTAAAATAGCCCAAATAACTTGAATCCTTCAGCCATTTTTTCATGTTCATCATGGGATAAGTCCCAATCATTGTCCTTGATCTTCTGCTCAAATGACCATATCATCTTGTCCTGTATTTCGTCCCATTCCTGCTCACTAAGTCCGCTTGGGTATCCATGATTGGTTGCTTTGAGTTGTTTGAGCATGGGCAATATAATGTGGGCTAGTGTGTTATCCATGCTCCAAGTGTCCCACTTATCTATCTTAACACTGATCTTCTGTGTACGAGTGTAGCCAAACCATTTGTAGAGATATGTACTCCACCAGTGCCAATTAGGATACTTTCCTATTTTAACTTTCATATTTTAACTCCATCCACTCTGTGTCTTCAGGCATCATGAATAATTGCCCTTTGAATTGTTGTTGTTCTCGTAACTCACTATAGACACCAGCATTGTTCATACGCAATCCATAATCTTCTTTGTGGCAAAGATAACAAGAACCACTGTTACCATAGAACTTGTAGTGGTCACCCTCATCTTTAACTTCGGTGATACCTGAGTTGATTCTCCAACTATCACCCTGCGTGTAACCGCCACTCCATCCTGCCAGTACTTTATAGAAAGGGAATGTTCCCTTGCCTTCTTTAATTTTAAGTACTACCCAATTGTCTGGATTATAATCCACTGTCCCACTCTCCAAATACAGTGGGTGCCTGCTCGGAGGCTTGTTCCATATCATACTCTCTGGGATAATGTTTTAAACATCTTCGAGCTTCGCGCCTAACATCCATAGGAACTCTGGGCGTCTTCTGAGGATCCATTAAGGCTACAAGGAAGTTCCTTGTAAAATTAACAGCATTGCGTCTTTCATTTGGCATTGTCATTGCGATACTCCAACTCGTTCTGCATAGCAGTTTTGATTGCTGTATTAATACTGGGTACATTTTCTAGTACTGCATTAATGTGTGCATCGCTCATATCACACAATTTTTTGTAAGTTAAAGGTTGGTCTCCATTAGGACCATAACTACCCCAGACACATTCTTCACGCACTAGTTCATGTGAATCTTCAAGGGTAACTGTCAAATGCTCCTCATCGCCCCAAGCACTACAGCGAACATAATCTAGTCCACCGTCAATCATATACTCGTTGCCATTTGCATCTGTGTGGGTAACATAGTCATGCCTATGACGGCTACGAATAATCGTACCGTCCGGTGTTCTTAAAGCATTAGAAATTATATAGCTCATGTTATTAACATCTCCACCAAGTTCATCATTACTGCTGTGCCACTTATAGCACTGCCTATCATAATTGCCTTGTCATTCCAGCAATGTCCGACATACACCCAACTAGTTGCGGCTGTTAGGTAACATACTTGTCCTAATGTTCCAAGCCCTGCACTAATTAAGAATACACCAATTACACCAAAAACGGTTGCTACCCACTTGACGTAACTGTCTACTGTGCCTGTGGGTGTAGCAGGCTTCAAGTCATCTACTTCAAGTTGGAGTTCTTCCATCTCTTTCTTAAGACGCTTACGCTCTGCATTAAGTTCCATGGCAAGTTTTGCACCTCTGCCCATGGTGGAGTCTTTGTATTGCTCCTGCACTACTTCACTTATTTCGTTTTCAGTTGTATTATCCATCCTTCTATTTTCCACGTTGTTGGCAACCCAGTAAGGAATCGAACCTCAATCTACGGTTTTGGAGACCGCCGTAATACCATTATACCACTGAGCTATTTTTTGGTGGGCCCACTAGGACTTGAACCTAGACTCTACCGATTATGAGTCGGGTGCATTAACCAATTATGCTATAAGCCCGAGACTATATGTCTCAATTGAAAAGACCCCGCACCAGTATTCTCTGGTTGTGCTAAAAATTGCACTGCACCTCACGACCCCCACATACTCAGGGACCGTCTTTTCTTGCCCTTGTCTACCCACTATTTATTACTTATGTTTTATCCTTCTCATCTTTTTGTGGTTTCTGAACTTCTACTTCGTGTCTAAGTTCAAACTCTAATTCTTCAGCCTTAAACTGTTCTTTAATGGACAACTTATTAAACTGTGTCCTTCTACGTCCTTGCGCCTGTATACGTTGCAAGTGATTTCTTTTACGACTCATCACAATCCTTAACTTAGTGTGGGCTCTCTGTTTTTACCCTGGGAGAGCCTTACCAGAATGTGGTACCCGGAGACGGACTTGAACCGTCATGCCATTGCTGGCGAGGGATTTTAAGTCCCTTGTGTCTACCAATTCCACCACCCGGGCTAAAATTCTAATTCCAATTGACTAGGATTACCTAGTTGCTCTTGATTACGCACAATTGCTTCTTTTAATGCTGTTACAACTGCTATTTCTAATAACGAACTTAATGCTTCGTTATCCATGTCTAGTTGTAATCTAGCACTACCGTCTGCGTTTTCAATAACTTCTTCTACTTCAATATGCATAACATTACCTCTTGTTTGGCCTCCGCGGCAGGACTCGAACCTGCAACCCTCGGCTTAGAAGGCCGATGCTCTATCCAGTTGAGCTACGCGGAGATATTCTTATGGGTTCTTTTCGAACTCCTCTACTAATTTACCTTGTAGCCTACGGGCTTCTTTTTCCCAGGGCTGATCCCAATACTCAAAGTTATCACAATACTTATTACTCTTCCACTGTGACAAAGTGCTGTTCAGTTCGCCCCTAGCAAACTGTCGTACATGAACCATTTCATGTGCTAGTGTGCTGAGCCAGTTACCATACAGTGCAACATCTAAAATAAACAACCTCTTACTGACTGGTTCGCATAGTCCTTCACAACCTTCTGCAACAAACAAATCATGATGCATACGAACTTGGATCTCAGTCTTAAGACGAGATATACCTAATTGTTTAGCAAAGTTCTTACAAGCGACATGGACGAGTGCTTCAAGTCCTGTGTCTACTTTGCCATCGCGTGGACCAGTTACATGCAATTCCATTATGCCATGTCTCCGCCAATCATTGCGTGATACTCATTAGCAGACAGGACTTCATCCATCTCTGTCTCACATGCTAATGCCCAATTACCATCTGACAACTTGACCATATCCATAGCACCGATGTCAACTACCTCAAACCACTTGTCGCCCCGTCGAACAAAATCGCCTTCGAATACTATCACTTTTGAATCCCCTTACTGTTTAAAGTCCAACTATTATACTACCGCTTGTGGAGTATGTCAACAACTATTTTACATACTCTACGTTTTTCTTTAACTGCCACTTCTCTACTACAGGCAGACCAAACTCGTCCTCGTCTGTACAGATGTAAGCCACGGTCTTTTTGACTAGACCATATCGATAGGGAGAGCCAATTTGGTCACCTACCCAAATCTTGTGTGGAAAGTCCTCACAAAATACCATAGAATCATCATTCACTGAATACTCGAAGTAGTTACCTACTTCCTTCTCTGTAAAACATCCGATTGGGTCTTGCGTGTGAGTGTAATATCCCATATTACCGTTTCCCTTTTGCCCTAATAAGTGTATATTATACGGGTTTCGGGGGTGTAAGTCAACCTTTTTCTGGCATTTCAGCCAAAAAAATACCCCAATTAAGGGGTATTTTCTCGAATTAATAAGTCTTATGAGACGAATTGATATTCTAATGTTGCCGTTAATGCGCCTGCTGTTGGTGTAGATGCAGTAGAACCGTCTGCTTTCACAAACCCTACTGTTACACTTGCACCACTGGCAATTGCTTCAGCACCTAAGTCTACAATGTAAACGCCTGTTACAGTAGGATCATTCTGAGCCGCTACCATTAAGTCGTTTGTACCATCGTTAACTACGATACCGTCAACATCATCACCACTGTAAGGTGTTGAAACCTTAATAGTGATTTTAGAACCAATGTAAGTTCTTCCTGCTGTACTTGGCATAGTGCCCAATGCGGCTGAACTAGATCCAGTACCGATTGTAGCTCTAAGAACAGTATCATCTACTGCCTGTACTGCTGTATCAACATAGTCTTTAACTGCCGCTGATGTTGGCACTGTTGTGTCATTATCAGTTGCACCAATTCCTGTGCCTTCTGTAGTAAATGCTGTTAAAGTAACTGCACCGTCACTTAAACTTGCAAATGTTACAGTACCTGCTTTAAGGTTAGCGTCAGTTAATGTTAAATCACCTGAGCTTGAACCTGTTGCTGATGTTGTTGCAAACTGGAATTGATCAGCACTTTCGTCCCAACCAAAGAATGCGTTATCATCGTTGCCTCTTTCAATAATAATACCTGCATCGCCTGACGCTGAGCCAGTTGAACCAGTACCAAGTTCTAACAGTTTGTCAGAAATTGTTGTATTAGTTGAAGAAACAGTTGTTGTTGTACCGTTAACTACTAAGTTACCTGCTAGTGTTAAGTCAGTTGCTCCAATAGTTGTTACACCACTTAAAGCACCGCCTGTCAATGAAGCAGTTCCGTCTGTTAAAGTTCCACCAGTTACTGTACCAGTCATATTAGCAGTTGCGCCTGCAATACTACCAGTTACATCACCAGTTACATCACCAGTTACATCACCAGTTACGTTACCAACTACTGCACCAGTATGTGTACCTGCACTGTCACCAGTTAAGTCACCTGTTACATCACCTGTTACGTTACCAGTTAAAGCACCTACTAATGTACCTGCTTGTACTTGACCACTGAATGTTGCCGCTGTCATACCAGTTAGTGTAGTATCCATTGCAAAAGTAACGTCATCTGCTGTGTTACTTGAAGTAATGTTTAAACCACCTAATAGTTTTAACTTATCAGTTGCTAATGCTACAGTGTTATCTGCCGCGTCATCTGATTGAATTGTTAAAGATGTTGCAATAGTGGCTGTTGTAGCCGCTGTTACTCTACCTTTAGCATCAATAGTTAATACTGGAATGTTTGTGCTTGAACCAACTGAAGCCGCATCTGAGTAAACAGTTGCTAAAGTTGAAGTACCAGTTACGTTACCTGAACCATCAAAACTTGCTGAAGTCCATGCTACGTCACCTGTCATACCAATTGTTCTACCAGTTGCTAATGCTGTGGCTGTATCTGCATTACCAGTTACATCACCAGTTACATCACCAGTTAAGTCTGCTGTTACCGTACCAAATGATACGTTATCAGTTGTACCAACTGCCTGTCCAATTGCTACTGAACCAGAAGTAATAGTTACGCCTGTTCCACCAGTAATGTGTGCTCTAACTTCTGCCGCACTAGGACCTGTATAAGTAAGTGTTCCACCGCTGTAAGAAAGACTTCCGTCTCCGCCAGCGTCTGTTACTGTAATTGCCGCTTGTGCTCTTGCGTTAGTAAAGTATAAGTTACTTGAACCTTCACCTAATGCATCAGTGTTATGGTTAGCAATACTGCTAACTGTACCAGTTACATCACCAGTTACATCACCAGTTATATCACCAGTTACATCACCTTTGAAAGTACCTGTTGTTTTAACATCTTCTGCACCAAAGTCCCATTCTGTTCCAACTGCTGTGTAAACAATCTGTTTTACACCACTTGCTGTGTTGGCTTCAAAACCAGCATCAGTATTTGCACCTGTGCTGTTTGCTTGGATAATTGAATCTTCTGTTGTTACAGTTGCTGATTCAATAGTAGTTGTTGTACCTTGAACTGTTAAGTTACCTGTAATGATTGCATCACCTGAAACACTAACTGTAGCAGATGTAATATCATCCGATGTAAATGTTCCTGATACTGTCATATCATTAGTAACTGTTAAGTCATTACCAATTGTTACGTCATTTGGTAAACCAATTGTTAAAGAAACATCTGTACCTGATTTAGTTACTGCTGTTTCAATTTCATTTGATGTACCAACGATTTTTAAATCATCTGTACCTAATGCTACGGTTTCTGAACCTGAAGCACCATCATCAACTGTTAATGCAGTAGAGATTGAAGCAGTAGTTGCCGCTGTAATTCTACCTTTTGCGTCAATTGTTAGAACTGGTACTGTAGTACTAGAACCAACTGAAGCCGCATCACTATAAACACTTGCTAATGTTGTACTGATTGTTGCTGTATCACCAGCGTTTGTAAACGTTGCTGTTCCTGTTGCATCGCCGGATAAACCAATTGTAACTGCACTTGACAAAGCATCAGCGTCATCTGCCGTACCTGTTAAGTCACCTGTTACGTTACCAGTAATTGTACCTGAAGCCGCAATAGTTGTGAAACTACCTGCCGCCGCTGTTGAACCACCAATAACTGTTCCGTCAATAGCGCCACCGTCAATGTTCACTGCCGTGCTATCTTGTGTCGACATAGTGTCAAGGCCTAATGTAGTTCTACCAGCCGCCGCGTCTGCGGAACCTAGTAACGATAAGCCTGTCGCTGTAATCGATGCTGTACCAAAAGTGTCTGCGCCAGTTGTGTAAAGGATTTTGTCTTGGGCTACTGATGTTAAACCAGTACCACCGTATGCGACTCCAATTGTGGTACCGTTCCATGTACCAGCTTCAACAGTTGCGAATTGTACATTTTCTAATGCACTTCCACTGTCTTTAAATTCGAATCTACCATTGGATTTATCGTATACTACGAAGCCTCCGCCTTTACCTAATTGTACATCAGACGCAATACCTTTGATACCAAAGTTTTTAATATTCGCCATTTTGTTACTCCTATAGGATTATATATATATAATATAACAAAAGAGAAGTGTGGAGCACCTCTCCTTGCTACACATATTTATCGTATCTAAGTATTAAACGTAGGTTACACTCACAGTAACATCGCCTAGTGTGGCACTGCTGTGAGTTATCTTGACACGGAGGTCTAAGTCCGTTGTTTGAGTTGCTGGATATATGTAATTAGGTGATGCAGTGTACACACCAACCTCTGATAAATCTGATTCGTCACCGGTCATGTAAGCATCTATGTCACTTACATCACCTATATCAATACTAGGTGCTGAACCAGTGTAGTTGGATACTGGAGTAGTAACCTGAACTGTTACTTCAACAATTCTTGAACCTGGAGATATGTTACCAAGTGTCAATGTTTGTACTCCGCCAAAGCCTCCGCTTACTGGCATAGTAAATTGTCTTGTTAATGTTTGAGCATCTGTTGCCGCACTGTCCTGATTACCAACTTCAACCCATGCACTGCCGTCATACACAAACAAACCCCACTCACTGTTACCAGCATCTGTAACGTATGCCATGTCACCAGCCTGTGCCGCAAGATTATCTCTTGCTGAAATGTTTGCAACAATAGTTGTGCCTGAACTCTTAACACCATGTTCTATGTATAGTCCTAATGGAAACTGTCCATTTTGTTTACTAGTAATACCCATGTCTGCTTGTGGAGTACCTGATTTGTCTTCTAAGTCAATTGCGCCGCCGTCTGTTCTGCTAAGTGCCAAGTACACACCTGTACTAGCATTTGTGTTTGCAGGTAAGCCTGTTACACTGTTGTTACCAGCAAACGGAACATTGCTGTTCGCATCGTTTGTGGTGTTTGAAATTGATATTGCATTACCATTCGCTTCAGTTAGTTTTATAGCACCTGTGCCTAATACTTCTGAAGTTAAATTAGGTATGCCTGCATCATTAATTGCGTTGCTAATATCTGTTGCATCTGCAATACCGGCTCCGTATGCCGCATTACCACTTGGTGATGTTGTAACTGAAACTGCAACATTATTAATGTTTCCAGCAAATGGAATGTATCCACCTAGGATACCATAACTGTAGTCACTACTATCACTTTCAACTGTACCTGGTACTGGCTCTGTTGCCGCCGTAACACTTGTATTACTTGTTATTGTGTTGAAATCATTTACTAATGTAGTAGTGTTACCACCTGATATTGTGAGGTTAGTACCATTTACTTCTATTATACTGTTTGCAGTACCTGTTGTATTTGTTATATTACTAACTACTCTCGTGGTCACAGCATCTTTAATTTTTAAGAATAATACTTTACCTGTGTCATTGGTTGTTAAGTCACCATCAGTGTCTGCATATATAAAGTCTCCAACAGTGCCTGGCAATGCTGGATTAAAATCTATTATTTGGTTTTGAGGTTTTACTTTAAATTGATTAGGGCCTGGGCCAGTATAACTTACAACACCAATTGTTCTTGCTATTGTACTACCGTTAGCCTTTTCGTAACTGCCCGTATCAGTAACTACCACAACATCACCTTTAGAAAATGTATGTGCATCTTTGGAAAGTCTATAATGTTCCATAGGATTTAAGTATTGAAATCTACTTGTTACGTTTGGATAAAAGTCTGAACTTACAACACTTGCTGGAAGTGGATCTATCATTGGTAAGCCTTCACCGTTTAGTGTAAACAATACGCCTGTACCTGGTACACTGAATATAGGTGAGCCTGTGCTACTTCTAAACACATTGTATCTATCAACATCTTCTGCAACACATGTTACACTGCCTGCACTCTTACTTTCCACACTTACAATTTGTAAACATTTACCGTCTTGTGATCCTGCTATCCAATCACCTACACCAACATCCATACCATTATACTTTCTTGCTTCTCTTGTTTTATGAGAACCATGTGAGTATTCAGTTACTGTGAATGTTACTAGGTATTGATAAGGTTTGGAAGAGCCTGAGCCACTCCACCATGGGTCACCCTCACCATCATTGTGGGGCCAGTTCTTATATCCTGAAGCAGAACTAAAACTGATTTGTAAAACCTTTGCTGGCTTGTAAACGTCTAGTTGTGATTCTGCACTTTTGCTATATATCGTTTCAGTCATTTAGTCTATCCCATCGTAAAGTATATCCAAGCATGAGAACTTTGACCAAAGCCACTGCTTGAACCTGTTTCACTTCTCGTCAAACTCATAGTGATGTTCGCTGATCCCAAGTTACCATGTGGATCACTGCTACCATCCAGTTTCAATGTTGTGTTGATCGCACTTTGTATCATGCCTTTAATGTTATACTCTGATGTGGATTGGCTATAACCGTATGCTGTAATTCCTAATGGTGGATGATTATAGTTTCCACCAAAGTCTACTATAATCTCACAACTGTTTGACGCACTGTTATTTACAGTAACGTTGCCTATGTTACTACTAATATTGGAAATACCTCCAGTGCCTTGTGCTGTATCAATAGCACCGCCTGAAGTATAATGTAATTTAAAGTACTCAAATGTGGTGCCGCCACCACCGCCACCACCTCCGCCTCCGGAGATAGCCTGGTTGCTTACACCTGTAATTCTACCTTGTTGGTCAACTGTTATTCTTGCTGACTGTGTGCTACTACCATATGTGCCTGGAGTAACTGATGTATCGTCTAAGTTTACTGTAACAGTACCACTAGTACCGCCGCCACTTAATCCAGTACCTGCTGTGACACCTTCTATGTCACCGCTACCGCCTCCAGCACCTGCTAGTAATGTTGTTAAGTCTACATTACCGCTTTGTCCTGTTAGGCTAATTACATTACCGCTTAGTGTTAAGTCTTGGCTGTCTGTTTCGCTAGTAATGAATGAACTTAGGTCTGGTGGTATAAATGTAAATACACCAGTACCGCCTGCGTATGAGAATGAACCACTACCACTTGCACTTCCTGTACTTACACTAAAGTCTGTAAGTTGTACACCGTCTGCTCCATCGGCTCCATCGGCTCCGTCATTACCATTAGTTCCGTTTGATCCAGCTGGTCCCTGAGGTCCAGTTGCGCCTTGCGGTCCTTGTATATTTCCTACGTCTTGCGTAGAACTGTTTGAATAGTTTAATACTAAGTTACTGCCACCTACTAATGATATAGATGTAATGCCTGTGCCTGCAGTACCCTGAGCACCTTGAACACCTTGAACACCCTGTGGTCCTGTGCTACCAGTATCACCTGCTGAACCCGTTGCACCCTGTGGGCCTACTGGTCCTCTAATATTACCTGCATTTATTGTAGTTGAATCTGCTAGTGTTAGTATTAAATCGTTAGAGTTGATAGTTGCTGAACTAATTCCAGCATTACCATCGCCCTGTATACCTTGCGGTCCTTGAGGTCCTGTTGCACCCGTGTCACCAGTTGTTCCTTGTGGTCCCTGTGGTCCTGTTGCTCCCAAGCCGCTTAAATCTAATGTAGTACCATCGTATGTGAAGTCATTTCCTGACACACTTATAGTTGGTCTATTTTGTAAATCTGTATAGTTACCTGTGAAAGCAACTGTACTTAATTCTGTATTACTGTTGTTTAATGCATTGGCTACTTCTGCCAAACTGTCTAAGTTTACGTTAGCACCGCCTTTAATTAAATTAATCTGAGCATCTACATAAGCCTGCATCTGTGTATTAGCAGTCGTTAAGTCTGATTCTACTATGATGTTACCTGATGTTGCAACTGGAATAGTAGCATTACCAAACGTAATAGAACCACCCGCTGGTGCTGATATAGTAGTTGCACCAAGTGTAATTGTATTACCGCTTAGATATAAATCTCTAAATTTGTTTGTGCTTGAACCTAAGTCATAGGCTTCATCAGTATCTGGAATAATACTTCCGTCTAATGCACCTAAAAAGGTTGTAACTCTTGCATCATGATATGCAACTGTAGTTAAGTCTACTGTTGATGCATTTCCTGAAATACTTATAAGGTTACCATTTATAGTGATTGATTGTGCATCACTGTCTACGTTGCTGTATCCTTGAGCATTTAAGTATGTAGCAACGTTACTATCATCGTAATTGCCTGCTACACCACCTAGTGCTGTCGTTATATCTACTGTTGAACTGCTACCGCTAATCGTTATAACATTTCCTACCATGCTTAACGTTTGGTCAGAGTCGTCTAATAAAGTGCTGAGATCAACACTGTTACCGCCACTGATACTTAATGTAGTATTACCTGCGTTCCAACTTAATGATTGTGTACTTGAAACAGCAGGAGTAAATGTAAACTCTCCTGCGTTGTCGTATGTTAAACTACCGCTACCACTTGGTGTTGCTGTAGTTACACTGAAATCTGTTAATGCAACATTACTGTTGCCTGCGCCTGCACCAACTGTGCCTGCTTCAAATCTATTGTTTGCTGAGTTCCATATCAATGCTTGTCCATTCGAAATGGATGCTATTGAACCAATGTCACTTAAATCTGCAACACTAGAGCCTTCAATGTTTGCCGCCGCTCCGCCTGTTGCTGTGATTGTTATCGAATCATTGCCTGGGTTTGCAGAAACACTAATGCCTGTTCCACCAACAAAGTTTAAACTATCGTTTGCGGACTCTGGAATAATTTGTGTGCCTGAATCGCCTTCTGCTTGTACTCTTGTAAAAGCATTTACTGTAGGGAATGTAGCATCGATTGTTAATGTCTTAGCATTAACATCTGGAGTAACTGTTATATTGTTACCGCCTCTGAGGTCTACGTTAGCGTCTGTGTAGCTCGTAGTACCATTTGTTAATTTAATGTTGCTTAGATAACTTGCACCACCGCCACCTGTTGCATTTGCAATAGCAGAGTCAACTTGTGCTGAAGTATATACATCTGCCGCTAGTGCAAAGTTTGCCGCTGGTATAGAACCTAAGTTCTGAGCGTTAACGGCTATATCCGCTGTACCTCTAAAGTACTGTGAGAATATTTGGCTGTATTTGTTTGTTGCATTACCTAAATCGTATGTAACATCTAATGCAGGAGCATTATCAGTTGTAGTGAACATTGCTTGGGCTACATGAGCATTAAATGTTACACTGTCTAACTTGCTTGTAATGTCAGTGTTATTAACAAAACTCAACGCACCATTGCCATCAGTAACCATTATTTGATTTGCTGTGCCGTCAGTTGTTGGAAGTGTTAATGCACCAAAGGATAAGTTTGTTGTTACTAAATTGTTTGCTGTAATTGTACCGTCAGCAAAAGTAACGTTACTGTTTGCACCAAATACACTAAATGTAGTGCCGTCAAATGTTAAACTATCTGAACCATTTGCAATGTTGCCATTTGCATCAGTAACAAGTACTGTGTTAGCATTCGCTGTGCCTGTTTGCAAAGCACCTGAGCCAACTACTGCATCAATTGTTAATACATTGTCGTTTAGACTCAGTGTAGTATTCGCACCTGATTGTAATTTATAAAACTCTAGGTATGCTCCGTCATTCTGAGCAAATAGTCCTACACCAGTTGCACCTATGTTTCTGCCTTGTCCTGTTATTTCAACATTAGCACTAGTACCTGATGTCTCATTTACAAAAGCACCCACATTAGCATCGTAAACCAAAATTTGGTTGTCCGCTATGTTGCTAATTATAAACTGTACACTTTCGTTTGTGGTGATTGCCATATGGTTATCCTGCTATCTATATAGCAGTATTTATCACTTTAGGCAAATTTTGTGCTTATGCAGACATCCTGATATAGTTAATAGCACCGTAATCATTAGTATACGTTGTGCCATCACCTAAATGAGACCTGTCCATTTTAACTCTGAGGTATGTGAAGTTACCACTAATAGTATATGCTTCTACTCCAGTAAATCCGTCTGTACCAGTAGTTGGGAATTGCTTGTATCCACCCTGGTTTGCAGGTAGTCCACCTTGCACTTGTATGTCAAAATAGTCAGCATCTGTGGGATCTAATGATAGTGTGCCTTGTATGCTAACTCTACCTTTAAATGCAGTATATGATACAGCAAACGTATGTGTACCGTCTGAGTATCCATAATAACTATCGCCTTCTACTTTATCAGTAGTGACATTCATTGTAGAGCCCGTTGAGCTCTGTACTAAAATTGATTTTCTATTAATGGTCATACTTGTATTTATCTATTTCCGATTTCTTTGATGACTATAATTTCTGTGATGCTAGTTTTTACATCAGCATATTTTAATTTCATATACATAGCAACTTCTTCTATTGTGTTCTTATCTAAGTACACATTATTGTATGCTAAATGGCAATTATCTTCGCCCACAATGTTCATAACAAAGGTCTGCAATTCTCTCATCAATGCATTGTATTGTTCAATATCAAACTTATAATTTCGCCCATAGCCTGTGTTACCGGACATACCATATACAGAACGAAAGTTATTACGAGGAATATAGAATTCTAACTTGGAATCAAACTTGCTGTAGTACAACCTATCTCTAATCACTTTCTGTTTCATATCAGAGCGACTTTGGTTACGCACTAGGTCTAATGCCTTGACATGCTTTTTACTAATAGGCCCTTGTACCTCTACAACAAAGTCGCTGAACTTACTGTAAAAATCATCTAGATCTCTTTTTTCTACAAAGTATGCATGTCGTGTAAACGAGTTAACAAACTTTGTGTTCCATACTCGTCTTATACCTTCGTCGGAACCTAATTCTGCTTGTGCATCTGGATACTGGAACCATTGATACATCTTGCCCCATATAGGTCTATATGTTTGTAGGTTAGCATCTGTTAACTCAACATTATTTCCTGCAAGACTTACTTTATATGGGTAAGTGTTCCAGAACTCTTTAATAATGCCTTTTACTTTTTTATCTTTATAGTCGTTACGTTTCAGTATTTTCAAAACTAATCTCCCCGTCTGCATAGTTTACGATCAGTTTACAATTACGCAAATCTTCGAATAAGATTCTCTTACTCAACGGCTTCTTAAGTTCTGTTTCAAACAATCTTTTTAAAGGTCTCGCACCCATAGTAGGTTCATAGCCTTCAGTAACAAAATGGTCAGTTGCTTCTGTACTTAATTCAAGTACAATACCTTTGTCTTTTAGTTGGTCGTTTGTTTCGTCTGTAATACGTTTAACAATCTTTCTAATAACAGGCTCACCCAACTTGTTAAACTTAATAACACTGTCGATTCTGTTTCTAAACTCTGGAGTAAAGAAACTGTTAACTGCTTTAAGATCTGTGTTCTTTTTCTTCTGATCACCAAAGCCAATCTTCAACTTCTCAGCATCAGCGGCTCCCAAGTTACTGGTCATTAGCAATACAACATTAGTGAAGTCTGTTGTTTTGCCTGTGGCACCTGTTAGTCTGCCATCGTCCATAACTTGTAGTAATATTTGTAATACTTCTGGTGCGGCTTTCTCTACCTCATCTAGTAGCAATACACAATTAGGATGTTCTTCAACACTTGTGAGCAGTTGCCCTTGCCCCATTTTTCCTTCAGCATGTCCTACATAACCAGGAGGGGCACCAATAAGTTTACTTACACTATGACGTTCTTGATACTCACTCATATCAAAACGTATTAGTTTGCTCTCTAGTTGTTCTGCTAATTGTTTAGCCGATTCAGTTTTACCTGTACCGGTAGGTCCTACTAATAGGAATGATCCAATTGGCTTGTTAGGCTCTCTAAGTCCAGACTTAGCAACAAGTATTGCTTCAACAATTTGATCAATAGCATCGTCTTGTCCGTATACTTTGTTCTTAATACGTTTGTCAAGGCTTCTATAACCTTCCGTACTGTCAACGTCAATAACTTCTTTGCCTATGCCACTCATCTTTGCAATGACATGTAGTACATCATCCATTTTAACTTCTTCCTCACCACGCAATTTTACTCTTGCACCAGCGGCATCCATTACGTCTACTGCTTTGTCAGGGAAGAATTTGTTCTTAACATATCTATCTGCTAGGTCTACTGACTTCTCTAGCAGTTCATCACTGTATTCAACTTTGTGGAAATCACTGAAGTTAGCCTTTAGTCCTTTCACAATTAATGTTGTAGTTGGAACATCTGTAGGCTCTACGTTAATACGTTGGAATCTTCTAATAAGTGCTTTGTCTTTTTCAAAGTGTGTTGCATACTCATCGCTAGTTGTTGCACCAATTGTTAATAGTTTACCTCTGCCTAATATTGGCTTCATAAGGTTAGCAATGTCTACACTACTGTTACCGGCACTACCTGCACCCATAATCATGTGTATCTCATCAATAAACAATATTACATTCTTATTTGCTTCTAGACTGTCTAGTACAACTTTGATACGTTCTTCAAAGTCTCCTCTGTATCTAGTACCAGCAAGTAAGCCACCAATGTCTAAACTGTAAACTGTTTTCTCTTTAAGTGCATTGGGTACTTGTCCTTCAACAATCTTCAATGCTAGTCCTTCAGCAATAGCAGTTTTACCTGTGCCTGGCTCACCAATCAATATAGGATTGTTCTTTTTACGTCTTGCCAAAATATGTACAAGGTCATCTACTTCTTCGTGCCTACCAATCAAAGGATCAATCTCACTTTCAGCCGCCTTGGCATTTAGGTCAATTAAGAACTCCTCTGCTTCTTTTAGTGTGTCACTTACTGTTCTGTTTTTAGTTAACCACTCTACAATCTTTGCACGTTCGATACCGTTAAGTTCACACAAATACTTTGCATGTGTATTGTCCTCACTTAGAATACTGATAAACAAATCTATAGGAGACACTTGATCTCTTGCACTGAATATTACTTGTGCGAAGGCACGTTGTAATACACGTTCAATGCTCACAGTTTTCTTAGGCTTGCCCTCATACACTACTTCGCCTGTGAGTCCATTGAACTCATTGTCTGCTAGGTAATCAATTAGGTCATCCTTTGCTGTGATATAGTCACAGTCAATTTTATCCAGCACTTCTACCACAGCGTCATGCTCTAGTAATGCAAACATTAGGTGTTCTAATGTTACATACTCGTGCTTGTTCTCTGTTGCTTTTTGTACTGCATCTGAAATAATAGTATCGATATCGCTCATAATAGTATTTACTTTTCCTTATTAATAATGTGTTCTAATTCTTGTAAAAATTTGTCGCTTACTTT
>Ga0315321_10001463_pt1 | contig 18181 bp, 18 predicted proteins | sample M180m21515metaG_FD_203464 | JGI IMG/M metagenome (GOLD analysis project Ga0315321, IMG submission 203464) | Ammonia-oxidizing marine archaeal communities from Monterey Bay, California, United States - M1 80m 21515 | ecosystem: Environmental > Aquatic > Marine > Intertidal zone | place: USA... | reverse complement strand
CGCCATCTCCTCTCCCCGGCGATCATTTCGTATGAGTTTTCCGATTTCCTGACCGTGACTGGCTGCAAAAGCCCTTCCGACTCAATGCTCGCCGCTAATTCCTGGATAGCTTCGGGATCGATCACCTTGCGCGGTTGGTGGGGGTTGGGAACGAGGTCGCCAAGCAAAATCTCTATGAGGCTTTCGCCCTCTGCTTTCGATTCGGAAATTCCGGGCGAGGAAGGAAGGGCGTTTTTTTCCTGAACGACTAGAGTTGGCTTGGCGTCCTCAACCGAATCGGATGCAGGGACCAAGTCCGCAGTGGGCGGTGCTCCCGCACCACCTGCAATCAAGCTCCCCAAGCCTCTTCCCAGTCTCGACGAAGGTTTGGACATAATAAAAATTTATTGCTGAGGAACAAACAATTCCTTGCCCACGAAAACCTTCGTCGGATCACCAATTTGGTTGGCATCGATGATCCACTTGATCTTCGACTTGTATTTCAGGGCAACGCTGCTGACCGTTTCGCCCCTTTCTACTTTGTGCACGAATCCCTTTTGAGGGTAATCCGAGGAAAAGGTCTTGGATGGAGCGGAGGATGCAGAGGAAGAGGATTTGTTGACTTGGGAAATCGCCTTGTTCATATCCGCAATGAGATCCTTGAGCTTTTGGTCGATATTTTTCTGTAGGGCGATCTGTTCTTTTTCGGCCTGCGATGCACGCCTTTCCAGTGCCTGCAGTCGGGTGTCCACCTGTTGCGTCAGGCTTCCGGATGCTGAATTTTGGCGTCGCGAGAGCTGCTCTACGGAAACTCGGAGTTGGGCGTTTTCACGACGAAGAAGCTCGACTTCTGACCGAAGACCAACCACTTGGCGGGAAACAAGTTCCATATCCTGTTTAAGATTGGCCAGTTGAACGTTCACATTCGCAGATACCACGGAGGGGGAAACGCAAAGACCAAAACAAGACACAAAGAGGGCTACGCGCCCTATCTTTTTCGACACCAATCCACTCATAATCATAAAACGATTAAACCACATCATAACCACCACTTCTCAAAATGTAGGGAAATCCCGTAAGGAAGCAAGAAATCTTTTACGCTTTCGAATTACTTTTTCCGAAAACTAGCAAATCAGGCATGGACTCCGACTCCAAAATTGTTCCATTCGGGATCGCGAAGCCCCGGAGAAAATCCCGAGCAGGTAACATTTTCCCTCCTGGTTTTTGAAGTTCGTGAACGACCAAAGCTCCTCGCTCGGTACCGATCGACAAGTTCCCTTCTCGGTCACAGGCAACTTCTCCCGGAAGCAAGATAAGATCCCCAACCGATGATTTGCCCACTCTGATTCTAAGCTCACCAAGGGGAAAGGAGACTCCGGGCCAGAAACGGAAGGCCTGAATCCGGTGTACCAGAAGTTCAGCGGGGACCCTGAAATCCATAAGACCATCCGCCTTGGTTAGCTTCCGACAATAGGTAACTTGTGTTTCGTCTTGAGGCTTTTCGACAGAACGACCCGCAAGAAGAGAATCCAAGTTTCTTTCAATCAGGGGCACGCATGAAAGACTGATTTTCTCACGAAGGGTTGCTCCGGTATCGTCCTCTGCAATGAGGACGCGTTCGGCATCGACCGTGGGACCCGCATCCATCCGGGGGACGACCCGCATGAGCGTAACGCCGGTCTCCCTCTCCCCCGATGCAAGAGCGGTTTCTATGGGCGAAGCGCCCCGATAGGCCGGAAGGAGAGATGCATGAAGATTGAAACAACCAAGTGGAGCGACCTCCAGCAGATCCCGTTGCAAGATATGACCGTAAGCCATTACGATGATCAGCTCGATCTCGAGTGATTTCAACCATTCCGTTTCTTCGCTTGATGGCTTTTGTGGATCGCGACAAGGTACGCCACTCTCAATGGCCCACTGCTTGATGGGGTTGGACTTGAGTTTGCGACCCCGACCCGAACGACGGTCTGGTTGAGTCAGAGCTGCCGAAACCTCCACGCCGCACTCACGCAAACCGCCAAGAAAAGGCAGTGCGATTTCATCCGAGCCAAAGAAGGCAATTCTGTGCTTTTTTGCGTTCATGAATACAGTTCAATCATTAGCCTGAAGATGGAGGGACGCACAACGAAAATGACACAAAAAAAGCCGCGAAAGCGGCTTTGAAAAATGAAACGAAAAGACGGGACTAGGCCTTTTCCTCCTTGTATCTGGCCTCCTTGCCCGCGAGTGAAAACTTAAGCGGACAGCCGGACAGGCCGAATTTTTGTTGAATTCCCTTTTCCAGATAACGTTTGTACTGATCGTTGAGTTTTTCCTCCCGATTACAGAAGAGCTTGATCCGAAAAGGGCGATTTTCAACTTGGACGGCATAAAAGACCTTGAACCGCTTGCCTTTGATTTTGGCCGGAGGACGATGCTCCCACATGTCTCCGATCAGCTTGTTCAAGGCCGAGGTCGACAGCGCTTTGTCCATGCGAGTGTTCAAATCCTGCGCGACTTGAAGAAAATCCTTGATTGAATATCCGGTCATCGCGGAAACGAAGGAAACCGGGGAGTCGGGCATGAAGTAAAGCTCCTTGCGGATCGACTTCAGGTAGCTTTTTCGGAAATCCTTTTCGTTCTCGTATCCGGGAAGCGGATCCTTGCGAAAACTATCCAAGGCAAGATCCCATTTGTTGACCAGGATGGACAGCGCCCTTCCCTCCTCCAAAACGTGATGGGCCATGACTTTGTCCTGTTTCGTCACGCCCTCCCGGGCATCCAGAACAAGAAAGACGATATCAACCGATTCAACGGCATGCTTGGTGCGGACTGCGGAAAAATAATCCAAGGACGAATCAATCCGTTTCTTGCGCTTGAGGCCTGCCGTATCAAACAAGCGATACTTCCAAGGTTCGTCCTGCCCCTCCACTTCGTAGTCCAAGTCCAACTCGACGGTTTCACGGGTCGTTCCGGGAACATCGCTCACGATCAGGCGTTCCGTGTTAAGAAGACGGTTGCAAAGAGAGGATTTGCCAACATTGGGTCGCCCGATGAAAGCAATCCTCGTCCGGATCTCAGACTCTTCTTGGGGGGGGGGCGGAGCAGGAGGGAGCCTATCTTTTATCGTCGAAAGTAGTTGCTCGATCCCCAGTCCATGCTCTGCTGAAATTGCCACCGTTTGCTCAAAACCCAAGCGGGCGAATTCGGAGATGGAATAACCTTTTTCCGCCTCGTCCATCTTGTTCACTACGAGAACGGGCTTCTTGCCCATTTTCCTGAACTTTGTGGCAAGCGTTTCGTCCAAAGGAACAAGGCCCTCGCGACCATCTGTCACGAAAAGCAAAAGGTCAGCGGCCCGAATGGCAAAATCCGCCTGATCTTCGGTCGCATGCTGGATCTCGACCGGTGTCATTTCGGGAAGCATACCAATGCCTCCGGTATCCATTAGGGCATACCCTTCCGGACTATCTGCCACTACTACATCACGAGTCACCCCGGGGCGGTCGTGAACGATCGATATTCTGCGCCCCGCCAAGCGGTTGAATAAACGGCTTTTTCCGACGTTAGGTCGTCCGACGATGGCAACGCTTTGGGTAACACTCATTGTTCGGTGGAAGGAGGTGAAGAAGGAAAAACGACGCGGATCCTAGCCGACTTCCCGGCACTTGCTTTCGGATGCGAGAATCTCAAGAAACAATTCCATCCGGTCCGTGGCTTCGACAAGTTTTTCGTAAGATGTCGAAAAACTTGCCCTGACGTGATTTTTGCCATGGGGGCCGAAAGCCGTTCCGGGAACAACGGCCACTTCCTTTTCGCGAAGCAGTCGATGACAGAAGTCAACCTCGTTCAAACCGGTCTCTTCAACACACGGAAAGGCATAGAAAGAACCACGAGGGAGGTGACAAGAGAGGCCCATTTCGTTAAACCTGCGGATGACGAAGTTCCGGCGCCGGAAATACTGCTCCTTCATGCGCTCAACTTCATCGGAACCGTGGGCAAGAGCCTCAATGGCCGCCTCCTGGCTGAGAATGGGAGCGCACATCATGCAATACTGGTGAATCTTCATCATCGCATCGATCAGCCAATCGGGACCGCAGGCAAAACCGACCCGAAAGCCAGTCATGGCAAAGGCTTTGGAAAACCCATGCAACAAAAGAGTCCGCTCCTTCATCCCAGGGAGCGAAGCCAAGCTGACATGCTCCCCTTCGTAAGTGAGTTCGGCGTAGATCTCGTCACTAATGACGATCAGGTCCTTTTCCACGGCAAATTTAGCCAGGCGTTCGAGTTTTTCAAGATCCGCCGTTCCTCCGGTCGGGTTAGTCGGAAAATTGAGCATGAGAACCTTGCAACCCGGTTGCCAAGCCTGCTCAAAGGCATCGGGGTCAAGGGCAAAGGAATTTCCCGGGGAGGTGGCGACCGGGATTGCCTCTCCGTAGGCCAAGGTCACACTAGGGGCATAGGAGACGTAACAGGGTTCGTGATAGAGAACTTTGTCTCCTGGGTTAAGGATCGAGCGCAAGGCGATGTCTATTGCCTCGGATACCCCGACCGTTACCAAAATCTCACTGGACGGATCGTACTCGGGCCCGAAGAAAGAGGATACGTATTTAGAAATTTCCTTCCTGAGAGAAAGCAGACCGCGGTTGTCGGTGTAGGAAGTCTTGCCTTTCTCCAAGGCAAAGATGGAAGCCTCTCGAATTTTCCAGGGGGTAACGAAATCAGGTTCCCCAATGCCCAACGAAATGGCTTGGGGCATTTCCGAAACGATTGCAAAAAAATCTCGGATCCCCGAGCGGGGCAACCCCTTTACATGGTCGGCAACGTAGGATTCCGGGTTCACGGGTAGCTAGGCACTGACGGGGGGTTTTCCCTCAGACGAACCTTCCTGAACGAGAAGATGGCTTTGTTCCTTGTAGGGACGAAGGAGAAAATGGGTGGCAGTGGACAACACGCCTTCAATCGTAGCCAGTCTCTCGGAAATGAACAAGGCTACGGAATTCAGGGTCTTGCCGGAAACAAAGACCAACAAGTCGTATCCCCCCGACATCAGGTAGCAGGATTCCACCTCCTCGAACTTGGAGATGCGCAAGGCCATGCGATCGAATCCACCCTCGCGTTCCGGGCTGATCTTAACCTCGATCACCGCACGGACCTTTTCCTCATCCGTTTTTTCGGGGTTAAGAATAGGCATCCAACCAAGAATGGTCTTGTCCCGCCTCAATTCCTCGAGTTCACGCTCCACTTCCTCCTTGTCCTTCCCAAGAATCTTGGCAAGGCGCTCCGGACAAGGGTCGGCGGTTTCGAGAAGCAATGGTATCAGACTGCTCATAATCCAGTTTATTCTACAAAAGAGAGAGGCTGGGGTAAAGAATCAAAGCTAACCCGACACCTTGGGTCAAAAGGAGGGATACGGGTCACAATCCAAGGTGGAGGAGCAAATGAAAAATTCCGTTTAATGCGATGGAATGAGTTATGTCACCCTTCTTGACCAAGTCCTTTATTTCCGACAAAGGAACGAGAACGGTTTCCAACTCCTCATGGGGGTCGAAGGAAGTGGCGGAAGTTTTTTCGACATCGTTGACAAGAAGGAAATGACAGCGATTTGACATAATCGCGGAATTGGGGAAAACGGACCCGATGAGAAGGGATGTTTTTCCCGTGTATCCAGTTTCTTCTTGCAACTCCCGTTCACCGGCCAAAACTGGACTTTCCCCTTTATCAATCACTCCCCCCGGAGGTTCAAGGGAGAACTCCTCCGTTCCGAATCGAAATTGGCGAACCAGAACAATTTCCTCATTCTTGGTAACGGCAAGTACAATGGCCCAGTCGTTCGTGTCCAAAACAAAAAAATCACCCTCTTTTTGATCAGAAGCCCGATGAAATTTTCTTTTTCGGATGTCGAAAATTCGACAATCGGCATGCAAATCATCGCTCAACCTCTTCCATTCGCTCAAATTCCAGGATTTCATTTATCCAATTTCAAGGTTCGCTCGGCAAATTCAAGTAAATTCAAGTGAATGGGAACCTTCGAATCAATCGCTTTGGATTCAATCTCCGAGTCTATGGGTTTACCTGTTTTCACCAAAGCGGCACGAATACCAGCCGACAAACCAGTTTGCGCGTCGATCCACTTGTCTCCTACCATCCAACATTCCAAGAGAGTCAAATTGTGCTTCTCAATCATTTCACGTTCGTACTTGGGGGATGGCTTGCGGTATCCATTCTCTTTTTCAGGCCACTCGGGAGCGATGCAGGTATCGTCAAAGAAATCTTCCGCCAGTCCGAGCAATTCGAGCATCTTGAGGTTGCACGCATGAACATCGTCCCAATCGTAATATCCGCGCTCAATCCCCGATTGATTGGTGTGCATGAAAACCAGATACCCCGCCGCCCGCATGCGACTGAGGGCATCCCCCACCCCATCGATAATTTCCACTTTGGCGGAGTCCTTGAGGTAATGGGCGTCCTTGATCAAGGTTCCATCCCGATCGAGAAATACAGCTCGATTCATACGGTTATAAATGACTCAGGATTTCGTCTGGTGATGCCGTAGCCGTTCCCACCTTCGCCACGACGATCCCCGCGGCAACGTTGGCCAGTTCGGCCGCTTGCTCGAGGTCGGCACCCGCTACAAGCGCCAAGGTGAGGCTGGAAATGACGGTGTCACCCGCACCCGACACGTCGAAGACCTCACGGGCTGCAGTCGGCATGATTTTTTCGACTTTTCCATTCTTTGCCAAAAGCATGCCATCCGCACCCAAAGTAATGGTGAGCAGACCCGGCTCAAATTTTTCGAAGATCGTCCGGACAATCTCCTCTTGGGGAAGCGAGTCACGGGACAGACGGGATCTACCGGCCATTTCCAGGGCCTCATGACGATTCGGGGTAAGTAAGTCAGGCTTCGAATAGTCAAGTAAACGACTTGGCTTGGGATCCACGGACAAAAAGGGCGAGACTTCCCGGACGAGTGAGATCAACTCATTTGTCACGAAACCTTTTCCGTAATCGGAAATAATGACTGCATCCGCTTTTTCGGCTTTTGCACGCAAAGCTTCGCTCAAATGATTGAGATCGGGCTCGTAGGCATCGGCTCCTTCCTCCCGGTCAACGCGACAAATTTGCTGATTGGATGCCATGACACGGGTCTTGCTGATTGTGGGAGCTCCTTCAAAGCGGAGGGTCGGGTCGACCACTATGCCCTTGTCTCCAAGAAGGCTTCTCAATTGGTTGCCCTGATCATCAAGCCCGAACCAGCCGACCGACTCGACTTGAGCCCCTAGGTCAGCGGCATTCAAGGCTACGTTTGCAGCCCCCCCCGCAACCGCTCTCTCTGCCTCGACGGTAAGGACGGGGACAGGTGCTTCGGGTGAAATACGATTGACCTCCCCGATCACGTAACGATCGAGCATAACGTCTCCTACCACGAGAAGGCGAAGGCTCTTGATTCGCTCGAGAATTTCTTTCATGTAAAGAGTATATGATTCAAGGGAACAGGATTCTCAATTGTCATTTGATTGCTTTTTTGGCTTTGCTTTTGACTTCATGCAAGGAAGAAACCACTCAGGTCGCCTCACGGCAATCGGTTCCAAAGGATACCTTGTTTGTCTTCGGGGTTGGGGAAAAGGAGGTGTGGGCCGAACTTGCAGCAGAACCCCACGAGCGAGAAAAAGGTCTTATGAACAGGGATTCCCTGCCTAGAGGGAAAGGGATGCTTTTTGTCTTCGAAAAGCCCGGCCCCCAAAGATTTTGGATGAAGAACACGAGAATCCCTTTGGACATCGGCTATTTTTCTCCCAACGGCAAATTATTGGAAATCCATGCCGCCAAGCCCTATGATACTAGCGGCGAACCCTCTCATTCGAAGAAAGTGCAATTTGTTTTGGAGCTTAACTTGAACGGGTTTCGGACCATGGGGATCAGAATCGGTGATCGGCTCGACCTGAAGGCGGTGTCGAAGGCTTTGCGGGAAAGAGGACTTGAACCAAAAGAATACGGTCTCCCCTAAACCGAATCGTATCCGTCCGGATTTTTTTCCTGCCATCGCCATGCGTCGGCAAGCATTTCCTCCAAGGAATGCTTGCTTTCCCAACCGAGCAACTCACGAGCAAGCGAAGGCTCGGCCCAAGCCTCGGTGACATCCCCGGGCCTTCTGCCGGAAAGCTCGTAAGGAATTGTCTTTCCGGTTGCCCGCTCGAAGGCCGCGATCACTTCCATGACCGAGGACCCTCTTCCTGTTCCCAGGTTACAGGTGAAGCCCTCGTCTCTGGCAGACAAGGATTTCAAAGACCGGACATGGGCATCCGCCAAGTCTACCACGTGAAGATAGTCACGAATAGCCGTTCCGTCAGGGGTCGGATAATCACTACCGAAGACCCTGAGCTTTTCGAGCTTTCCTTTTGCAACCTGGCAAACGAAAGGTACCAAATTGTCGGGGATTCCGTTGGGATCTTCCCCGATTTCTCCACTTGAATGAGCCCCTACCGGATTGAAGTACCTCAAGACGGCCGCCTTGAATCCAGGGAGGGTCGCTGAGTAATCCTCAATCATTCCTTCCACCACGTGCTTAGTCCGGCCATAGGGACTGGAAATCCTCCCGATCGGATGGCTCTCAAGAATCGGAACTTCTTCCGGTTCCCCATATACCGTGCAGGAAGAACTGAATACGATGTTCCTTACTTCTGCTTTTTTCATTGCCTCAAGCAACGAAACAGATCCGGACACGTTGTTTCGATAGTACCGAAGGGGTTCCCTCGTTGATTCGCCGACCGCTTTCAAGGCAGCGAAATGGATGACCGCGCCGATATCCGAATGGTCACCGAATATCTTGTCCAACAAGATGCCATCAAGTAGATCGCCTTCGTACAACTCGAGTGATTTGCCCGAGAGGTTTTCCACCCGGGTCAAGGCAACCGGGGAGGAATTTGAGAAATTATCAAGGACCACCACCTCGTGACCATCCTCCAGCAAGGCCAAAACCGTGTGACTCCCGATATAACCCGCCCCACCCGTGACCAATGTCTTCATCTGCTTCCTCGAGCGATTGAACGAAGGGTGGAAAGCATGATTTGAAGATCCATCAGGAGAGAGGCATGCTTGACGTAATACAGGTCGAAAGACAGTTTTTCCTCGGAATCGTCCATGCCCGAGGCATAACGAAAGCGAATTTGAGCCCATCCCGTCAAACCGGGCTTGACTAAGTGACGGCAATTCCAGTGCGGAACCTTTTCAATCAATTCCTCCTGAAACTCAGGCCTCTCGGGACGGGGACCGACGATGGACATCTCTCCCTTGACGACATTCCAAAACTGGGGAATTTCATCGATTCTCCATTTGCGTAGAAATTTCCCACATCTGGTGACCCGTTGGTCTTTCTCCCTCGCCCATTCGGCTCCTTTTTTTTCGGCATCCCTTTTCATTGTCCGGAGCTTGTAAAGGGTATAGGGGCGTCCCATGAAACCGGTCCGCGTCTGTTTGAAAAAGAGAGGGAAGCCAGAATCGATGGCAATGACCATAAGTACGGGCAAGACAAGAGGAAGGGAGAGCAAAAGACCGAAGACCGCCAACACTAGATCGGCAAGTCGCTTCAGCTTATGAGAAAAAGGATCCCGTAAGCGCAGGTCAAGTTTTGCCAACCAGGATTGATCCACTTGGCGGGGTGGAATCTTCTCGAGATATCGCTCCCAGAATTCAACCACGCCCATAACCCGGGTTCCAGCCTCGAGCAAGGGAATGATTTCAACCTTTGCCGCCTCCGGGCTTTTGTCCATGACGATCAAGTCAACTTTTTTATCTTTGCAAAATTCAACCAGATCATTCCCGGTTCCAGAGACCTCTGAATCAACCCATTCGAAAACACCCGTCTGCTCACTAAGCGAGGATCGAATTGCTTTCGAGGTTTCGTCCGAAGCCAAAAGAAAAATACGGGTCCGGTTCTGCTTGGCCAGAGAATTGAACAACCAAAACAAAAAGAAACTTCCAAGGCCAGTGCTCGAGGCGATCTTAAGGATGGCAAAACGACCCACGAAACTGAACTCGATGATCCACACGCCAAGCAAAAGAGCCAAGCTCGCCAAAAAGGCAGCAAGAAAGTAGAGAACCAACCGGCGGACGGAAAAGCGGATGATACGACGCTCGGACAACCCGAGCATTTCTCCAAAGGCAAGGAAAGACAAACCGAAACCAATGGAATAGAGTATCAACCACAACTCTCCGACTTGAGCCAAAGTCTCGCTGTCAGGGGAAAAATGAGTGGGTACGAGAAAGGCAATCCCGCTGGCAATGGCAAAACTCGAAAAAGCCTTGCTCCCTTTGCTTAAGTTCCAGTCCGATTTTCTCGACATTAGAAAATGGTCTCTCTTGTTATTTTTTCAAGCAAGCATTTTGCCTGCTTGTCCCGACCGTATCGAGTTCGGGCAATCAAGGCGTTTGCCCGGAGGGTTTCCAGTTGATCCTTCTCCTGATGAAGATCAACGATTGCCTGAGCAATTTTGGAGGCATCGTTCTTGTGGAAACCAATTCCCATCCCCTCTTTCGCAACCAGTTCGAGAAGTTCCCCTCCTGGCGAAACGACCATGGGCAAACCGGCGCCCATGAAGTCAAAAGTCTTCGCAGGCAGGGCCTTTCTCATGGCATCCGTTTCCTTGAGCAGGCAAATTCCCACATGGCATCGGGCAAGAACCGGAGCCAATTTCTCAAGGGGCATCTCGTCCATAAACTCAACGGTTTTCCAAGGTTTCCTGGCTCTAAAGACAGATAGGTCGCCTATCATCAAGAACCTGATCTTGGGTTCCATTTCCTCCACGATCTCGATGACTTCACAAAGCGCGTCCATGTCGTAGAATCGTCCAAGCCGTCCGTGATACACAACGGTAAAGCGGGGGAATTGAGGACGCGACAAGAGTTGATCGTGAAAAGCCTTATCGGCAAATCCATTGAAGGACAGAAAGGGGTCTCTCCCATGAGCAATTCCCCGCAAATCGGCGAGCAGTCCCTTCGTGACCGTGGAGACGAAAAAGGAGGAATTGCAAATGACTTTTTCGAGTCCCAACAGCATGCGACCGGGCAACCCGTCGCGGGAAAGCACTTTCAACTCGAAAAGTACGTTCGGGTAACGATCCCGCACGTCGAAAACGTAAGGGATGCCAGCCAACCGACAGGCAAAGGCGCAAAAGGCAGCCATAACGAAAGGCGGCGAGGTAATGAGATTCACTTCGGTCTTTCTTGCCTTAAGCATAATCCTGAATGCGAGATCCACTCCAAGGCAAACTTCCTGAAGGAGGCGTTTTGCAACGGAAGCCCGGTTGTCCGGGGCTCGGAACCAAGACCTGACCAAGTTGCGTTTTTCCGAGTGAGCTTCGCAAGAGCTGAAGACCGTAACCTCATGGCCCATTTCAACAAACAGCGAAGCCCATGATCCCGAACGCGCCGCAGCGGCTGCATTCATGGGATGGGATTCCGAGCTGACGATTCCTATTTTCACTTGGCAAATTTCAAAATGGAGGAAGCGATGAGTTCCGCTGAACGTCCATTGCCGTACAAATCAATCGTCCAATCCGGTGCCGCAGTCAAAGCATCAGTGGCCTTCCCTGATATGGAATCAGTCAAAGGGCAAGCCAGCCTATTGTGTCCGCCGGACAACAATTCGGTCCATTCCGTTTCCGTGCGCAAGGTAACGCAAGGAACCTTTTGAAAGAAAGCCTCTTTCTGCATGCCGCCCGAATCCGTCAGGATCAAGGCCGCCGAGCTTTCCAACCGTAGTATGTCAAGGTAGCCAACCGGGTCCACTATCCTGATGCCCGGAGGAAGAGCATCAAGAAGTTCAAACTCTTTGAGGCGCGCTTTGGTTCGAGGATGAATGGGCAAAAGGACGGGAAGGTTTTGGGCAATTTCCCCGAGGCCGCTTATCAGCCATTCGACGACCTCTTTGGAATCAACGTTCTCGGCCCGGTGCAAGGTGCAAAGGGCATACTTTTTTTCTTTCAGGTCGAGACGATCCAGAATGGCACTCTCTGACTTTGCCTTTTCTCCGTAGAGCAGAGCTGCGTCAAGCATGACGTCTCCAGTCCGGATTACCTTTTCACCCGCAATCCCTTCCTCCCTCAAGCGCCTTGCGGCATCATCCGTGGGGGCGAACAACAAATCGCAGGCATGATCGGTAAGAATGCGGTTGATCTCCTCGGGCATCGCCCGATTGTCCGAGCGCAAACCCGCCTCTATGTGGGCACAGAGAACGTTCAGCTTGGATGCAGCCAATGCTCCTGCGAGGGTTGAGTTGGTATCCCCGTAGACCAATACGCAATCGGGCTTTTGTTCCATGATCAACTCCTCGACCCGGATAAGCATTTTGCCCGTCATGGAGCCATGCCCTCCTCCCGAAACCCCGAGGTTTTCGGAGGGTTCGGGAATGCCCATTTCATCGAAAAACACCCGAGACATGTTCTCGTCAAAATGCTGCCCGGTATGAACAAGAAATTCTTCCACGCCCTTGTGCCTCCTCAATGCGCCCGAAACCACGGCTGCCTTTACGAACTGGGGGCGGGCCCCGATTACCGAAAGCACTTTCATTTTGAGGGCAGTTGGACAGGATGAGATTCATCCCAATCCGACTTATTGAGAGGCTTCTCCTTTGCCCAGAGTTTCGAGCCATTGGCATCCGGCAAACAATAAATCTTTTTTCCGGCGACATCCAGACATGCCGGCTCATAAGGCGGGAAAAAAGAAGCCCTGGTTTTTCTATCGATCAAATCCGGTCCGTCATTCAAGGCGACTACTTTTTTCGCTGCCCAGGCATTCTTCGAAAAATAGGCTCCTTGCCCGGTCAGGGGGATCCTTGGCACTTCGTTCTTTTGCAAAAGCCTCAGGAAATCTTTCATGAGATTCTCGGCTTTCGGAAGAGTCTTTTGGTAAAGGGAACGAGCCGTGTCACTTGGATCCACCTCGACCGAAGATTCAAGAACGAGGTCACCGCTGTCGACTTCGGGAGCAATCCAGTGAATGGTAACGGCATACTCTTTTTCGTCGTTCAGAATGGCAAAGGAAACCGTATTGTGACCTTTGTAATCAGGAAGTTTCGCGTTGTGCAGGTTAAAGGCTTTGCCCGAAACGGCGGAAATCACTTCTTCGCCGAGAATCCATTTGTGCTGAACAGAGATCAAGGTCTCGATCTTCAGCGAATTCACCACTTCCAGAATTTGATCCTCGTTGCGACCTTCGTTCGAGATGAAGCACGCATCTCTGCCTTCTTCATGCTCAGCCTGGAAACCGTTATGAAAATTTTCGCTTGTGACCATCGCGGCAACGGAGAAGTCGTTCTTGAAATCATCGCTCATGAGGACCTTCAGGCATATCTGAGCAAGTTTTCCTTCACCTAAAAAAAGAACCTTCATGAAGAGCAGGAATCCGGCTTGCCGGTCATTCCAATCAATTTCTCAATTACCTTGGGAATAAGGTAATCCGTATAAATCAAATGTCCCTCCTCGCTCAAATGAATACCATCCTCCAAAAGAAGGCTTTCCGACCGAAGGGAAGAAGATTTCTCCAGGTGGGACAACCAGATCCTCTCCATGTCGATGAGGGTTACCGGCTTGCCCTTTTCAACCATACCCTCATGGACATCCCGTATAAGCTGATTGTATTGTTCGTTACTTTGGTCGTAGGTGACGCCGGAATAATGGGAGAATCCGCCTTTGAGGGAAGGATGGTTGGTATTGAGAAAGCAATGCCGGACACCGGAGGCAACGGAGCGGTCGACGATTTCCTCGATGTTGGCGACAAAACTTTGGTGACTGACCCGCGGAAGAACAAGGTCATCAGCCCAATAATTGCAGTCGTTCATACCGAACTGAATCATAATGAAATCCGGACGATGAGAGGTAACGTCGTAGTGCATGCGCTGGAGAGCCTGCCTGGTCGTATTGCCGTTGACACCGGCGTTCTGAACGACAAAGGGGGCGCCATACTCCTTGATTCCGGCAAGCTCGACAGCCAAGTTGAAGGCCCACGTTTTATAGGCATTGACTAGTTGACCGAAACAAATCGAGTCTCCAAACAAGTAAAATTTAATCGGGGATTGATTCATGTGAATTTTGATATGAGCGGAATCAAACTATCTCCTCTCATTTGAACGTGTGAGATATTCTATCATCGAATCCATGCCCAGACCAAGCCTCTCTTCACCGAATTTCCCGGATTCGATTATGTCTTCGTAAGTCTCATCGGCCATTTTTTGCAAAAACAGGTCGTCCCTCAACAAGTCACAAATTTCATTGGCATTGGAAAAATCTCTCTTCATGGGAAGGTAATGCTTCCAGGCTTCCAGAATCCCCGAGTATTCCCCGGGGTACAGGACTTGAACGGTTTTCATGGAAATGGCCTCGAATGACCTCGGCGTGATCATGCGGTAAATTACGTTTCCCTCGATTGATGAGAGGCATGCCGCATGAATCTCATCGTAGGTCGCCGACGGATTCTCCCGAAGGTACTTCCTCACGTCCTTCTCGGCCGACTCGTCAAAATCAAAAATACTCGCTCCTCCCTCCAAGCCGACCACTGCCTTGCCTGATTTCATGAAAGAAAACCAATCCTCACCGTAAATTCGATCATTGGGATCGGAACTGATATCCAAGACAAGGTCTTGACCGCTTAGGTTCTTCAAATATTTATTGGTCAAAGTGGTCTTTTCCTGAGCAGCATGACCCAGCCAGGCGGGAAGATGATTCCCTCTGTAAATCAAGTGCTTGGAGCGGTTTTCCGTTGGTGGCGAATTGTTCCCGACCCACTCGTTCGAAACGTATCCCGCCAAGGAGGAGACTTTCAAAACGTCCTTCAAGTCAGGATGGTGATAAACCTCATCGAGCTTATGCTTCTCCACCAAAGAGAGAATCCCGTCAATCCCTAGATAAACCATCTCCGACATCATTCGGTCCACCCACCTGTACTCGTCCTGAATGACCTGAATTTTGATACCCTTGAACGCCCGAAGGCTTTTTCTCAAGTATCTCGAAACGTAATCATTGAAAAGGATACTGATAGAGTAATGGATGATCACCACGTCGTAATCTTCACCCGACTCGTTCTTGAGTCGAATTCGGGGCCTACCCAGCAACTTGTCCAATCTTGATTTTGGCATGGGGTTGCGAATCGTGACCGAGTGCCTGGAATTGTTTTTGATGGCTCTTATGTAATCCGAGCAACAACCAGCCGTGTATCCCTCGTTTGCCAAAAGAAGAACGTTCAGGCTTTTCTCACCCTTTGCAAAGCCAGCAATGAGCTCTTCCATGTCGAACGCCTGGCTATCCATGTCGAATTCGTCAGGCAAGTTATGTCCGGTATCTGTCTTTGAGTCCATAGAGATGGGCATAATAATTCTTCCTAAAGAAGGTAACCATAAACAGGAAACGAATCCAAGAAGGAGAGTTCTTCCACATTTGCCTGACCAATTTGCCAATGGCGCTTCCTTGCCTAGGCGAATCTTTCTCAGTTTCACTTAGGGCCAAAGACAAGGTGTCGGCAAGGTCAGGGCATTCACCTACTGCTTCCCACTTTTTTTCTTTGGCAATCAGCTCGAGCGATTCATCGAAATCGATTATGAAACTCTCGAAGGAATATTTTCCGGAATCGATCAATTCACTTCTCGCGTTTTTGGCGATTGTCTCAAGGAAATCCGTGTCCTTGATCGCCTGCGTCACTTCGTCAATATTCGAAAAATCCTTCTCCAACGAAAGGTAGTGCACTCCGGGTTTGAGTATTCCGGAGTAATCACCCGGATACATGATCATGACCGTGCCAAGCGAAGCAGCCTCGAAACAGCGTGGCGAAATGACTTGGAGCTCGATTTGTCCGTCCTCCTCAAGCAAATGAGCGGGTACGTCCTCAAAATCCCCAAAAGGGTGGAAAGCCTGCCAGCGATTCAATTCGTATTCGATCTTTCCGGTGAAATCTATGATGCTCGCTCCGCTCTCCGTCCCAAGGGTGGTCTTGCAATTGGAAAGAAAATCAATCCATTTCTTGCCATAAATTCTGTCTTTCTCGCTGGAAGAGACGTCATGCCGCAGTCCGTGTCCTTTCGTTTTTTCCAAAAACAGTTTGCCGATGAGAAATTTTTCATGGCTTTTCCGGCCAAGAAAAAACGGGCACTTGCGGGCCCGATAACCGACGTCTATGGGACGCTCAGTCAACGGCTTCGTTTTTACCTCGGACAATTGTTCGGGCACATAGCCCGTCAAAGTAGTGGAAAGGGCCACCTTACCTTCAAGCGATGCATAAATTTGAGCCGCCACATCGGGTGGCGCACAGGTATAAACAAGATCTATTCGGGCATATTTGATCTTGTCGCAGACAAAATCAACCCTCCGGTACTCGTCTTGAATAAACAAAATTTTCAATCCTTCGAATTCTCGAATTTTCTCGAGAGACTCGGCAGGAATATATTTTTCGTAAAGCAACGAAAGGGTATAGTGAATAACGATGCAATCGAACTTCCCGAGCGTATCGACACCTGGAAGTTCCTTCATGGATGACCAAAGGGTCACGTTATGACGCGAGTACTTGGCAAAAGCATCGATGTGATCGATGACCGTCCCGGCGTTTTCGGATTCGGCCGGCCGATTGCAATAAAGCAAAATATTGAGCTTGGGGAAGTCAGCCATAACTTGGCTTATTCAAAAAGACGGCAGGGAAAAAAATTAACGGCACCGGTCAATCTAAGTGAAATTGGATAGGAAAGGCGTGTGGCGATCCATGCAAACACGGATTAAGTCCCGGTTTCCCCGGGTCCACTCGACCAATCGGGGGATACCTTCCGAAACTTCGACCTTGGCTTCAAAGCCAAGGTGGGCCTTCGCTTTTTCGGTACTGCCGAATCGCTTCCCGGATCGATCCCAGTCACGGGCAGGCAGCAAATCAGGAGGGGTTGGGTTCCCTGTGGCTCCATTGATCGCAGCGGCCAATTCGGCAATAGTCGTTTCCTTCCCGGACGCAAGGTTGTACGTCTCGGAAGGCGTCCCGCCCAAAGCGCATCTCATCAATCCATTTGCCATATCCTCGACGAAAATGAAATCCCGACTCGAGCGGCCTTCGTTTTCCAGGGGCAGGGCCTCGTGGTCGAGAGATTTCCAAACGAACGTGGGGGTCACATTTCTCCAGACCGTGTGGGGGGTCCCCCTCCAACGCCCGGCGCCAAGAATTTCACGCGGGCCATACACATTTTGAAAACGCGCTTTGACGAAGGGCAAGCCGTGGGTCCGGTGATAATAATTTCCATACATTTCGCCGATCAGCTTGGAAATCGAATAAGGAGAATCATGAAAAAGCGACACGGGTGCCTCCTCAGTCGTTGCCTCGGCGTCATCGTAGGTCTTCTCAGCCACCGCGCAACCGGCGGCCGCATAAACGACTTTCCGCAGGCTATCGATTTCCTTGAGGCGCTCAAAGAGTTTGAGCGTGGTCAAGGTATTGTTCTCATGATCTGCCAAAGGATCCGCAATCGAGGACTGGTTTCCATGGTAGCAAGCCAAGTGAAAAGCGTAGTCAAGGTCATCGGAAAGACAACGCAGGATGGCATCGTCGGTAATGGAGCCGCAAACGAACCGGACATTGGAAGCGACAGGCACGTTGGAAGCCTCGGACGAAAGCAAGTTGTCCACCACCACGATCTCCGCCGGATCATGCTCCAAAAGCTTGATGACCAGGTTGGAGCCGACGAAGCCCGCTCCCCCCACAACGAGAATTTTGGCATTCTTAAAAGTATCTTCGTTCATAATAGTCGAATCTCGGGGTATTATCTTTTCGGTTCGGCCAAGTGACTGTGAATGGACGATACTCCATGCTCGTCATACCAAGCAAGCATACGGCGAATCGTTTCTTCGAAACCGACCTGCGCCTTCCACCCCAACGCTTTTTCGGTCTCCGAGGGATCGAGTACGACTTCGGGGACATCGTCCAAACCGGGAGGAACCACGGGAGGAGGCTCATCGGGCACAATCCCCAAGTAAGAAGAGACTGCCTTGAAAACATCCATTATCGAACGGGATTCACCGGTCGAGACGTTGAAGACCCCACTTGGGGCGTCTTCTTTCATGACTATTTCCATGATGGAAACAAAATCCTCCATATCAAGAAAATCCCTTCGGGTATCACTGCAAAAACAAGACTTCCCTGCTTTCAGTCTCTGATAAAAAGTAGGGATGGGACCAATCGCCAATCGCGGGCCGGTTATGTTTGC